>ERZ827520.4195-NODE-4195-length-10977-cov-3.968687_pt1 | contig 10977 bp, 10 predicted proteins | sample MGYA00519581_ERZ827520 | MGnify/ENA primary metagenome ERZ827520 (study PRJEB31778, sample SAMEA3449339) | human gut metagenome | biome: human gut; feature: human-associated habitat; material: faeces | place: United Kingdom | collected 2010/2012 ...
ATGTCCTCCGAAAGATAAGCATAAGCGCCGGTTACCCCGATTTTCGGCAGGCGTAGGCCGTATGCTGCTTTACGTTCGCGCTCTGCGGCTTCTTGTTCATATGTTGACGCCTTGATGCTCGGGTTGTTGGTCAGCGTGAGGTTCAGCGCTTCGTCGAAAGAGAGCGTCTGCTTCGGTTGGGCTGCGAGACTCGAGGCAAGGCTCATGGCAAGTGCTGCAAAAACTATTTTTTTCATATGGTTGGTTCTATTTGATTGCACACATGGATATTCTTGTAATCTTCTCAATTTCGGCGGCGATATCCCAGTCGTGGGGTGTTGCTCCGCGCAGGGCGTCCCGTACACAGCCGCCCACCGCGCAGGCTTCAAAGCCGTTTTCCTCCAGCCGGGCGATCACTGCCTCCGCCGCCGGGCTGAGCCGGATCACAGGGAACTCTCTTCCGTCCACACCGCCGTCTCCTTTCAATCGGTAAATACAAGCTGCCCGCTTTCCTCACTGCGGGAAACCGCCTTTCGCTCGACGATCACATCCCCCTCGCCCGGCCAGCCGGTCAGCAGCGGGGAAAGCGGGTCATGCGCGGCGCGATTTCGCGCCGCCGCGCCGCCGGACGAGGTGGCGTAGCAGTACACGCAGCCGTGGGTACAGGTGTCGTAGCCGCCGATATCCACGCTCTGCGCGCAGCCGCATCCCGGCCGCTGGCCCGGATCCTTCCGGCAGGCGAACCGCCGGGAGGACAGACGCTCCAGCCGTTCCGGGTCGATGCAGGCCCCCGGCCGGATACCGTAACGGCTGAAATCGGCCGCTTCGCAGCAGGTCCGAAGCCGCAGCCCCGTCCCCGCCGCCGTTTCGGCGAAGGAGGCGGCCAGCTCCTCCATCGTTTCCGGGGGAACCGGCCGGTCGGCCAGCCCGGCCGACCGCCTTTTCGCCTTGGCGTACAGATCGAGGAAGCTGAACACGCATTCGTCGGTACAGCCAGCCAGCTCTCCGGCCAACCGTGCGAACGCCGCCTTATGGAACGTCATCGTACAGCGCTCGTTCACCACTACCGGATCGTACCGCCAGACCAGCCGCTCCGGGCCGAGCCGGTCGGCCAGCCGCCGGAAAACCCGAATCCGCTCCGCCGTCGGCGGCAGCCCCGGCTCCAGCTCCGGGCCATAGGGATTCAGGGTGAATTGGATATAATACGGCACGTCCCATTCTTTGAGAAGGGCAAGGGCTTCCCGGCCCGGCCCTTCCAGCAGCGGGCCGGGATTCTTGCTCCAGAATACCGCGCCGTCCAGCGTGCCGGGCCTCAGCGGAATCCGGGTCAGGCGATGGGACGCGTACGGCCCGCGGGCCAGAGCAAAACCCTCCCGCAGGCGATGAAAAAACCATTCGGTATAAAAGGCCGGCAGGTCGGTCCGGCGGCTCGCGCTCAGGATCAAAGAATCCGCCCCCTTTCCGTGGCGGGCAGCCCGCGAGGAGGGCTGTCTTTCCCTGCTTCCGCCCGCATCGTCCGGATGCGGGCCTTCGCCGTTTCGTCCACCTGCCGGGATTCCAGAATCTTTTGCAGCGCCTTTCGATAGGTTTCCCCGGTCAGGGCGCCGCTTTGCAGGAACCGTTCCGTTTTCTCCGGAAAGGCGGCGTAGCCGACCGACGCCGCCCAGGCCACCGCCATCCGGGCGTAATACCCCTCGTGCGTCACTCCCCGCAGGAGGGCGAGGGTCTCGTCTAACCACGTTTCGTCGATGAAATAAAACAGCCGCATCACCACCCCGAAACGCACGTCGAACTCCCGCGGGGAGGAAAAATACGGCGTCAGGAACGCCGCCAGCTCCTCCCGCTCCTCCGGCCGGGTTTTCAGCCCGGCGCAGAAGCTGTCGCAGACCGACCAGTTCCGGATTTTCGGCACGAAGCGGGCGGTATGCTCCAGCCGGACCGGAAGCGGGGCCGGCGCGGTCCCGATCACCATCCCCTGAAGCAGGATTTCCTCAAAGGAATCGTCCCGCGCCGCCGCGAGGTAAGCCGTCCAGTCCCCCTTCGCGAGCCGGGCCGCCAGCCGCCGCAGGAGAGGAAGCCGCACCCCCAGCATCGTCGCCCCTTCCTCCGGCGGCAGCAGGGAGGAGGAAAAGCGGCGGTAGGACTCCTCCGCCCGCTCTTCCAGCCAGGCGCGCAGCTCGTCCGGCCGGTCGCCCGCCGGCCAACCTTCGGTTACTTTTGCCATGGGTGCGCCTCCTTTCCGCGTTATTGATGTTATTATAAACGATCCGTATAGGAAAGTCACGGGGGCAATACGTCAAGCGCTAAGTTTATACAGATTTTCTTTCTTTTTTCTGCGAGTTGCGCAAACTGCGCCGCACCGCCGAAAGGATGTGTAATATAAATCACCGCATAAGCGGATTGCTCGATCATCCATTTGTTCCGGAAGGATATGGCGAACCTTCGCGGAACCTTTTCTATTCCATCGGGAAGTATTGTGTCAGAATAGTCGATAAAATCCATCTTCGCACGCTTGTCGGGCGGATACGCCAGCACGATACGATAGGTTATCTGCGGATACTGTTCTTTCAGTTCCCGCAGCGTCCGGTACGCGTAAAGATCAAACTCTCCCTGAGAGCCAACCAGAAACCGATAAACGTCATGATAATTGATCAGATTTTCCAGTGTGGCTTTCAATTTCGGAAGAACAGCAGGCGGACATTCACGATGTCCGAAAAACGTGCAGGTCATTTTCCAGCCTCCTTGTGGGATATATCGCAATTATAACATACATCTCAAAAATATGCGATATATCCCACACGGTATGTCGTAAGTTCGGATAGACTGATACTGACGATATATCGCAAAGGGGAGGATATAGGGTGCGCACAAAAGAAGCGGTGGCCAAGCGCATCCTTGCGCTTTGCGAAGACCGCGGCATTGCCGTCAACGCTTTGGCGAATCTCTCCGGCGTGTCGCCTTCCACAATTTACAGTATGTTGAATGAAAAGAGCCAAAATCCCGGCGTCGTCTCTTTGAAGAAAATCTGCGACGGTCTGGACATCAGCATTAGAGATTTTTTTGATAGTGATCTATTCGATCATCTGGAGCAAGAAATCCAATAAAGCCTGGAGAAAACGCTCGCCTGCTTGGCGGGCGTTTTCTTTCCGGCTTTATTGGATTCTCCAAAACCCATTTTTCTCTTCACGCTTTCCGGAACGTCAGCCGTCAGGCCGTTTCTTCCCGTACCTTGTGCATTTCCAGTTGAGCCATGACCAGCCCGTAATAAATGCCTTTTTTCTTCATCAGCTCGTTGTGGGAGCCGGCCTCCGCGATGTGATGCTTGTCGATCACCACGATCCGGTCGGCCTCCCGCAGGGTGGAAAGGCGGTGGGCGATGGCGAAGGTGGTGCGGCCTTTGGTCAGACGGCCGAGCGCCTCCTGGATCTGGTACTCGGTCTCGGTGTCCAGCGCGCTGGTCGCCTCGTCCAGAATGAGCAGCCGCGGGTCGTGCAGGATGGCCCGCGCGATCGCGATGCGCTGCCGCTCCCCGCCGGAGAGGGTATAGCCCCGCTCGCCGACGTAGGTGTCATAGCCGTCGGGGAGCTTGGTGATAAACTCGTGGGCGTTGGCCATTTTCGCCGCCTGAATGATCTCCCGCACCGGCGCGTCCGGCCGGGCGAAACGGATGTTGTCGAACACCGTGCCCGAAAAGAGGAAGGTTTCCTGCAGCACCACGCCGATCTGGCGGTGGAGACATTCGGGCGACAGCCGCGGCAGGGGAACGCCGTCGATCCGGATTTCCCCGTCGTCCACCTCGTACAGCCGCATCAGCAGGTTGATCATGGTGGATTTCCCCGCGCCGGAGGAGCCGACCAGCCCGATCATCTCCCCCTTCTCCACCCGGAGATCGATATGCTCCAGCACCGGCTCGTAGGATCGGTAGCCAAAGCACACGTTATCGAATTCCACCGTTCCTTCCAGCGGGCGGTCCACTGCGTCGGCCCCGCCGGTAAACGGGGGTTCCTCGTCCAGAATGTCGTAGATCCGTTCCATGGCGGTGTTCAGCCGCATCAGCATCCGGGGCAGGCGGCTGACGAACTGGAGCGGGCCGTACAGCATGTTGGTGTAGGCGATAAACTGCACCAGCTCGCCGGGGGTCATCCGCCCCTTCAGCACGTCCCCGCCCCCGAAATAGATCACCAGCAGGGTGCCGGAGGTCAGGAAAAAGGTGACGGCAGCGTACAGAGTGGCCCAGAAAATTTCGTTGCGGCGGGTGATCTTCATCAGCCGCTCGGCATAGTCGCGGAAGCGCTCGCTCTCCCGCTGCTCCTGTCCGAAAGATTTGACCACCCGGATGCCGGAGATCACGTCCTGCAGCCGGTCGTTCACTTTGTCCTCCGTCCGCCAGCGCTGCCGCCAGAGCCGGTGCTCGTACCGGCGGAAAACCCGGATCAGGACCAGCCCGACCGGCGCGAAGAAAAGAGCCAGCAGGGCGAGCTTCCAGTTCATCACGAACATGGCGATCAGCGCGCCCGCCATAATGAAAATCTGGCTGAACATCTGGGCAAAAACCTGCTCCATGAACTCCCGAATGCGGGCGGCGTCCTCCACCACCCGGTTCATCAGCTCGCCGGTCTGCCGGGAGTTGATGAAGGACATGGACAGCGAGTTGATTTTGTAGAAGGTGCGGGCCCGGAGATCCCGACTGATCCGGGTGCCGAGGCTATTGCTCCACACCGCGTTGATAATCCACAGCGCGAGGGAAAGCAGCACGATCACCAGCATCACGGCGAAAAACGCGCCTACCTCCCCCAGCCCGCCCTTGGCGGGCACCAGCACGTCGTCGATAAAGCGGCGCTGGACGTACTGCTGGGCGATGGAGATCACCGACATCAGCGCCATGATCACGGTCAGGAGCATCAGCGGCAGCGTATAGCCGCTGCACAGGTCCCAGAACCGGCGGAAGGTCCGTCCCCGGCCGCCGGCGCAATGGGGGCATTCGCTGGTGCCGGGGAGCGCCTTGCCGCACTGCGGGCAGGTCTTCTCCCGCTCCCGGCTTTCGACCGGCCGGCTGTCCCCCTTGCAAAAGAGGGTCGCGCCCCGGGCCGCGTAGGATATACGGATCATGTGCCGCATGCTGAAACGGCAGAGGTATTGATCCTCGCCGTCTTTCCGGGCGGCCAGAAGCCCGCAGTCCACCTGGGAGGTGCAGACCACCTCGTCGGTATCCGCCAGCGAAATCTGATGCTTCAAGCCACTGTTTTTCAGGATAAATAGAGCCTGCTCGGTGACGACGATCCAGCCGTCGCTGCAAAGCGCGCCGTCATCGTCCAGGTCATACGGCACGCAGTAGCGGATGGGTTTTCCCTCCCGCAGCGGCTTCAGCAGCGCCGCTTCCTCGTCGGGAAGGGTATAATGTATGTTCATGGGAATTCACCGCCTTATTTGGTAGTCGGTATAAAACAGGCCGCGCGGCCCGTCAGATAAAGAGGTCGAGCTGCTTAATCTCCCGCGCCGTCAGCTTGTACAGGTCGGGAATTTCAAAGCGGTTTCCGTCGATATCGTTCACCAGGTACCGGTTGGTCCCGATGGTATACACGCTCCCGCCGCCCATCCGGACGGTAAAGCGGCAGCCGCCCCGGTCAGTCGTCACATCCCAGTAGGCGTAGCCGTATTCCTCCTTGATGCTGTGGATGTGCTGAACCTGCGGGATAAAGTACCGCAGGTTCATCTGCTCCTCCAGCAGAGCGCGCATCTCCTTCGGCAGGGCGCGCAGGTCTTCAATCAAACCGATCTCCCGGCCGTCCGCCTCCGGCTCCCGGATCGAGATATAGCGGTCGGGATCGGAAAAAGGAAAGCAGCGGTGCACCGACACGCGGGGATACTGCTTATGGTTTCCCTCCGGATCGGTATAGTCCATGCGGACAAAACCGCCCTCCGTACGCTGAAACACGGTGTTTTCGGCTGTGATCGACCGGATGGCGATGAGTTCCTCCACCGCCTTTTTTTCCTGCTCCAGAATATCCTGTGCCGCTTTGTTCTCGGCGTGCTCGGTATGCTCGATCTGTTCGGTATGTTCGGTCATAAAAATCTCCATTCCTTGTTGAATTTGAAACGGTTTCGGCCAATGGTCGAAATTGCCGCAGCGCCTTTTGCGGCAAAGAATCAAATTCCGCCGCGAAAAGGCGGAAGCATCGTATTTTTCACGCTATGACCTATAGGCGTTTCGTAGTAGGTGTAAAAGCGCGGAAACAAATTCTTTGAGCGGCTCTTTAATCCGTCCGGCGAGACTGAGCCGTCCACGGCTCAGTCTCCTATCCCCCGCATTGCCAGCGCCTTCGACTGGAGCTGAAGGAGCTTGTAATACACGCCCCGTTTCTTCACCAGCTCCTCATGGGCGCCGCTCTCCACCAGCCTGCCGTTGTCCAGCACGATCAGCCGGTCGGCGTTCCGCAGGGTGGAAAGGCGGTGGGCGATGGAAATGGTGGTGCGGCCTTTAATCAGCTTGTCGAGGGAGTCCTGAATGGCCCGCTCGGTCTCGGTATCCACCGAAGCGGTGGCCTCGTCCAGCACCAGTATCTTCGGGTCGGCCAGGATGGCGCGGGCGATGGACACCCGCTGCCGTTCGCCGCCCGAAAGCTCCCGGCCTCCCGCGCCGATGACGGTGTCGTAGCCGTCCGGCAGGCGGCAGATAAAGCCGTGGGCGCTGGCGGCGACCGCCGCCCGGACAATCTCCTCCCGCGTCGCATCCGGCCGGGCGTAGGCGATGTTTTCCGCCACCGTTCCCATGAAAATATAGGTCTCCTGGCTCACCATGGCGACCGCCCCCCTCAGGGAGGCGAAGGACAGCTCCTTGAGATTGTGCCCGTCCAACAGCACCTCGCCGCTCTCCGGATCGTACAGGCGGGAGATCAGGTTGACCAGCGTGGATTTCCCCGCGCCGGATTTCCCGACGATGCCAAGCATCTCCCCCGCGCCGATGCGGAAGCTGACGTCCTGCAGCACCGGCTTGTTCGGTTCATAGCTGAAGCTGACGTTTTTCAGTTCCACCTCGCCCCGGATATCCAACGAAAGCGGGTTCTCCTGTTCCACGATTTCGGGATTGGCGTCGATAATCTCAAACACCCGCTGGGCGGAATTCATGCTGCTCGCCCACCAGCGGAACACGTCGGAGAAAAACTCCAGCGGCCCCTGCAGCATGGACAGATAGCCGACAAAGGTCAGCAGCATGCCATAGGTAAAATCCCCCGGCGTGTTCAGGAGAATCAGCGCGCCGACGCACCACACCAGCAGATTAGGAATATCCCTCGTCAGGGCATAGGCGATGTCGTACTGGTTGCCGTAGTGAACCACCCGCATCTCCGCTTCCCGGACCTTCTCGTTGATTCTGCTGAAGCGCCGGTTCTCGCTCTTCTCCTGCCCGAAGGCCCGGACCACCCGCGCCCCGGTGATATCGTCGTTGAGCAGCGAATACATAGAGCGAACCGTCCGCGCCCGGCGGCCATTGGCGTGCCAGTAACGGGGTCCGGCGACGTAGCAGACGATCAGCATCGGCGGCAGCATGGTCAATGCGACCAGCGCCAGCCGCCAGTCCATGGAGAACATCACCCCTACCGACAGCACGATGGTGGCAACGTTGAAGAGGAAATACGGCACGCCGTCAATGAAGAAGCCCATCACCTCGTTGGCGTCGCCGTTCACCCGCTGCATCAGGGAACCGGTCTGCCGGCGGGTAAAGAAGCCGATCGACAGGTCCTTCAGGGAGTCGAACACCCGCTCCTTGATCCGGCAGACGATGTCCGGCACCATGAACGCGGTCATCCGGCCGTGGATAATCCCGGTCAGATGGCGGATCAGGTGGGCGCCCGCCATGGTCAGCACCAGCAGCAGGAGCAGAAGCATCGTATTTCCCGCGATACCGAGCTTTTCGCCCAGCGCCGTCCCCCCGCCGAGCACCTGGTCGTAAAGCACCGACCCGCTCAGATAGGGCCAGACCGCGTTGGCAAGGCCCGAGATGGTCACGCAGGTCAGCATCACGGCCAGCCGCAGCTTATAGTTTTTGAAATACTGCAGGATACGCACGAACACCGTGTGCTTTTCCATGCATTTGGGGCAGATGGTCCGCCCCCGTTCGGGATAGGGCGCGCCGCATTTCGGGCAGTATTCCTCCCCCGCGCTCTCCCGCTCGGGAAGAGGCTCCCCCTTGATCAGGGCAGCAAGGTCCCGGCAGAACCGCTGCATCCGGTGCATCTTCGCGCCGGAAAACCGGCAGAGCCAGGTTTCCACCCCGTCCACGTTCAGGGTCAGCAGGCCGCCGACCACCTGATTGAGGATTTTCGGCTCGGCCAGACGGGTCAGCGGGTAATCGTACAGCTCCGCGATTCCCTCCGGCTTCCGCCGCCGAGGCGGCGTGGCCCCGGCATAGGCCATTTCTCCCGATTGGTCCGACACCGCGAAAAGCAGCCGTTCCTTTGTTAAAAACAAATAGATATTCTGCAATCCTCCGTCGTTGTTCATATCCGCGCAGGCGAGGGAGCACACCGCGTCCCGATCCACGCCCCGCCCATCCAACGCGTTTCGCACCGAGCGGGGCACCGGTTTCCATAATTCGTCTTTCACTCAAAATCCCTGTCCTTTCCTGTTTCGGGCGGCCGTCGGATAAGGAGGGTCGCGCCCGGCAGGGGGTTATCCCGGAAAGGTCCCTTCGCCGTTCAACATTGCGGCCCCGTCTCCTTCCGAATCCCGTCTTTTTTCAGTTCGTCCATCGCCCATCCGATCAGCCGCAGCGCCGCGATTGTATCCCGGTGAGGGACAACGGCGCTTTCGATTTCGCCTCGGCAGAGCAGACGATGAAATTCCTCCACCTCGTAGGTGAAGCCGTCGATCTCCGCAAACCGCCGCGTCTCGTCCGGCCGGCCGACGATATGGGCGGTAAATTCCGTCGCCTGGAAAAAATACGGCAGCTCCAGCCAGCCGTCCCGTCCGTTCAGTACGGCGGACATCGTCCCCATCCGGTCGCTCCCGACGGTCAGAACCACCGTCCGTTCCTCCGGATACTCCAACGTCAGGACGGCGAATTCGTCCACCCCGGTCGGCGCCAGCCGGCCGGAAACCCGGGTGGAAATATAATCCGGCCCGAAAATCGAAAAGGCCATATGAATGGCGTAGACCCCGATATCCAGCAGCGCGCCTCCGCCTTTCGCCGGATCGTAAATCCGGTGGGCCGGATCATAGGGAAAATAGCTGCTGAAATCGATAGAGGCACCGCGCAGCTCGCCCAGGCCGCCGCTTTCCGCCAGCGCCTTCGCTTCCCGGCAGGCGGGAAGATAACGGCTCCACATCGCTTCCATCAGAAGCAGGCCTTTCTCCTCCGCCAGCTGGAACAGCGCCGCCGCCTCCGCCGCCGTCATGGTCAGCGGCTTTTCGCAAAGCACCGGCTTCCCCGCCAGCAGGCAGTCCCGCACCACCGCGGCGTGCGCCGGGTGGATCGTGGCGACGTACACCGCATCCACGTCCCGGTCGGCCAGCAGCGCGTCGTAGCCTTCATACGCCTTCGGCGCGCCAAAATCCGCGGCAAAGGCCCGCGCCCGCTCGCCGTCCCGGGAAGCGACCGCCTCCAGCCTTCCTCCGCCTGTTTGCCGGATGACTGCCGCCATCCGGCGGGCGATGCCGCCGCAGCCGATGATCCCCCACCGGACCACCGCTTCCTTTGTCTTTCCTGTCACGTCCATCCCATCCTTTTTCTATAGTATACGATTCAAAATACACTTTTTCTTTTTTATAATAAAGGTCGATAATCCCGATACCAGCGGGGAATCACGGCGGAAAAGCCGTCGTAATCGTCAAAAACCATTGCGGCCCGCCGCAGGCAGCCCCGTACCTCCTCCTCGCCGAAGGACAGGGACCATACGATTCCATACAGCGCGTCATGGGCGACATAATACGCCATCCGGTCAAAAAAGCCGGGAGGCGGTCCGGACGGCCCGAAATAGCCGGCGATCTGTCCACAGGCGAAGGGAACGCTCACCTCGCGGGAGAAGAAGGCCATCCGGTTAAAGTCCCGGTAGGGGTCGGCATATTTCCAACGGTTGAAGTCGATCACCGCCAGCCTTCCCTCCAAAGAGATCACGAGGTTCCCGACATGGTAATCCCCGTGGCAGAAAACGCGTTCCACCCCCGACAGAGCGGGTTCCCGCTCGTCCAGAAAAGCGGACATCTCCCGGTCATGCGGGACACGAACCCCGCACGCTTCATACCGCTCCCGCCACCAACAGCGTTTGGCCGCCTGTTCCTCCCGCCAGTCCGGCAGCGCGGCCGGGAAATCCTCCGCAACAGAAACGGTGTGCAGCGCGGCGAGCATTCGGCCGGCCTGGACGCCGAAATCCCATTGCTCTTTCCTGCCCAGGCCGGGGAGGACTCTCTCGGCGTCCTCTCCTTCCATCCAGGTCAAAAGGATGTATACCCACGCTCCCCCGCCGCACAGGCCGCATTCCAGCGGATGGGACATGGCAATCCCGGTTTCCGCCGCACGGCGCATAACGGCAAATTCCCGGCGTTTAGCCGCTTCCTTTGATCCGTCGGACAGGCGAAGCAGCAGCGTCTCGCCCCCCGCGGTGATGACGCGGTATTTCCGGTCGTCCGACCAGCCCTTCCGGATAGGCTCCACGGAAAGCCACTGCCTGGCGGACGGAATATCCAACCACGGGTGCTCTCCTGTTTTCATTTCCCCCCGGTCCGCCGTCTGTATGCTGTCGTTCATACGGTATTCCTCCTTCTTGGGGGCGTCACCGCTTTTCTTCCGCTTACCTGTTAGACAACCGGTACCCGCCCTGCCCGCCGGACGACAAAAGGACGCCCCGGTCACGGATGCCGCCGGAAAAAGCGCGCGGATCAGCGCCTTTCCCCTGCGACGTCTCCTCCCCCGGAAGCGTCCTGTTTCAGTAAAAGGATGAGCGGGCCTGTAAGCCGAGTTCTGTCGTGAACAGCCATCTATCTCGACCGTATGTTGCCATACGG
>ERZ827520.4202-NODE-4202-length-10971-cov-4.922316_pt1 | contig 10971 bp, 11 predicted proteins | sample MGYA00519581_ERZ827520 | MGnify/ENA primary metagenome ERZ827520 (study PRJEB31778, sample SAMEA3449339) | human gut metagenome | biome: human gut; feature: human-associated habitat; material: faeces | place: United Kingdom | collected 2010/2012 ...
ACGAGGACATTGCCAAGGCGCTGCTGCCCGACCGCCGGGTGGGGCTGATGCACGGCAAGCTCAAGCCCAAGGAGAAGGCCGCTGTCATGGAGGATTTCAAGGCCGGGCGGCTGGACGCACTGGTGTCCACCACAGTCATTGAGGTGGGCGTGGACGTGCCCAACGCCAGCGTCATGGTCATCGAGAACGCGGAGCGCTATGGCCTGAGCGCCCTGCACCAGCTACGCGGCCGGGTGGGCCGTGGTGCCGCCGAGAGCTGGTGCTTTCTGGTCAGCGACAATACCGGCGAAGCGGTGCAAAAGCGGCTGAAGTTCCTCTGCAGCACCACTGATGGCTTTGCCGTGGCCCAGTACGACCTGGAGACCCGCGGCCCCGGCGACTTTTTTGGCAGCCGACAGCACGGTCTGCCCACATTGCAAATTGCCGACCTGATGAACGACACCCGCACCCTCCACGCCGCCCAGAGCGAAGCACTGGCCATGCTGGCGGAGGACCCGCTGCTGCAGGCCCCGGAGCACGCCCTGCTGGCCGCGCAGGTGCAGCAGATGTTCGACAAGGCCGGTGCCATGAACTGAAATCGCAGAACGGAGAGCCGAAGCTCTCCGTTCTGTTATTTTTTGCCCAGCCGCTTTGCGTGCCGGTCCCCCATGGGGATCACGTCGCAGAACACGCAGCGACTCTTGGTGGACAGCTGCACATCCCGGTGATAACAGCCGAAGAACCATTTTTCATAGGTCAGCTTCAACAGAATTTTGTCCAGGAACTGGTGCAGCTGGTTGGTCTCGCCGCTGGCCAGCACCGTAAAATCCAGGAATCTGCTTGGCGCGTCGTGGGTGAGCACATAATCCACCTGATAGCCGCAGGCTTCCAGGTTCTGCTCGCAGGCCGCATATTCTTCATCGGAGGGCATCTCCTGCTTCCACCAGTTCACGCCCGGCTCCCGTTCCTCCCGGTCCGGGCTTTCGGCCCCACCGAAGCACAGGTACTTTTTGCCCTCCAGCTCCAGCACGCTGCCGCGGCACACATGGTAGACATTGCCGCCCAGGCTCTGCACCCGGCCGCCGAACCGCTCCGTTTCCGGATATTGGGCCAGCAGGTCGTAATTTTCGTGGGAGCCGTCCAGAAACAGCAGGGTATACGGCCGCTTTCGCAGCCAGTCCAACTTTTTCTGTTCTTCTGCGCTGCCGTCCCACACAAAGCCGAAATCGCCCAGCACCACCACGATGTCCCGTTTGCCCAGCCAGCGCAGCCGCCCGTGCCGGAACCGGTCCAGATCGCCGTGGGTGTCGCCTGTCAGATATACCATTCCCGTCCTCCTGTGCCGGAGCGTGCAAAACCGCAGCCAAAAGCCGCAAAGCCCTTGTCACGTCCCGGCAAACCTGTTATTATAAAGTATACAGCGTCTGCTGTTCCATTTGTGTTTTCTGCGTACCGCTGCCGGTGCGCATTGCTTCGTATAGTTTATCGCTTTTTGAAGGAATTGTCCACATGAAACGTATTTTTGCACTGATCCTGTCGTTTGCACTCCTGCTCAGCTGCCTGGTGCTGCCGGCAGGTGCCATGTTCGACCCCTCCCCCGTCTATCAGGTGCAGGCCCAGAGCGCCTACATCGTGAACACCGACACCAACATCATCGTCTACGAAAAGGACAGTACCAAACAGGTGTCCGCCGGTGGCCTGACCAAGTATATGACCATCGCGCTGGTGCTGACCAACTATGCCGACCAGCTGGACAACACCTTCCAGATGCCGTTTGCCATCTCGGACTATGTGCACAACACCAGCAACGCCGACATGCGCTCCAACGAGACTTTCACCTACCGCGAAGCACTGTACGCCATGGTCACCCGCAACGCCAACGAAGCCGCCATGGGCCTTGCCTATACCCTGTCGGGCGGGGATCTGGACGGCTGGGTGAGCCAGATGAACGCCCTGTCCCAGCGCATCGGTACCACGAACAGCACCTGGACGGACGCCTGCGGCATCGACAGCGGCAACGTGACATGCGCTGTGGACATGTACCTGATCCTGCGCTACCTGATGAGCTTTGACGCCTTTGTGGAGATCTCCGGCGTGCCCACCTTTACCATGCCGGCCAAGGAGAAACACCGGTCTCCGTCGGTGCTGGTCAGCCAGAATGCAGCCCTGAGCAAAAGCAGCGGCGGCAATTACTACCGCAGCGCCATGCAGGGCGGCATGTGCGACGTGACCGCCTACAAGAAGGACAGCGGAAACCAGAGTTACGTTTCCTGGGCCAATCAGGACGGTGCCACCTATATCTTCTGTGTGATGCAAAGCCCCGACACCTGCGACACCCTCGGCTACGCCAACCGCCGCCCGGCCCTGTATGAGACGGTGCGGCTGATCGACTGGGTGTTCGACACCTTTTCCATCCAGGCCGCACTGGACACCGACCTGGCGCTGGCCGAGATCCCGGTGAAGTATTCCGCCGACACCGACACCCTGCAGCTGTATCCGGCCGACAGCATGATGACCCTGCTGCCCTCCACCGGCGACGGCAGCGTGACCCAGAAGTATTTCCACCTGCCGGACTACGTCTGTGCGCCCATCCGGCAGGGCGACGTGGTGGGCACCGTGGAGCTGAAGCTGGCGGGCGAGACCATCGGCGTGGTGAACCTGATTGCCGGGCAGGATGTGGACCAGAACGCCCTGCTGCTCACCGTGGCCAAGATCCGCGAATTTCTGGGCAGTCTGTACCTGAAGGTGGTCATCGTGCTGAGCGTGCTCAGCGCCGCCATCTACGGGCTTTGGCTGCTGCTCAACCGCTGGAACCACCGCCGCCCCACCCGGAAGATCCACCGCCGCTGACCGGATCTCGAATAAGCAAAAAACGCCCCGGAAGCCTTCCAGCTTCCGGGGCGTTTGGTTGCGCCAGCAGGAGTCGAACCTACGATGGGGGAGTCAAAGTCCCCTGCCTTACCGCTTGGCGATGGCGCATCGTGCAAAACAGTATATCATATTTTCCGGATTTTCACAAGAGGCACCGGCATGTTTTCTTCCGCGCGGAGGCAGATCTTCTTTCCTGAAAAATTTTGGGGATTCGCTGAAAAACCTTGCCAAACTGTTGCGGTTGTGGTACGCTGTGGAAGCGAAGTCATTCAAGGCCGTGCCGGAATGCCGCCCCCGCCGGGCAGGCACCGCAAGCGCTGCGGGGCACGGTTACTCCCGGGAAAGTGAGGAATTTTATGAAAAAAATTTTCCGAGCATTGACACTCTGTCTGGTCTTGCTCAGCCTGCTGTGTGCGGCAGTGCCTGCCGCCTTTGCCGCAGGAAATAAAGAGGACGCCTTTTATACCATCGGTCTGGACGCCTGCGGCGGTGTGAGCTCCACCGTGGTGGTCACCACCAATCTGGACGGCAAACTGACCACCCTGCCGGAGTCTCCCACAATGGACGGCTACACCTTCAACGGCTGGTACACCGAGCCGGTGGGCGGCAGCCGGATCACCACCGCTACCGTGTTCACCGGTGACACCACCATCTACGCCCAGTGGACCGCAAAGTCCAGCTCCGCCAGTCCCACGGCCCCTACCCTGCCCGTGACCGGCGGTCCTGCCCTGCAGAAGCATCTGGGCACCCTGCTGGTGGCCGGCATTCTGGTCACGCTGGTGGTCGTGGCCGCCGTCTGATTTTTACATTTTGGAAAAACATGCGCTGATTTTACGAAAGAAAGGAATTCCCATTATGATGACCGAAATGAAACTGCCCGCCTGCTATGCCGTGATCGACAAAAACGAGATGACCTATCTGGACGGCGGTGCCACCATTGCCGACAGCGACGCTTACAAGGCATTCCTGAACGTGGGTCAGGTCTTTAACCAGCTGGCCCGCATCTTCTCCGGTGCAAGCTCCATTATCAACAACATCAATGTGATCTACAAGTCCATCGTTGAGCTGAACAATCTGCTGGGCGGTTTCATCAAGAAGTAAACATTCTGCCGCAAAAAGAGCACCCTGTTTTCCGCGCAGGGTGCTCTTTTTGCGCAGCCTGAGGAATTTTGTGCGCGATTTTCAAAAAATATTTTTTGAAAACCCACTGCAACGCCATTTTTGTTACGGTTTTGTTGCATTTCGTCTGGTAGAATGCTGTATGTATGGATGTTCGGAGTTTCGTCGAATTTCTGTACGAAAATCGCTTTTTCGCGCAGCAGGGTCCGTACCGGCCCTGCAACGCTTTTGATACGGAGGTGCCGTTATGGCAGACCGTGAACTGCGGCATATGCGCCGCACTGAACTGGTCGAGATCATCTTTGCGCTCAAGCAGAGCGAAGATCAGCTCAAAGCCGAAAATGCAGATCTGACCGCCAAACTGGAACAGCGGCAGATCCATCTGGACAGTGCCGGGTCCATTGCACAGGCCGCTCTGGAACTGAACCATGTGTTTGAGGCTGCACAGGCAGCCGCCGATGACTATCTGGCTTCGGTGCGGTCGGTCGACCGGGACGCCCTGCAGGCGCAGGCAAAGGCCGAAGCAGACCAGATCCTGGCACAGGCCCGGGCCGAGGCGGAACAGCTGAAGGCACAGACCAAGCGGGAATGTGACGCCCTGACCGAGGCAGCAGAGCACAAGCGTGCCCAGACAGAGGCCGACTGTGCCGCCTTGCGGGCCAAAACGGAACAGGAGATTGCAGCACGGCGGGCTGCTTTTGAGCAGAGCACCCGTGAGCTGCTGCGCAGCCGCTGCGACACGGATATCCTGCCGGAAGAAGGCAAGGTAAAATGAAATCAACCGAGATCAAATTTACGGCCATCCCCTCCACAGAGGAGGTAAAGGCCGAGCGCGACCGTCTGGCCTACCGCAGCCGGTACGGACGGGTACTGCGCAGCACCATTTATGCGCTGGTGGTGGTGGCCGCTGTGGCCGTGCTGCTGGCCACCCTGTTCCTGCCGGTGCTGCAGGTGTCCGGCGACAGCATGAACCCCACGCTGGAAGATAAGGACATTCTGCTGCTGGTCAAGTCCGACAGCATGAAAACCGGCGACCTGTGCGGCTTTTATTGGCAGAACAAGCTCCTGCTCAAGCGTGTGATCGGCCAGCCCGGTGACGTGATCTCCATGGACGAGGACGGCCATGTGACCGTGAACGGCACTGTGCTGGACGAGCCTTATGTGGACGAGCTGGCACTGGGCGAATGTGACATCCGGTTCCCCTATCAGGTGCCGGAGAACCGGTATTTTGTGCTGGGCGACCACCGCTCGGTGTCCATCGACAGCCGCAGCAGCGTGATCGGCTGCGTGGAAAAAAGCCAGGTCGTGGGGCGGGTGTTCCTGCGCATCTGGCCGCTGAACCGCCTTGCGGTTTTCTGAGATCGTGCCTGCGGAGCGGGCGAATGCGTCCCGCCTCCGAAGCAATGTTGTGTGCATAAATTTCCCCAATCTGGAAAGGAGCGAATCATCCCCTCATGAAAAAGACGTTCAAAAAACTGTTTGCAGCCCTGCTGGCAGCAGCGCTGGTGCTGGCTATGGCCGTGCCTGCTTTTGCAGTGACCAATGCCACCAAAGGTTCCATCACCATCAGCAACACGGTGAAGGACGAGACCTACACCATCTACCGCATGTTCAAGCTGGACAGCTACAACGCTGAAAGCAATACCTATTCCTACACCGTAGAATCGGATTGGGAGGGTTTCTTCAAGACGGGTGCCGGTGGAAACTACATCACCCTGGACGGCCAGAACCACCCCACTTGGACGGCTGCTGACGAAAACGATTCCACCACTGTTGCCGCATTTGCTAAGGCAGCTCTGGCCTGGGCAGCTGATAAGAAGATCTCTGGCACTAAGGAAACCGCAACTGGTGGCACCGTCACCTTCTCTAACCTGGACCTGGGCTACTACCTGGTGGACAGCTCTCTGGGTGCTCTGTGCGGCCTGAATACCACCAATCCCGATGCCACCATCAAGGAAAAGAACGAAAAACCTGAAATCAAGAAGGAAGTTCAGACAAGCATCGGTGATTGGAGCAGCGAAAACAACGCCAAGATCGGTGATACTGTGGAGTATAAGGTTGAGATCAAGGTTGCTGACGGTGCTCAGAAGTACACCGTCACCGATACTATGAGCAAGGGCCTGACCTTCAACAACAGTTCCCTCAAGGTTACCGCCAATGATGCTGTGACCACCGATTATACCCTCACCCCTACCACCAACGGTTTCACCCTGGAGCTCCCTGAATCCTACGTCAGCACTCTCACTAAGGGTACCACTATCATTGTGACCTACAATGCCACCCTGAATAAGGATGCTGTCATTGATGGCGATGGCAACGCCAACGAGGTCAAGCTGAGCTACGGCAATCATCAGAACACTGTTCCCAGCAAGGTCACCACCAAGTCCTACCAGTTCGACCTGGTGAAGGTGGACGGCACCACCAACAAGCTGCTGGACGGTGCTGAGTTTGAGCTGGCCGATGGCGAAACCAAGCTCTCTTTCGTAAAGGATACTGCCGGCAACTACCGTGTGGCTGCCGCTGGCGAGGATGGTGCAACCACCACCATTACCGTCAAGAACGGCAAGGTCAACATTTACGGTCTGGCAGGCAAAACCTATACCCTGACCGAAACCAAGGCTCCGGACGGTTACAACAAGCTGGTAACCTCCGAAACCGTAAACCTGGCCGATGGTTCCAAGACTCATGCCACCATCGTGGATAGTGTCTATAAAGACGGCGGCGTTGTGGTAAAGAACAACGCCGGCACCGTGCTGCCCAGCACCGGCGGCATGGGCACCACCCTGTTCTATGTCATCGGCGGCGGCCTGATGGTGGCAGCAGTCGTGCTGCTGGTCACCAAGAAGCGCATGGAGCACAAGAACTAAGCAACCATCCCTGAAAACACCCGGAGCGGGGGCGACCAACTCGCCTCCGCTCCTTTTTCACAGCACAGAGGGCCTTGCCATGAAAAAGCACTCCGGCACCATCCTGCTCGTCCTCATTTTCTTTGTGGGCCTTGCGGTGATGCTCTACCCTACCATCAGCGATTACATCAACCAGCGCAACCAGACCAGGGTTGTGAACAGCTACGCCCAACAGGTGGACGGCCTGTCCGACGCCGACTACACGGCCTATTTTGATGCCGCCGACGTCTTCAATCAGGAGATCGCCGCCGACCCGGATGCCCTGTACCACGCCGACCACTTTTCCACCTACAGCACCACGCTGGACGTGACCGGCACCGGCATCATGGGCTACATCACCATTCCCCGCATCGGGGTGGAGCTGCCCATCTACCACGGCACCAGCGACGCCGTGCTGCAGGTGGCGGCAGGCCATCTGGAAGGCACCAGTCTGCCGGTGGGCTGCGAGAGCACCCACGCCGTGATCTCGGCACACCGCGGCCTGCCCAGCGCCAAGCTGTTCACCCATCTGGACCGGCTGGAGGTGGGCGACACCTTCACCATCACCGTGCTGGACCGGGAGCTGACCTACGAGGTGGACAAGATCTCCATCGTGCTGCCCACCGAGGTGGACGAACTGAAGGTGGTGGACGGCAAGGACTACGTCACTCTGATGACCTGCACCCCCTACGGCATCAACACCCACCGGCTGCTGGTGCGCGGCCACCGTGTCACCGCCCCGGAGAACCTCAAGCGCATCCGTGTTGCAGCTGACGCCACCCGCATTGAGCCCATCCTCATTGCGCCGCTGCTGGCCGTGCCGCTGCTGCTGCTTTTGCTCATCGGCCTGCTGGTCTCCGGCAGAAAACGCAAACAGAAATGACAAAAGCCGCCTGAAATACCCCCCTGCATAGACAGAGCAACCCCAGAGCTCCGTTTGTGCCGGGGGTATTTTCTCTCACAAAAAATTCGCCGTTTTGTAGCTGAAACGGCGAATCAAGTCTCTATTCTTTTACGGTGTGCGGATTATTTTTTCAGACGATGGTGCAGTATCACATCCTCTGCAAGCCGAAAGACCGGGCACTTCTTCCGGAGCTGCCTCTGCGGAACCAGGCGTGACCCCGGTGTTCACTCCACCAGCGCCACGGCCACGTCGTTGACGTTCGTGCCGGTAGCGCCCGTGCGGATGAGCCCGCCCACCGCCTGCAAAGCATGGTAGGCGTCGTTGTCGGCGAGGGTACGGTACACGTCCCGCCCGGCATCGCGAAGGGCAGCTTCCGTCTCGCCGTCCACATAGCCGCCGATGGCGTCGGCGGCTTCTTCGGTGGACATGCCGAAAGCCACGCTCATGTGGGCGGCCATGGTCGTGAACTCGCGCAGCTCGTCGACGCCGGTCATGCCCTGCTGGCCTCCCGCCGCGAACAGCCCCGCCAGCTGCTCATGGGTCAAGGGCAGTTCCCGGCCCATGCGTTTGATGGCGGTTTCCATCTCGTAGTACTTGGGGGTCAGGTTGCCGGACGCGTCGCGCATGCCGTCGATGGTCTTGGCGGCATCGGCCATGGCGCTTTCGAACTGGACGGCGGCGCGTACCGGCGCGGCCACGGCAAGGGCGGGCACGATGGCCTCCATCATCTGGCCGCGGAGTTCCTTGCGGCGATTCTGCGATGCCTGTGCCTGCGTCAACGCGTGCAGCCGGGTTTCCGCCCGGGCCAGTTCCGTATTTGCCCGGGCTTGGTTATGCGAGATGGTTTCGAGGTTCAGGCCGTAGCGTTCGGCCTCGACGCGGAGGCTTTGGTACGCCCGCAGGTTGCCCTGCAGTACCTGCCGGGCCATGTCGTCACGTCCGCCGTTGGCCGCCAGTGTCCGGTTCGCTTGCGTGATATTGGCACGCAGTTCGGATGCCCGGGCCGCCATGGCTGTCTGGCGGTTCAGGCTTTCCACGCGCTGCGATGTGGCGCGGACGCGGTTTTCCACGGTGCTGAAGACCGACGCAACCGTTGGACTTAATGCCGCACCTATGGCAAAACCTATGGAAAAGGAGCCGCTCGACATGTTCTACTCCGCCATCATTCACATCATCGCCTACGGCCTCATCGGGCTGGCCGTACTTGCCTTTGCCGCCATGCTGCTCGGGCAGGCCGCGGAAGCTCTGTATTCCGCGTGCGCCTTCCTGCGTCGCCTTACCTGCCTGCGGCATTGATTTCCGCCTGCAGGGCAAGGGCCTCCTCAAGCCATTGCCGCAGTTCCTCCCATGTCAGAGCCGTCAGCTCGGACAGAGGCCAGCGGGTCAGAAAGTTGAGTTGCAGGACGGTTCGCCGGACCGTTTCCGGGGACGGCAGCTCCCCGAAATCGCATGAACTGCTGCTGCAGTTTGCCGTAATCCTCCATATCCAGCGCTTGAATGTCTTCCACTCCGATGCCGCACAGCACGGCGTAGAGCCTGCTTTCGCCGGCGATGTCCAGAGCGTCCCGAATCGGGTTGTCCATGACTTCCTTCACGCTCGGCCTGTGCATGACGAGTCTTTTCAGTTCCCCGTCGGGGAGCTGCACGGGATAATCCAGTTCAATGGTGACGGTGCGTTCCTTGGCCATGAGAGCCTCCTTACATGCCCAGATTGTTGCGGACGTCGGCCAGCACATCGACGCCGTTGATTCTGCAGATGAAATCGAACTTGCCGATCTCCACCAGCTCCGTGCCGTCGATGGAAAGTTTCAGGTAGTAGAGTTCCAGCTCGGACTCGCTTTCCATTTTTTTGGCGGGTTCGAGCTTGCCCAGTCCGACCTTCTTCGGCATGGCCTTGCTCACCAGCTTGAACGCCTTCTGTACGAAGGTGCCCGTACCGGGATCGAGCTGCTGGATGGACCCGCGGGCTTCGAGGTAGTGCCCCACGGCCTCCAGCAGGGACGTTGCGCTGGCCGTGGGCACGTTCCACTTGATTTTGAGAGGCAGGGCCTTGAACTGCCCGGCCACGGGAATGTCCATTTCGCCGGAGATGCCGAGGCCCGTGAGGGACTCGGTGAGGTATTCGAAATCGGGCAGCTCAACGGATGCAACGCCCAAAAGGTCGATTCCGTCACGGTAGATTTTGGCGTTGGTGAGCACCGCGGGGATGCCGCCGGTCAGGGGAAGGTTGGATGTGCTTGCCATGGAGGACTCTCCTTATGCGGCGGACGCGAAAAGCGTGTTGAGGTAGGCCGGGTCGTACTCGAGGATGAACACCAGCTCGCGTCCGGCCTGCGGCGGGGAGACGTACACATGCCAGCGAACCTTGCCGGAGAGCAGGTCGCTGGTAGGGTTGTCCGCGAGTTCGAAGGTGACCCGCGCCCCAAGCAGAAACTCGCGTCCCACAAGCCCGTTGAGCCAGATATTGAAGGTTTCCTGCACTGTCTCGATCATCCGGAGCCGCACAGGATTGGAAACGAACTGCCAGCAGGTCAGGACGAGCGTGTTGCCGATCCAGTTGAACATGCGCCGGATCGGGATGCTGGTGTCCTTCACGTCGGTATTGCCGGGATAACCGGCTGTCTGATCGCCCCATGCCACAAGCCCGCCGATCATGTTGAGTCCGGTCACGATGCCGTTGCCGTTCAGGTAGGCGGCTTCGGCTGGCGTGAGATGCAGTTCCCTGCCGGCATGGATCAAGCCTTCGCAGGCGAGCTGATAGTTGCTCGGGCTCCAGTAGGGGATACCGCCGTTGGCGGCGTCGCGGGCGGCGATGACGCCGGCAAGGTGGGACGAGCCGCACTCGGCGCGGCCATTGTAGACGGGGCTGCCGTACATGCAGAGGAGGTTGTCGTCCGTCAGGTTGTTGTCGTTGAGCCACGCCGGAACCTCCGTGTATTTTTGCACTTCGGCGGGTACGTCGATGAGGCCGATGGCGCGGAAATGGCCGCAGATGTCCTTGCAGGCCGCCCCTATGGCCTTCCCCACTGCCGGATCGCCGGAAAAGCCCGGAGCCAGAATCTGTCCGGGGACGAGACGGAACCGGGGAAAGGTTTCCTCGGCCAGCGCCAGCCCGGTACGACGCAGATCGCCGTCGATGCCGCCGATGATGTCTTCCTTGCTGACCTTGCCGACATCCGGCTTTGTCCGGCCCTCCTCGCCATCGAGGGGCGA
>ERZ827520.4207-NODE-4207-length-10959-cov-2.504585_pt1 | contig 10959 bp, 16 predicted proteins | sample MGYA00519581_ERZ827520 | MGnify/ENA primary metagenome ERZ827520 (study PRJEB31778, sample SAMEA3449339) | human gut metagenome | biome: human gut; feature: human-associated habitat; material: faeces | place: United Kingdom | collected 2010/2012 ...
AATTCTTATTTGTATTATCTATAGTGTTATTTTGAATCTGATTTAAAAACATCTTTGAATCAAAATTAACACTTGACATATTTATCAAACTCATTATTTGCACCTCCATATATTACTTTCCTATTTCAAGAGCTTTTGAAATCATATCTTTTTGAGCATTCAAAGTATCAATATTTGATTCATATGCTCTAGATGCAGATATTAAATCTGACATTTCTACTAGCAAATCAACATTTGGATATTCTACATATCCCTCTTCATCTGCATCAGGATTATTTGGTTCATATACCTTTCTAAGAGGAGATTTATCTTCTTCTATAGAAACAGCTTTAACTCCTAACATACCTAATTTTTCATCATAGTTTTCTTGAAAACTTGCTATCTTACGAACGTAGGCCCCTCCATTTTCAGTTCTAGTAGTTTTTACATTAGCAACATTCGAAGATATAACATCTATTCTTAATCTTTCGGCAGATAAACCACTAGCGCTTATTCTCATTCCATTAAAAACACTCATTTAATTACCTCCCTGATATTACACTTTTTGTCATAGATAATTTAGTATTTGTCAAACTTACAATTGCATTATATTGAAGGCTTGCAGCAGCTTGATTTACCTTTTCACTTTCTAAGTCAACATTATTTCCGTCTTCCCTTACTACGGAATCTTTATCAACTTTTACCTCAATTTTCGCATTATCCATTTCATTTTTTAAACTGTCCTCAAAAGTAACATACTTTCTTTTATAATTCGGGGTATTTATATTTACAATGTTGTTTGCTATAGTTCTATTTCTTAGTTCTGTAGCATCTAACTCCATTTTCATTAATCCATATATCTCCATAGTCCATCTCCTACAAAAACTTTTTATAATATTTTATTTAAATTTTAAATTTCCTATCGACCTATTATACTACTTTTCTCGACATTTTTCTACGTTTTTCGTTTTTTTCATATATTTCCATATATTTTTCGACATTCTTTTGCATAACTTTTATATGTATTCATTTTTATAAGTTGTATAATTTTGTATTTTAAATAAAAAAAGAAAATAGCCATTTTAAATTTACATAAAATGACTATTTCCTTTAATATATAAAATTTATATTTATTTTTACATTAATAGTAATTAATTTAAATTAAAATAAATTATAAATCTCAAGCCTTTTATAATTTATTTTAATTTTATGCTTCTGAATTTAGAATTTATATTGCAATATTAATTAGAATTCCAGTTTCAATATTATTTTCTATAGATATAAATCCTAATTCTTCATTTATAACAAGCACCGTCATTCTACTTAACGGTTGCCTTGCAATCTTCACATAAGCACTACATATACGATCATCACTTTGACAATCTACGCATTTTCCAACTTGAACACATGGTGTGTTCTTATGTAAACGTAATGCATTGGCTGGACATGATATGTTTTTAATATGTTGAATAGCTGAATCTTCATCATCAAAAATCTTATTCATGCCAACAATCACAATCACTTTTTTAGGACCATAAATCATTGCTGCTACTCGATTTCCATTTCCATCAATATTATAAAGATTTCCATTTCTATCGATTGCATTTGAACTTGTTAAATAAACATCAGCGAGTAATGATTGATGAAAAACATCTTCAATTTCATCTCTAGAAAGACCTTCTTGATAACGATCTAAAAAACGAACAGGTTTATTTCTTAAATAATTAATAACTCCTGTTTCAAATAAAGTCATTGAACCACCAACACCTACTGTTTGATCATCTTTAAGTAAAGAATCTAAATAATTTAATAATTCTTGTTTGTTATCTAAAAAAAGTAATTCAATATGATTTTGATTAAATGCTTTTTGCATTTTTTTATTTTTTATTTCTAATATTTTTTGAATATTTTGATCCATGCTTATTTTCTCACTTCTTTTATTTTATCTTTACACATATCATATAAATGACATTCTTTACAATTTGGATTTTGTGCTTTACAAAAATATCTACCAAAGAATATGAACTGATGATGTGCTTTATTCCATCTATCTCTAGGAATAGAACGACAAACCTTTCTTTCAACATCATTTACTGTATCATCTTTTTTAGCAAAGCCTAATCTTTTAGAAATCCGTTCAACATGTGTATCTACAGCAAATGCAGGTTCATCAAAACCAACAGATAAAACAACATTCGTTGTTTTTCTCCCTACTCCTGGTAAACTTTCTAATTCTTTTCTTGTTTTTGGCACTTCACCATTGTATTCTTCAAGCAAAACCTGTGCCATTTTCTTTAAATTTTTAGCTTTATTTCTATAGAGCCCAATAATTTTAATATCATCTTGTAAATCTTCTAAAGATGCTAAAGCAAAAGATTCAACAGTAGGATACTTTTTAAAAAGTGAAGCTGTCACTTGATTGACTTTTTTATCAGTTGTTTGTGCTGAAAGCATGACAGCTACTAAAAGTTCAAAGACATTTTGATGATTGAGTTCACAATGAGCATCAGGAAAGAGTTCTTCAAAGTAATCTAATACTTTGTTTGTTTTTTCTTTATTCATCTTCCCACCAATGATAATGACTTTCTTTTACTTTTCTTTCTTGTGGTTTTTCATCAATATATCTTTCTTTAACTCCATTTTGAGCCCAATTAATTAAAATACCTTCAATATATCTTAAAGTTAAAACTTGACTTTTAACGGCTTCTTTTAAAGCTTTTAAAATCATTTCTTCACTATAACCGCTTTGAACCCACTCTTTAATACTATCAAATTCCATCGGTGTTAATGGTCTACCAAATTGTTCTTCAAAAACATCAATCATATTCATTTTTTCTTCTACTTGAGCTTCTTTATTTTCTAAAAGTTTTTCTTCAAAATGATTTAAACATATCGCTCCATTTTTATTAAAAATCCATTTTTTCTTTAAAAGAGAATCTAAAATATGATCCATTTCATGAGGAGTAAGTGATGAATATTTTAATAATAATGAAGGTGTAATCATTTTTTTATGCAACGTAACAAAAGTATCAATCAATAGTAATATATGACATTCTTCATCTGTCAAAGAGAGTTCTTTCCCTCTTAAAAGTAATAATCTTTCTAAATTTATACATTCTAAATCTTTTAAATATTTAATCATATCTTTTTATAATTTATATGCTTTCAAAAATTCTCCATTATCTAAAGAATAAAACGCATATAATAAAGTATCCTTTCCTTTATAAGTTAAACAATAAACAAATTGATCATTTTCATATCCTATCTCTACTTTTGTTGGATTTACTTGATATTTTTGAACAAAAGCATTCTTCACTTCTTTTTTAGAAATAGTTTCACCTTCAAAAGTATCCACCTTTTTTAATTTTTTATTACATACAACATACATTGTTTTCTTTTTATTTTTCACTTTAACAATATAATTTATTTTCTTATTTTGATAAGCATTAAAATAGTCATCATAGTCATAATGGTATTGACTACATATTTCTTCTTGTATACTTACTAAATCATTTTTATGCTTTGTGTAAGGAACATGTACCCAAAGCATGTAAAAACATATATATACAAAAACAATAACTAAAAATGTTAACACGATTTTAAAACGATGTTTTCTAAAAAAAGCTTTCATACATTATTCCTCCATGCCACCTTATTATAACCTTTTTAAACAAAAAGAAAAAGCCTTTTGGCTTAGTCTCTTCCTCGATCATTTCCTAAAACAACTAAGACAATTCTAAGCAATGAAAGAAGGGTCGATAACATTCCTGCAACATAGGTTAGCGCTGCAGCTGTTAACATTTTTTTAGCTCCAAAATATTCATCTTGAACTAAATAACGATCATTTAAAATACTCAAAGCTCTAGAAGATGCATCAAATTCAACTGGAAGGGTAACAATTTGAAATAATAACATTAAGCTTGTAAGTAAAACACCAATCCAAGCAATAGATGTTCTTCCCATAAAAAGACCAATCATAATAGCAACCCATCCTAAATTATAAGAAAAGTTACATACAGGAACGATAGCATTTCTAAATGTCAATGGTCTATAACCTTCTTGATGTTGAAGTGCATGTCCACATTCGTGAGCAGCTACCGCAAGTGAAGCAATACTTGTCCCATGATAAATATCACGAGATAGATGTAATGTTTGGTTACTTGGATTATAGTGATCGCTTAAACGTCCTTGAACTTCAAAGATTTGAACAGAAGACAAACCATGTTGATCAAGAATTTCTCGCGCCACATCATAGCCCATTAAATGTCTACTATTTTGAACCTTTGAATATTTATTATAAGCACTTGAAACTTTCATTTGTGCAAGTGCCATCAAAGCAACACCAACTAGAACAAGTATATTCCCTAACATATAATAAGAATTTGTATAATAGTAATAATTAAACATTTTATTCACCTCGATTTATAGTTTACACTTCTATTATGAACAGAAAATGAAAAAGATGCTTAATTCATAGCATCTTTTAATCTGTTACTAGGTTTAAATGTCACTGTTTTACTAGCAGGAATAATCATTTCTTCTTGAGTTTTAGGAGAAATTCCTTTTCTAGCTTTACGATCATTAACTTTAAAAGTACCAAATCCAGAAATAAGTACCTTATCTCCTTCAACAACGCTTCTAGTAATCGTATTAAACACAGTATCTACAAGTAGTTCTGCTTCTTTTTTTGTTAAATTACGTTCTATTGAAACTGATTCAACTAATTCTTTCTTATTCATTTTCACACCCCGCAATAATAAAAATACTAGGTTAGTATAGCATCTAAAAAATGTTGTTTCAAGAGATTTTTAAAGAACTTTTTTAAAAAATTATAAAACAATTGCTATCACATTTGATTTACCTTTATTTACAATTTTTGACAATATATCATGTATTTTTAAACTTGCATTTTCTGGAATCATATTCAATTTATAATACATCCCTTCTTCTATTAAATCACCTAATTTTCTGCCAAAAACATCACATGAAAAAATAGCTTCCTTATCATTTCCATTATGATTTAAATAATCAATAAAGCTTTCCGCTTGTTGCTTTGAACCAATAATTGGTTCAAATGTACTTTCAATATCAATTTTAATCATATAAGTGGTTGCTGCTTTACTTTTTAACTTCATTCCATATCTAGAACCTTGTTTAATAATTTCTGGTTTTGATAATTCTATTTCTTCTAAACGAGGAATCGCATAACCATAACCTGTTTGTCTTACCATACTAAGGGCATTCGAAATACCATCATATTCATCCTTGATAGTCATCAATTCTTGTAACAAGGCAAGAATAGAAGAACGATCTACTTCATAACCAACAATATTTGTTAGTAATTCATCATATAAACCATTTCTTTCTTCAACGCGAATCGTCGCTGAAGAATGAGATGTATCGACACTTTTTAAATAAGCTCTTTTAACAAAGTCATACGATTCAATACCTTCTGTAAGATGTTTGACATCTTTTATTTTTTTGATTTCTACTAATGAATTTTTTAGTGCTTCATCTAATGTTTGTTTTAACCAATGTTTTTGATTTAACATTGCAATATAACGTGGAACTTCAATTTTCACTTCATGAATTCCAAATTCATTAAGTGCTTCTTGTAAAAGATGCACGATTTGAGTTTCTAACATGTTGGTTGTATCAATAGCAATGATTGGTACATCGTATTCTTTTTGATAACTTTCAACAACATTTTGACACTTTGAACTTGAAGGATCTTTACTATTGACAATCACAATAAATGGTTTCCCTATATCTTGCAACTCTTGAATGATTTCTTTTGTTGCACTGTGATAACTTTGTTCATCAATATCTAGAAAACTACCATCACTAGTAACAACGATTCCAATCGTTGAATGATCTTGAATAACCTTTTTTGTTCCAATTTTAGCTGCTTGATCAAAAGGTATACTTTCATTATACCATGGTGTTTTAACAAGACGTATCCCACTGTCATCTTGATAACCACTTGCTCCTTCAATCACATATCCTACACAATCAACTAAACGTACATTGATTTTAAAATCATCTTGTAAATCTATCTTAACGGCTTGATTCGGTATAAACTTAGGTTCTACAGTCATAATCATTTTGCCTTTTCCTGATTGTGGAAGTTCATCGATCGTTCTTATCTTTACATCAGGATCTTCAATATAAGGAATAACCGCCATTTCCATAAATCTTTTAATAAAAGTCGATTTTCCACTTCTTACAGGTCCAACAATTCCTAAATAAATATCACCTTGACATCTTTTACCAATATCTTTAAGAATTTGTTTCGTTTCCATTATCATAACTCCTTTTATTCCAATATATTAAAAACTTACGAAATCATTCCTAAATAATAAAAACAAAGCATAAAAACAAATGAAAGAAAATCTAAGAAAAAGCCTAACCATAATGTATAGCTATACTTCTTTAAATGAATACTTCCATAATATAAAGAAACAACATATAAAGTTGTATCACTTCCAGTTTGTAAAATTGATCCCATTAAACTATAAAGATGATCTATTCCATAATGATCATAAATTCTTTTTAAAATAATAAGAGAAGTTTGACTACTTATTGGTCTTGTAAAAGCCATTAATAATAAATCAAGGGGAATTGAAAAAAATCGAATAAAGAAAGTACCTATTAAAGAGATAAAACCACTACTTAAAAAAAGATTGACCCATAAAGTAAGAAGCATTAAAGAAGGAAAAAGAATCATTAAATAATGCATTCCTTCTTTGACTCCTGTAATAAATTCTTCATAAATAGGTATTTTTTTATAAGCACATTCTAAAAAACTCCATAAAATAATAAGTAGAATTAAATTAGACATGTTCAATCACCTTAATAATAACAATTCCTATAATTGTAATTGAAAAACCAATAAATAAACTATAAGGATAAAAAGCTAAAATATTTTGACTATGATAATTTTGTCTAATTGTCATCATGGTAGTTGGTAAAATAGAAAAACCTGCCGTATTGATTACTACGAGTATTTTTATTTGAAGGGGATAATTCTTTTCTTTTAATTTAGAAATTGCTTGTAAACCACTCATTGTAGCAAGTGTTCCAAGTCCTAATAGATTAGCAATCAAATTTGAAGATAGTGCTTGATAGATTTGTTCATCTTGAATACATCGTCCATAGATCCAACGTAATAGTGGTTTAAATAGAAAATTTAAATGATTCACCATATTTGAAGCCTGAATGATTTTTAATAAACCATTCCATAAACAAATACTTAAAATAAGTGTTTTACAAAGTTCAAAGACATCAAAAGGTGTTTGTAAAAGAGCTTAACATGGCTTCTTGTTTATTAAAAATCAAACCAACAATAATAAAAAGAATAATCCCATAATGAAAGATCTTATTCATAAACTAGATCCTTTAAGATCATTAAATAAAAATCTCTAAACCGATATCTCTTTAATTTAATTTTTTTAATATATGTTTGATTTCTATAAATAAACATTTCTTCATTATGAATCAAATAACTTACACTTTCATCCTTTTCTTTTGACATCAACAAATCATTTTCAAACAAGTACCAGTTTCCTTTAATATTTCTAACCCCTTTATCAAACAATACAAGTTTTTCATAATTTTTAAAACATTCCTCATACTTTTTTTGATGAAACTCAAAATCATTTCCACAATTAAAAGTAACAATAATTAAATCAACTTGTTTTTTTATAGCTCGTGTAATCAATGTTCTTTTGGCTTTTTTGGTATAACCTGTTTTACCACCAACACAATAAGGGTATTCTTTTAAAAGACGATTTTTATTATGCCAATAACCTTTTCCATCTAGTCTTTTATACTCTTTTGTTTTAACAATTTGATTAAAAAGAGGATTTTGACAACAATAACGATAAAGCATCGCCATTTCTTTAACTGTTGATAAATTTCCTTCATCTTCTTCATCTAAACCTGAAGGATTCGAAAAATGTGTCTGTTTCATCCCTATATCTCTAGCTTTTTCATTCATCATTTCCACAAAACGATCAACACTTCCACCAACACTTTTAGCCAGCATTAAAGCACAGTCATTCCCACTTCGAAGCATTAAACCATATAAAAGATCTTGAATCGTAATTTGATCTTTTATATGTATATAGACACAACTCCCATAAGCTTTATTAATCGTTTCATCAACTGTAATCTTTTTATCTAAGCGACTATTTTCAATAACAACGATGGCAGTCATAATTTTAGAAATTGAAGCAACACTTTGTAAATAATCTATATTTCTGCCTTCTACAACATATTGATTTAAACTATCATATACAATATAACTCTTTCCATAAAACTCGACATTGGTACAAATCATTTGAAAAATCATCAAAAAACTAATCAATAATTTCATTATATCACCTATATCATTCTATGTTTCTTCTTTCCATTTAACACAAATAGATTAAATACACCACATAGGAAAGTAACATCAAAAGACCACCTATTCTATTTAATTCATGTCGATAAATCGTTAAAAGCCATAATAAACAACCACTTCCTATAGCTACAAACATATCTACAATAAATTTACTTTCAAAAGGTACTGGACAAATTAAAGAAACACCTCCAGCAATAAATAAAATATTAAAAATATTACTTCCGACAATATTTCCAATCGCAATACCCACATGATCTTTTCTAGCTGCCTGTAAAGAGGTTACTAATTCAGGCAATGATGTTCCAAAAGCAACAATCGTTAAACCGATGAATCTTTGAGAAAAATGTAACCAATAAGCTATTTGAGTGGCTGCTTTAACAACCAGTTGACTACCAATCATAACAAAAAAGATGCCTAAACCAATCAACAACACACATCCTATAAAAGAGTATTGTGGAGAAACTTCCTCCTCACTTTCTTTTTGTGACAGCCAAAACAAATAAAGTAAATGAATGATAAACATACCTATTAAAATAAGTCCTTCTTGAAACGATACAACTTGTTGACTTTTTCCCATAACAAGTAAAACAAGACTTGAAAGCAACATATAAGGAATTTCAATGAACAATGTTGATTTTTCAATCCTTATTTTTGTAATCAAAGCGCTCATTCCTAAAACAATCAAAATATTTAAAATATTACTTCCAACAACATTCCCAATGGTAATTCCTGAATTTCCTTTTAACCCTGCTACTAATGAAACAGCTGCCTCTGGCAAACTGGTTCCCATCGCACAAATCGTCAATCCAATAACTAATTGAGAAACATGAAAAATACTTGCCAGTGAAGATGCTCCATCTACAAACCAATCCGCTCCTTTCACTAAAACAAAAAAGCCTGCTGTTAGTACAATAAGCGAATAAATCATTTTATCCCTCCTGTTTTCATTCTATTAAGATTTATTCATTAAATGAAAAAGAAGGGTAAATTTCCCTTCTTTCAATGATTATCGCTTGATTGAAATAAAATGACTTCTATCTATATATCTTATTTTCTTTTGTTCAAAAAGATCAATTATTTGTAAAAAACGTGCATCTTGTTTACATTCAAAAGAATATTGTTGATTTCTTGTTGTTACTAACATACAAACTACCTTTTGTTTTAAAGATAGATCAACTTCATAAAAATCATCATAGTCTATTTCAAAAAGCTTATGTTTTTCTATATCATAACATTCAACTTTATCACTTGAAAAATATAAATATTTTTCAAAATCTTTATCTTCCATTATTTCTTGATGAATACCAAAGAATAACCCAGAAAAACGAAAGGCTTTTTTATATTCCTTATATGCTTTTTCTAGTTGATCAAGACTTAAAATGAGTTTTACTTTCATCATTTTTTCTCCTTATATAAAATACTATCGTTATAATTAAACAAATAACTACATAAAAATCTATAGCAGGTAATGGAAAAGAAAGTTGAACTTGATTTCCATGAAATAATTTATTAAAGATAAATAAGATAATAAGTAAAATTATATTTTTTCGATAATCTATGACATCACTATTCCATAAGGCAATAAAATATAAAATAGGTAAAAAATAAAATAAACAATAAATAATAAAACTAATATGAATACTAATATATCCTAAAGAATTTAAAGAATTTGTAAGTAAGCTTTGACCACAAACCATGGTCATGATCATAAAAATTTCCATTAAATAATCAAAGACCCATACTTTATCTATTATCTTCATATAAATCTCACATTCCTTTCTACATATATTCTAATAAATACTTTATTTGACTAGAGATGTAATTTATCTTTTCCTTACTTTTATTATATTATTATATTATTTGTATATCAATATTATTTTTATTATTTTAATACAAAAAAGATCTAAGAAATTCTTAGATCTTTAATCGTTGATAATATTTAATATATTTAGAAAGTGGTAATCCTTCTTTGTTATTGATATAAAAAACTTCTTGACCCTTTAATACAACATATTTTTGTTTATATTTAAAACATAAATCACTATCTTTTTGAGTTATCAGAGGATATTGCTGAATAATTTTTTTATAAGCTATTTTATTTTTAAAAATATTTTCTACTTGATATTCAAAAATACCTTTTGAAATAGCTGCCGTATATCCTTTATAATAGCCTTCCATCATTCCATGATCCCCTTCAATAGAATATCCTTGATATAACATTCCACCATCTTCATAGCTATAAGGTTGTTGCAAGCTTTGGACAGGTTCAATAGCGCTATAAGGATCGCCATCTGCTGGATGGTCATACAAACTTAAAGCAATTGTAGCAATAACACAAAGATAAATAATCACATTAGATTTTTGATGTTTTTCTTTATAAAGATGTCCAAGATAACCAATTAACCAAGAAATGAGTAAAATCAGAAATGATTTGAAACCATTTTGTTTTAATAAATCTAATAAAATCAAAACAATCCCAACATAAAGATTTATTTTAGATAAAGTATTAAAAATATTTTCTAAATTCCTATTTTACCGGAGGAAAGTGCCTCTTATACCCGAATTTAGCGGCGTTT
>ERZ827520.4208-NODE-4208-length-10958-cov-3.294414_pt1 | contig 10958 bp, 7 predicted proteins | sample MGYA00519581_ERZ827520 | MGnify/ENA primary metagenome ERZ827520 (study PRJEB31778, sample SAMEA3449339) | human gut metagenome | biome: human gut; feature: human-associated habitat; material: faeces | place: United Kingdom | collected 2010/2012 ...
AAACAATTAGAATGACACCAGATGGAAACTAATGCAGTTAATACACAATTAACACCTGAGTTTCTAGAATCATTGTCAAAAGAAGAAAGAACTGATTTATTAGAATATTTGACTAACTATCCATTCATAAGATGGATGATAGATCCTAATAGACCTTATGCAAAGGATCTTGAAAGAGATTCAGATGGAAAGATTATAGTAAATGTAGTTAAGCCTCATATCTTAGAGAATATGAACTATTTTAGGAAACCTGCATTGGCTTATAAGAAGTATGGTAAATATACTAATTTAAGACCTAATGGTAATCCTAATAGTCCATATATGAAGTGGCTTAGGAAAGAAGTATTAAAGTGTTGGTATGGCTGTAAGAGACCTTCAGATGGAGAATGGATTACAGGTTATCACTACTTCTATCTCAACTACTCACCAATTGAAAGAGCTACAGCTAATATCAAAGATACTAATGCAGTAAACAGAGTTGTAGACTTTCCAGACTTTTATGATGGAGATTACATATTCTTTCATTATATAAATCAAGCCAGATATGGTGGAATGTATAATGAATACAAAGGAGGTAATCACTCAGCTTTAATTGCAGCCAGAGGCAAAGGTAAAGCAATATCATATTCTACAATAGTTTATACTCCAGATGGATATAAGAGATGGGAAGATATTCATATAGGAAGTAAATTATATGGAGATGATGGCATTCCTACTATAGTTAAAGAAATCTATGAACAAGGAGAAATTCCTATTTATAAAGTTACTTTTAAAGACAATAGAGAAGCTTTTGTTAGTGAGGATCATTTATGGACAGTAAAATATGGAAAGTCTCTTAAAACTGTTAACACTAAATGGATTCTAGAGAATGGTTTTGGAAATAGGATAGTTAAAGGAAAAGTTCACTATCCTATAGAAAATAAATGTTTTGTTCCTATTAATAAATCAATTTTAATTGAAGAGAAACAAGTTCCTATGGATCCTTATATCTTAGGACTATCTTTAGGAGATGGTTGCATAAGATATAGTACTTCAAATGGAATACTATTTTCATCTCATCCTAATGATATAATAGAATACAAAACATTAACTAATAGAAATATTAGAGATTACAAGAACAATAATTGGTTTATAGAATATCCTAATGCAAAACAGACATTTAAAGATTTAGAACTATTTGATAAATCTACAGCAGATAAGTTTGTTCCAGATATATACAAATACAATTCAGAACATGTAAGATTAGAAATATTAAAAGGTCTTATGGACACTGATGGGTCTGTATATAAGAATGGAATTGAATTTATATCTAAATCCAAACAATTAGCTGAAGATGTGTTATGGATTGCTAGAAGCTTAGGAATTAGAGGTAAAATAACCTTTAAATTTGTCTCTTACAAAGGAGAAAAAAGAGAATATTTTAGAGTGAAACTAATTACTTCTAAAGTAATTTTTAAATTATCTAGGAAAATAAATAAGATTCAAAATAGAAACACTATTTTTCTTAAAAATCAAGAAGAGTTTGTAGCTATTACAGATATAAAATACTCTCATAATGAGAAAGCTAAATGTGTAGTTGTGGATAATGACTCTCATTTATTTTTAATGAATGACTTCATTGTTACTCATAATTCTTTTAAAGTTGCATCTATGACTACTAGGAACTTTGTCTTAGGAGAAAACATTGATGTAAGTGAAAAGGTTAAATCTGTTATTGTAGCTAGTAATACTGAGTATCTTAAGAAAGATGGTACTTTGAATAAGGTAATGGCTATGACTGACTTTCTTGCTCTTAATACACAATTTCCTTCTAGTAGATTAAAATCTTCTACTCAAGAAATGCATTGGGTGATGGGATATAAAGATACTAAGAATAAAGATGTATCATTAGGAACAAGAAATGAAGTAATTGGATTATCATTAAATAATGACTCAGATAAGGCCAGGGGTAAGAGATCTCACTTAATGGTATGGGAGGAGTTTGGTATGTTTCCTGGCTTCATAGATGCTTGGAATACATCTAGACCTAATGTTGAAGAAGGTGGATATTCTTTTGGTCAAGCTATTGCTTTAGGAACTGGTGGTACTGAAGGTTCTGACTTTAGTGGTGCATTAGAGATGATATACAATCCCTTAGGATACAATGTATATGGTGTTCCTAATGTATTTGATAAAGGAACTTCTGGTGGATCTAAATCTATTCTATTCATAGGAGAATATATGAATAGAAAAGGATGTTATGATAAAGATGGTAATTCAGATATAGTTAAAGCAGTCTTAGAAGAAGTAAAGGAAAGAGTATTTATTAAGTATAATAGTACTGATCCTGCAACTATTGCACAGAGAATTGCAGAACATCCTATGTCAATACAGGAAGCTGTAATGAGAAGGGATGGTACTTTATTTCCTGTGGCTGATTTAACAGATCATTTGAATTATATTGAGAGTAATAAAATTGAATGGAACAGAGGACATTTAGTAGGTGAATTATATCAAGATCCTAATGGTATTGTACAATTTAGGCCAACAGATGAAGAACCTATTAGAGATTTTCCTCTTAAAGATAATAGACATAAAGGTGCATTGGAAATATATGAACTTCCTAAAGAAGTTAATGGAAAAGTGCCTAGTTATAGGTATATTGGTGGTATTGACCCTGTTGATGATGATCATAGTACAACTGTATCTCTTCCCTCAATATTTATCCTTGACATGTTCACTGATAGGGTGGTAGCATAGTATACAGGTAGACCTAATTTTGCTGATGACTTCTATGAGATATGTAGGAAATTAGCTTTATTCTATAATGCTTCTCTTAACTATGAGAATGATAAGAAAGGTTTATTTACCTATTTCTCTAATCATCATTGTACTTACATGCTATGTGATACCCCAGATATCTTAAGAGATATAGAGCTTGTTAAATCATCTCTATATGGTAATAAGGCTCATCCTTATGATCAATTAGTTTATACTCCTAAAGGACTTCAAAGGTGGGAGGAAATTAAAGTGGGGGATTATCTATTTGATACACAAGGAGGTATTACTAAAGTACTAGAAATACCATTTGATAATGAAACAGAAATTTATAAAATAACTTTACAAGATGGTAGAACAATTGAAGCTTCTAGTAATCATCTTTGGAAAGTAATAGATTATAATGGATTAGAAAAAATAAAAACTACTTCAGAATTAAAGTCTAAATACCTTAGACAAAAAGGTAAGTATCAAGAATCTCTATATTATATTCCTAGTAACAAAGGAATTGAATATAAAGAAAAAGAAGTTAAAATAGATCCATATTTCTTAGGATTGTTATTAGGGGATGGAACATTAGGTTCTGCTACTAGAAATAAAGTAAATTTTACTTCAGCAATCCAAGATATTAAAGAATATTCAAGTATTTTAAACTTTAAGTATAAAACTTTTGATGATAGGCATCATTCTATTGAGTGTAGTAATATTAAAAGTCATTTACAAGAACTAGATTTATATGATAAAAGATCTCATACTAAATTTATTCCAGATCTCTATAAATATAATTCTAAGAAAGTCAGATTAGAACTTTTAAAAGGATTAATGGATACAGATGGAACTTGTGAAGATAATGGTAACTCTAGTTATACTACAGTATCAGAAAGACTTGCACAAGATGTTTTATTTCTAGTCAGAAGTTTAGGAATAAATTGCAATTTGAATGTTAATTCTAATTCTTATGGGTTAGTCTACAATATTAGAATATATACTGATATTCCTATTTTTAAATTATCTAGAAAGTATAGTAAACAAAAAATTACTAAAAATAGAGCTTTTAAAACTGGAATTAGAAAAATAGAGTATATAGGAAAGAAAAAAGCTAAATGTGTCACTGTAGATTCTCAAGATCATTGTTATCTTATAGGAGATTTTGTAACCACTCATAATAGTAAAGGTACTAATTCAGGTAAGCAAGTTAATGCTTATGCTAGAAGGCTAATTAGAGACTGGTTATTACAGCCTATTAAGACTAAACAAATTGTAAAAGATGAGAATGGTAATGAAATAGAAAAAGAAGTTACCATTAAGAATCTACAAAGGATTAGAGGTACAGCTCTCTTAAAAGAATTGATAACTTGGAATCCAGATATAAATGCTGATAGAGTATCTGCTTTAGGAATGTTGATGATCTTAAGAGAGAACAATATGAAGTATCTTCCAGGTGAAGGACAATTTGAAGGTAAGAGACCTAGAAAAAACTATCTAGGTAATGATCCTTTCTTCTCTAAGAATTATGGCATTTAGCTATAGGAAGTTGAATTTTTTAAAATAAAACCTTTAAACTTTTACAAAAAGTATTGTACCTTTGCACAATATTAAAAACAAGTAAATATGGAATTAACTATTAGTGGTTTTCCTAACCAAAAATTACCTTTCTCTAAGAAGGGTAAAGAATGGAGAAAAAGGGTAGTAGATTGGGCAGATAAGAGATCCTACTTCTTTGACTCTGTTGTTAGAAAAGCTTTCATTAATAAGAAAATTAATTATGATCTTATTAATGGTAAACTACATCTAGATGATTTAAAGTTAATTCTAAATCCTGATAATATCAAAGCCTCTTATATTCCTAGTAATATTCAACATTATCCTATAATGAATTCTAAGTTGAATGTTCTAGCTGGAGAAGAGAAGGAAAGAAGATATGATTTTAAAGTGATAATAACTAATCCAGATGCAATTTCAGAATTAGAAATTAAGAAAAGAAAAGAGCTTACAGAAGCACTTTCATCCCTCCTAGAAGAAGCATCCCAAGATGAATCTATCTTGGATAAAGAATTAAAATCACTTTCTGACTCATTCAAATATGACTGGGCTGATATAAGAGAAATAAGGGCAAATCAATTATTAAATCATTATTACAAAGAACTTAAATTAGATATTAAGTTTAATGATGGATTTATGGATGCTATGATAGTTGGAGAGGAATTATATCAATGTGATATAGTTTCAGGAGAACCTATTGTAGAAAGACTAAATCCTAGGAAAGTTCATGTATTTAAGAATGGATATTCTAATAAAATAGAAGATGCAGATTTAATAATCATAGATGATTTTTGGCAACCTGGAAAAATCTTAGACTACTACTATGATGAATTGACAGATAAAGATGTCAAGAAATTAGAGGAGTATTCACCATTTGCAGATTCTTCTGAAGGTCTTAACCTCTATGATGATACTAAACTATTTGTTCCAAGATTCTCTTACTATGATGATAATAACATTGATTTAGATTTTGCTTTTCAATCTGGAACTACTACTCCATCTTCTAATTACTATGATAATTTAGGAAATATTAGAGTTCTCAGAATATTCTGGAAAAGTAAAAGATTGGTTCTTAAAGTAAAGAAATATGATTTTGAAACAGGAGAACCATATTATGACTATTATCCTGAAGATTATCAAGTAAATGAAGCTTTAGGAGAAGAAGCAGAAAAACAATGGATCAATGAAGCATGGGAAGGAACTAAGATAGGTCAAGATATTTATATAAATATGAGACCTAGAAAGATCCAATACAATAGGATGTCCAATCCTTCAAGATGTCACTTTGGCATTATTGGTTCTGTCTATAACCTTAATGAATCAAGAGTCTATTCATTAGTGGATATGATGAAACCATTTCAATATCTGTATGATGCTGTTCATGACAGATTAAATAAAGCAATTGCCACTAACATGGGTAAGATACTTAAACTAGACTTAGCAATGATTCCTGATAACTGGGAAATTGATAAGTGGATGTATTTTGCAAATGTTAATAAGATTGCAGTTGTAGACTCATTTAAGGAAGGTAATGTAGGAGCTGCTACAGGTAAACTTGCTGGTTCTATGAACAATAATACTTCTGGTGTTATTGATGCAGAAACTGGTAACTATATTCAACAGCACATTGCACTACTGGAATTTATTAAAAATGAAATGTCTAAGATTGTTGGTATTACTGATCAAAGAGAAGGGTCAGTACAAGCTTCTGAAACAGTAGGAGGAGTACAAACATCTGTTAGACAAAGTACATATATTACTGAAAGATTGTTCTTAATACATGATGATGTTAAGAAGAGAGTCTTAGAAGCTCTATTAGAGACTGCTAAGATTGCAATGAGAGGAACTAGTAAGAAATATAATTTCATCTTAGATGATTATTCTAGAGAACTAGTTACAATTGATGGAGATCAATTCTCAGAGTTAGATTATGGTTTAGTTGTAGATAATTCTATGAATACATTAGAATTAACTCAGAAACTAGATACATTAGCTCAAGCAGCTCTTCAGAATCAGACATTATCATTCTCTTCTATTATGAAGATCTTCAATAGTAAGTCTCTTGCTCAAATTCAAAGAACAATTGAAATTGATGAGGCTGAAATTCAAGAAAGACAAGCTCAGCAAGCAGAAGCTGAACAACAAATGGCTCAAGCTCAACTAGAACAACAATCTCAGTTAGAACAAGCTAAACTTGAATTAGATAAATATAAGATTGATCAAGATAATCAAACTAAGATTCAGGTTGCTACTATCTCTGCTTTAGGATTCTCAGAAGATAAGGATGTTAATCAAAATAATGTTCCAGATGTCTTAGAGATGAATAGACTTGCTCTAGATGAAATGAATGCTATTGAAGCTAATAATCTTAAGAGAGAAGAACTAAGGATCAAGGAGAGAGAAGTTGAAACTAAAGCTCAAACTGAAAAGTATAAAGCAGATAAGAGTTTAGAAGTTGCTAGAGAAAATAAAAATAGGTATGACACTAAAAAGAAACAAACATGAAAGAGGGTATCATAATGGCAATAGTATCTCTAGTGACAAGCACTATAACATACTTTATTACAAGCAAATATAAGAGAAAGAAAGAGTCTTTTGAGGTTACTAAAGAATCTAGTGATTATTACATAGAGACAAATAGAAGTCTCTTAAAGGAGATAGATGAGAGAACTGAACAGATCATTGATCTTAATAATAAAGTAATATTGTTAACACAAGAAAATACTAAACTGAAAGCTCAATTAAGTGATTTACAAATAGCTTGTGATAAGAACACACAAATTATTAAAGAACTACAATCACTTGTCGAACAATTGAGTGCACAGATTAGTTCAAATTAAAATATTAAAGGAGAAGAAGAATGGCAGAAGTTGAATTTTTAGGTCTAGATGACTTTATGACTGTTCCAGATATTGAAACAGAGGAAGTTGAAGACCAAGAAGATAAAGAAGAAATTGAAGATTCTACTGAAGAAGTAGAAGATAAAGAAGATACTAGTGAGGATGATAATCCAGGGGGAGTAGCTAGTGAGGATCAAGAGACAGAGGAAGAAGACCTGAATGAGGAAACAACTTCTTCTCCAAATGTCTACACTAGCCTAGCAAATGCTCTCAAACAGGAATCAGTCTTCCCTGATCTTGATCTATCAAACAAAGAATTAAAAAGTTGGGATGATTTCAAAGACATATTCAAAGAATATGTAGAGAAAGAAGTTGAATCCAAACTTGATGAGACTAATAAGTTTCTTAAGAAAGCAATTGAAAATGGAGCAGATACCAAAGAATTGGTTCAGTATAAGAACACTCTTAATTACTTAGAAAGTCTTACAGAAGAGCAATTAAAAGAAGAAGGTGAAGCTGGGGAAACACTTAGAATGAATATAATATATCAAGATTATATTAACAGAGGGTTCTCACCAGAGAAAGCTGAAGCTAAAGTAAAAAAGATCTTTGATAGAGGAGATGATTTGGATGAAGTGTTTGATGCATTAGAATCAAATAAGGATTTCTATAATGAGAAAATTGAAAAGATTAACACTGAGGCAGAAGAAAGGACAAAGAAGCTTAAAAAGCAACAAGAAGAGTTCTATAATGATCTTTATGATTCTATTTCTAAAGATAGAGAACCTATTAAAGGAATCAAGATCACAGAAGAAACTTCAAAGAAGATTCTAGATACTCTTAAGAAACCAGTAGAGAAAGATGAAGCTGGAAGAAGTCTTAATGCAATTCAAAAGTATGCTAAAGACAATCCTAAAGATTTCCAGAAAGTAGTTGGTACTTTATTTGTACTGACAGATGGTTTTAAGAGTTTTGATAGGATCATGAAGGTTACTAAGAAAGTTGCTAAACAGAAAGCTGTTAATGATTTAGAAAAAGTTCTTACTTCTCAGCATATAGGATTGTCAGACAATCCCCTTCAATTTGGAAGTTCTTCTATAGGAAAGTTTGGAAAAGACTATGAAATTATTCTTAATGATGAAGAATATTAATAATTAACTGAATAGAAATGATTGGAAAGTATGTAATGAGAGAAGCCAAAACCTTGAATGGATTGGTTTCTGATAATGCTTTAGCTTCTGTATTCCAAGCAGCACCACAGAAAGCTTCTAACCTTATGATTAAATTGCTCTATGCTAATAGAGGTATGAGCTTAGAGAGAAATTTGATGAGATTCCCTGTTAAGTATTTTGATACTGATAATGACTATACTTGGGAATTGATTGGTTCATCTAGGAGAAATATTGCTCTGGTTGAGGCTAGATATAATGGAGCTGTTGTTACAGCAACTGACTTTAATGTTGGTATTGGTGGTTCAACTATTGAACTTGTATTCCCTGAAAATTACTTCTTTGATGGTTATATCATTGTAGGTGAGAAAAATGAGGAATATCCCTTTAGGATTTTAGAAGAGCCTAGAGTTGAAGGTACTTACTATGTTTATAAAGTAGAATTAACTGGTAAGAATAAGAACAATGGTGTTCCTGGTGAGGAATTAGTTGGAGGTAAGAGATTCTCTGATGAATATGCTCCTGTAGAAAGAGAGATGTCAAGAAAAGTTGGAGATGTAAGATATGCTACTCCATTCTCTATGAGAAATGAGTTCTCCACTATTAGAATTTCTACCAAAGTTGCAGGTAATAAGATGAATAGAAAACTTGAAACTGGAATTCCTGTAATGACTAAGGAAGGTAAAGTTCAAGTAAATAAAATGTGGATTCATCAAGTTGATTGGACACTTGAGGAACAATTTGCTAAAGATAAGTCACATGTATTGATGTATGGAGTCTCTAATAGAGATGAAAATGGTGAATACTATGACTTTGGTAAGTCTGGTAATGTAATCAAGATGGGTGCAGGTATCAGGGAGCAAATGAGTTATGGTAATGTTGTTTACTATAATAAATTTGATCTTAAACTATTGGAGAAAGCTCTAGTAGATTTGTCTGTATCTAAACTTGATATGAAAGACAGGAAATTTATCATCAGAACTGGTGAATATGGAGCAATTCAGTTCAATAAAGCAGTTCTTGATGTTGTGTCTGGATGGTCAGCATTCTCTTATTTGAGAGGTAGTGATCAACCTGGTATTATCTCTAAAGCTAACTCAAATCTGCATCAAACTGCATTGACTGCTGGATTCCAGTTTGTTGGTTATAGAGCTCCTAACAATGTAGAAGTATTCTTGGAAGTTGATCCATTCTATGATGATCAAGTAAGAAATAAGATTCCACATCCAGATGGAGGTGTAACTGAGTCTTACAGATATGACATCATGTACATTGGTTCTACTGAAGAGCCTAATATCCAGATTGCTAAGATCAAAGGAGAAGAGGAACACAGAGGATACCAATGGGGCTTTAGAAATCCATTTACTGGTCAAATGAACAACAACAATATGTCATTTGATGAGGACTCTTGTGTAATCCATAAGATGGCTTCTTTAGGAGCATTTATCTTGGATGCTGAGAGAACTATGAGTTTAATTTATAGAGCAGTGTAATTTTAACATAGGGAGGGGAAACCCTCCCACTATTTAATTGGAGAAGAAGATGAAAGAAACAAAAGAACAAGGACTTGTATCTTGTCTAAGAGATAATAAAGCAATAGTAAGATTTGTTAAGAAACCTAATGGTTTTATTACTAATCCTAAGAATCCTCAATATGGAGGTATGTCTTTAGGATCTTCAGTAACATTAACTGTACCACTACAAAGGAATGGTTCTTATAAGAATGTTCTTACTGACAGTGAGAAAGCTTTTCTAGAACATTATCTAGGACTTGATGAAGGTGCATTATCTGTGCATAAGAAAGAAAATAATTATTGGGAGAACTTTAGTGTTATTCTTAAGAAAGAAGACACAATCTTCAATTTAAGTGATCCTATTGACTACATTAGATATAAAGTAGTTCTTAGTAACTCAGATTTAGTAGCACCATCATTAGAGGATCTTCAGACTAAGAAATTGGGAACATGGAGATTTGTCTTAATCAATGAAGGAGAAGAACTTGCACAGAAGACTACTCTTGCTAATGCTAAGGCTCAAGCTTACATTCTATTAGGATCTATTAAAGAGAATAAACCTAAAGTTAAGACTTTAGTTCAGTTGTTGACTAATAAACCTATTAACAATAACACTAAATTAGATCAAATGGTTGTATGGGCAACAGAAGAGATTGAAAAGGATCCCAAGAAATTTTTGCAATTTGCTAATGATGAAACTCTTGATACCAAGATTAATATAATTGAAGCAATTGAATATGGAATAATGAAGAAAAGAGGAAACTTTTATTTCATGGCTGATAATACACCAGTATGTGAGAAGAATGAAGAGCCTACAATTGATTGCTGTGTGAAATATCTAAACAATCCTAAGAATCAAGCTGTATATCTCAAGCTACAATCCTTAATTAAAAATGCTCAAGAATAATGAATAATTCTAAAGAATGGATTGAAAGTTTTAATTTACATTATAATAATTCTGACAAATCTGCTCCTGAGTTAAATGCCTATGAGATTTCTTTGTTTCTGACACAAGCACAGGATGAAATTGTAAAAGAACTTTATTCTGGGAAAAATATATTCCATGAAGCTTTTGATAACAATGAACATATAAGAACAGCTTTGGAGTATCTTGTAAGAACAGAATCACTAAATCC
>ERZ827520.4210-NODE-4210-length-10946-cov-9.514829_pt1 | contig 10946 bp, 6 predicted proteins | sample MGYA00519581_ERZ827520 | MGnify/ENA primary metagenome ERZ827520 (study PRJEB31778, sample SAMEA3449339) | human gut metagenome | biome: human gut; feature: human-associated habitat; material: faeces | place: United Kingdom | collected 2010/2012 ...
TCCGTTTCCGTTGGAACTGGCTGAATCGGGTGCTGATAAAGATGTATGAATGATTCTTACCGAAATCAGAAATTAGTGTAGACCACATATCCATGAGCCGGTACATTAACCTGTTTATTTACGGTTTCACTTTTTCCTGTAAAGTAATTGGTCCAGTTACCAGGAGTGGCAGGGAAAACAATATCAGTAGCGGTATGTGTAAAGTTACCCACCACCACCAGTTGCTTACCCGTTATACTTTTTACCAATAATGTACGACCGTTGTCCCAATCAGAAGTTTCCACCTTCCATGTCAAAGTTGCATTTGCATCAAACAACTCCGGATGAGCATTGCGCAGCTTCATCAAAGCTGCATAAACATCGTGCAGCCCTTTACGATCGGCGTTATCTAAATATTCCCAATGCAAAGGCTTCCTACCGGTACGGCCATTCTCTTCAATAGAGATGTCATATCCCATCTCTCCGAACTGCCAAACCATCTTAGGACCAGGAACGGTAAGGAAGAAAGTTGTATTTAGTGCCAACTGATTCATACGGGCATCAAGGTCGGTTTTCAGCACACCATCACCCCATTGCGACTGTTTGTAAGCTGTGCGTTCTTCATCATGGCTTTCCATAAAACCTACCCATGCAGTGTTTTTCTCATAAAGGCTACTAAAAGAACTATTTTCAGCATACCCCATAGCCGACTGACAATAGGCATTATTCAAGTTACGCCATAAGTGCATACCATCAGCTGCCAGTTCATTTTCTTCCTTTGAATCACAGAAATGCTCCAAGATAACATAAGAGTCCTTTTTCACTTCCTTGATGGCCGCATTATAATCCTTTAGGACGGCAATGCGACCCGCATCGTAATTGGATGCTGTACTTTCAGTGCAAGAGGTTTGTGTGAACCCTTTCGTCAAATCAAAACGAAAGCCATCCACCTTATATTCCTTCAACAAGAATTGCAGATTACGCTTCACAAACTTACGCACCAATGGGCTTTCATGATTGAAATCATGGAACACGCTATAAGGATGAGGTGCTTCCACATTGAAGTATGGATTATTCTTTGCAGTCTTATCACCATCCCAATAGAGTTTAGCCAGCGGATTATTTCCTGTAGCATGATTATAAACCACATCCAGAATAACTGCCATACCAGCCTCATGACAAGCATCAATGAACTGCTTATACATTGTTTTTGTCCCATAAGCTTTATCCATCGCAAAGAAAAAACAAGGATTATACCCCAACTGTCATTGCCGTCAAACTCCTGCACCGGCATCAACTCAATAGCGTTGACACCCATTTCTTTCAAGTAAGAAAGCTTTCCCATCGCACCGTTAATGTCACTCGTAGCCGTAAAGTCGCGCAAGTGCAATTCATATATCACTAATTGCTTAGGATTTGCTATTTTAAAATCATTATACTTCCAGTTATAACTATCTTTCTGTATCTTGAAGGTCGAAACGATTCCTACCCCTCCCTTAGGATAAACCAGGTTTTCATTATAGGTAGAAGCTGAAATATCTTTATCATTATCAGGATCCAGTATTTTTTCAGTATAAGCATCTGCCAAATGAATTACTTCACCTTCCTTTGTACCCACATAGTATTGGAAAGCATACTCTTTACCAGCATCTAACCCCGCCAACGTAATCCACCAACATCCGGAAGCATCATCACGATACATCTGCGACTTTTCGTCATTACTTAAGGTCCAATTGTTAAAGTCACCCACAACATGTGCAAAATCCTTATGATTTCCATTCACATCTTTATCATAAAGTACCAGTGTCACTGTAGAATTATCCATTATGTTGATACCTTCGACCATATCAGCCGGTACAGCGGCAGTTTTAATCTCACCGGGTACAAATCCTTCATATTTTGTATCAGTTACCGCTATAAAGGAATCAGTATCTATTCCTTTTTTACTACCATCCGCACTACGAATCACTATTCCAAGTTGGCTCACCGGTGTCTTTCCACTCCCAAACCACTCCCGGATATTCGGACTCAATGTAATACTCCAAATATTAGCCTCAGATAAAGTCATCTTACATTTATCTTTGTTTTCTGCCCACTCTGCAGGCACGAATTGCCAACGACCTTCACTGACAACACCAATATGTACATACACATCTCCTTTATACTCATAGAGGGCAGACTTTGTATCCGCTTTAAACGTAATGACAAGAGACTGATCAGCATCTGGTACCACCGGTGTATAACTCAGACCAGCAGGAATTGCAATTGCATTGGCAGCTTGAGTGACGGATATTTCTTCCCTTTTTGAACCGGATATAATATTCAATTGTGCTGTACGCGCTATTCCAGTTTCATTTTTAGCAACAGAAACCATAATCGTAGCTTTTCCTGACAAGCCTTTTGCCGGATTGATACTGCACCAGCCAATATCCTCACCACTCAGCTCAGCAGTCCATTGATATCCGGCCTCAAAACTGACACTTTGTGAAGAAGCAGCTTCAGCAAAGCTAAAACCTTGTTCAAAAATAGCTTCACTACCGGAGGCAGGAGTCAAATATTCCTGAAACTCCTCTTTGTTGTCACTACATGCCGTGAATGCCAGCAGCACGCTGAAGCATATCAAATGCCATAAAACAAGATTCTCACGTTGAACGATAATTTTCATAATATGAAGTATTTAAAGTTATCACTTCACAAATATAACCGGAAAAGAAAGGGCAAATCAATTAACGTAAAGGAAAACGAGAACAATATCACGAAAACGTTTGCATATCAAACAGAAAGAGGAGACCTTACACAATATAATAGTATAGGGTCTCCTCTTTTATTAAAATCCAGCCGTCAGAATCTAATTATTCTATACTCTAATGCATTCAGTTTAATTTCATTCATCAATTCCAGAGGTTTATTTTCGTAAATATCAGTAGCTACATGATGCTTCCAACCCTCCGGTAAGATAACAGAAACATCTCTATTACGCACATTAACCAATATCATAAAAGCATCTTTACCATCACTTTTCTGATACATCAAGACGTCTGAAGCAGGATACCCAGTTAATATTCCTTTCCGAAGTGCAGGATATTTATTATACAATCCCATTAAACACCCATATTCTTGATAAATATCCGAACATTCGGACCAATCCACGGATGTATATGCAAAAAAATTAATAGGAGCCTCATGTCCAATTTCTTGTGAACTATAAATCAATGCTCCACCATGCAAAAAAACTGTTCCAACAAAAGCAGCCATAGCTGCCCTTTCACTTCCTAACTCCACAATTGGCGACATTTTAGAAGCCTCATCATGATTGGTAATAAAACGTAATTTCATTTTTCCTGCCGGAATTGAGTCATACTCGCTCCAATCCACCTCCAACAAGCGTGCCGCACTACTATCATTAACGAAAACATCCCGCATCGCCTCCATCAAATCCCAAGCATAGTTCATATCAAATCCTGCATCAAAATGATCTTTGCGCTTACCTTCTGCCAACATTAACAATTTCCGATTTGGAATAGCCCTCAGAGAATCAACAGCTTGCTTCCAGAAAGTATATGGAACATAATCAGCAGCATCACAGCGAAAACCATCTACACCAACTTCTTGTATCCAATATTTCATAGCATCAATCATTGCAAGGCACATATCTGCATTATCGTAGTTCAAATCTGCCACATCATTCCATCCCGTTCCTGCAGGAGAAATTATATTTCCGATACTATCCTGAGTATACCACTCTTTATGTTCTTTAATCCAAGCATGGTCCCAAGATGTATGATTAGCAACCCAATCTAAAATTACACTTATTCCTTTTTCATGGCATAATTCCACTAAACGCTTAAATTCTTCTACTGTTCCAAATTCAGGATTTATTCTTTTATAATCTTTGATACAATAAGGAGAATTCACCGTATTTACCTCACCAATCTCATAGATTGGCATAAACCAAACAACATTAACACCCAAAAACTGAATAGAATCAAGATGTTTTGATATGACATTAAATGCATTCTTCAGAGCAAAAACACGTGGATTGATTTCGTACATCACAACGTCTTCTACAGCAGGTAATACTTGCTTTTGTTCAGTAACTATCTCGCGTTTTCCGGCACAAGCATACACTGTCAATAATACAAGTATAGTATAAAATAAATTCCTCATCTATTTACAATTCATTGGTCTGACAAATAAAAAAGGATTAAAGGTCCCCCCTTAATCCTTTTTCTATAAATAAGAGAGCCTTAATTGGCTGTCATTGTAGCATTCTTAGCTTCTGGATCCAATACAATCGTGTATGTTCCAGCTGAAACTTTAATATTTCCACCATCCTGCGTCAGCGCACCTAAACTACCACCAAAGTTTATAGTCCAAGCTGCATCCCATCTGAATTTCATTTCACCATCACCTAATGTAACAGTCACCGACCACTTTTGCGTTTCAGCATCATAATCCATTAAAGTGCCTTTATCCCATCCACCAGGAGTAGCATCACCAATAATCTCCCAACCTGTCTTATCCAAAGTAGCAACCATCTTCTTAGTATCGGCACCTACTCGATAATAACCGGCAGCCTCAATCTTAACATTACCGCCATCACCGATAACAAACGTAGTTGATGTCTTAGCCTCATTCCAAGTAATATCTCCAACAACACCAATCCACGTACCAGAATCATAGAACTTGAATTCTGTATCGGCAGGGAAATAGTGAGTGCCAGTATATTTGAAATCACGAGCTGCAGATTCTACCTTATAGCAATCATCAGCTTCCGGCTTCCAACCATCACCACTCTGATAGCTACCAGGCAATGTCATTGCAGAGCTAGAAAGCTCAATCGTTGTTTCTCCCATACTATAAGTATATTTTCCTGCATTAGTCAAATTTAAAGTAATAATATAGGGACTTGCCTTTACCACTTTGAAATTTTGACCTCCAGCAACCAAGTTACCGGCCAACTCAGAAAGTTTACCTTCTTCTGCTCCATAATTGAATCCCCAGTCATTATTGGCTCTAAATTTGAATTCCTTATCGAGCAACGGAGTAACCACTGTCCAAAGACGAGTAGTGGTATCGTATTCCATCTGGGTATCTTTGTCCCAACCACTAGACGTAGCATCTCCAATTACTCCCCAAACCAGCCCTTTCTCTGATTGGGTTACCTTACCTTCTGCATCTAAAGTAATTTCAATGAAACCTTTACCATCAGCAGTAACTTGCTGATCTTTAGCCAATACTTTCGTAAGGTCTGCACCATCAATGATTGCATAAGAAGCAGCACCATCAAAATTGGCATAACCACTATAAATGCCATCACCGTCAGGGTCACCTATCAAATAGGCAGTAGTGTAGTCCCAATCAGGATAGCCAACAGCTACATAAGCATACTTCCATGTAATATTATCTACATTAGGGTCATAAGGTGTAGCCTTAAAAGTTATTGAGTTACTAGCTGCATCAGTATAAGCATCATATGCCTCAGAAACCAAAGAAACAGTAAAATCATACGTTTGCCCCGGATATGCTCCTACCTTAGCCAATAAAGAATTCATTTCACTATTTGTAAATGCCAGTTTTGCATCCCCTGTTTCTCCTATTACAATACTCTTATTGGTAGAAGTATTTGTTAGAGTTACAACATAATTAACTACTGCAGAAACTCCATAATCTGCCTTATCCCAAGCTATTTCCGGAAATTGCGCATCCTTATTGTCTTTAGTAATAGTAATGTCTGTTTGGGAAAGCGCATGCAATGCAGCAGCAGTCTTCAATTCCAATATGGGGGTAGCATCCTCCTCACAAGACATCAATGCGAAGATTCCAGCCAAAAGTAAATAAATATATTTTGTCTTCATATCATTCATGTTTAATCATTAATATTAGTATCCTTCATTCTGTACCAGGTTCTGATTAGAACCAACATCGTCTGAAGGCAAGGGGAACACTTGATAAAAGCTTTCAACAGATTTTCCTGCCGCAACTCCACCCTTCCATGGCCAAACATAATCAGCAGAAGTATATTTACCGAAGCGAATCAAATCTGTACGTCTTTGAGCTTCGTAGAATAGCTCACGTGCGCGTTCATCCATCATAAAGTCCAAAGTAAAATCACTATCGGAAATAGGTGCGGACGCCTTGTCTGAATATGCACGTTTACGCAAATCATTTACATATCCCAAAGCCTCTGTTTTTGTTGCTCCTTGTCCGCCACGAAGAACAGCTTCTGCTAAATTCAAATAGATTTCACCTAAACGGAATAATGGATAATCTGTCCAAGTTTCCGCAGATGCAGGTTTACTTCCATCTTTATTCACATTATAAAACTTGGTAACGGGAATGCCATTATTGACAAAATCAGCTTCATTTGTGATCTCAATATTTGTGGTAGCTTCTGTACGCAACATTGCTTTACGAGTATCCTTATCACTGCTATCCTCTTTTTCAAAGATATTATATAAAGACGACTTAGCTCTAACACCTTGCCAACCTCCCTTTGCATTCGTTTCTTCTTGAAAATCAGCAGAACCCCAGCATAACAAAGCTGTCATACCTCCCCAGGTCATTGTATCTTCACCTTCATATCTCAATGGGAAAATCATCTCTTTGGATTGGTCATTATCAGCTTTGAACATATCGCCATAAACCGGTTCCAATTGGTAACCTGCTGAAATAATCTTTTTAGAATAAGTCACACATTCAGTATATTTATTTACACCTACATACGTGTCTGCATTCAAATACAAGCGAGACAATGCAGCCCACAGAGCAGCTTTATTAGCATGTCCATAATTATCATTAAATCCAACTACAGGATCAAGCATATCACTTTCACATGCCAACATTTCACTTTCAATGTATTCAAATAATTGATCTTTCATAATTTGTTGTGGACGAACGCTACCAATAGGGCTGTTTTCATCTACAAACGGAACATTACGATACAAATCCAAAGCATACAGATACATCAAAGCACGCATAAAACGAGCTTCTGCACGGAAAGTTTTAATAGAAGCCTTTACTTGCTCTGAACAACCTCGTGAGGCAAGTTTATCATCAGTTGTTTCACGTAAAAACGCATTTGACAAGTTAATCTGATAATACAAACGATAATATGATCCTTTGATCCATGGACTTGAAGCAGCCCAAGAAATATGATTGAAGTCTGGAATACCAGGATCATTCCAGCAACAATGAGCGATATCAGAAGCCAATTCCTGCATATTCCACAATACGCGAATAAATGAAGCCTGAGAACCACCGTCAATGCCGACAACATCCTGGTCTGAGTCTCCACCTGCATTACCACCTATTACCAAACCTGCATATATTTTAGCCAAACTTTGTTCATAAGCTCCTATCTCCTTTCCAAAAACGACATCCGAAACCAATTCATCCTTATCCAATGGAACCGTATCCAGATCGTTCACACAAGAGGTAACCCCTAACATCGTACTCAAAAGGGCTGCCGACAATATATATTTATATTTTAATATTTTCATAACTTCATTGATTAAAAATTAAGATTCAAGCCTAACATAAATACACGAGGGCGAGGATAGATATTATTATCAACTCCACTACCGCTAATTTCAGGATCCAAACCATCATATTTGGTAATAACAAACGGATTCTGTACCGTGACATAAACACGTGCACTTTGTTTATCATTGAACAGCTTGTTAAAAGTGTATCCTAATGAAATATTGTCCATCCGTACAAAAGAAGCATTCTGAACATAGTAACTAGAACGATATTGCCCTGTCTTGAAATTTGTTTTCCATGCAGAAGTCAAACGATTTTTCAAGAAACCAGTTTGGTCATACATTTGTGAACCATCCCAAGCCTCACGATTGGATTGTACATTGTTATAAGCATAGTTTCCAATACTTGCACGCAAAGCAAATGACAAATCCCAATTCTTATAAGACAATTGAGAAGTTAATCCCATAAATACGTCAGGAGCAGACTTTTTGTAAGCGACCAAATCTTCTTCGTCTATTTTATTATCCCCATTTTGATCAACATAAGCACCTTCTATCGGATTTCCAGCCTTATCATAAAGTTGTTCCCATACATAGAATGAATTATAAGGATGATCAACAGCATTTATCATGATATTATAACCGGTTGCTCCATCAATACCAGTATGAATCACACCTTTATAAGCCGGGTCATCATTAAATGTCAATTTGGTAATTTCATTTTTATTATAAGAGATGTTATAACTCAATGTCCAGTCCCAATCTTTTGTCGTGATAGGATGAGCCGTCAAAGTAAGTTCAATACCTTTATTCTCCAATGTACCTACATTCGTCAACAACTGGTTACTAAAGTTTGTACCGGCAGGAGCTGTAACCGTATTCAGCAAATCATCAGTTTTACGATAATACAAATCAAGAGTACCTGTCAATTTGTTGTTCAATACACCGAAATCCAATCCAATATTGTAAGTTGTAGTTTCTTCCCATTTCAAGTTTTCATCATAAGCTTGAGGAGCAATCAATGAATACTTGTTATTACCAAAATAATAATTTGCTCCAGCTTTGGAATACATATAGCGAGCCATATAAGGATAGTCACCATTATTCAGGTTTTGCTGACCAGTAATACCATAGCCCAAACGCAACTTCAAATCAGAAAGCCAATCCACTCCCTTCAAGAAATTCTCTTCTTTCATCTTCCATGCCAAAGCAACTGAAGGAAATAATCCCCAACGATTGTCTTTATTGAAACGTGAAGAACCATCATTACGCAAGGTAAATGTCACCAAATAACGATTCAATAATGTATAATTCAAACGCCCAAAGAAAGAAACAAGATAGTTTTCAGTTGAATAATCTTCCATATCCTTATAGAATTCCTTACCAGTTTCTTCAGCTTTTACTGTAGAATAAGGATATTTGGTCCATGTAGAATTATAGAAATGCTGCCAAGAATAACCGCCCATAACATCGACACGATGTGCACCAAACTCTTTAGCATAATTCAAATAGAAATCCAGCAATGTATTCCGCTTCAATTGATAATAGCTGCTATTTTCCCCAAAACCAGTTTTATAGTTACCTTGGCACCAAGTCATAGGAGCATTATCTTCTATAATAACATCACCTTCACTCTTAGACACGTCGTAACCTAAATTCAAGTTTGCTCTCAATTCGGGCAGGAAATGAAACTTATAGTCAATTTGTGCATTACCAATACTTCTATAAACAGTTGATTCGTCATGCTTTGAATCTAAAATAGAAACGGGATTAGCCAAACCAATATCAACCGGTGTAGGATTATTGCCACTTTTCATATACATAAAGTAGCCGTTACCATAGGGATTTCCATCCATGTAAATAGGCTGTGTCGGATCATATTGCGTCGCCATACCTATTGCACCAGTATCTGCAAAACGGTTTGTATTATAAATACCTTTCACATTCAACTGAATATTCAATTTCTTATCAAAGAAATTAGGATTCAAGCTAATAGCACCAGTCAAACGCTCCATATTAGAAGTCTTCAATATACCATTTTCATTGGTATAAGAAACTGATACACGATAGGGCATGTGTGGTATAGCACCAGAAACATTAACATTGTGGTCTGTACTGAAAGAGGTTTTGAATATTTCATCCTGCCAATCAGTATTTGCCTGACCTAATGCTTTAAACTGAGCACTTGATTCACCGAATTTAGAAGTCACAAATTCTCTAAATTCATTTGCAGACATTACATCTACTTTATTGGGTCTTGTATTAATAGAGAATGTACCGCTATAACCAACTTGTACACGTCCAGACTTTCCTTTTTTAGTATTAATAATAATAACACCGTTAGATGCACGAGAACCATAAATGGCTGTTGCAGAAGCATCTTTCAAAATAGTAAAAGTCTCAATATCATTGGGATGGACAGTAGCCAAAGGATTTGACATACCATTAATACCACCGTCATCTACAGGCACACCGTCAATAACAATCAACGGATTATTGGATGCAGACATAGAAGAACCGCCACGCACACGAATTGTAGCACCAGCTCCCGGAGCACCACCGTCAGTAATCACACTTACACCGGCAGCTTTACCAACCAACATATCAGTAGCAGATGTAACAGCACCTTTTACCATTTTATCTGCACTAATAGCCGTAACAGACCCAGTCAAATCATTCTTTTTGGCTGTACCGTAACCAATTACGACCACCTCGCCCAACAATTCCGCATCATCTTGTAATGTAATAATTACTGAAGGAGCAGCAGCTACTTCTTGCGTCTTGTATCCGATAAAAGACACGACCAACGTAGCTCCCTGAGGAACTGTCAATGTAAAATTACCATCAAGGTCAGTGATTGTACCATTCGTGGAATTTCCTTTTTCCACTACATTTGCGCCTATCACTCCTCCCAAAGCATCTTTTACATGCCCTTTCACGGTGATGTTCTGTGCATAAGCGCCTACAGACAAGAATAACCCTAACATTAGGGTAAGAATCGTTTGACAGATTCTAAGATTAACTTGCTTCATGCATTTAATAAATTAAAGTTAACAATATTAATTACCTATATATATTATTCGAAAAATAATTTTCGTACTTTCGCTTTCTAACGTCTTTCAAGTACCTAAAGCATGACGCAACAAAAATATGCTTTATTACTTTAGTAAAGTATAAAGAGAGTGTAAAATGTGGAAAACGAACAGTGCAAACGATTGCATGCGGTTGCACAAGATAGAAAAATCACTTGATATATCATAATACAGCGCTTCTCTCCACTCTACATGTGGCATTCTTGCACATAACATATATGTTTATTCTGCTAAAGTACAGAGATTTTCACCGCCTAACGGCCGTTAGGCGATTTGTCGATGGCCGTTGACAGATCGCTTTACGGCCGTCAACAAATCGCTTTACGACCGTTAAGTACTACACAACATCAAGACAAAACAAAAGAAACACAAAGCTTTTACTGAAGAAATG
>ERZ827520.4211-NODE-4211-length-10944-cov-4.698319_pt1 | contig 10944 bp, 9 predicted proteins | sample MGYA00519581_ERZ827520 | MGnify/ENA primary metagenome ERZ827520 (study PRJEB31778, sample SAMEA3449339) | human gut metagenome | biome: human gut; feature: human-associated habitat; material: faeces | place: United Kingdom | collected 2010/2012 ...
TGGCGGACAATACAGATGCCCGTATGGAGACGATGACAGAGATCTTCGACCGTTCAGAAGATAATCTGGAATGGCTTGGATTTAACCGCATTTTTGAGTCGAATATCAGAAGAACGTCCAAATAATACGGAATGGAGTCAGGGATGGAGAAAAAGACAATCAAGAAGAATGATATTTATACGATTGAGATTGAAGATCTGAGTACAGACGGTTCCGGTATCGGCAAGATTGATGGTTATACACTTTTTGTGAAAGATGCGCTGATCGGTGACACGGCAGAAGTCAAAGTCATCAAGACGAAGAAGAATTACGGTTACGGCCGTCTGATGCGCATTATTACACCTTCACCGGACCGGGTGGAGGCACCATGTCCTCACGCCCGCAGCTGCGGCGGCTGTCAGATCCAGCATTTGTCCTATGAACGTCAGCTGGCTTTCAAGGAGAACAAGGTCAGGAACCTGCTGAGCCGTGTGGGACATGTAGAAGATTATGTGATGCATCCGATCATCGGAATGGAAAATCCTTATTATTACCGCAATAAGGCACAGTTCCCGGTGGGACTTGGCAAAGACGGACAAATCGTCACAGGATTTTATGCCGGGCACAGCCATGTCATCGTAGATTCTGTCCATTGCTGTATTCAGGCACCGGTCAATGAACAGCTTCTTGCCATTGTGAAACAGTTCTTGAAGTTATCTCCTGAAACGACGCTAAGTGAATTAAAAGCCACTTTTCGGCGGGATTATTTAGGAAGATTTGCACAATATGAGTTTATTCAGGAAGATATTGAAAGTGCAAAGAATTGGAGGAAGCTAGGTGAAGATCATAATCACTACTTTATAAATGATATACTTACAAGTGGTGACGGTGTGAATTTTGTGATTTGTGTAGAATGGGACAGAACAAATATTATCAAAGTTCTTGGAATAGCTAAGGCTTTGGGATGGACATTTGAAATAATAAAGGAATAGTATATAATGATTGACAATACTGATATTCAAAATACACCTGATAATATTGATACTAAAGGGAAATTGTGGATTGAAAGGGAGTTCTCACATCCAGAACGAACCATACGGCTTGCAACTTCGTTTAGTGGTATTGGTGCAATAGAATATGCAATACGAAGATTAGGATTAAAATCAAAAATTGTATTTGCTGGAGATATTGATGCAAATTGCAAGAAATCATATTTTGCCAATTACGATATTAAAGAGGAACAATGGCATACTGATATACACGAGTTTGATGCTACACCTTATAAGGGTAAAGTTGACTTATTTGTAGGAGGTGCTCCTTGTCAGGCATTTTCAATAGTTGGAGAACAACTTGGCTTTGAAGATACTCGTGGAACGTTGTTTCGGGAATTTGCTCGTGTCGTGAAAGAGTGTCAACCTAAAGTATTTATCTTTGAGAATGTACAAGGACTCTTCAAACACGATAAGGGACGAACATGGGAAGTCATATATAATACTTTCCGTGATTATTGTGGGTATGATGTCCATTATCAACTCTTAAATGCAAGAGATTATGGTATTCCTCAAACTAGAGAACGGTTGTTTTGTATAGGTTTTAAGAAACCTACAAAGTTTAAATATCCGGCACCAATACCTCTTAAATATAAAATGTATGACTTCTTGGAAGATTATGTTGGGAGTGAGTATTATGATGCAAAATCGAGGTTGAAAGTCCTTTCTCAAGAAAAAAAACATCGTGATGGTCTTATTAATGGTACTTCAGAGGAACAATTCAATGATTTCATATTTCAAATAAATGAGGTGGATGACAAATATTATTTATCTGAGAAGGTAGCAAAATATGTTTTATGTACAGGAACAAAAAACTTCAAAACACCTGTAAAAACAGACCTGGACATAGCCCGTCCGCTCCTTCATTCTATGCATAAAATGCATAGGGCAGGTGTTGATAACTATGTTACATATAATAAAACAAAAGGTATTGACGGATTGCGTAAACTTACTCCTAGGGAGTGTTTGCGTCTTATGGGTTTTAAAGATGATTTTAAGTTGGTTGTCAGTAACACATCTGCATATATGGAAGCAGGTAACAGTATTGTAGTAGATGTACTCATTGCTTTGCTCAAGCAGATGGATATTACAAAATATGGTACAGATCATGAAGAATAGATTTGAAGACATACAAAATACGAAAAGTAATCTTGATGTAGAAAGAGACTGGAGGCAAATGGAATTTTCCTATCCCGAACGGACGGTTCGACTTGCAACTTCTTTCAGTGGCATTGGTGCCATTGAACATTCTTTTCATAGATTGGGATTAAAATGTCAGATTCAGTTCGCTGGAGATATTGATGCAAACTGTAAAAAAGCATATTTTGCAAACTATCCTATAACAGAACAACAATGGCACACTGACGTTCATGACTTTGATGCAAAACCTTATAAAGGTAAAGTAGATTTATTTGTAGGTGGAGCTCCTTGTCAGGCGTTCTCTTTGAGAGGAAAGCATGGAGGTTTTGAAGATACTCGTGGAACTCTGTTCAGAGAATTTGCACGTATTGTAATAGAATGTCAGCCAAAAGTATTTATTTTTGAAAATGTTAAAGGAATGCTGAGCCATGATAAAGGCAAAACCTGGAATGTGATTAAAGAAACATTTGAAAACGATTGTGGCTATCAGGTGTATTTCCAGGTTCTCAATGCAAAGGATTATGGTATCCCCCAAAGTCGAGACAGAATATATTGTATAGGTTTTAAACAAGAAACGGAGTTTAAATACCCAGCTCCTATTGCATTGGAAAAAAGTATGTACGATTTTTTGGATGTAGAATTCGATAAGAAGTATCTTTTGAAGAGTAAAGGGGCACAATTTGTGACAAGAAGTATTAATTATCAGAAAAGTTATACCCAGGTAAATGGAGATGTGGCTCTTTGTCAGAAAAGGAATCAGCAATTTAATTGGCATGGGGATTTTGTTTTTCACCCAAAATTAAACGAAGATAAAGAAACTCCTAAAACAGACGAATGCCTGTTTTGTGTCTCTGATTACGAGGAAGATTATTATTCTATCAATCAACCAGAAAAGTATGCTCTTGATTGTTCAGACACTAATATTGCTCGTATGATGAAAGCCTCGTCAGATGAAATAGATTCAAGTATGGGACGTTTCAGAAAACTGACTCCGAGAGAATGTTTACGCTTGATGGGATTTGACAATTCGTTCAAGATTGTAGTTTCAGACACAGAAACATATAAACAATCGGGTAATAGCATAGTTGTAGACGTATTAATGGCATTATTAAAACAAATAGACATTACAAAGTATGGAACAGAAATATAATGATAAAATGGAATCTGTTGGTTTTAACCAGCTTGTCTGTGACATCTTTTTAAACTGGGAAGATGTCAAGGATGAAATTTTATTACCTGATCGTAAAATTGGATCCGGTAATGGAACTGTACATGTCTTTTTAGGAGCAGCAGATGCAGATCTTCACAAAGAATTTGCATACTATTACAATGCTGTTGAACACGGTGAAGATACTGCTAAACAGGCTGTCAAAGTAAAACATTATTTTCTTAAGAGTAATGTTCTCAGTATGTTAGGATATGTATGCCAATATTATAAAAGCAAAGGAAAAGATTATAACGGAACTGTTTCTTTAATCCTAGAGCAACTTGATAATACACCCTGTCATGACGGACTCATCTCTACAGAGTCTTTTTTCAAATTATCAACTGGCTCCAATAAGCTACGTCCGTACTTTAAGCAGTTTGAAGAAAAAGGTGTTTTCCATAAAATCATACGCCAGTTACTAGTCCCTGAATCAGCTTATAAAATATCATTATATAAGAATAGTAATAATGAATATGCTGCATTTTGGTTAATTGGATTTGATGACTTAAATAATTTTGAAGCTGATTCAACAAAGTCTTATATTCAACCTGCAAATAGTGTTGTAGAAAATTCAGCTCACCTTCAGCAGATTTTCTATGGTGCTCCTGGTACAGGTAAGTCATTTCGTATAAACGAAATTACCCAAAGTCAAGATGTAATCCGTACAACCTTCCATCCTGATACAGACTACTCAACTTTTGTCGGAGCCTATAAACCGACAACTGTTGAAGAAAACGTCATGACCGTTATTGGTACGAAAGCTGTTCCTGTTGAAAATCCAGATGGTTCGATCCGTAAAGAATCCAAGATTGTCTATGAATTTGTTCAGCAGGCGTTTCTGCAGGCTTATACGAAAGCTTGGGAGAAGTATGCCAATGCTATTGATGCTGTACCGGAGAAACAATATCTCGTAATTGAAGAGATAAACAGAGGAAACTGTGCTCAAATATTCGGAGATCTGTTTCAACTTCTTGACCGTAACGCAGAAGGATTCTCCGACTATCCGATTACTGCGGATGCGGACATGAAACGGCAGTTGCAGAAGGCCTTTAAAGGACTTTCCTTAACAAATTCCGAAGTTATCAACGAACTCTATCATGGACGGAATGTATGTAAGGAAGTCATAGATGGTGATATTCTGCTTCTTCCTAACAATCTGTATATTTGGGCCACTATGAATACAAGTGACCAAAGTCTGTTCCCTATAGACAGTGCTTTCAAACGTCGCTGGGAATGGACTTATCGTCCAATATCAGATGCCAAGAAAGGCTGGCAGATAAAGGCCGGCGATAATCTATATGACTGGTGGAATTTCCTGGCTAAAATAAACGATAAGATTGGTTCTACAACCAACTCTGAGGATAAAAAATTGGGATACTTTTTCTGTAAAGCAGCTGATAATGGTATCATTTCTGTAGAAACTTTTGTCGGCAAGGTTATATTTTATCTTTGGAACGATGTATTCAAAGACTATGAATTTGGTGACAGTATATTTGATGATGGAAAAGGAGGTAAACTAACCTTTGATAAATTTTATACTGTTGCTGAAGGCAATACAAAAGTTGTGGAAGAAAATGTGGTAGTTTTTCTATCAAATTTGGGATTGCAAGTCATAGAGAATGAGATAGAATCAGTACCTGATGATATTTCAAGTTCTGGATTGAGAATTAAAGTAAACGACAGGGAAGTTTATAAATATAATGCTATAGCATATACTGCAGTTGAAGAATATGTAAAATTAAATCAAGATAAATCTGCAGATGAAGTAGCACGTATTTGGGATAAATTTGTTTCCTGTAATCCAACAAGTTGGTTTATTGTTACTGAAGCAGGACGTCAGACATTATCGCCAAGATACGCAAGTTACAGTTACGAGATAAAGTGTTCTGACGGTAAATCTGTATATGTAAATAAAGATGGTTGGCGAAGAGCAACAGACAAGACTCCAAGGGATACAGTACAAGAATTTATTGATGCTGTAAATGCTGAAAATTTAGCAATCCATATCAAGGTGATAAATCAGTAATTAACTATGCGAATACTTATTGAGGAATACCAGTATAATGTGGCAGATGTGAAAGACATTCTGCAAGGTATCGATGCTTTGGAGAATGTAGAAGGCCGCGTATCTATTCATTATGTGGGGTATTATTATAATACGCTCTTGAAGGACTGTGTATTCATTTTGCCGAAGGTATTGCTTAAGGATGTAAATGGTAAGGAACTGGTATTTGGTAAATATCGGCCTGAGGAAATTGCCAACCTTGATGAAAACAATCCGTTGGAACTGGAAGAGAAAAACTTTATTTATAAGTTTGCCGTTTGGATATATAGGGCTATAGTAGTATTCAAAAACAATAAGAATAATGACTCAGATATAATCTATCATTCCAGAATAGTACAGGTAGGTAACGGAATCCGAAGACTTAGCAATACGTATTTGGATATTCTACTGTCTTTAATACAGTTCAATCGTGATAACAGAAACTTTATTTTCTTTATAATAAAGAACCAGCACAGCGGTCTGAACAAAATAAACTGGACCCGTACTATTGCATCCTCCAATGCAATCATACAGAACGGGCAGCCCATCTATCTTAATCCGATAAACAAGAAAAGACAGATAAACTTTGATGAAGAGCTGCTTGTTATTTTCTTCTCCATACTGAATTATATAGGTGATATCTATGGTTTCCCAAAAGAAATTTACTGCCAGTATCAGCTGATAACCGGTAAGAAATTTGAAGTCTATCTGAATGGGCTCGGGAAAACACGTCTTCATCAGATTAAGTATAAGTATTTTTCTGATAAAGCACTGCTTCTGTGGAATCTTTGCTATGCTTTTTTTGATGAAAGCAAGAAGGTGTATATAAGTACAGACAAACGCGAATATCTGCTGGTAAAGAACTTCTACATTGTATTTGAGGCAATTATTGATGAACTAGTAGGTGATAGTCCGCTACCAGATGGTATGGATAAAAAACAGGAGGATGGTAAGATTGTTGACCACCTGTTTACTGCTGCAAGCCTTACTGATAGTGAAGACTTCCACGATAAAGAAAAAGCAAGGCAGACGTATTACATAGGTGATTCGAAATATTACAAAATGGGACATGAGCTTGGACGGGAATCCATTTATAAGCAATACACATACGCCCGCAATGTCATCCAATGGAATCTTGATATATTCAACGACTTCAATGAAACCGTAAAAAGCTCTCATGTTCGTTTGCGTGATGAAAAAACGGAAGGCTATGAAATTATTCCTAATTTTTTCATTTCAGCCAAAATGGACGAGGATTTTGACTACACAAACGATGGTATAGAAAAAACGAACAGACAGAAAAATAAACATAAGAACGTGCAATTCAAAAACCGCCTGTTTGACCGTGATACCATGTTGCTGTTTCATTATGACGTGAATTTCCTGTTTGTATTGTCTCTATATGCAAGGGATAATTCAAATCAGAAGGCAAACTGGAAGGACAAAATAAGAAATAAATTTCGAAGGGAAATACAAGAATGGCTGCAACATGATTATGATTTTTACGTCATGAAAGCCAAACCTGGAGTTAATGATGAGGAGTATATCAAAACGCACTTCCAACAGCTTCTTGGTAAGATATATACCCCATTCGACAAAGACAGAAGTATTTATTCGTTGGCACTTGAAGATAATTCTGTATATAAGAACGAGAACACGACATTGTTGCAGGAACTCAGAAATTACTTCTTCGTAGAACCTTGTGAGTTGGGGCGGAATCCGATGGAAGTATTGCCACAAGTGGCTGCAACAGCTACTGGAATCGGCACTCTTGGCCCTGATTCGGGAGAAAAAAATGTGCTTACCTGTCTAGTCCGTAAGACTGACGACATTTTTAAATCATATTGTGAACATGCAGGCAAGACGTATACAATGGAACGTATACCAACCGTGAATCTGATTAACATCAAATACCTTTTGCCGATGGTCGGTGGAAAGATAGACGGATATTATGAGATTGAACGTATGGCTTTTGTCGACAATAAAGGAGTGCCTGGACTTCGGTTACGTTTGGGTAAATATCATTCCATAGGCAGCGAGTGGGTAAACATTTACCGTATTAAAATGCAGCCAGGAGAACTGATCTCACTGGATTATACGTTAAAAATGTATCAGGATATTTAAATAGAAAAACAATGGAAGAGGAAAAACACCGTGTAAGAGCAAAGAAAAAGCTTATAAGAGTTACCTTCCCGAATGGGAAAGTGATATGCTATAACAATACTACGTCTACGATGATTAATGTATTGACCGAGATTGGTTCAGATAAATTTCCTGCTATCAATCTTGAATTATGTCATCTGCCGCTGTTGTCAAAGGAGATATATCCTCAATATAAAGAATGGATGAAGCCTGTCTGCGATGGTTGGTATTTAAATGCCCAGTCTAATTCGGATAGTAAATATCTGCAATTACGCTCTATAAACGAGCAGTTTTCATTGGGATTGAATATAGAACTAGGTACCGATTTTGAAACTGAAAAAAAGCCCATTAAGGAAAAAAAGAGTCGTACTAAAGATAAGTTACTTGTAAAATTTCCTGATGGGGAGTATGTCGGTAATGACAGTGCTATGGAGACATTTTTGGAAGTGGTATGGAAATTGGGTATCGATGATATTATGCGGAAAAATCTCACTTGGGGCAGTAATAGTCTGATTACAACATCAAAAGTGATAAATTCGCAAGTCCAGGTCGGTGAAAACCGTTGGATAATAGTTCCCGGTACAACTAAAGATAAAGTAAAATTACTCCGTGTAATAATGGCTTTACTTCATACCAATCTTGAAATTACGATTATTTAATATGGACTTTCAGCAACTGATACAGTATAATAATAATCTTAGAGAGCATCAGGTTGAAGCAAAGCGTAAAATTTATGATGCGTGGAACAGGTATGGTTCTGTGATGTTGCAGATGCCTACAGGAACAGGCAAGACTTATCTGTTTACTTCTATCGTAAATGATATTCTTTCTACCTACCGAGAACTACATAAAGACCTCCATATACTTATAGTGGCTCATAGAACGGAGTTGTTGGACCAAATTTCTGCTACCTTATCCAAATTCGGCATAGCGCATGGATTTGTGCAGGGTGCACGGGAGCAACATCTTTGGAAACGTGTACAGATAGCCAGCATCATGTCGCTGTTGACGGAGAAGAACTACAATAATACGCTCAGACTTAAATTTGATTATATTATTGTGGATGAAGCACATCATTCATTGGCAGATACATATATCAGACTCTTTGAGTTGTTTCCTAATGCAAAGAAACTGGGGGTTACGGCTACTCCCTGGCGATTAAATCATGAGTCGTTTCTCAAATTATACCAGACGTTGATTACATCCCCACAGATTTCATGGTTTATCTCTAAACATCTTCTTGCTGATTTTGATTATGTGAGCATTAAACCGGATTCCTATACTCAGAAACTAGTAGACAGGTCGGAAGTTTCTCAAACAGGTGATTTCTCCAATGCAGACTTGGATAATACGTTTAATACCCAACGTATCAGATCGAAATTGTATGAATCCTACAAGCATTTTGCTGATGGACGTAAAGGTATTATATATGCCATAAACAAACTTCATGCAGCGAAAATAGCAGAACTGTATAGCAGTCATGGAATAAATGCAGTAGCCATAGACTGTGACACTCCCAAAGAGGAGCGTCAGAATCTTATTGAACTGTTTAAGGAAGGACGCATTAAGGTGCTTGTCAACGTGGAAATATTCACTGAAGGATTTGATTGTCCGGATATAAGCTTTATTCAGTTGGCTCGTCCTACAAAATCACTTGCTCTTTATCTGCAACAAGTAGGCCGTGGATTGCGGATTGTAGAAGGTAAAGGGAAAACCATCATTATTGACAACGTTGGTCTGTATAATTACTTCGGATTGCCGGATGCTAACAGAAAGTGGCAATATCATTTTAAGGGGCAAGATGATGTAGAACATGTAACCAATAAAAAAGATAGACTATCCATTGGAGATGCTGACTATGTATTTGATGAAAGCAAATTCAATGAAGACAATGAGGAAATGCTAGTTATACGTGGTGCTACTCCCCGAAATGTTCCCATTAAATCGGTTTTACAAAAATCCATTGTAAAACCGATTCAGGAAATTTCTCTTTGCGATTATTATCTTGTGAGAGGAAATTCTGACGCTTTCAGTGTATATCCATTTGTTAAGAAGAAAGGGAAGGTGACAGGTGGAGTTAGTGGTTGCATCTATGAATATAGCAGCAAACAACATCCCATAATTTTTACTGCAAATACAGACAAAAATATAGAGCTTGTAAAAAGAGATACTAAATTAGAAACAATTATAGGATTTAGTGCTATGTTGCTGCAGATCCCGGAAAATGAGATATTGAATCTAGATAATCTTTGTAGAATATCAGGAACAGAAACAAGGGATAAGGCAAGCCTGTTTGAAGTTCTGAAAATGTTATCGGAAATTCAATTGTAAATAAAATTATCTATCATATGGCAGACCGGTTAACTAAAGAACAACGGCATAAAAATATGTCGGCTATTCGTGGTAAAAATACTAAGCCGGAAATAATTGTCCGTAAGTATTTATTCAGTAAAGGATTTCGCTATCGGTTGAATCATGCTCGGTTGCCGGGACATCCCGATATAGTACTGAGAAAATATAGGACTGTAATTTTTGTAAACGGCTGTTTTTGGCATGGGCATAGTGGATGTAAATATTTTGTTCTTCCCAAAACAAATACAGAATTTTGGGAAAATAAGATAAAAGCTAATAAAGAGCGGGATGTTAAGGAGCAACGTGAGTTGGCTGCTATGGGGTGGCATTGCATAACGGTATGGGAATGTCAGTTGAAATCTACAATACGAGAAAAGACATTAGAATCATTGGCATATACACTTAATCACATTTTTTTGAATGATAGAAGTGTAAAGGAATATAAGATACTTGAGGAAACATTGATGGTGGCTGAATCCAAACCTGATTTTGAATAGTTCTAGTAATGTAAATAAGTGTTTCAGCTCAGTTATTTTAAAATAAAAACATATTATGACAAACAAGCATATACAAGGGCTAAAAGCAATCGTTCTCGTGGAAAACGCTATCGAAAGGACGATTTTTATGTTATTATTGTAAGGACCTTCACGACTGAGACTGGATTATTAATAGGGAAGAAAAAAGACTTAATGCCTCAAATAAAGAAACATTGAGTCTTTTTTCTGAATTATGATGAAAATTTGATGAGTTATAATTCATTCATTCCCTTTTGTTTAATAACAATATTCATCATTTCATCAAATCATCGGAATTTTCTAAGAAATTCTTTTGTAATGGTATAGTAACGGCCAGTTTTCTTTTCTTCTCGATACGGTGGGCCTGGAGGGAAGTTTTTTATAAATGTTGAATAAGCAAGAGAATTGTCAGTAGGTGTAAGTCTCCAGTTCCTTTTTAAAATGTTTCGAATTTGATAGGTTTCAACCTTGATATTACTAAGCATTAATAACTGTTGAATGTCATTAATACAAAAA
>ERZ827520.4213-NODE-4213-length-10941-cov-2.757395_pt1 | contig 10941 bp, 8 predicted proteins | sample MGYA00519581_ERZ827520 | MGnify/ENA primary metagenome ERZ827520 (study PRJEB31778, sample SAMEA3449339) | human gut metagenome | biome: human gut; feature: human-associated habitat; material: faeces | place: United Kingdom | collected 2010/2012 ...
CTTCCCTTTTTGCATCTGCACTGCTTTTTTGAATATCTCGCAAATATTCTTGTCAATATTTGCCGACAATCCGTGGAAAATGCTGGATTTTCGGTATTTTATGTGTTATACTGTATGTATCATTTAACCGCGCTTCGCGCTTTTCCATATCGGCGACCCACTCTTTTCAGAAAGGTAGCAGTGATATGATAGATGCAACGTCTCCCGTTACAAAATACTACCAGTTGAAGGACATTCTTGTCAAAAATATTCAGGACGGCAAATGGCCGCCCCAGAGCCGCATGAGCAGCGAGAACGAGCTTTGCGAAGCATACAACGTCAGCCGCGTGACGGTGCGGAAGGCCATTGATCTACTGGTGCAGGAGGGCTATGTCTACACCATCAAGGGAAAAGGCACCTATGTCAAGGGAAAGTATATCGAACAGCCTCTGACCCATTTTTACAGCTTTCGGGAGGATCTTCGCAGCCGGGGCGTCAGCACATACAGCACCATGCGCCACTTCGACATCGTTCCCGCCGACGCCAGGCTGGCCGCGGATCTGAATATCCGGCAGGACGACAATGTGTTCTGTATCGAGCGGATCTTCTTTGCCGGTGAGCAGCCCTATGCGCGGGAGTTTTCCTATATTCCCTGCGCCATCTGTCCGGAGCTGCATGCCCAGCAGGTGCAGTCTTTGGGGCTGTATAACTCCTTAAAGAAGTACAATATCATCCCCACCCGCGCCAACGAAAAGCTGAAGGCGATCCTGCTGGATCAGGAAACGGCGGGAATGCTGGATCAGCGGCAAAACGACGCCGCCATCTATCTGACCCGCATCACCTATCACAACAATGTTGTGATCGAAAAAAACATCAGCTATGTCCGGGGCGACATGTTCGTCTATTCTGTGGAACTCTCCGTTCGTTGACCATATCCGGCAAAAAGGCCGCCACAAACGTGGCGGTCTTTTGCCTTTCTTACGAAAGAAGGGCAGAGAGATAGCTATTCATATAACGCCGGAAAACAGGCGGCGGCATAGTCGTCCAGCACATCGCCGATACGGTCAAGGATGACGGCGCGGAGATCGCTGCCCAGCTGTCCGTTCCGGTATTTGGTATACTGCCGGGGAAAATACAGGCTCAGCAGCGCCGGCGGCAGATCGCCACACTGCGTCAGCAGCGTCTGCACCGCCTGCTCCACGCCGGGATCCGGCAGATAGTAACGGCAGCGATCCGAGAAGCTGAACAGGCGCTTATAGGCCACCTCCCGCTCCGTGCCGCTGTAATAGGACTTCCAGTATCTGTCGTCCGCCAGCATGGCGTTTTCCAGGGCTCCGGTAAAATCCACATTTACGCCCATCCGGCCGGCCGCCTGCTGCGCCAGCATCAGCGCCTCACGCAGGGCAAAGGAAGCCGAAGCCTCCCGGATAAAGCCGCGCGTTTTGTTTGCCGTCCACGACAGGCGGAAGGTTTGTACGCCGGTGCGCGTTGCCAGCCCGATATACACGGTTCCGACCGGATTTTCTGCCGTGCCGCCGCCGGGACCGGCGTAGCCGGTGGCGGACAGTGCAATGTCCGTATCCAGCCGCGCCCGCACGCCGCACGCCATGGCGGCGGCAACCTCTGCGGATACCTCCGTGTGCGTGGCAATGACGGCAGGATCAACGCCAAGAAGGTTCTGCTTGACCTGATTGGTGTAGGTGATACACCCGCCGGCGAACACGGCGGATGCGCCGGGGACAGCTGTGATGCGTTCCCCGATCATGCCGCCCGTGCAGGATTCCGCGCAGGAAACAGTCAAGCCGCGCTCCCGCAGGACGCGGACAAGTCCGGTTTCCACGTCCGGTATGTCGGTGCCGTAAATGCAGGCGCCGACAGATGAGCTCCGGATCGCCTTCTCCAGACCGTCGCACAGAGCAGAGGCTTCCGCCCTGTCGGCGGCACGCGCCGTGATGCGCAGGCGCACCTCCCCTGCCTGACAGTAGGGGGCGAGCGTCGGGTTGACGGACGACTCCATCAGCGGACGGAGCACCTGCTCCACCTCGGCTTCGCCCATGCCCATGATGTGCAGATTGCGGCTGACGAGAACGCCTTCGGCGCGGGCGGCAAGGAACGGCGCGGCACAGGCGTCAAACATCGGCCCCAGCTAGCAGAATGACCGTCCGGTTGGCGTCTCCGAATGCCATGCCGGGGGCGGTTCCCCAATCGTTGGGGAATACGGTCGCGCCACGCGGGAGCAATGCCTGCTTGCGGTTGTTGGCTGTCATGGACTTGCCGCGGGCGGCAAAGTACGCCTCGATGCGCCGGAGCGACGGCTCATGCAACTCCAGCGGCAGTCCGAAGAACGCGGCGACCGTCCGGCAGGTCAGGTCGTCACAGGTGGGACCCAGCCCGCCGGACAGGATGACCAGATCGGCTGGCGTGCCTCCGTGACCCGCGAACGCTTCGGTCAGTGCCATGCGCAACCGTTCCGGACTGTCCCCGACCACACTCTGGCGGTATACGGCAATGCCAAGCTCAGCCAGACGGCGGGACAGAAAAGCGGCATCGGTGTTCACAATATCCCCCAGCAACAGCTCGGTTCCCACACACAGGATCTCGGCTGTGCGGATCTTCCCCGGATGCCTGTCTCCGTACACTACGCATTCCCCCCTCCGTATATCGAATCGCTATTATAGCACATCCCCGACGATTTGTAAACAGGAAAATGAAAATAGATTGGAAACTCCGGGATAATTATTCCGCAAACCCGCGATTCTTAAACGGGGAGGCGGGGAAGCGGCGGTGCCGTATGGTCTCAAAATTTTGTATGGCAGCTGCAATTTGTTAAAAACTATTGACAAACCGGCACATATATGCTACAATGTAGTTGATGTTGCCGGATAGGCTTGCGATGCTCCCGGCGGCACAGAAAAAATCTGACTTTGGGAAGGAGAGCCACTGTACGTATGAAACACACGAAGTATCTGCGCGCCGGCAGTCTTGTCTGCCTGCTCGCACTATGCCTGGGACTGCTGACCGCCTGCGGAGGCGCGACACTTCCGCTTGACAAACTGTATGTCGACGACGCACGTCCCGGAAAGCCTATTACGCTGAATACCGCGACCGAAGTTTTCCGTGAAAAGGGCACGCTGGAGGAGGTGTACGGAAACCTCGCACTGTTCATTACCCGGAATGAGGACAGCTCCCTCCTCAAGGAAATCGTCTGCAATCTCGCAAGCGGGAAGAAACTGTACGAATCGGAAGCGTACCATGAGCGGCGAATGGTTCACCTGTTGGACGGAGATCTGTACAGTGTCCAGACGCCGCAGGATGGCGGCGACTCGGTTTTGACACTGTATGATGCTGCGGGAAAGCAACAGTTCCGTGCCGAGGGCGCCTCTGTTTTGGACAGAGATCTCCTGTACGCAAAATCCTCGGTGTACCGCATCAAAAACGGTAAGGTAAAAGACTCCGGCATTCCCCTTGCACGTGCTTTCGCGTACCCCCTGGAGCTTGATTATGCGGAACGGCCGTCCGACGGATATATGATGGAGTTGAAGACGACCGACGGGCGGATGCTGACGGTATACGATCTTGGTATGAACCCGGTCGCACAGTACCGGTTCCCGTCCGATGCGGTGGAGGAATCCGGCTTTGGCAGAATGCTCAACAACGGCGACGTGCTGATCCAATATCAGCTTGAAGTGGGTAAAACGGACAACACCCGTATAACCGAGGATGAGTACGATTTTGAACAGAACGGAAAGCTGATCCGCCTGTGCACGCTGATTCTGTCAGTTAAGACGGGAGAGGTACGATCGATTTCGTTTGACGGTGTTTTGGTTAATTGCCAAAGCCGGCGGTACTATAACTACCAGAGCCGGCGGTACTATGAAGCCAAAAGGGCAGACCTGTCGGATAAGGTGGATAACATCGTTGCGTACACGCCCCTTGACGGCAACGGACGGATTGACAGCCAAATGGTTTGGGCAGTCATGGACAATGATGGTACAGTTCACCCCGTGGAAAAGCTGTCCAACGTGCCGCCTGTTGGGGTGCCATACCCGCTGGGCAAAGACTTTTGGATGGTGGAGCTGTGGGAAGGAGGCAACTATATATTCCAGCTGTACAACAAATCCGGTAAGTTGCTCAAGTCGGCTGTTGAAGTCAGTGGTACCTATCAGTTCAGGATAGGTTGGGATCGCTTTTCTGATTATTTTGACATTTACGATGAATCCGGAGATGTTGTCCTGGAGGGCGGCAAGTTGCGCGTGACGGCTTGTGCAGCCATGTATGCCGTCCTGCAGGATTCTGAAACGCAGGAGTACTTCCTGTATGTATTTGACGGCGGGCAGACCGTGCCCCTCCCGTGTGACCAAGATAAGCAGGGGGAGATATTGAGTACCGCGGACAGTCTCATTCTGACTCGCGATACCGACAATGTGTACCTGTACAACTACCGCGGCGAGCTGCTGGGCACCTACCCCAACGGCACCTCTGCCAGTTTCGTTTCATCGGGCAAAAACAATTGGCTGGCCGTGAAAACCACAGTCAATGATGTGCAGACAACCACGGTTTACAAACTGACCAAATAAAGCAGGAAGAGGGAGCGGCATTCGCCGCTCCCTCTTCCTGTGCTCCGGGCAGTGGGTTTCCGGAGAATCGCTTACTCCCCCACCCGCCTTGTCGGCTTGTGCGCCGCGACGGAATGCACCATGCCGAGCAGAATGAAGGACGCCAGCACGGAGGAACCGCCGCAGGATACAAAGGGCAGAGTCAGTCCCACAACAGGCAGCAGAGCCAGACACATACCGAGGTTCTCTGCCGACTGCGCGATCAGCACCGCCGCAACCCCCATGCAGATGTAGAAGCCTGCATCATGGCTTGCCTGCCGCCCGATCCACAGGATTCGCCAGACCATGACCGCCAGTACCGCGATGACGAGCAGTCCGCCGACAAAGCCGAATTTCTCGCATACCGTGGCGAAGATGAAGTCGGTGTGTGAGGCGGCAAGATCCTCATAGTTGCCGCCGGTGCGCAGTCCGACACCGAGCAGACCGCCGTTCTCGATGCACTGGCGGCTCATGAGTGCCTGCCAGCCCTTGTCCAGCGGGTCAAGCTCCGGATTGAATCCCACCAGAATACGCTCCTGCTGGTAGGGTTGCAGTCTGTTCCAAAGAAACGGGAGAGCCACTGCCCCTGCCAGCGCCCCGCCCCCGAACCACCACAGCGGCAGTCCCGCGCAGAACAGGAGCAGGAGAATCATGGCGATGTACACCAGCGCCACACCGAGGTCGCCGGAGAGCAGAATCAGCCCCACGATGAGCAGGGCATGGACAGCCAGCCACGGCAGAACGCGCGGGGAGCGGATACGGCTCTGCACCAGGGCGAGATGCCGGGAATAGGTGCAGATAAACGTTATTTTGACGAATTCCGAGGGCTGGATGGCAATCCCGATGACCGGGATGGTCAGCCAGCTCTTGTTTGAGGTCTCAATGCCTTCGCCGGTGCTGCCCGCAACCAGCGTCAGCGCCAGGATGCCGACCGAGAAGATGAGGAACGGCAGCCACAGACGCTCCAGAATGATATGGTAATCCAGATTCGCCACGACAAAGGTCATGATGATGCCCAGCATCGCCATGGCAAACTGCATTTTCAGCTTGCGCTGCCCGAAATTGTCCACCGCTCCCCATATCGTGAGCAGTCCGAGACCGGTCAGTACCAGCGTGCAGACAAGCAAAACGGGGTCCACACGTCGGAAAAAGTCGTGCAGGGCGGAGCGGACCGCCTCGGCGGTCCCGCGGCGGCTGCGGGCTGTGTATCCGGTCATGTGGACCTCCTTGCTTACCGAGGCAGCACCGGGGGACTCCCGAAAGAGCCCCCCGGACCCCGGAACTGTATCCGATGGGTAGCCTGAATCGGCGTTCCCTTAAGGAAACGCTGATTTAATGAGGTGGTGCATATTCGGTACAGATTTTTTCGCCTGCGATTGCGAAAAACTCAAGATGTACTGGATGTACATCGAGTTTTTCGGCAAGAAGCAGGCGGGAAAAGATGTGTCGAAGATGTGCCGCCGAATAAATCAGTGGTTCCTTAATACTGTCTTCCCCAGACCACCATGTGCTTGGCGGGTTTGCCACAGCAGACGCACACGTCGGAGACGGTATCCTCATGGAACGGGATGCACCGCGACTTGACGCCGCCGGTCACATCCTTCAGCTTGTCCTCACAGGCGGTTTCGCCGCACCACATCGCTTTGATATAGCCGGGATGGTTGGCGGCGATGTCCAGAAACTCCTCGTAGGAATGCGCCACGAAGGTCTTTTCCTCCAGGTTTTTCTGCGCACGGGCAAGCAGCTCGTCGTGTACCTGATTCAGCATGGCGTTGACCTCGTCCGTGATATTGTCCAGCGACACGAACTTTTTCTCGCGGGTCACGCGGCTGACCAGCACGCAGGAATTGGCGGCGATATCGCGGGGACCGATCTCCAGCCGCACCGGCACGCCCTTCATTTCGTACTGGCTGAACTTCCAGCCGGCAGAGTTTTCGGAATCATCCAGCTTGACGCGGATTCCGGCAGACGTCAGCCGGTCGCGGAGCGCGCCGGCGGCTTCCAGGACGCCTTCCTTGTGCTGGGCGGCGGGGATGATGACTACCTGAATGGGCGCTACGCGCGGCGGCAGAATCAGACCGCTGTCGTCACCGTGCGTCATGATGATGGCGCCGATGGAGCGGGTGGAAAGCCCCCACGATGTCTGATGCGGGTAGTAAATCTGATTGTCGCGCCCGGTGAAGGTGATGTCAAACGCTCTGGTAAATCCGGTGCCGAAGTAGTGGGAGGTGCCGCCTTGCAGTGCTACGCCGTTGTGCATCATCGGCTCAATGGTGTAGGTCTCCTCGGCGCCCGCGAACTTTTCCTTTTCGGTCTTGCGGCCGGTGATGGCGGGAATGGCAAGCGTGTCCCGGTAGAAGTCGGCATAGACGCCCAGCATCCGCAGGGTTTCCTCGCGTGCCTCCTGCTCGGTCTCATGCATGGTGTGTCCCTCCTGCCACAGGAACTCGGATGTCCGCAGGAAGGGGCGGGTGGTCTTTTCCCAGCGTACCACATTGCACCACTGGTTGTACAGCTTGGGCAGGTCGCGGTAGGACTGGATGATATTCTTGTAGTGCTCGCAGAACAGCGTCTCGGATGTGGGGCGGACGATCAGGCGCTCGGAGAGCTGATTCTGCCCGCCGATGGTGACGATGGCGCATTCCGGCGCGAAGCCCTCCACATGATCCTTCTCCTTCTGGAGCAGGCTTTCCGGAATGAACATGGGCATATACACATTCTCATGCCCCAATGCCTTGAAGCGTGCGTCGAGATCCTTCTGTATGTTTTCCCAGATGGCGTATCCGTACGGGCGGATGACCATACAGCCGCGCACGCCGGAGTAGTCAACCAGTTCGGCTTTTTTGACCACGTCGGTATACCACTGAGCGAAGTCGGTATCCATGGAGGTGATCTGCTCTACCATTTTTTCTTTTGCCATACGATTATTCAACCTTTCGATGCCTGCGCGGTACGCCGCGCGATTTTACGCTAAAGATACCATATTATATACCAAATCCTGCGGGTTGTCAAGGCGTGGCATAAAGGAAACGCCGATTTATTCGGGGGCGCAAGTCTGAAAAATACTTTCAGACAGGAAGTTCTGTGCCTTGGCAGACGGCGCGGCTGCCTCTCCGGCAAGCCGGGACCGTCCGAAACCCCCGCCTCCGGATAACGGTCTACACCAGATCGGCGAGGATCGCATTGGAGACAAGCCAGCCGGATTCGGTGAGGGCAAAGCGTCCGTCCGGATGGCGGGCGAGTCCGGCGCGGAGGAGCGGCTCGCAGACAGCCCCGCGCGTTGCCCAAAAGTCCACGCCGAAGCGGGTACGGAAGTCTGCTTCGGAAATACCCTCCGCGAGACGCAGTCCGAGCATGATATACTCCTCCATTTGTTCGCGGCGATCCGGAATGTAGCGATCCACCGTGATATCCCTGCCGTCAAGGAAAGCGGAAAGGTCACGTGACTGCCCGAAGCGGACGCCGTGCAGGTAGGAGTACGCGCCCACGCCAAGCCCGATATAGGGCTTGTCCTGCCACGTGTGCAGATTGTGACGGGAGCGCATACCGGGACGGGCATAGTTGGAGATTTCGTAATGCTCGTATCCGGCAGCCGACAGCAGGCGCGCCGACAGCTCGTACAGCGCCGATGCCTGCTCCGCCGCCTCGTCCTCGTCGGCAGGCAGTCCCAGTCCTGCGCGTCCGCGCCGCCCGAACGGCGTCCCCGGCTCCAGACTCAGGCAGTATGCCGACAGGTGCTCCGGCTCCAGTGCCAACGCCGCCTCCAGCGTCCGCCGCAGACTGTCCGGCGTCTGCCCCGGAATGCCGATCATGAAATCCAGACTGATATTTCCGATACCGACCGCACGCGCAGTTGCCACCGCCCGCACGGCGTCCGGGAAGCTGTGCAGGCGCCCCAGCGCCCGTAGTTCGTCCGCGTTGGCGGACTGCACGCCAAGGCTCAACCGGTTGACGCCGCCCGCGCGGAATGCCGCCAGCCCCTCCGCCGTCAGCGCCGCCGGGTTGCCCTCCACGGTTACTTCCGCATCCGGCAGGACAAAAAAGGCGGCATGAACCGCCTCCATGAGGCGTGCCGCCAGCTGCTGCGCAGAAATGGCAGTCGGCGTACCGCCGCCGATGTACACCGTGTCCAGTGCCTGCACGCCGCCCGCCGCTGCCGCCTCCGCCGCCCCGGATAGCCGGATGCGGCGGATCAGTTCGTCCACGTATGCTTCAACCATTGCCGCATCCGGGCGCGGGAAGGAGCAGAAATCGCAGAAGGGACACTTGCTCCGGCAGAAGGGTATATGCAGGTACAGACCGACCGGCTCTCCGCCTCTTTCTCTGCCCGTCATTTTACAAGATGCCGCTTGATTTTTTTGGATGTCGTCTTTTCAAATTCCGTTTGCCGGTACTCCACTGCCTTGACCTGCTTGAAGCCGGGCAGGCGGCGGTTCATGGCATTGATGGAGTTCCGGATGGATTCCCGGATCAGCTCCTCGCTCGCACCGGTCGGGAACTTGTCGTAGGCAGGGAACACCACCGCCGTCAGGATGATGGCATCGCTGTCCGGCGCCTTCCGCCCGACCACGACGCTTTCACAGATGGTGTCGATTTTGCCCAGATACTCCTCAATCTCCTCCGGAAAGACGTTCTTTCCGTTCTCCAGTACGATGACGGATTTCATGCGTCCCGTAATGTAGACGTACCCGTCCCCGTCCATGTACCCGATGTCGCCCGTGCGGTACCAGCCGTCCGTCGTGAACGCCGCCTCGTTTGCTTCGGGATTGTTGTAGTAGCCAAGCATGACGTTGTCACCCTTGATCTGTATCTCACCTTCCACGTATCCTTCCTCGTTCTCTCCGGAGCCGGTCTTTTCGTCGATGCGCACCCGGCAGCAGGGAACGGCGGGACCGACCGAACCGTACTTGCGTGCAAAGTACGGCGTGACGCAGGTCAGCGGGGAGCATTCGGTGATGCCGCAACCTTCAAAGATCGAAATTCCGAAATCCTCAAAAGCCGCGATCAGGTCAGGATTGAGCTTGGCGCCGCCGCAGATGATGTGATCCAGCCGCCCGCCGAAGGCGTCCAGAACCGACTTGAATATCTTCCGCCGTGCGTCGATGCCCACCGCCATCAGCGTCTTGGAGGTGGCAAGACCTGCCTTGAGGATGGTTTCCTTCTTGCTCTTTTGGGCTTCGGACCATATCTTGGCGTACATGGTATTGATGAACAGCGGGACCAGCCCCAGCCCCGTCGGCTTGAAGAGCTGGAAATTCTTCATGACATGGCGCAGGGAGTCGTTGATGCATATCTCAATGCCGTACACCATCTCGGCCAGGATGCACATCAGCTCGTAGGTGTGGTGGATGGGCAGGACGGAGACAACCACGTCATCTGCGGAGAAGCAGACAGTCTCCACTGCCGCATTGACGGCGGCAAAAATATTCTTCTGGCACAGCATGACGCACTTGCTGGTGCCGGTGGTGCCGGAGGTAAACAGCATTTCCGCCAGCTTTTCGCGGTTGCGGACGATGGGGTAGTGGTAGCCGTCGCGCTCGACACGCTCGCGTCCGCACGTCAGCAACTGGTCAAAGGCAATGACCTTATTGTCGAAGCTGCTGTCGTAGGCAGGCGTGATGGGGATAAAGTACCGGATGCCCGTATCACCGTCCGAAATGGACTTGATGAATTTTTCGTTGAAGCTCTTGCTGTACACGATGGCGCGTGCATCCACCATGGCGATAAAGCGGCGGATCTCCTCCGTGTCCAGCTCCTTGTCCATGGGTACGATCACGCATCCTGCGGCAAGTGCGCCCAGATATGTGCATACCCACTGCGGAGAGGTTTCCCCGATGACAGCGATCTTTTCGCCGCACAGACCCATAGCCGTAAAAGCGGCAGCCGCTTCCCGCACCTGCGTGCCGAACGTGGCATAGGTCATGCTCTGAATATCCTTGCCCTCGTAGTATCGAAACAGGGTCTTGTTCCCATGGCGTTCAATGATGTCGCACAGATCCGTTACGTCCCATATGTGGGGCAGGACGCGCTCCATGCGGCGGCGGTTTATTGGTTTGTACTTCTCCATTTTTCCTCCCGTTGCGGCGGGTACAGCGTTGCTTTCCGACCGCATCCGTTTCATTGTACCACAATTTTATTATTATTCTGTAAACATATTCCTGCTATCGGGTAAATTCATGATTATTTGCCTGCCGTTCCGTTTCCGCCGGGGGCTGCCGCTACGCCTCATATACCGTTTCCACGCTGATGTCCTGCGGGTAGTCGCCGAACCCGCGCCCGAAGATGTTGAACCCGCCGCGATGCCGTGCGTCCTCCTTGTTCCCGATACGCAGGACAAAGGTCTCGGCGTGGTCAAAATCCGCTATCG
>ERZ827520.4217-NODE-4217-length-10924-cov-2.552489_pt1 | contig 10924 bp, 8 predicted proteins | sample MGYA00519581_ERZ827520 | MGnify/ENA primary metagenome ERZ827520 (study PRJEB31778, sample SAMEA3449339) | human gut metagenome | biome: human gut; feature: human-associated habitat; material: faeces | place: United Kingdom | collected 2010/2012 ...
ATTCCCTGCTCTTTCCCCACCGTCTGGTTGAAACGGTCGATCAGTATATTCATAGGGGAACGGGCCTGTGCGCCATACACATGCCACATGGTCAAAGTGACGGGCTTGTCGGGATCCAGCGGAGAATCCGTGCAAGAACAAAGCAGAAGCATACTCACAAAGAGCATACCAAGTAGGGATGTCTTACGCACCATTCTTGAAATTTCAGCCAGTTTTGAATTCCGCGTCATTATGCTGTGCTTCATGCTGTCCTGCCATACGCTCAGGTCCAGGCTCCTGAGAAAAATCACAACCAAATTTATACCATTTATTTCTTAGCTCTTTTGGCCGAGAAATTCAATCTGCCAAGCCCGAAAACTTCCTTTCCTGACTTGTATGCAACTTGCAAGCGTTCCCGGTATAACCTCTTTTTTATCAAATAGATAAGTCCATTGTTCATCATTGGGATGAGGCCTTTTTCATCAGCCGGACGAAGCCGATTTCATTGTCTGGATGAGAACTTTTTTTATCAAAAAAATAGGCGAATCAAAAAAAATGCCTCCCGTTCATTACTGAGATGATGCAAAAAAACACATCCTTCAACTATGTTCCACTTAGGAAACGGAAAAGTTTATGCCCCGGAACAACGCAACCATCTAGCAAGGAAAAGCCATGAGCGATGAAAACAGTTCGTACACGGAAGTTACAAGCACCAGTTGGTTTTCCCGTCTCGGAAATTCCTTTAAGGGAATCGGAACTGGCATCCTCTTGATTGTCGCGGCTACCGTACTGCTATGGTGGAATGAAGGCCGCACTGTACGTACGGGCGATGCCATTGCCGAAGCTCAGATGGTGACGGAGCCCATGCCCAGTATCGACAAGCTCGACAGAGCTTTTGAGGGCAAACTGGTGTATGCCAAGGGGAGCGCCGTCACAAACGACGAGCTGGTTGATCCGGTGTTCGGCATCAAGGTAAATGCCATCAAGATGCGTCGGAAGGTGGAGTATTATCAGTGGGTGGAACACAGCAAATCTGAAAAAAGAACAAAGCTGGGCGGAGGGGAAGAGACGGTCACAACCTATTCCTATTCAGCGGAATGGGTAGACAGCCCTGTGAATTCCCAAAGCTTCAAGAAGAGAGAAGGACACGAAAACAAGACCCGCATTAATTCCGAAAACGTGAGCTGGCTTGCCCCCAACGTCACCTTTGGCGCGTACCGCTTCCCTGAATTCCTGAGCCGTTCCATTGGCGGAGAGAAAGCGCTGAACCTTTCCCTTAGTGATGAACAGCGCGCGGAACTGCAAAAGGCCCCCAACACCAATCTGGAAACCTCCCAGGTGTTGGGTCAGCAGGGCGCCAGTATGATCCATATCCAGGGCAACACTCTTTATGTAGGCCGCCAGCCCGGCACACCGTCCATCGGTGACGTGCGCGTGACCTTTTTTGAAACGCCGGCCGCCGAGGTCTCGATTATAGCCAAGGTGAACGGCAATACATTCGTTCCCTTCCTCGCCTCCAACGGCAACACATTTTACCGCCTTGCCATGGGTACGCAGGACATGAACGGCATGTTTGAATCCGCCAAGAGCAGCAATGCTACGACGGCATGGCTCCTGCGCGGTCTGGGCGTGGTGCTGTGCATTGCCGGTTTCGGCATGATCTTTGCTCCCCTCAAGGTCCTCGCCGACGTCATCCCCCTGCTGGGCAACATCGTGGGCGCGGGTACGGGCTTGGTGGCAGGCCTGCTGGGCTCTGCCTGGTCACTGGTGATCATCGCCATAGCGTGGATACGTTTCCGTCCCGTGCTGGGCTTCTGCCTGCTGGGAGCAGCGCTTACGCTCGTTATCCTGCTGTTCATCAAGGGACGCATGAAGAAGGCAAATCCTGCCTCGGCCTAGAGTGCAGTGGCGTTCTATCTGTAACCATGAAAAGACAAGGAGCAAAAGATGAAGAAGATTATCGTCGCAATGTTTGTATTGCACGCACTATGTGCAACGGCATGGGCAGCGGATCTCAATCTCAAATGGGACAAGAGCTATGTGTATTGCACCGCTGGCGGCAGGCCGGATGTCGGAAATGGCACCCAAGTTTCGAACTATCTAAAAAAATTCGGAAAAAACTCTTCCGTATATCTTATTACCCCTTCCGGATTTTCGAACAGAGCAGAGGCAGACAAATATGCCCGTTCATTGGGCGGTAGATGCCCGAAAAAATAACTGCGTTAGGGAGCTGTTTACACAAGAATAGAGAGTATCAGTGTTCTCAGGTTGTTACGTTGCATCCCGTTTGAACAAGCGGACATTCGCAGTCTGAACAAATACCGTCGGCTCAGGGGAAAAATGCAGACGGTGACAGGCAACGTCTCCCAAAGGTTGGACAAAACATTCCTCAAAAAGAAGCAGGAGGGAAACCTATATGTCCATGAAAACCATTCTTTGCGCCATGCTGGCAGTGGGGCTGAGTGTTTCGTCAGCCTATGCGGAGCCTTCCGTCAAGCGTTCCGGTAGCACCATCACCGTGAAAGAAGCGCTCACCGATGATGGCATCAGCCAGGCCAAGGAGTTTGCTGGCAAAATCAAGACACCTACTTTTAAACTTGAGAACATCAACGATGCAGATCTGGTCAAGTTCTGCCAGACCTTCCCCGATGCCACCAGTATCAGCATCAAAGGCAAAAAGGATGAAATCACGAGCATCGCTCCTGTGGCGGGGCTCAAAAATCTGACCTCTTTTGAGATGGACGCCGAATCCGTGGCGGATATGTCACCTTTAGCCAACCTCAAGCTAATCAAGCTTGAACTGACCAGCGACGCTATGGGCCCAGACCTTAAATGGATGGCGGACTTGACCGGCCTCAAGGAGGTCGAGATCAACGCCGGGAATTCCCTGACGTCTTTTGAGGGCTTTCCCACTTTGTCGGGCAATCCCCGCGTCACCATCAATGGAGCCGCTCCAACGGATCTCTCGCCGCTTCAGCACCTGGGGAGCTCCAAGCTTGAGCTGAAATACTGCACCATCAATGACCTTGCTCCTCTCGCCAAGATGCCCAACCTGAGCGAACTGAATCTCTATGGAGCAACAGTGAAGGACTTCAGCCCGCTGGCCAACTGTGAAAAACTGAAGAAGCTCACCTACTATGCTGTCAAGGAAGCCGACTTCTCTACTCTGGGTGCGCTGAAGCAGATCGTGGAGCTCAATGGCGGTCTCACCAAGCTGGACAACATAGCCTTTGTCGCCGAATTGCCTGCCCTGCGTGTCTTTGACGTGTTTGCCGAATACGTGACCGACTATTCCCCCCTGGCTTCCTCCAAAGTGGAAAAGCTCCAAATCTGGAAAATGCGCGTTCCCGTGGGTGACCTTGGTAGTGTGGGTAAAACGAAGACGCTGAAGGAACTCAAGCTCTGGTCAGTGGACGGTGCTACCAATTCCGCTGCCCTGGCTGAACTGACGGAGCTGCAGAAGTTCACCATCACCTCGGAGTACAATAAAAAAAGCGGTGACCCCTTTGACATGGCCTGCGCTAAGGGCTGGGGCAAGCTGAAAGAAATGAGCATCACAGGTGCCAAGATCGTGAACGCGGGCAATATGGCCGCTCTCACTTCCATGGAAAAACTTACTCTGGTCAAGGTTAATGTGGAAGGTGAGCCATTCAGCCTGTCTGGTCTGGCCAGACTGTCCAATCTGAGCTCGGTCAGAATCAACGACAGCCAGATAGCCGATTTTGAAGCTCTGGCGGGGTGCTCCGGGCTCACCTATGTAGAGATGAAGGGTAGCAAAGGCATCAGCAGCCTGGCCCCCCTCAAGGCCCTGCCAAATCTGAAGAGGATAATCGTTTCCAAAGGGGCCTTCCCTGATGCTGAACTGAGCGGCTTTGCCCAGAACGTGAAGGTTGAACAGCGTTAACATGAAGGGGCCGCAAGCGACAGGGCCTGCGGCCCCCTTGCCAGTCCAAAAAGCAAGATGTTTCTTAAACCTGACTACTCGGGGAGGGTTCGCATGAACATCCTGTGCCATTGCGCGAAAACAGTCTGTACAGTGCTTTTGCTTTTTACCCTGTCCCTGGCACAGGAAGGCTGTTCGCATACGCAGCGTCCATCTCTGGAGGAAGACTGTCTTGCACTGACCATCCTGCATACAAACGATACACATTCCCACATTGCGGGCATCAACAAGTATGGCAACGCCTGCTTTGATGACAAAGAATGCCGCGGCGGACTGAGCCGCATCGCTAGTGCCATACGCGCGGCCAAGTCGCAAAACGACAACGTCATTGCCTTGGATGCGGGTGATCAATTTCAGGGGACCCTTTTCTACAGCGTGAACAAGTGGCCCATGCTGGCCGAGCTGGACCAGCACATGCCTTACGACGCCATGACACTGGGCAACCACGAATTCGACGAAGGCTGTCTGGAGCTGACGCGCTTTCTGGCAGCCCTCCCCTTTCCCGTGCTGGCAGCCAATCTGAAGCCTGCAAAGGGCTGCCCCATGCTCAAGGGCAACTATGCTCCCTACACCGTACTCACAGTACGCGGGCAAAAAGTAGCCATAGTGGGCATAGCCAACAATGAAGTAGTTAATCTGGCCTCCGCCTGCTCCCATACTCTTTTCGAAGATACGGTCAACTGCCTGCAAAGGACAGTAAAGGAGCTGGAGGGACAAGGTGTAAAGCACATCATCGCTCTTACGCACATTGGACTGGCTGACGACAGGGAACTGGGGCGCAGCGTGGACGGTGTGGATATTATCGTAGGTGGCCATAGTCACAGCTATCTGGGCCCGGACTCCGAGGAAGGTCCCTATCCCATAGTCGAGTATTCCCCCTCTGGACAGCCTGTACTGGTGGTCAGCGCCAAACGGGCCACGCAGTATCTGGGCGAGCTCAATGTCAGTTTTGACAAACAGGGAGTTCCCCTAGCCTGGAGCGGTGGAGCGAGAGAACTTTCTGCCTCAGAACCGCGCAATGCGGAAATAAGTGCCTTGGTAAAGAACTACGCCACCATTCTGGATGAATACCGCAATATCAAGGTAGGCAGCCACAATATTTCCATGCCAGATGGAATGGATGCCTGCCGCGAGGATGACTGTCTGGGAGGCAGCCTTATCGCTGACGCCATGCTGGAATACGCACGCCCCTTTGGCGCTCATGTAGCCCTGTGTAACGGCGGCAGCGTGCGAGCTGCCCTTCCTGCAGGATCCATTTCCCGGGGCGATCTGCTCAGCGTCATCCCGTTCGGCAACACCCTAGTGATACGTGAACTCACGGGAGAACTATTATTGGCTGCCCTTGAGCATGGCGTTTCTGAAGAAGGCGCCAAGGGCCCGCGCCTTCTGCACACCGCAGGTCTGCGCTATGTCGTTGACGGTACGCGTCCGGCGGGTTCCCGCGTAGTCAAGGCGGAAATCCTGGATGAAAAGGACACAGCCACTTCCCTCGACCCCAAAGCCCACTATGGCATCATCATTACCGATTATCTGGCACGCGGCGGGGATGCTTACGAAATGCTCAAGAATAGCAAGGTGATTCCTTCGCCCGAACCCATCGATATTACGGTGGTGGAAGAATACATGAAGAAGCATTTACCTCTGCCTCAGCCCAAGGGCGAACGCATCATTCGTAAGTAGACACCCCGGAAGAACAGAGACCACGCCGAACCCGTCCGCCATCCGCAACATGAAGATTCTGACGGGCTCTACAAAGGAGAACAGCCATGAACAGCGCACATAGCATAACTCCAAATCCGCACAGGCTGGGCTTCAAGGAATCCGTTGTCCGCTGCCTCAGGAAATACGCAACATTCCGTGGGCGCGCTACGCGGGCGGAGTACTGGTGGTTTTCCCTGTTCAATTCGCTTGTCTGCATGGCAATCTACGCAGCCGTTCAGCAGCTTATGGGCACGGAAACGGCAGATGATGCCATGGGCATCGTTCAGCTGGCACTTTTCTTGCCTGCTCTGGCCGTTGCTGTACGGCGTCTGCACGACATCAACTTCAACGGCTGGTGGATGCTGCTGGGGCTGACCATCGTGGGCCTCATTCCCCTGTTTATTTTTTTCTGCCTGCCCGGCAAGGCCGCAGATAACCGCTTCGGCCCCCGTGAGGTCGGTACACAAATGGGCGTAGAAACGGAAAGGCGAGAGGGGAACGGCAATACGCGCACTATGAGCACTTTCCTGGGCCTGTACTGTCTTGTGGGGCTGAGCCTTGCCGCTCCGCTTTTCACGGCGAAAACCGCGTCCAGCGCGGAATCATCATCTTCCATTGCTTCGCATTCAGGCTCCCCGGAGAGCACGCACAGTTTCTCTCCCACTCCCTCCTCATCTTCCTCCAAAGAAGAAGTAGAACTGAACCTTCAGGAAGCATTCGGTGGCCTGTTCTCCATTATGGGGGAAGCCATCGGCGGTATGACGAAGGGTATGCAGGAAGGTGCGCGTGATATGCAGGCCCAGCTGGACGGCTCGGACGGCACGCGGCTCATCTCCAACAGCAAAGACCTCGCGACCCTGACCGAAACGCGAGTCCTCAAGGCTGAACAACAGGAAGACCGCTCCTGGCGCATCATTCTGGCCGTCAAAAACCCGCAGGAGTTCCCCGTGCGTCTGACCGGGCTTACGGAGAAACAGCAGGTTCTTCTGCTGGATCAGGAAAATTTTGTCTACGAGCAAACCCCCGTCGGAGAACGCCTTATGACAGTACCGGAACGGGCCGCACAAAAGCTGACATTCTTTTTCCCTGAACTGGATGGTTCCACGCCCAAAAACATACGGCTGTACGGCATGGATTTTGCCGTGCCTCACCCCATCGAGGTCCGTACTATATCCCAATAAACAACCGGCAGACCACATGGGAGGCTCCCTTATGTCAGTCCGTCTGTTCCCTTACTGTTTTGTTCTGCTTCTGGCAGCATTCGCTCTGGGCGTGCCCGGCACCGCAGCGGCAACCACTGAATTCCTAGTCCTCAATGACTATGCGCAGGCCTGGGCAGACAAACAGGAATGGGTATATGAAGGTATGCAGGAAAGCGATGAGCCTGTTCCTCACAGGGAAGGCGATGCATGGAATCAAGAGGACAGCTCAGGTCTCACGGTTCTTGATTATGCCCTGTTAGGTGCTTCCGCACAGGAACTTGGTGCTGTTCAGTATATGGTCCAGCTTGGTGCGCGCCCAGGCACCGGAAAAGCGGAAGCGTATCTCGGCCCGACTCTGAATCTGGCCAGACTGGCTGTTCGCAAGGCTCCTTTGGAGGAATGGCGCAGCACCATAAACTTTGGCGGAACGAACGAAATACTACCGAACGGTTTCACCCCCCTGCTGTGGGCGGCCGTGTTCCAGCCGGATGCATCGGTACTGCACGCGCTGATAAAAGGCGGAGCAGATCCGAAGAAGGGACTGCCCGAAGAGGCCGGAGGACAGAACATTCTGCACATTGTTGCTGAACAGGGATGGGATCCCCAGGCTGTCCATATCCTCATCGATGCAGGTCTGGATGTCGATGCTGTGACCAATCCCCAGATGATGGGGGAAACTCCCTTCATGTTGGCCGTCCGCAGAAACCAGAACCCGCAAGTTATCAAGGCCCTGCTGGAAAGAGGCGCAGATACGGAAGTCCGGGACAGCCAGGGACAGCGTGCATGGGAAGGGTTATGGCCCGAGCGTGAAGCCTGGCTGAAGGATGCCGGTCTGGGCTGGCTGTGGGACAATGCTGCGCGGCAAAAGTGGGCGAAGAGAGAACGTTCTGGTGGACAAGCTGCACCAGGTATTGCCCCCCCCAACCCCGCTTCCACCAGCGTTGAAGGGCAGACGCAGAATGCGCTCATGGACACGAATGCTCCGGGCATTCAAGCCCAGCTTGTCAGCAACGCCATGCCGTACGAGAGCATGCCTGTACAGGCTCTGATTACGGACAGCGACAGGATGGGAACCAACGTGCGCGATGCTCCCTCCGGCAGAATCATCGCTACCATCCCCTTCCCGGTCAATAACGAGCTGCCCGATGATGAGAAGCTGACGCGGCGTGTAGTCACACTTCTGGAAGAGCGGAAAGGTTGGTTCAAGGTTCTCTACTATGGCGACAAGCAAGGCTGGATGCACAAAAGCGTGCTGGGTGCCTATGCCTGCGCAACCGAGGATGGGGATGCCCGCCTGAAAGCCAACCCCGATTACAATGCCCCTAAGGTGGCCATCCTGCCCACGGATACGCCCCTGCGTCTTCTGAGTGTGCGCGGCGCATGGCTCAAGGTCTCCTGCACCACCAAGACGGGGCGAAACGTCAGCGGCTGGCTGCCGCCGGAATGTGTATGGGCAAATCCCTATCGGCATGAATGGCGCTGAAAGCCCGATAACACTCTAAGCAAGAGGCAAGAATGCATCTCTCCCTGTTCTCACTGGTGCCGGCCTTTTTTCTTCTTTTCCTGCCTTCGCCCTGTTCAGCCAAAAATTTGGATAGTGTGCGTTCCTTCTCCTACGTTGTTTCCGGCATGATGGCACCTCAATCTTTCCATGTATGGACGACCAGAGACGGCAAAGTCATGATGCAGGTGAACTACAAAGAAAAAAAATATCGCCGGGAAGCCAATGGCTGGGTGCTGGAACACTTATCTATTCTTGCCGCACACCACAACATTATTGCCTGGACCAATCATCGGGACAAACCACTTCCCGATGGCATATATGCATTGGATGAAGGATCCTATTCACTAAATGTCCTGTGGGATTCGGGACAGAAGCTATCCATCTCAGGCCGGACTCTGCCGCAAGGCTCCCAGGCTTTTACCTCGGATCTTATGGATTTGTGGGAAAAGACCGTACAGCGCTATCCCTATGAACCTCCAAAGGAAATACATTCTGACAAGATCCGCTTTTTCTCATTTCATGAACACTTGGAACAAAACGAAAACACATGGCTGATGCTATGCGCCCAGGATTTATCTTCTCAGGTAAACGTCCGGATCTGCCGTGGGAACATAGCTGGCAACAAGGAGTATTACAAGACTGCCCCCCTCTTTCTGCAAAAGCTGAATGGACTAATCAAGCGGCACAAGCCAAACCTCTGGAACGATAAGGCCAAGGCCGCACAAATGGATAATGATGCAACGGCCGTCCCTTACGTGACTTTTTATGTGGAGTATTATCCAGAGCAAGATGATGCACCGGATAATGAATACTATATTGACAATTATGGAGATGCAACACCTATAGAGGTTATTGATGTTGTGTTTAATCCTACTGAATGTCAAGGATATATACATTTTAAGAAGGAACTCCTCGCTCTATTTGAAAACGTAATGCAAGCGAGAAATACCGTTATGGAGAATAGGAGGGAAATATGATGAAAACGAGCCTGATTCCTGCCCTTGTGTCGCTCATGATCACTTTGGGCATGATGGACACAGCCTATGCGACATCACAGACCGGCCTGCACGCGCCCCTGTCTGTAAGGGAAGCCCCGGATCTCCTGAACAAGCTGACCGTTGGGGCGTATGAGCTGACCGTCACCTCCAATCAGGACTACACTGTCAATCTGCTTGTCGCAGCCCAAAAAACTCTGAGGAACTTCAGCATCATAGCCATTGAGTATGTGCCCAACAAGGATCCCAATGATACGACCATCAGATTCAAAAAGACAAAGATGCTTTATACCCTGCCACTGTTCAGTCCGGACAAGCCCCTCTATGCTCTTGTCGAAATGATAGGCAGCATACCCAATATCGGGTTTTCCTATGCAGCGGAGGATGGTACAACCCCTGTTTTTTCCCTGAATTACAACGGAAATGACGGCTCTCTGCACCTGTATCCCGTGAACATCGTGAATGAAGAAATGGAGTAGACATTATGATTACTGTCATCATCATAGTAGGTATTGCCCTAACGATCGCCATAAGCCTCATTCTGCTCTATAACGGCATGGTGAATGGAAAAAATATGGTGGATGAGGCCTGGAGCGGCATCAGTGTACAGCTTAAGCGCCGTCATGACCTGATTCCCTCGCTGGTCAGTGCCGTCAAGGGCTACATGACCCACGAGCAGGATACGCTCACCAAAATCGCCGAGCTGCGCGCCCAGGCTGTTTCCGCCTCTTCTTCCGGCTCGCTGTCGTCCATCGCAAATGCGGAAAATCAGCTGATGGGAGCCTTGCGTTCCCTGTTTGCCGTATCGGAAAACTATCCCGATCTGCGCGCCAGCGAAAACTTCATGCAGCTTCAGGAGCAGCTTGCCCTGCTGGAAGATGAGATCCAGCTGTCCCGCCGCTACTACAACGGCACAGCCCGCGACCAGAATAATCGTGTGCTGCAGTTTCCCGGCAATCTGGTGGCTCGCGCCTTCGGCTTCGGCAAGATAGAATATTTTGAACTGGCCGATCCCGCAGAAGCGACTGTGCCGGAAGTGAAGTTTTAAGCCATGTGTCGCGTCATTTTGCTTCTTCTATGGGCGGTGATGCTCCCCCCAGCAGTCGTAGCACTCGGGGCGGAAACTCCTCTCTCTTCCGCCCCATCCCCGGACATGCCTTCCTGCTTTGCCCTTATCCAGGTGGCTCCCGACGGAGAGTTAACCATTATCGAGCGGCTGAAGGGCTTTGGTCCTTCCGTGGAACGTCCTCTGAGCAGTGGGGCAAAGATCTACGGCAGTCTCGCCCCCTTCGTACAGGAATCGGATATGGAACTGGTGTCAGTCACAGCCGATGGCAAGCCCGTCACTCCCAGCGTGTATGTGAAGGAAAAAGACAATAGCCGCCACGTGCGTCTTATAGCCCAGGACAAAAGCCTGTCCGTGCACGAATATACCCTGAAGTACAAGGCTAGAGACAGGATTCTTTTTCTCTCCAACGTGGATAGACTGGACTGGGATATCTGGGGCACAAGTCGGCACAATAGTAGCCCCCTTAGGCTTTCCTGCGCCATAGCCCTGCCGAAAGGAGCGATCGTCAGCAAGCAATGGTCCCGGCTGGGG
>ERZ827520.4220-NODE-4220-length-10920-cov-5.756926_pt1 | contig 10920 bp, 10 predicted proteins | sample MGYA00519581_ERZ827520 | MGnify/ENA primary metagenome ERZ827520 (study PRJEB31778, sample SAMEA3449339) | human gut metagenome | biome: human gut; feature: human-associated habitat; material: faeces | place: United Kingdom | collected 2010/2012 ...
GAGCATGACCGTGCCCGGCGAGAGCAAGAAGGTCAGCGAGAAGATCGCCGGCGGCTTTACCGACACTTCTCTCACCAACCCCTACGGCGATGGCAAGACCTACCTGGCCCCCATGTTCTACAGCCCCTGCGGCCTGTTCTACAATGCAGGGTTCCTGAAAGAAAAAGGCTGGGATGTGCCCACCACATGGGATGAAATGTGGGAACTGGGTGACAAGGCGGCTGCGGAGGGCACCTACCTGTTCACTTACCCCACCACCGGCTACTTTGATGCGTTCTTCTATGCGCTGATGTATGCAGCAGGCGGCCCCGACTTCTTCGACAAGGCGACCCATTATGAAGAAGGCATCTGGGACACTGCCGAAGCACAGACCTGCTTTGACATCGTGACCAAACTGGCCTCCTACACCAACCCCATCACTCCGGCACAGGCGAACGATCAGGACTTTACCCAGAACCAGCAGCTGGTGCTGGATAACAAGGCTCTGTTCATGCCCAACGGCACCTGGATCGTGGGCGAGATGGCCGAGGCTCCCCGTGCGGATGGCTTTGAGTGGGGCATGACTGCTCTGCCCGCAGTCAAGGCTGGCGGCGATCAGTACAGCTATACATGGTTTGAGCAGGCATGGATTCCGGCAGGTGCGGAGCATCTGGATGCTGCCAAGCAGTTTGTAGCCTACCTGTACAGCGACGAAGCCTGCAAGCTGTTTGCCGAAAGCGGCGCGATCCAGCCTGTGCTGGGGATTGCCGATGATCTGGACGGCGACAACAAGATGTTCTACTCCATCTACGACAACGGCGCAAAGGCAGCTATGGGCAACTTTGCTTCCTTCACCGCTATCCCCGGTGTGGAAGTCCGCACGGTGTTCTTTGATCCCGTCAACTCGCTGGTTTCCGGCAGCACGACGGAACAGCAGTGGATCGATGGCATCAAGTCCGCCAGCGACCAGATGCGCGCCAACATCATCGAGTAAGAACGAAGCTGCATCCGAAAACAGCTTCCAAGGCCCTGCCCAGCGGAGGCGGTTTTGACCGCCTCCGCTTTTTTTGGGCTTCTGGATTCCAGTAGAAAGGAACGGTTTGTCTATGAAATCTGACAAAAGCCGCAAACGGTTCGTGTTCCTCTGTGTGGCACCGGCCACCATCCTGTTTTTTATTTTTATGATTTTGCCAACCCTCAATGTGTTCCGCATGAGCCTGTATGAGCGTGGAGCCTACTCGCCAAACGAAACCTTTGTCGGGCTGAAAAATTTTCAGCATCTGCTGAAGGACACCCAGTTCATCCGCTCCATGCAGAACATGATCCTGCTGGTGGTGGTCGTTACCATCATCACCTTTGCGTTTGCGCTGGTGTTTGCAGCCATCCTGACCCGCGAAAAAATCAAGGGGCAGAATTTCTTCCGCATCATTTTCTACATCCCGAACATCCTGTCTGTGGTCGTCATCTCCGGTATCTTCTCTGCCATCTATAAGCCGGAGAATGGTATGCTGAACAGCATCATCGGGCTGTTCCGGGATATGACTGACCCTCTCCTCTGGAAAGGCGAAAAGCTGGTCATTCCGTCCATCATCATTGCAATGGTCTGGCAGGCTGTGGGCTACTACATGGTGATGTATATGGCTTCCATGTCCTCGGTGCCTGCCAGCTTATACGAGAGTGCCAATCTGGACGGAGCGGGCCGTCTGACCCAGTTCTTCCAGATCACGATTCCGCTGGTCTGGACGAACATCCGTACCACCCTGACCTTCTTTATCATTTCCACCATCAATATGGCGTTCCTGTTCGTCAAGGCGATGACCAGCGGCGGGCCGAACGGTGCCTCGGATGTGGCTCTGAACTATATGTACAGCCAGAAAGATGCAGGTCTGTACGGTTACAGCATGGCAATCGGTGTGGTGATCTTCCTGTTCTCGTTCGCCTTGTCCGCCTGCGTCAACCGTGCCACCAGCCGTGAACCGCTGGAGTTTTAAGGAGGAAAAACATGAAGAAAACGGAAGAAAAATCCTCCCGTTCGGCGGAGGGCCTGTACAAATTTTTTATCTATTTTGTGCTGATCCTGCTGGCTGTGACGATCATTGTGCCGGTGGCATGGGTGTTTATGGCATCCATCAAGCAGAACTCGGAGTTCTACGGCAATCCGTGGGCACTGCCTGCCGGATTCTACTGGCAAAACTTCGTCAATGCGTGGAATGGAGCCAAGATGGGCGAATATATGCTCAACTCCGTTCTGGTCACAGCACTGGCTCTGGTGCTGCTGCTGGTGATTGCGCTGCCGGCGGCTTACTGCCTGTCCCGTTTCCGGTTCAAGGGGCGCAAGCTGCTGAACACGCTGTTTATGGCAGGTCTGTTCATTAATGTCAACTATATCGTAGTTCCCATCTTCCTGATGCTGCGTGACGGTGATGTGTGGCTGAAAAACCATATCGGCAGCGGCTTTTTGCTGAACAACCTGTTCGTTCTGGCGGTCGTGTATGCAGCTACGGCACTGCCCTTTACCATCTATCTGCTGTCGGGCTATTTTGCCACTTTGCCCCACGACTTTGAAGAAGCGGCCTACATCGACGGTGCCAGCTATTTCTCTGCAATGACCCGTATCATTTTCCCAATGGCGAAGCCGTCTATCATCACCATTATTCTGTTCAACTTCCTGTCTTTCTGGAATGAGTACATCATCTCCATGACCCTGATGAGTTCCACCAACGCACCCCGTACTCTGCCGGTGGGTCTGCTGAATCTGATGCAGGCTCAGCAGAGTGCTGCGCAGTACGGCACCATGTACGCAGGTCTTGTGCTGGTGATGCTGCCCACTCTGATTTTGTACATCTGTGTGCAGAAGCAGCTGACACAGGGCATGACGGTGGGCGGCTTGAAAGGATAAGGTGACAAAACATGAAAACATTCTGGAAAACGCATCCTGCCCTGCGCATCGTGCTGATGATCGTACTGTTTGTGCTGTCCATTGCATTGGTGGTGGCAGGCTGGAAAATGACCGGACAGCTGGCAGGGCTTGGCATCATGCTTGTGGGCGTGGCACTGCTGCTGGCAGTATTGGCTATCTACAACGCAACCTATCAGGATTAAGGATAAGAGAGGAAAACTATGGAAGATAAGTGCAAGACCGGGCGCGTTACCATTCCGACCGACCTGGATGTGGTGCCCGAAACGTTGGAGATTCTGAAAAAGTGGGGCGCGGATGCCATCCGTGACTGCGATGGTACGGATTTTCCGCAGGAACTGAAAAACGCCGATGCAAAGATCTATTCCACCTATTATACCACGCGCAAGGATAACGCATGGGCCAAAGCAAACCCGGACGAGGTGCAGCAGTGCTACATTATGACGGGCTTCTACACCGCCCCCGGCGAAACCGTGACCATCCCTCTGATGAAAGGCATCAGCCCGGAGCTGATGAAAGTAAACGATCACGATGACATCACCCGCTGGTGGGAGGTCATGGATCGCTCCACGGGTCAGCCTGTGCCGCCAGAACAGTGGAGCTATGCGGATGGCAGCGTGACCGTGCAGGCGGTGCCGTTCCATGAGTATACCGTGAGTTTCCTTGCCTACCTCATCTGGGACCCGGTGCATATGTACAATGCCACCACCAACGGCTGGACGAATTTCGAGCATCAGATCACATTTGATGTGCGCCAGCCGAAAACCCACAAATATTCCATGGAGCGTCTGCGGAAATTCATTGCAGAGCATCCGTATGTGAACGTCATCCGCTATACCACGTTCTTCCATCAGTTCACCCTGATCTTCGATGAACTCAAGCGGGAAAAATTCGTGGACTGGTATGGCTATTCTGCTTCCGTCAGCCCCTATATCCTCAATCAGTTTGAGCAGGAAGTGGGTTACAAGTTCCGCCCGGAGTATATCATCGACCAGGGCTACTACAACAACCAGTATCGTGTGCCCAGCAAGGAATACCGTGATTTTCAGGCGTTCCAGCGGCGCGAAGTAGCAAAGCTGGCCAAAGAAATGGTGGACATCACGCACGAATGCGGCTGCGAGGCGATGATGTTCCTGGGCGATCACTGGATCGGCACCGAGCCTTTCATGCCGGAGTTCAAGACCATCGGGCTGGATGCCGTGGTGGGCAGCGTGGGCAATGGCTCCACGCTGCGCCTGATCTCCGACATTGAGGGCGTGAAGTACACGGAAGGACGCTTTCTGCCTTACTTCTTCCCGGACACGTTCCATGAGGGCGGCGACCCGGTGAAAGAAGCCAAGGAAAACTGGGTCACAGCCCGACGCGCCATCCTGCGCAAGCCCATTGACCGCATTGGCTATGGCGGCTATCTGAAGCTGGCATTGCAGTTCCCGGAGTTCGTGGACTATGTGGAGAGCGTCTGCAAGGAGTTCCGCGAACTGTACGAGAATATCAAGGGCACTACGCCTTACTGCGTCAAGCGTGTGGCAGTGCTGAACTGCTGGGGTAAAATGCGGGCATGGGGCTGTCACATGGTGCATCATGCCCTCTACTACAAGCAGAATTACAGCTATTCGGGCGTGATCGAAATGCTGTCCGGCGCACCGTTTGATGTGAAGTTTATCAGCTTTGAGGATATCAAGAACGATCCGAAGCTGCTGGAAACGGTGGATGTCATCATCAATGTAGGCGATGCCGACACCGCCCACACTGGCGGTATCTGGTGGGAAGACCCGGAAATCTCCTCCGCCATTCGCCGGTTCGTCTGGAACGGCGGCGGCTTCATCGGCGTTGGAGAGCCGTCCGGTCATCCATATCAGGGTCATATCCTCCAGATGGCCAGTGTTCTGGGCGTGGAGGAAGAAAATGGCTTTACCCTGAACTACGACAAGTACAACTGGGAAGAGCATCCAAATCATTTCATCTTGCAGGATGCTGACCAGCCCATCGACTTCGGTGAGGGAAAGAAGAATATTTATGCCCTGGAAGGCACGGAAGTGCTGGTGCAGCGGAATAAGGAAGTGCAGATGGCGGCGCATGATTTCGGCAAGGGACGTGCCGTATACATCAGCGGTGTACCGTATAGTTTTGCCAACAGCCGCACCCTTTACCGAGCCATTTTGTGGAGTGCCCACAGCGAGGATGAACTGCACACTTGGTTCAGTTCCAACTACAATGTGGAAGTCCATGCTTATGTCAAAAATGGCAAGTATTGCGTTGTGAACAACACTTACGAGCCGCAGGATACCACAGTTTATACGACGGATGGCAACAGCTTTGACCTGCATCTGGATGCCAATGAAATCAGATGGTATGAAATTTAAGTTCTCCTTCTTATCAATCTGTGCAGTGAACGACCACTGCACAGCATAAGAGAAAACGGTGACTTTCCACAATGCGGAACGTCACCGTTTTTCGTTATACTCTTCTATGCTGAACCAGATAGGATCGATAAAAAGTTGTTCCTACGACCAGTTCTTTTTGAAGAGTGTTAGAACAAAGCCTTATACCAGTACCAATTGTTGCAAATCTTTTCTATATACAACAAAATATGCACAAAATTGAAGTGTTTGACTGAAATGCAAAAAGATAAGCCGCCGATGTGGAAAAATCTGTAAAGAACGGTGCGAAAAAACAGTTGACAATGTTGAAAGCTGTGGCAGAGATACCGGGACAGAGTGCAAAAGAAAAAGAGCAAAGGCGAAGATATGCCCTTGCTCTTTGACATTGAAAAATTTCAGGTTTCAGTCGAGGTGTCCAATATGCGCCAGCCATCCATGAGAGTATCGTTTTCCAGAATAAACGGATGCGCCGTGTCCTGTCCCCATGCAGTGTCATACTTTAACATGAGATAATCGCTTAACTCCGTCCGATTTTTGAATTTCAGAAAGCGGTATGGTTCCTGAAACGCAACTTTTTCCACAAAGTACAGAGCATCTGAAGCCGGGAGCAGGATGCCCGTGTGCCCGATCATCAGAGTGTTGTCGTCCTCACCAAAATTATCGTGAAAAATAACGGAGATCAAACGAATCTTTGTGCTGTCGCTAAAAGTGATGCCACGCTCTTTCCATGCGTTCTGAAAATTCTTCAAGTGAACCTGTATATCTGCGGTATTGGTTGTGGCAACAGGTGCAAACCATGCACTGAACTTTTGCAGGCTGTCGCCGCAGAGCGAATCGGGATCTTCGTCCAGCGTTTCATAGTCCATGAACAGAGTGTCCGCACCAGCGTCCGCAGAAATATCTCCATGGAAAGACACAAAATCTTCAAACAGACCGAATGCCGTGATTCGGCAGTTCCATCCGGGGAAGGAGCCTTCTTTTTCGGCCCACAAATCCTGCATAGCATAAGGATCATATTTCAAATCGGAAGGCTCAGCGGTTTCAAAACCCGTGGTGAGCCATGCAGAATCCATATCCTGATTGAATCTTTGAACATGATTTGCAAACAACCGGATACGGGCATCCGATACAGCCGCATCCTTTAATATCCCGGTCAGGAGCGTTTGTGTGTTCTCATCGGTCAGATTACTGTACTCGATTTGCTGAAGAATCGGCTCATCGTCTGTTTTTTGTGCGGAGCAGGATGTGGCTGCACCACAGAGAAGCAGTGCGGCCGCACCCAGAAGAAATGTACGACGTTTCATGGAATATCAAGTCCTTTATGATCGAAGTATATGTTCCGCAGGCACAGTGGTAATGTCACGGTAAAACGCTGCCCACGCCGCTTCCTCATAGGGGCGCACGAAGAAGTATCCGATGCTTAGCGGAACGGACAGTAGCAAAGTAAGAGAAATGCCCATAGCATCCGAGCCGTGGAAGTTGCTCAGAAGCAGATAAAAACCGACCCACATGGGAAGCGCACCAAGCAGTTCCCAGCCGATAAAGCTGAAATCCAGGCAGAGCAGCCGCCACTTGTTTCCATCCATAATACGGCGGGATTCCGTGATAGCTTCATTGGCAGTCAAAAACGGATGCTCTGCCATGATATACGGGGTCATCGCATAACTGTATGCTTTCACAAGACCCGGAATGATGAAAAGCAGTGTCCAGAGCAAAGTGTACACGCTTATCAGCAGGTTCATACAAAAACCGTCCTTCAGACGATTTTTTTGAGAGAACAAGTCCGAAATAGTCGCATCCTTTCCATCTACCAGATTCAGGTTGAAGCGAGCGTAGCCCAAACGAACAAATCCGCCTACAATGAAGGTGACGACTGCCAGGATGACGACGCAAATCACAAGGAATGTCAACAGTTTTCCGCCATTCGAATCTGAAAACAAGTCCATGCTGAAACTGGAGTCCTGATTGGAGCGAGATGTGATGCTCGATGAGCCGCTTACAATGTTGGCTCCAAATGCGCTGGCGATGATGCCAGCCAAAACCGCCGTTTTCCATTTTCCCCGCAGAGCGTCAAGGGCAAGAGCGCGATATTCCTCAGAAATTTTCATGGAAGTGTCCTCCTGTCAGTAAAAGGAAAGATTCGGTCGGCAGCAGGAAGAGCTGCTTTAATTTAGATACGTTTCTAGGCAGTTAAAAATTGCAATTTTGACATGAAAAAGTGGATGGACACGCATCGTCCATCCACTTGACAGGCAGATTATTCTTTCCGGTACTTGTATGCGCCCTCAATGGCGTGGATGAGGTCAACGATCAGGCTATTGTAGGGTACCGACACGTTATAGCGGCGAGCCTGCTCCACGATGGCACCGTTGATGGCGTCGATTTCGGTGGGAATGCACCGTTTCACATCCTGATACATGGAAGAGTAGCCTTTTCCGGCATTCTCACAGACGTGATGCACCATGTCCAGCACTTCCATATAAGAGAAGTGTGTGCCGTCTGCCTCGGCTACATCTACGGCTTCACAGATCATCTTTTCGGCAAAGTCCCATGCGTACTGATTTTCAATCATATAGGCGATGGGCGTTTCGGTGATGGCCGTGAACGTGTTGATGGACAGGTTGACGAACAGCTTGCTCCAGATGATGCGCTGGATGTCATCGGAAACAGCAGACTGGAAGCCGGCTTCGCTCAGCAGGTCGGCGACCGTCTGAAGATGGACGTTTTCTTCCAGATTGCTGCCGATGGTGGTCACACCGTTGCCGCTGTGCCGGATCTTGCCGCCGCCCAGATTTACCGAGTTGTGTTTGCTGGTACCGATGATAATATTTTCGGTTTTGACGTACTTTGCAATTTTGCGGTCGTTGCCTGCGCCGTTCTGCAAGGTCATCACCAACGTATTTTCGCCAAACAGTTCCTTGTTTTCTTCAAGGGAGCTTTCGGTGTGGGTGGATTTGACGAATACAATAACGAGGTCGGCCACCTCTTTGCAGGTGCCGGACTTCATGGCACGGATGTTGGAAAAATGCTGCTCCGTGCCATCTTCCTCCAACACGGTGATGCCGTTCTGGTTGATGCTTTCCACCTGTGGCTCATACACATCCAGCATGGTGACATTGTTGTGCTTACTCAGGTAAGCACCGTACAGGCATCCCATGGCACCTGCACCAATCACAATAATTTTCATAAGACTTTCCCTCCCCAAATTTTTTATGCAAGTATTCCTGTGGATTGCAGGAACAGCACCAGCATCATCACCGGAGCAACATACCGCATCATCACACGGTAGAGCTTTTTGCGGCGGAAATTCTCGCCGTTCCGCTGCATCTCATCAATGACATAATCCGGGGTCATCACCCAGCCAATCAGGATGGTAGACAGCAGAGCAATAAAGGGCATCATCACGCTGTTGCTGATGTAGTCCATGATGTCCAGAAGCTGACCCACGGAGCCGTTGGGCAGCTGCACTTCAAAGTAGAAGATGCTGTATCCCAATGCAATCACAGCAGATGCGGCCAGATAGATGACTGCAAGCACCAGCACAGTCTTTTTGCGGCTGGTGTGGAAAATCTCCATACAGTTTGCGGTGATGGATTCCAGCACCGAGATGCAGGAGGTCAGGGTTGCAAAAATAGCTGTGACAAAGAACAGGATGCCCACAAAAACGCCCGCTTTGCCCATGGCGGCAAACACTTTCGGCAATGAAACGAACATCAGGCTGGGACCGGCGCTCATGCCCTCTGTGCCGGAAAAGACATAAACCGCCGGGATGATCATGGCACCTGCCAGCAGAGCCACGCCTGTGTCGAAGATCTCAATCTGGTTGACGGCTTTGTTCAGGTCAACTTCCGGCTTGACGTAGGAGCCGTAGGTGATCATAATGCCCATGGACACGCTGAGGGAGAAGAACAACTGGCTCATGGCGTCCAACAAAATCTGCAAAAAGCGGCTGACGGTCAGCCCTTCCATGTGCGGGGTCAGGTAGTAGCGCAGCCCTTCCATACCGGTGCGCATCTGGCCGGAGGCGTCCTCGTGGCGCAGGGTGAGGGCGTAACCCGCAATCACCACCACCAGAACCAGCAGAATGGGCATCATGTAGCGGGACACCCGCTCGATGCCGCCCTCCACGCCGTTGTACACGATGAAAGCCGTCACGCCCATGAACAGCAGAGCGAACACCACGGGCGACACCGGCGAGGTAATGAAGCTGGTAAAATAGCCGTCCTCCGCTGCGGCGGCAGACTGTCCGGTGAGGTAGACCACCGCATATTTCGTGATCCACCCGCCGATGACAGCGTAGTAGGTCATAATGAGAACGGGCACCAGAAAAGTCAGGATGCCGAGAAATTTCCACTTGGGCTGCATTTCAGCATAGGCAGCGATGGCACTCTTTTTCGTGCGCCGCCCGATGGCAATATCCGATGTAAGCAGCGTAAATCCAAAGGTCAGCACCAGCACCAGATAGACAAGCAGGAACAGACCGCCGCCATCCTTTGCGGCAAGATACGGGAACCGCCAGAGGTTGCCGACACCTACTGCGCTTCCGGCGGCAGCGAGGACAAAGCCAAGCTGCCCTGAAAAATTGTTCGTTTTCTTTTCCATGATTCTTCAAACTCCTATCCAAAAAACATCTTGTAAGTTAGGATAGCACATGATAGTATATCAGTAAACCGAATGATTTTACTACTGCCTATAAATTTTTGTAATGGGAGAAGAACCATGCGTGAGCAAAAAGACCGGTATGAGATTTTCCTGAAAGTGTGCGAGACAGGCAGCTTCTCAAAAGCGGCGGAAGCGTTGAACTATACACAGTCCGGCATCAGCCAGATGATGGCTGCTCTGGAAGAAGAACTTGAGGTGCAGTTGTTTGCCCGTGTCAACCGAGGTGTAACACTTACCGACAACGGCACCCGACTGCTGCCTTACATCCGGGAGATGGCTAACCAGAAAGCCCGGTTACGGCAGGCAGCGTTCAATATCAACCACAAAGTGGAGGGCACCCTGCGAGTGGGCAGTTTTTCCAGCATCACGACCCAGTGGATGCCGCAGATCATCCACTATTTTAAGGAGAACTATCCCAAGGTGGATGTAGAGATTCTGGACGGCAACTATGATGAGATCCGGGACTGGATTATCCACGGGCAGGTGGACTGCGGCTTTTTGTCCTCCATCGTGGCAGATGACCTGAAGTTCTATCCGCTCTGGGATGACCCGCTGTGTGCCGTGTTTCCGGCAGATCATCCGCTGGCGGCACGGCAGAGCGTGACCCTGCCCCAGTTGTTCCAATATCCGCTTATCATCGAAACACCCGGCTGCGACAACGATATCCAGCACCTGATGCTCAAATGTCCGGTAAAGCCAGACATTGCATACAGTTTCCGGGACGACACTCTCATCATGGCATTTGTCCGCAGCGGGCTGGGTGTGACCATCTCTCAGGAACTGGTGATGCAGGCATTCGGCTGCCCCGGCGTGGTGTCCCGCCCATTGGAGCCTGCCTGTTGCCGGACACTGGGGTTGGCGTTCTCCAAAACGGCAAGTTCTGTGGCGAGCCAGACATTGCTGAAGTATTTGCAAGGGCGGAAGGAATCATAACCCCGCGTGAAAACGCGGGGTTTGCAGAAAGGCCCCATAGGGGCCATA
>ERZ827520.4222-NODE-4222-length-10917-cov-3.075032_pt1 | contig 10917 bp, 4 predicted proteins | sample MGYA00519581_ERZ827520 | MGnify/ENA primary metagenome ERZ827520 (study PRJEB31778, sample SAMEA3449339) | human gut metagenome | biome: human gut; feature: human-associated habitat; material: faeces | place: United Kingdom | collected 2010/2012 ...
AGTCGCCGTCGTTGTTGTGCAGGTGCACATGGCGCAGCCACGGGGCCATCGGCGCGATCCAATCCAGAGGCGGCGTTTCGCTCACGCGGGTATTGGCATGGCCGACATCAAGGCATAGGCCGAAGCGCGGGTCATCGACGCCCGCTGCGATCTGCACGAGCATGTCCGGCCCCGGCTCCATCACGTTTTCCAGCGCAAGGCAGAGGCCGTCCGGGGCGTCCCGCAGAAATTCCCGCCAGAATTCGACGGACCGGGCCGTGAACCACTCCGGGAAATAGACGAGCGGGATATAGCCGCTGTGCACCACGATGCGCCGGATGCCGAGCGCCAGCGCCGCCTGCATGGTCTGCCGGAAGCGCAGCATGACGACCTCGCGCACGCGCGGGTCGATGGCGCAGGGCGACAGCTCCGCAAACGGCGCATGCAGCCAGAGAGAGCCGATCCCGCTGCAGCGCGCCCGCGCAGCCTCCATGGCCGCAGGTTCTTCCAATTTCCGCGCCTCGCAGAAATCCGTCAGCTCCATCCCAAGGCCCCAGTTCCGGGCCAGCGAAGCCGCATTTTCATCCATCCCGGAGAGGAATAACTTTCCCTGTAAACTCTGCATACCTTCCCCTCACTTTCAAAGCCGCACTGCACAATTCAGCAATCGCATATCGTGCGGTGTTGCTCAAGGAAGCTCTGATTAAATCAGCAAGAGTGGATGGCGAGAGATTTTCTGTCAAGTCAAGGTTTGAAAAATGCAGGAATACTTTGTGTATTTCAAGTTTTTCAAACCGATGGATTGGCGGAAAATATCCGCCATCCACCGCAGATGATTTATTCAGAGTTTCCTCAAATATGATATCACAAAAAGCGGCGGATGCCAACATCAATCTCGATGCGGCATCCGCCATTTTCGCAGCATCCCCGCACCGCCGCAGAGCGGTACGGGAGCGCCATAGCCTTACTTGCGGAGAGCGGCGAAGCGCATCAGCAGCGTTGCAACCTCTGCGCGGGTCGCCGTGCCCTGCGGCTCGAGGCGGCCGTTGCCCATACCGCGCAGCAGGCCGACGGCGACTGCCCAGCGCACCGCTGCGAGCGCATAGGAGCTGACCTGCATCCCATCGGAGAACTGCGACAGATCATCGCGTGCGCCGGTGACAGCGCCGATCTTTTCCGCATAACGGACGATCATCGTGACCATCTGCTCGCGGGTCACCGGGGACTCGGGGTCGAACGCCGTGGTGGACACGCCGTTGATCACGCCGGCCGCATAGGCCCAGCGGACTGCATCGGCATACCAAGCATCGGCAGCGACATCCGCAAACGGGAGCGCCGCGGAGCTTGCCGGGCTGCCTGCCACGCGCCAGAGCACCATGGCGAACATCGCGCGGCTCATCTGGCCGTTCGGGCGGAACGTGCCGTCCTCAAAGCCGATGAACAGGTGGTTCGTGATGGCATAGTCCGTGCTGAGGTGATACCACTGCGCGGGATCAAGATCCGGGAAGGCGCGGCTCGGGCAGTTCGCACCACCGTCACACACCGGGGCCTTGCCCGTCACCGTGACGACACACTGGCTGTAGGTGTGGTTGCTGTCGCCCGTCGTGAGGACGTAGACGCCTGCGGTGTCAAAGTGCCAGGCAAACGTGCCGTCCGCGGCCGTCCTGCCGAGCAGCTCGCCGCCGCAGAAGATCTGCACGCCCTCTGCCGGAGCAACACCGGTTCCCATCTGGTACACCGTTGCCGTGAACGTCTCGCTCGCCGCTGCGGTGAGCGCGGTCTCGTGGAACCAGACGTTGTACTTATAGCCGTAGTAGCTGTCGGAGTCGGCCGTCGACTCATTGGCAAACACGCCGTAGATGCCGCCGGCCGTGACGGGGACCGTCAGCGGGGAGGACGTATCATACGCGCCGTTCACGAAGTAATACTGGCCCCAGTATGCCACTGCCGCATTGGCCGCGTTGAAGTCTTCCGGGCCGGTCAGGCTGCCGATGTAGCCATATTCGCTGACCGTGAGGACATAGTCCTCGCCGAAGCCCTGCTGCAGCGCCTCTGCGACCGTGCTGGAGGAAGAGACCTCCAGCGTGCGGTCGATCGCGCCAATGCCGTTCACGCCCGTCAGGCGGACCGTGACCGTCGCCTTGAAGGGCTTCTCCGTCACATGGACGCGGCACTGGCTGTAGGTGTGCAGCTCGTCGCCGGTCGTGAGCACATAGTCGCCCGCATGCTCAAAGCGGCAGATAACCTTGCCGTTCTCATCGCTGACGCCCATCACATTGCCGTCCGCGTAGACCTTCACGCCTGCCTGCGGCACGGCGGTATTGCCCTGCATCTGGTAGACCGTGACGTCAAAGTCCGTCTCGGCCTCGGCGGTAACGCTGCGCTCGTGAATCCAGACGTTGTACTTGTAGCCGTAGTTCTCGCCGGTCGTGTTCTTCTCGTTGGCGAAGATACCGTAGACCGCGCCGTCCGTGACAGGGACCGTCAGCGGAGAGGACGTGTCATACGCGCCGTCGATGTAGTAATACTGACCCCAGAACTCAACGCCCGCATTGGCGGCGTTGAAATCGTCCGGGCCGGTCAGGCTGCCGATGTAGCCATAGCCGCTGACCGTGAGCGTGTAGTCCTCGCCAAGCCCCTCCTGCAGAGCCTCTGCCACGGTCTTATCCGACGTCGTGTCGAACGTGCGGTCCACTGCGCCGACGCCGTTCACGCCGGTCAGCACGACCGTGACCGTCGTCCTGACGGGAGGCTGGTCGCCGCCCGGGTTCGGACCGTCCGTGCCGAGGACCGTCATGGTGGCGGAGACCTTCTGACCGGTCAGCTTGGAGAAGTAGTCGTCATACCATGCGCCGGACGTAATCTTCTTGGCATACTTGGCAAAGACGGCATGCTCCAGCACGCTCTCAACGGTGACGGACGTGTTGTACTTCGGCTGCGTCAGCACCAGATTCTCATGGGCAATGACGGCCGGATTGCTGGACTTGAACTTGTTATACTGCTCCTGACCGCCGACGGAGGAATAATCCGCCTGATCTCCGGCCACGATGCCAGCACCATGCGCGTCGCGGTAGTCATACAGCCACGTCAGGCCGCCGTTCTCGCCCGCAACGGCCTCGCGGAAGGCGTGCAGGCTCTTCGTCACGGCGTACCGCGACTCGTTCGCTCCGTCGTTCAGGCCGTCCCAGTAGTGAGCCTTGACCTGCTCCATGAGGTTCAGCGCATCGTCAAGCTCCGCCTTTGTCAGCGGCAGGACCTTGAGGGTGATCTGCTTCTGCACGGAGACGTCCTTTGTCTTGTGCTGCATGGTGACGGTCAACGTCACCTCCGCCGCGGCCTCGCCGGGCATCGGGCGGTAGATATTGGCGCGGTAGGCGTTGATCTCGGCCACATCCGGATCGTCCGAGGTGACGATGAACTTATAATCGTCATAGTTCTCGATGCCGGTGGCGCGTGCCGTGAGGAGCTGGATGTCGCCGTTCACGGCCTCGGGGTCGATGACCTCGCCGGTCACAACATAGGTCAGCTTCGTGACGAGATAGTTCTCGTCAAGCTCCTTCTGCATCTGCTGACGCAGCGGCTCGAGATCCTCGGCCGGGAGCGTCAGACGGAAGCCCTCGGCCTGCAGCGAGCTCTCGTTGAGCTGGAACGTCAGGGTCGGATAGAGATGGACCTTCGTGTCAACGCTCGGGCGTGTGACGCGGCCCGTCAGGACTTCGCCCGCCGTGCTGCCCTCGATGGAGATCAGCTTGGAATCGGATGTCCAGGCGAATGTGACGAACGGATAAGCGCCGGTACGCTGCGGGAGCTGCAGGTCGGAGATAATCTCCGCTTCGCTTGTATTCTGATTGCGGATGGTATCGAACGTAACGGAGGCCGCCGCCTTTTCGAGGTAATCCCGGACGGTGTCCAGATCCCAGTTCAGGATGACCATCGCCGTGATATCCGCACTGCTCTCGCCGCGCGTAAGCGTCAGCTCCACGCCGGAGACGCGGGCAAAGTGCGCCGCAATGCCCAGCGTTGCGGGGTCCGCGTTGAAATAGGTGATCTTGCCGTCGGCCGCGATGCCGGTCGTCTGCGCCACATCCATCGGATAATCGAGCGCGCCGGGGTCCTTCACGGTGACGGTGATGCCGTCAAGGTTATTTCTGCTCAGATAGTTTTCCACATAGGTGCAGAGGTTCGTATCCGTACCGGGGACCGGGTTCAGCGTGGACTTGCTGTCCAGCAGGGACTTGGCCGCCGTGACGAGCTCGTCGTTCTGCGCCTTCAGGGACTTCACCGTGATGAGGAAGGTCTTCGTGCCGGTTTCGCCGCCATAGGCCAGCGTCGCCGTCAGCTTCACATAGACCGTTCCCGTGGACGGGAGCGTCACAACGCCCTCCGGCGTGATGACCGCGCCGTTCGAGCTGGCCCAGGTGATCGTGCCGTCAAAGCCCTCGACCGTCGAAGCGAGCGCCAGCGTGCAGTTCTCGGTGACGAGCGTCGGCTCGACCGTGAGCTTTTCCGCCGCGCGTGCAATGGCCTCGGCCGCCGCCGTGTTGACCACATGCGTGCCGCCCTGCCATGCCAGCAGCGGATAGCCGCCGTTGCGACCGTCATCCTGGTGGAAGGCCTCATTGCCGAGCGCGAGAACGAAGGCAGTCTCCTTCATCTCCGCGGCGGTCTTGGCCGTCGCTTCGACATTGACGCCGTCCTTCGTGTTGCCGGTCGCAGCAGAGGCGGAGCCTTCGAGATAATAGCTGTTCCGAATTTCGGCCGCATATTCGCCGACGAGCGCGCCGCAGGAAGCGCCCTTGACGCTGCCGGTGTTATAGCAGTTCGTGACCGTGGGATCCGTGCCGCCGGTGTGCTTGCCCGCGATGCCGCCGACGCAGGTCGCGCCGGTGACGGAGCCGGTGTTATAGCAGTTCAGGATCTGCACGCTGCCGTTTTCGGTGTAGCCGACGATGCCGCCGACATAGCCGCGGTTGTTGCTGCCGCCGTTGATTGCGCCGGTGTTATAGCAGCCCGTGATGGGCGCGTAGCTTGCGCCGACGATGCCGCCGACCTTCGCGTCGGAATAGGCGCTGCTCAGCGTGCAGGTCACGCTGCCCTCGTTGCCGCAGTTCACGATCGCACCGCTGGCATAGACGCGCGCGGCGATGCCGCCCGTCACGCCGCCGTAGGAGGCCGCATTCGTCACGTTCACACGGCTGACGCAGCCCTCAATGCGGCCGTAGCTCTGGTTGGCGAAGGCGCCGATCGCGCCGTCGCCCTCGATCGTGCCGACAAGCGTGACATTCTTGATCACGCCGTCTGCCCCGAGGTAGCCGCACAGGCCCATCGCAGATTCGTAGGTATCGTCATTATCGCAGCTGTAATAGCCGCTGATCGTCTTGCCGTTGCCGTCAAAGATGCCGCTGTACTGCAAGTTGTACTTGCCAAAGCCGCCCCAGCGGTTGGCCTTCGGTGCCTCTGCACTGTTGAGCACGAGGTTCACCATGATGCGGGCGTTGATCGCCGTCTCACCGCCGTTGACCTTCGCGGCAAACCACGCCAGCTCCTCCGGCGTCTTGATGAGGTACCACGTCACGCCGTTTTCGGTCTTCGTCTCCGGTGCGGTATCGGAGGCCTTGCCCGTCCAGACATTGCTGCCCTCCTCGAGTCTGACCGTAACAGTCAGATCCTTGCCCGCGACCGTGAAGGAACCGGCCACATTCAGATAGCCGTCCAGCATGACGGCATAGGAATAGGTGCCGTCCGGCAGGCTGTAGACGCCGTTCACCGCCGTCTGCTCGCCGCCCTCGGCATGCGTCACGGTAATGTCCGCGCCGCTCAGCGCGCTGCCGTCGTCCGCCTTCACGGTGGCAATGCGCACACTATGGCGCGCCGCCTGCTGCAGCGTGACATGCAGGCTGTCGTTTTCGCCCGTGACCGTCAGGCTGCCCGACGCGGTCTCGTAGCCGAACAGGCTCGCCTCATAGGTGTAGCTGCCCTTCGGCAGGCGCCATGCGCCGTTCACGGCGCTCCACTGCTTGCCATCGGCATCGCGAAGAACGAGCTTTGCCTCGGCCGGGGTCAGCGTCACGCTGACGGGATAGGTGCGGACCGAGAGGGTGACCGTGATGGTGCGGCCTGCGCCGTCGATCGTAAAGCTGCCGGTCACATCGTCGCACTCATCGCGCGTGACAAGATAGGTATAGCTGCCAGAGACAAGGCGATAGGTGCCGTCCTCCTCCGGGGTCTGCTCCACGTTCTGCGCATCGTAGACATGGACGGAAGCGCCGGTCATGTTGACGGAGAACGCCACGATGAGCTTGGCGTCCGCATCCTGCCAGGCAAGGACGGGATAGCCGCTGTTCTGATTCTTCGCGTCGTTCACGAATGCGCCGCCGAGCTTCAGCACGGTGTCGAACGACTTCAGCTGCTCTTCCGTGAGGGCAGTTGTGTCGCCGGAGCCTCTGCCGATGGCCTGCATGCCCGTGAGGTAATAGCAGTTCGAAACGGAGCCGCCGTCGTTGTAACCGATGAGCGAGCCCGCATAATTATAGTTGCCCGCTGCGGCCAGTGTGATCGCACCGGCATTGTAGCAGGACGTCACGGTCGTGTTCGAATCCGTCTGGCCGAGAATGCCGCCGACGCGGTTGCCGGTGGCGGAGCCGACGTTATAGCACTCGCTCAGCGTAGTATAGTAGGCAGTGCCAACGATACCGGCCGAGAAATTGTTCGTACCATTGCTGATCGTGCCGAAGTTCGCGCAGCGCAGGACGGTCGAGCGCGCAGCGGACTTGCCGTTCAGACGGCCGACGATACCGCCGACATTCCGGCTCGTACCGGTGACCGTGGCATAGTTCGCGCAGGCCTCGATCGTGGCGCTGTCCGCCTGACCGGCGATGCCGCCGACATAGCCGCGGCCGGAGATGCTGCCGCGGACCGTCAGGCGGCGTACGGCCGCGCCGGTATCCAGGCAGCCGAACAGACCGGCATAGTCCGTCGTCTGCGAGACGAGCAGATTATCGATCGTGTGATACGCACCGTCAAAGCTGCCCGCAAAGCGGCGGGCATCGCTGCCGATCGGCGTGAAGGCCACATTGCCCATGTCCAGATTGGATGCGAGTGTCACATACTTTCCGGCAAAGGCATTGCCGGAGGCGACCTGTGCAGAGAGATAGGCCAGCTCCTCGCCGTTCGAGATGAGATAGGGATCGGCCTGCGTACCGGTGCCGCCCGCAAAGCCGTCTGCCACCGTTCCATCCCACTCGATGCCGGGGACCATGGTGACCTTGACCGTCGTGTCGGCCTCGCCGAGCGTGAACGTGCCGCGTGCCGTCTTATAGCCCGCAGCCTTCACCTGATAGGAATAGTCCGCCGGGAAGAGCAGGTAGGAGCCGTCCTCCTCGGCCTGCATAACCTCGTCGCCGTGCTTCACGGTAACGGCCGCCGTCATGCCCGCGGCAAGGCCCGTGATCGAGAACGCCGCCTTATGACGCGCAAGCTCCGTCATGGTCACGGGGACTTCAACGGCCGCATCCGTCACGGTAAAGCTGCCGGTGGCCTGCGCATAGCCGAAGGCCTCGGCCGTATAGCGGTACTCGCCCGCCGGAACGCTGGCCTTGCCGTCCGTCACGGCATAGGAAGCATCCGCGCTGTCCGTCAGCGTAAAGGCCGTGCCTGCAGGCGCGCCCGTGAACGTGACGCCATAGTACGTTTTGCAGCTGAAGTCCTTCAGATAGAGCGTGTCATCGTTCCTATCGCCGCCGTAGTCCTTGGAATACCCGATGGTCACGACGTCATTCGCCGCGACCTCCATCGTGTAGGTCTGGAAGGACGTCATCGCACCGGAATACGAAGCCTTGCTGGACTGCGTCAGGTTCGTTCCGTTCTTCGTGACCGCCATGTAGTCATAGTTGGATTCGCTGGAGACCTTATAGGAGAAGCGGAACGTACCGCCGCTCCGGAAGGTCAGCTTGAGGGTGGAAGTCGTTCCCCCCGCACCCTTGTTGCCGGATATCAGGCAAGTCTCGTCGTCGCTCTCCGCAAAGGGATAGGAGGCGTCGTTTTCCACGGTCGCCGGAACGTCCGCAAAAAACTCATCAAAACTTGCCGCTGCTGCGACCGGGATGCTGCACAGCACCATGCACAGCACAAGGATCGCCGCGATCATTCGTTTCATGATCCAATCTTCCTTTCTTGATACGAAAATAATAAAAACACTGCGGCAGAGGGCCTCGTTTCCCCTGCCGCAGCCGTTTTCCTGCGTCATGGCGCACCTGCGCCGCATGCTTCTGTAGGTCTTCTGACTCGTGCTCCCGGGTCTCCCCCGCAACGCGGCGCTCAGCCTTCTCAGGTCGCCCCAATGACCGGCTTTCGCCCATGGAGCTCGCGTCTTGCACATACAGCGCCGGTCGGCGTTGCAGGCTCTCACTGCATTCCCTTGTCCATCCCCGGCTGTACATATGCCCTGCCGGAGCCACAAAAGCTTTTTGTTTTTAACTTATTCAGTATAGCATATTTCCGCAGCATTGTAAAGCCGGATGAAAAACGTTCCGACCCTATAACCGCCGTTGACGGAGCGCCGAAAATACGCTATAATTTAATTGTATATTATGATCCGCCCCCGGCGGGAAGGAGTGCAGCATTATGATCCAGTTATCTGATTTCTATGGCTACAGCATGTATACCATCTCTTCCGATACGCTTTCCGTCTCCGTGATGAGCCTCGGTGCGACCGTCACAAAGCTTGCTTATCTGGGCCGCAATGTCGTGGTCAGCCTGAAGACCCCGGACGACTATCTGCAGGACACCAGCTATCTCGGCGCGATCGTCGGACGCTATGCCAACCGCATTGCGGGCGGCCGCTTCCCGCTGAACGGCAAGACGGTGCAGGTCGAGCAGAACGAGGGCCGCAACCACCTGCACGGCGGCAGCGTCGGCTTCCACAAGCGCATCTGGGCAGCTGAATGCCTTGGGGAGCAGGCCGTTCGCTTCACGCTGCACACGCCGGACGGCGACGCGGGCTATCCCGGCGCGCTGACGATGCACGTCACCTATCGCGTGGAGGGCAGCCGGCTGTTCCTCGATTTTGAGGGTGTCAGCACGAAGGACACCATCCTCGCGCCCACAACGCACATGTATTTCAACCTCGGCGGCACGGAGAGCATCCTCGGCACGACGCTGCAGATCAACGCCGGCCGCTGGATCCCCGTGGACGGCGAGCTCATTCCCACCGGAGAGCTGCGCCCGGCCGAGGGCCCGTTCGACTTCCGCACGCCGCACACCATTGCGCAGAACTTTGACCATGGCTTCGTGCTCGACGGGCAGGACGCTCTTGTGGCAGAGGACGGCGGCGTCCGCCTGTCGCTGCACACGGACTACCCTGCCCTGCAGCTCTACACCGGTGAATTCCTCTCGGGCAAGCTCCATCCGAATCAGGGCTTTGCCATTGAGCCGGAGGCCTGCCCCGACACGCCGAACCATCCGGAATTCGGCTCCTCCGTGCTGAAGGCCGGTGAGACGTTCCATCGCTCCATCGCCTATACCTTCGAATCCACCGCAAAATGAGCCGCGCTGATTTACTCTACCGCGAGACGTGTGCACGCATCCTGCGCGAGGGTGTCTGGGACACCGATCAGTCCGTTCGCCCGCGCTGGGCGGACGGTTCCCCGGCCCATACGGTCAAGTGCTTCGGTGTGGTGAACCGCTATGACCTGCAGGAGGAATTCCCGCTCATGACGCTGCGCCGCACCTACTGGCGCTCGTGCGTGGAGGAACTGCTGTGGATCTGGCAGAAGAAGTCGAACAACGTCCACGACCTCGGCAGCCACATCTGGGACAGCTGGGCCGATGATAGCGGCTCCATCGGCAAGGCCTACGGCTATCAGCTCGGCATCAAATACCGCTTCCCGGAGGGAGAGTTCGATCAGGTCGACCGCGTGCTGTACGACCTGAAGCACAACCCGGCCAGCCGCCGCATTCTGACAAGCCTCTACAATTTCGCCGATCTGCACGAGATGGCTCTGTATCCCTGCGCCTATTCCATGACGTTCAATGTCAGCGGCAACCGGCTCAACGCCATTCTGAATCAGCGCTCGCAGGACATGCTCACGGCAAACAACTGGAACGTCGTGCAGTACGCGGCGCTTACAATGATGTTCGCGCAGGTCTCGGGGCTCAAGCCGGGCGAATTCATCCACGTCATTGCCGACGCGCATATATATGACAGGCACGTCCCCGCAGTCGAGGAGATAATAAAAAACGAGCCGAAGCCCGCTCCGAAATTCATCATCGACCCCACCGTCGACGATTTCTATAAATTCACGCGCGACAGCTTCAGCATGGAGGGCTATGAGTATTCAGACTTTAAGGGAACTATCCCCGTCGCGGTGTAAGGCCATGGAAGCAATAGTCGCGGTATATTCAGACTGGGGCATCGGCAGCGGCGGGACTCAGCCCGTCGTGCTCAAGGCCGACCGCGCCCACTTTAAGGAGCTGACGGACGGCGCGGCCGTCATCGTCGGGCGGAAAACGCTGGGCGATTTCCCCGGCGGCAGGCCGCTCAAGGGGCGGCACAACATCGTCGTCACCCGGCAGGATATCGAAGTTGCCGGCGCGCAGGTCGCGCACAGCACCGGGGAGGCGCTGACGCTGGCGGCAGAATATGAGCGCTGCCTCGTTATCGGCGGCGCGTCGGTCTACCGACAGTTCATGCCGTATCTCGACACGGTACACGTCACGAAGATAGACCTCGCCCCGCAGTCCGACAGTTATTTTGAAAACCTCGATTCTTCCCCCGATTGGGAGCGGATCGATGAAGAGCGCTGGCAGAGCGAGGGCGATATACACTACTGCTTTGTCACCTACAAACGGCGCGCATAATAAATACACCGCCCCGGCTCCCAAAGGTTGAACTCCACCCCGTTTGTTAGACAAGTATGGTAAAATACTTGTACTAAGAAA
>ERZ827520.4237-NODE-4237-length-10894-cov-3.680690_pt1 | contig 10894 bp, 10 predicted proteins | sample MGYA00519581_ERZ827520 | MGnify/ENA primary metagenome ERZ827520 (study PRJEB31778, sample SAMEA3449339) | human gut metagenome | biome: human gut; feature: human-associated habitat; material: faeces | place: United Kingdom | collected 2010/2012 ...
CAGGGCGTTTGGAAAGCCGTCCTCCCGCAAGGGCGCTGTACGGCGTCATCGCTATATTTTCTTCACGACAGAGCCTTGACATTTCCCGTTCCTCCTCCCGGAAGATCAGGTTATAGTGTCCCTGCACCGATACAAATTTTGCGAACCCCTCTTTTTCGGCAAGTGCATTAGCCTTTGCAAGCTGATAGGCAAAACAGTTGGAAATACCGATATACCTTGTCTTTCCTGCCTTTACCGCATTATTCAGTCCCTCCATAATGTCGTAAAGGGGCGTATTGTAATCCCACATATGGTAAATGTATAAATCAACATACTCCATACCGAGATTGCGGAGGCTTTTATCAAGCATTTTTTCAATGTGCTGCTGGCCTGTGATTCCCGCTTCAATTTCGTCATTGGTACGAGGCAGAAACTTCGTTGCAATCACAACATCATCACGTGTTGCAAAATCCCGAAGCGCTCTGCCGAGATACTGCTCGCTTGTGCCGCTTTGATAGGCAATCGCCGTATCAAAGAAGTTGATACCAAGCTCCAACCCTTTTTTGATAATTTCACGGGAATGTTCTTCATCAACTGTCCAACTATGCTGACCGTTTCCGGCTTCACCAAAGCCCATACACCCCATACAAATACGGGACACCGGGAGGTCAGAAATTCCTAATTTTGTATATTGCATAATGTTTCCCCTCATTTATCAGTTTTTTTTAATATCCTTTTAACTGTACAGGGGTTTCCGCAGGCAACAGCGTTTGCAGGAATTGCTTTCGTTACCACGCTTCCTGCACCGATCACGGTATTATCTCCAATGGTAACACCCGACAGAAGAATCGCTCCGCCTCCAATCCAAACATTATTTCCGATGATAACAGGCGCAGTCTTCGTGCGTATTGCTTCTCTGCCTGTTTCATCGGTATAAATTCGTTCATCGGGCAAAACCGGGTGAACTGCTGTATAAATTTTGACATCAGGACCGATTAAAACATTTTTTCCGATTACAATTTTCCCCGTATCTAAAAGGGTACAGTTCATATTGATAAGACTGTTGCTGCCAAGAGAAATATTACAGCCGTAATCCACCCAGATCGGTTGATTGACACGGGCATTTTCGCCGCAAAAACCAAACAGCAAATGAATGATTTGATTTCGCAGTTCCATATTCTCGGCAGGCAGGCTGTTATATACCCGCATAAGGTCTTTTGCATGATTGCTCAAACGGCGAAGCTCTGGATCCCTTGTATCATAAAACTCGCCGCTGAGCATTTTCTCCTTTTCGCCGCGGTTGATGGCAAGGATCTGGTGGCCCTGCAAGCGGGAGAGCGGCTGCTCAAAATCGTAGTACAGGCGGTAGACACTGTCCTCCTCCGTCGCGGCGAGCGAGCGCAGCGTCCCGTGCTTTTCCAGCATCTCGCGCAGCGAGCCGCGAATGGCGGCATTGTCGCTGATCCACTCGGCAATGATGTCGTTTGCACCCTGTAAGGCGTCGGCGAGCGTTTCCACGCCCTTTTCCGGGTCGATGAAATCGCGTGCGGCGTCCTCGGGACGGGGACAGCCGCGCTCTTGCGCGAAGAGCAGCGATGCAAGCGGCTCAAGCCCCTTCTCCCGCGCGGCGGTCGCACGGGTGCGGCGTTTTTGCTTATAGGGGCGGTAGAGGTCTTCGACCTCGGCGAGCGTTTTGGCACTGTCGATGGCGGCGGCAAGCTCGTCTGTGAGCTTGCCCTGCTCGCTGATGGATTTTTTTACCGTCTCGCGGCGCTCTGCAAGACCGCGCAGATATTGAAGCCGCTCTTCGAGCGTGCGCAGCGAGGTGTCGTCCATCGCACCGTGCAGCTCCTTGCGGTAGCGGGCGATAAAGGGAATGGTATTGCCCTCGTCCAGAAGCTGCACAACGTTTTTCACGTGCTGCGGATTTTTGTCAAGCTCCTGCGCAAGCGTTTGAATGATGTCCATAGAAGGTTCCTTTCGATGACCGGACGCAGCGTGCTGCGTCCGGCGGGATCTGTGAGAATATCGGACGTCTGCCCGTAGATGGGCGAACGAATTTATCTATTATACCGCATCGGAGCGTGCTGTGCAAAGCACTTTCCGCGGCGGGGGGGATAATTTTCACGGCAATGAGAACTCGTGCTGCTCACGGTGAAAACGGTTCTCGATGGACCGGAAAGGGATTCCTCTTGGCATTTTTCGCGGCTCGGGCTACAATAGGAACGGATTTGCGTAATGCTTTCTGTGAAATGTGAAGAGGGAGAAAAGAACAATGTCAAAAATCATCAATGAAGCAAAGATCAAAAACCCGCTTGTGGTCAAAATCCGAGAGCTTTTGGAGCACCGCGCTTTCTGGCTCTATCTCCTGACCGACGAGGCGGAGAAGAGAGGGCTCGATCCAACTGATTTCGCCTCGGCCGCGATCTCGCGCTGCGGCATTTCTCAGGGTACGGATCTTGTGAAAAAGGGCGGCACCAAGAGCCTCAAGGGGCTGAAAAAGACGCTTTTCACCAAGGCCGCGCGCTGGGTCTTTGAGATGGACGTGGTGGAGAGCACGGACAATACCCTGTATCTCGACTTCCACTAAGCTCCACTTGGCGGTCGATTTCTACAAGAATTTGCTTGAGCATTACCGCTGAGCGGTCTCCTGCTTTTCGGAATGTGTGAAGAATTTCAAATAGCAAACCCTATAAGGCGAAGCAGCGTTTTCTGCTTCGCCTTTTTCCTGCAAAAGAGGTGAAAAGGGTGCGGGGCGTGCGCTAAAGCATTAGAATCTGCACGTAATCTTGCAAATTCGGCTTTTTTAATCCGAATTCGACGATATTCTTAAAAATAAACGGTGAAAAATTGACGGAAATGATTGCAGGAATGCGACGGCGGGAATATAATGCATCTTAACTACGTTCGGAGGCGGCTGACCGCCTCCGGTAAGGAGCAGTATGAATTACAAAGAAGCAAGAGTATATTTGGACGAAGTTTCCAAATACGGAAGTGTGCTTGGCTTGGAGAGCATGAGAGAACTGCTGCATCGTCTGGGCGATCCTCAGAACGAGTTAAAGTTCATTCACATTTCCGGTACCAACGGAAAAGGATCGGTTTTGGCCTATCTTTCCACGATCCTGTCCGGCGCGGGCTACCGTACCGGACGCTACATCTCTCCCACGCTGTTTTCCTACCGGGAGCGCATTCAGGTGGACGGGGAGTACATCGAAAAAGAGTCGCTTGCCTGCCACGTGACGGCCATTGCCGCCGCTGCCGAGGACATGCAGAAAGCGGGCCTTCCCAGCCCCACCGTCTTTGAGATAGAGACCGCCCTGGCGTTTCTTTATTTTAAGGAAAAGCGCTGCGACATCGTGACGCTGGAAGTGGGCTGCGGCGGCCTTCTGGACGCCACCAACGTCATCACCACCACGCTGATGGAGGTCATTGCCTCCATCAGCATGGATCACACAGACCTTCTGGGCGATACGCTCGCCAAGATCGCCGCGCAGAAGGCTGGCATCATCAAGCCGGATACCATGGTGGTTTCCGCGCAGCAGAAGAGCGAGGCTGCACAGGTCATCGAGGATACTTGCAAAGAGCAGCACTGCACCCTGCAAATGGTGGACGAGAGCAAGATCAGCAACGTGCACTACGGCGCGGAGGGGCAGACCTTCTCCTATAAAACGTGGGAGAATGTTGCCATTTCGCTTGCGGGCAGCTATCAGATCAAAAACGCCGCCCTTGCGCTCGAGGGCGTGGAGGCACTGCGAAAGCTTGGCTACGCGCTCTCCGACCAGCAGGTGCGCGAGGGGCTGCTGCACACTGCCTGGCGCGGCCGCTTCACCACGCTGCGCCGCGATCCCACGGTCATCATCGATGGGGCGCACAATCCCGCCGCGGCTCTGGAACTGAAAGAGTCTCTGGAACGGTATTTCCCCGGAAAGACGCTCTATTTCGTCATGGGAATGTTCAAAGACAAGGACTATGCGCAGGTCATCGACCTGACCGCGCCCCTTGCAAGGCACATCATCACCGTGGAGACCCCCGGCAATCCCCGTGCCATGCCCGCCCGCGAGCTGGCAGAGGCAGTGGGAAAAGTGAACCCGAGTGTTGAGTGGGCCGACAGTGTGGCCCATGGCGTCGAAAAGGCGCTTGCAATGGCCGGAAAAGAAGATGCAGTGATCGTCTTCGGCTCCTTGTCTTTCCTGGGCGAGGCCGCGGATGCAGTGAATGAAAAGTGAGGCGCAGAGCATGGATTCGGAAAAGATCAAAGAAGGCGTTCGCCTGATCCTCAGCGGGATCGGCGAGGATATCAACCGTGAGGGTCTGCTGGAGACCCCCGACCGCATCGCGCGGATGTATGAGGAGCTTGCCGGCGGCTATACCGATTCGGCGGCGACCCACCTGCAAAAGCGCTTCCACGTGGACAACAACGACATGGTGCTGGAAAAGGATATTCATTTCTATTCCTTCTGCGAGCACCACATGCTGCCCTTCTACGGCACGGCGGCCATCGCCTACATTCCCAACGGGGAAGTGGTGGGCCTGAGCAAGATGGCACGGACGGTGGAGGTATTTGCCAAGCGCTTCCAGCTGCAGGAGCGTCTCACCGCCCAGATCGCCGACGCTTTTATGGACGAGCTCAAGCCCAAGGGCGTGATGGTGCTCGTGCAGGCCGAGCACATGTGCATGACCATGCGCGGCATCAAAAAACAGGGCGCAAAGACTGTGACGGTCGTGACGCGCGGTGTATTCGACGATGACGAGCGCCTGCGCACCGACTTCTACCGGATGCTGGAGCACTGCTGAGATGGAGCGCGTCAATGCCATCTGCCGCCACAAGCTGTGGCGGGAAAGCGTGGATGAGATCGCCCGCCTCGAGCAGGACAGAGCGTTCTGCCGCCACGACCGCGCCCATTTTCTGGACGTGGCGCGGCTTGCCTACATTGAAAACCTCGAGCGGGGGCTGGGGGTAGACAAGGAACTTATCTACGCCGCCGCCCTGCTGCACGACATTGGCCGCCACCTCCAATACACGCAGAACATTCCCCACGACGAGGCCGGCGCGCAGCTTGCGGAGATCATTATGGCGGACTGCGGTTTTTCGCCCGCGGAGCGCGCAGAGGTCACACAGGCGATCTTGCAGCACCGGGGCGATGGAGACCGGTCGCGCGACGGATTGGCGGCGCTGCTCTACCGGGCGGACAAGGCCTCGCGCGCGTGCCTTTTCTGTACGGCGGAGCCGGAGTGCAACTGGTGCCCCGAAAAGAAAAATATGACATTACAAGCATAAGGAGCCATTTACGATGATGAAAATTGGCAATCGCTTTTTTGATGTGGAGCACGACTGCTCCATTATGGGTATTCTGAATGTGACCCCTGACTCCTTCTCCGACGGCGGACGCTGGAACAATCTGGACGATGCCCGCCGCCACACGGCCGATATGATCGCCGAGGGCGCGGCCATTGTGGACGTGGGCGGCGAGTCCACCCGTCCCGGCCATGTGCAGATCAGCGTGCAGGAGGAAATCGACCGCGTCGTTCCCGTCATCGAGATGATCAAGAAGGAATTCGACGTCCCCGTTTCCATCGACAGCTACAAAAGCCCGGTGGTGGCGGAGGCGCTCAAGGCGGGCGCTGACCTCGTCAACGACGTCTGGGGCCTCAAGTACGACCGCAAGGTGGCGGATCTCATCGCGCAGTACAAGGTTCCCTGCTGCCTGATGCACAACCGCGAGAAGGCGGAGTACAACAATTTCCTCGATGAATTCTGCGAGGATATGCGCGGCTGCCTTTCTATCGCCAAGGAAGCCGGCATCGCCAACGATCAGATCATCCTCGACCCCGGTGTGGGCTTCGGCAAGAACTACGAGCACAATCTCACCATCATTCATCATTTGGAGCGCCTGTGCGACATGGGCTATCCCGTGCTTCTGGCCACCTCCCGCAAGTCCTGCATCGGTCAGGCGCTGGATCTGCCCACCGATCAGCGCGTGGAGGGCACGATGGTGACCACCGTGATGGGCGTGCTCAAGGGCGCAGCCTTCGTCCGCGTCCATGACGTGAAGGAGAACCTGCGCGCGATCCGCATGACGCAGGCCATCCTGCGCGATGGAAGGAACGGCTGATATGACGACGCTGCCTTATGATGAGATCCATGTAGAGGATCTGGAGGTCTTTGCCCGCCACGGCGTGTTCCCCGAGGAGAACCGCTTGGGGCAGAAGTTTGTCATTTCCCTTATCCTCTATGTGGATACCCGCCCGGCGGGAATCGCGGACTGCCTTGAAAAGTCCGTCCACTACGGGGAAGTCAGCGCCTTTCTCACCGACTATATGCACGAGCATACCTTCCAGCTCATCGAAACGGCGGCGGAGCACATGGCGGAGGAAGTCCTCCTCCACTATCCGCTCGTGAAGGGGCTGACGCTGGAACTCAAGAAGCCGTGGGCGCCGGTTGGCCTTCCTGTCAAGACCGTGTCGGTGAAGATCACGCGCTTCTGGCACACCGCCTACATCGCCCTCGGCTCCAATCTCGGGGACAAGAAGGCGTATCTCGACGATGCGGTGCGCGCGCTCGATGCGCTTCACGGCTGCAAGGTCGAGAAGGTGTCCTCTTATCTTAAGACCGCGCCCTACGGCGGGGTGGAGCAGGACGATTTTCTCAACGCCTGTTTGGAGCTCAAGACCTTCCTGCCGCCGCACGAGCTGCTCGATCGTCTGCATGATATCGAGCAGGCGGCGCACCGCGAGCGCCTCGTCCACTGGGGGCCGCGGACGCTGGATCTTGATATCCTGCTGTACGATGACCTTGTGATGGACGACGATGATCTCATCATTCCTCACATTGAAATGCACATGCGGGACTTTGTCCTGCTGCCGCTCAAGGAAATTGCCCCGGGCAAGCGCCACCCCCTGCTGCACAAGACCGTCGCCCAGCTGGCGGCGGAGGTGTGCGGGGCGTAAGGGCACCGACGGGGAACGACCCTGTGTACCAACGCGGTATGGCTACCGTTCAAGGAGACTTTTTATGAACAAAAAAAGATTTGACATCAGCGCAGCAACGCTGCACATCTTAGCGATGGCGTTTATGCTGTGCGACCACCTCTGGGCGACGCTCCTGCCTGCGCAGGAGTGGATGACCTGCGTGGGAAGAATTGCCTTTCCGATTTTCGCCTTTATGGCGGTGGAGGGCTATTTTCACACGCACAACTTCAAAAAGTACGCGCAGCGCATGCTGCTCTTTGCCGTCCTTTCCGAGCTCCCGTTTGATCTGATGTACGGCGGGACGTGGTTCTATCCCGTTCACCAGAACGTCATCTGGACGCTGTTGCTCGGCCTTCTCGGGATCCGGGCGATGGAGGCTGTGCGCGAAAAGAAAAAGACCTGGCTTTATATTCTGACCTGCGCGGCAGTCTGCGTGTTCGGCTATGCAATCGGTACGCTGGCGATGCTGGACTATTACGGCATGGGCGTGCTGACGGTGTTTGTGTTCTACTTTTTCCGCGGAAGGAACTGGTGGCAGTTCCTTGGGCAGGTGCTGGCGCTCTATTGGATCAACGTGAACCTGATGGGCGGGCTGCTGTATCCCATCAGCATCTTCGGCTTCAACTTTGAGCTTTGCCAGCAGGGACTTGCGCTCCTCGCGCTCATACCGATCTGGCTCTACCGTGGGCGGCAGGGGTATCACAGCAAGCCCTTCCAGTATGCCTGCTATGCGTTTTATCCCGTTCATATCCTGATCCTCGGGCTGATCCAGCGGGCGCTGTAACAGAATGGAAAATGCCGACAAACGGCCGCCTGTTTTACGGGCGGCCGTTTCTTATGCGCAGTTAAGAAAGAATTTAAGAGAATGTTTCTTGCCGTGGGAGAAAACGGTGGTATAATAGGGAGCATACGGGGCTGAAAACGGCCCACCGCGAAAGGATGCGGAATTTATGAATTGGTTTCAGGAATTGCTGTCGAACGGCTTTTTGCTCGTTGCGCTCTCGTCATGGTTTTGGGCGCAGCTCATCAAAACGGTCATTCATGCCATCGTGACAAAGAAGATCGACTTTACGCGTCTTGTCGGCGACGGCGGAATGCCGAGTGGACACTCGGCCACCGTCTCCTCGCTTGCAACTGCGGCGGCGATCGTTTACGGGCCGGGGTCGTTCCAGTTTGCCATCGCGTTCATCTTTGCCATCGTTGTGTGCAAGGACGCAATGGGCGTGCGCCTTGAAACGGGGAAGCAGGCGGCCATCATCAACGACATTGTGGAGTCGTTCAACGCGCTGATGTCAGAAAAACTGGCGGACGCAAAGCTCAAGGAATTCGTCGGCCATACGCCGCTTCAGGTCATTGCGGGCATTCTGCTCGGTGTGGTGAACGCATTGATCCTCTTTAACGCGATACTATAAAAAAACTCCGTCAGGTAGTCCTGACGGAGTTTTTTCTAAGCGTTTGCCTTTTCGTCCCAGAGCGTCAGTGTGCCGGACGCGAGCGTTTTTCTTACGTCGATGATGCGCTGATTCGATGAGCCGCGGAAGCGCAGCGAAATGTCGTGGAGCGCCTCCACGAAGCGGCCGTCCACCAGAACGTCGAGCAGGGAGAGAAGCTCGTCGGTCACCTCGCAGCGGGGATAGGAGCCGGGCGTATGCAGCTCTTCCCAGGTAAAGCCTGTGAACGACCAGATGTTCTTTTGCGGCAGTTCTTGCCGCACGCGGTGTAAAAACGGCAGCAGCGCCCGCTGATTGTCAGGCTCAAACGGCTCGCCGCCGAGCAGGGTGAGACCGTTGATGTAATCGGGGGCGAGAAGGCACAGCAGCTCGTCCTCCGTTTCCTTTGTAAAAGGGGTTCCGTAGTTGAAATCCCACGTCTGGGGCTGAAAGCAATTTTCGCAGTGGTTCGTACAGCCGGAGACGAACAGCGTCACGCGCACGCCAAGGCCGTTGGCGATGTCGCAGTTTTTGATCTCGCCATAGTGCATGGGAAATGACCTCCTTATCAAAAAAAGGTGGGAGCACGGTGCGCTCCCACCCAAACTGCAATTATATGGCGCAGCCTTACAGATGCAGCACGCGCTCTTTGATCTCCTGCGTGCGGCCCTGATTCCAGAATTGGGTGCCAATGTAGCCGCAGGTACGGCGGGCGACGTTCATCTTGTCCTGATCGGTGTTGCCGCACTTCGGGCAGCGCCAGATGAGCTTGCCGTCCTCTTCGACGATCTCGATCTCGCCGTCCCAGCCACAGACCTGGCAGTAGTCAGACTTGGTGTTCAGCTCGGCGTAGATGATGTTATCGTAGATGAACTTCATCACCTGCAAAACGGCTTCGAGATTCTGCTGCATGTTGGGTACTTCAACATAACTGATCGCGCCGCCGGGGGAGAGGTGCTGGAACTGCGCCTCAAACTTGAGCTTGCTGAATGCGTCGATCGGCTCGGTGACGTGGACATGGTAGGAGTTGGTGATATAGCCCTTGTCCGTTACGCCTTCGATCACGCCAAAACGCTTTTGCAGGCACTTGGCAAACTTGTAGGTGGTGGACTCAAGCGGCGTTCCGTAGAGGGAGTAGTCGATATTTTCGGCGGTTTTCCACTCCTTGCACTTGTCGTTCATCTTCTGCATGATGGAGAGGGCGAAGGGCGTGGCACTGGGGTCGGTGTGGCTCTTGCCGGTCATGTACTTGACGCACTCGTAGAGTCCCGCGTAGCCGAGCGAGATGGTGGAGTAGCCGTCATAGAGCAGGCGGTCGATCGGTTCGCCCTTTTTGAGTCTTGCGCACGCGCCGTACTGCCAGAGAATGGGAGCGGCGTCGGACAGCGTACCCTTCAGACGGTCGTGGCGGCAGCGCAGGGCGCGGTGGCACAGCTCAAGGCGCTCGTCGAAAATCGACCAGAATTTTTCAATGTTGCCGCCCGCGGACAGCGCCACGTCCGGTAGGTTGATCGTGACAACGCCCTGGTTGAAGCGGCCATAGTACTTGTGCTTGCCCGGCTCATAGTTGCCGGCGTTGGCAATGTTGCCGACACCTGCGTCGGTGAAGCGGTCGGGCGTGAGGAAACTGCGGCAGCCCATGCAGGGGTACACATCGCCCTTGAGCTCAAGCATCTTCTTCTCGCTGATGTAATCGGGTACCATGCGGCGCGCCGTGCACTTGGCGGCGAGGCGGGTGAGGTAATAGTAGGGCGAATCGTTGTGAATGTTGTCCTCTTCCAGCACGTAGATGAGCTTGGGGAAGGCGGGCGTGACCCACACGCCCTGCTCGTTCTTCACGCCCTGATAACGCTGCTCGAGCATTTCTTCGATGATGACGGCAAGGTCGCGCTTTTCCTGCTCGCTTCTTGCCTCGTTGAGGTACATGAAAACGGTGATGAACGGTGCCTGACCGTTGGTGGTGAGCAGTGTGACCACCTGATACTGAATGGTCTGCACGCCGCGGCGGATCTCTTCGCGCAGACGCTTTTCGACGATCTCGGTGACCTTGTCCTCGCTCGGCGCAATGCCGAGGGTCTCAATCTCGGCGAGCACCTGCTTGCGGATCTTCTGGCGAGAAACGTCGACAAAGGGGGCAAGGTGTGTCAGCGAGATGGACTGGCCGCCGTACTGGTTTGACGCGACCTGCGCGACGATCTGAGTCGCAATGTTGCAGGCAGTGGCGAACGAGTGCGGGCGCTCGATGAGCGTGCCGGTGATGACGGTGCCGTTTTGCAGCATGTCCTCTAAGTTCACAAGGTCGCAGTTGTGCATGTGCTGGGCGTAATAATCCGTGTCGTGGAAATGAATGATGCCCTCTTCGTGCGCCTTGACAATATCTTCGGGCAGCAGCAGGCGGTTCGTCAGGTCGCGGCTCACCTCGCCGGCCATGTAGTCGCGCTGCGTGGAGTTGACAACAGGGTTCTTGTTGGAATTCTCCTGCTTGGCCTCTTCGTTGTTGCACTTGATGAGGGAGA
>ERZ827520.4238-NODE-4238-length-10892-cov-7.417274_pt1 | contig 10892 bp, 9 predicted proteins | sample MGYA00519581_ERZ827520 | MGnify/ENA primary metagenome ERZ827520 (study PRJEB31778, sample SAMEA3449339) | human gut metagenome | biome: human gut; feature: human-associated habitat; material: faeces | place: United Kingdom | collected 2010/2012 ...
TTGCCAGCGCCTGCAGCTTTTGCTTGTCCAGCACCTGCACGCCGCCGCGGTACAGGCGTACCCAGCCCTCCTGCGCAAAGTATTTGAGCATCCGGCTCACCACCTCGCGGGCAGAGCCCATGTACTTTGCCATCTGGTCGTGGGTCATGCGGAGGTCCGCGCCGCCGGTCTTGGCAAGCTCGTCGGTCAGAAAAATCGCCAGCCGCCGGTCGGCGCTCATGAACAGAATCTGCTGCATTGTCCACATGGTATCGGAAAAGCGCTCTGCCGTCATCTGGTAGGCGTAGCAGCGCACATAGACGTTTTCCTGCATCAGCTGCCGGAAGATGCCCGCACTGATGCACAGCGCTTCGGTATCCTCCTCCGCGTCAATGTAGAGGTCGATGTTCACCGCGTCCATCACGCAGGAGGCGGACAGGATGCACACCTCCCCGCCGAACAGGCGGTACAGCGTCACATCTCTGCCGTCCTCGGACAGCAGATAGCTGCGCAGCTGCCCGCTGCGCAGTAAGAGGATGCCCACGCAGCTTTCCAGCGGGCTGTGCACCCGGGCGCCCTTGGCGTAGTGCACCGGGCGGGTAAAGCGGCACAGCCGCTCCTGCTCTGCCGGGGTCAGCTGCTCCCAGAACGGAAACGCACAGGCCAGACACCGGGCGTGCGGAGATGTTTCAGCCATACGGCTCACCCCTTTCGCAGCGCCTTGGCGGCTTCCGTACCCGCCAGTGCGCCCTCATAGACCGCTTTTGCCACCTGCAACAGCCCGCCGGTGCAGTCCCCGGCGGCGTACAGGCCGGGCACGGTGGTCTGCATTTTGTCATCCACCACGATGCGGCTGCCCTCTACGGCAGCGCCCAGCTTTCGGGCAAGTGCGGTGCTGCCCGCCACGCCCAGCGCCACAAATACGCCGGACACCTCCCGCACCGCGCCGCCCGCCAGCTGCACGCCGGTGACGGTCTGCTCGCCCAGAATGGCTTCCACCTTCTGGGTGCAGACGGCTACCTCGGGCGGGAAGTCTGCGGTCAGGGCTGCGCCGTTCGTCAGCAGGGTGACGCTTTTTACCACCGGCAAAAGCGCCTGCACCTCATGCAGGGCGTACTCGCCGCTGCCCAGCACCGCCACGTCCTTGCCGCGGTAGAAAAAGGCATCGCAGGCGGCGCACCAGCTTACGCCGTGGCCTTCCAGCCCGGTCAGCCCCGGGATGCGCGGCACCGCGCGGGAAGCTCCGGTGGCCAGAATGACCGCGTCTGCCGGGTACGCGCCTGCCAGCGTTTCCACGGTCAAACGGTCGGTCCATGTCAGCCCCACGGCCTCGGTCTGCACGAACTGCACCCCCAGCCGCCGGGCGTTCTCGATGCTGCGGCGTTCCAGCTCCGGCCCGGAGACCGGCTGGGCGAAGCCGTAATAGTTTTCGATTGTTTCGGCGCGCGCCAGCGCCCCGGAGCCCTTGGTCAGCACGGTGGTCTGCACCCCGGCGCGCACGGCGTACAGGGCAGCGGACACTCCCGCCGGGCCGGAACCTACGATGACGATGTTGGACATGGTGTTGCTCCTTTGCATGGTTCATTGCCCTTATTATACACCAAAGCCGCGCAGATTTCTGTGACCGGGTCGCAAAATTCTTTGCCATAGGAATCAGCTTTTCAGCTTGCCACGGAGTAAAAGCCTTCACCCCTTGGGGGGAAGGTGGCGCGTAGCGCCGGATGAGGGGTGATTTCCCGTAAGCTGCCGCTTGCCTGCGCCCTCATCAGTCACCTGTGGTGACAGCTTCCCCCGACCGGGGGAAGCCTTTATTCGGAAAACAGATTTCTTATTTTGAGCAGCGGGCACTGTTCAAGCCCCGGGGAGTATGTTATACTGGTCTCACGTTGAAATTACTGCCACAGGGGGCTTTTGTTCTATGTCCAAACAACGTCTGCTTTTCATCACCACCGGCGGCACCATTGCCAGCGTGCGCACCCAGCAGGGGTTAAAGCCCGTGCTTAGCAGCGAGGAACTGCTTGCCCATCTGCCGGAGCTGAAGGAGCTGTGCTGCCCGGAAACGCTGGCGCTGTGCAGCATCGACAGCACCGACCTCGGGCAGGAGCACTGGCTCATGATGGCACGCGCCATTCAGGAAAACTACGCCTTGTACGATGGCTTTATCATCTGCCACGGCACGGATACGCTGGCGTACTCTGCGGCGGCGCTCTCTTATCTCATCCAGAACGCGGATAAGCCCATCATCCTCACCGGCGCGCAGCAGCCCATCTCCAACGAGATCACTGACGCCAAGAAAAACCTGCGGGACAGCGTGGTCTGCGCCATCGACCCGGGCAGCCGGGGCGTGATGGTGGTGTTTGGCGGGCACGTCATCGCGGGCACCCGCGCCAAGAAGAACAAGACCATCAGCTACGACGCCTTTGCCTCGGTCAACTTCCCGGAATTGGCGCTGGTGCAGGGCGACCGGCTGGTGCGGTACATCCCCTCGCCGTGGCCCACCGGCCCGGTGGAGTTCAGCCGCACGCTGGACAGCCGGGTATTCCTGCTCAAGCTGACCCCGGGCATGTCCCCGGCGCTTATCCCGGAGATTTTCCGCCTGTACGACTGCGTCATCGTGGAAAGCTTCGGCGTGGGCGGCATCCCGCAGCAGCTGATGGACGCCTTTGCCGCCGGGCTGGGCGATTACGAGACCACCCACAAGGTGCTCATCATGACCACGCAGGTCACCTACGAGGGCAGCGACGTGGGCGTGTACGAGGTGGGCAAGCGGGTGCGCAACCGTTTCCGCTTTTTGGAAGCCCACGATATGACCATCGAGGCCGTGGTGACCAAAAGTATGTGGCTGCTGGCGCAGAACTGCGAAAGCTTTGACCAGCTGCAGCAGCGGTTCTACCGTCAGGTGAACTTTGACACTTTCTACCACTGAGCCGCTTTTTTAAGGCAATACCGCATAATTCTAAGTGCCGATACGGCGAGTGAGGTGCGGCAGATGCTAAGCCAAAAGCGCAGATAATACTTTGTGTATTATCGAGCATTTTGGCAACGCAGATGCCGTGCCGCAGCCGCCGGAGTGGTGCTTAAGCCGTAAGGCGGAAATTGTGCGGTGTTGCCTTAAAACACCAGCTGCACCAGCAGTACATAGCAAAGGGTGCCCCCGGCTACGCTGAGCAGGGTCTGGTGCTTCCACTTGTGCAGCGCGATGGTGGCCAGCAGCGCAAGCGCTTCCGGGATGCCGTGACTGCCGGAGAACGGGGTAACGCCCTTCAGGCAATAGACGATGAGCATCCCGAAGATGGCGGCGGGCAGCACCCGCCCCAGATACCGCACCACCTCCGGCGGCTGCTGCTCCTTGCTGGAAAAGATCAGAAACGGCAAAAACCGGGTAAGCATGGTGGCGGCGGTGCACGCCGCAATGGTAAGCCCCATCTGAACTGCTGTCATTTTTCTACCTCCCCGGCTGCTTTTTCCATCGGACGGCGCAAGGCCAGCAGCAGCACCAGAATGCCGCCCATGGACGGCAGCAGAAAGCTGCCGGAACCGAATACTGCCAGACATACCAGCGGCACGGCAAGCCCGATCAGGGCACTGCCGTGCTGCTGATCTTTTTCCCACTGGTTCAGGAAGATGACCGTGAACATTGCGGTCATGACAAAATCCACGCCCTCGGTACTGAAGGGCAGTACGGTGCCCAGCGCAGCCCCAAGCCCGGCGCTGCCCACCCAGTAAAGCTGATCCAGCAGGGTGATGAAGAACATAAACCAGCCCTTGTCCACCCCTTCCGGCGGCGCTGCCGAGCAGGTGATGGAAAAGGTCTCATCGCTCATGGCAAAGATCATGTAAAAGCTGCGCCAGCCGTAGCCCTTATAGCGCTCCAGCATGGCAAGGCCGTAGAACAGGTGCCGCGCCTGGATCATCAGCGCCATCAGAAAGGCCGACAGCGGCGAGAACGCGCCCAGCAGCAAACTTGCCAGCACGAACTCCAGCGAGCCGCCGTACACAACAGTGCCCATGAGCATGGGCATCCACACCGGCAGCCCCAAGGACTGCACATAGATGCCGTAGCCCAGCCCCAGCACAAAATAACCCGCCAGCACTGGGATGGTCTGCGGAAAAGCCGCCCGCAGCGCCCGCAGGCAGGGGTGCGGCAGGGCGGGAGAAACGGTTCGGGACAGATGCTGCATAGAAAAGCTCCTTGCTTAGCGGGCTCAGCGGGTGACCGCCCATATACCCACATAGATTGTATGGAATAAGTGATTTCTATTATAGCACATCCCGGCGCTTTTGCAAGACAGTGGACTGCGCCCTCTCAGTCACCTGCGGTGACAGCTCTCCCAAAGGGAGAGCCAAGAGCACTGCCGGAAACTTTCTCATTACTCCTAAAGCTTTAGCAACGAGCTTTAGACCTTGGCTCCCCCTTTGAGGAAAGACTTCCCCCGCTCCGGGGGAAGATGTCACCGTAGGTGACAAAAGGGGGAATCTGGCGCGGGAGCGCCTGAGAGGGCGCAGGCTAAAGAAAAGCAGCCAGACCGGGCGGTCTGGCTGCTTTTATGCTTATAAAAATATTTTACTCTACGTCTTCATCCGCGAAGATCCACAGCACCTCGTTGATATGGGAGCCGCTGCGGGAGTAGGGGGTCACACGGATGCAGAAGCTGCGGCCATCCGTCTTGCGGTAGCGGTGCTCCAGCAGGTTGCTGCTGAACACGGTGCTGCGCACAAGGCCGAAATCGAACAACTTTGCAAAGTTTTCTCTGTCCTCGGGCGCTACCATCGTGTCGCGGTAGTTGGTCAACGCAGCGCGGAAAGAGCCGCCGCAGGTGTCCAGAACGGACTGGAAGTAGTCCGGCACAATAACGGGGCGCACGGTGTCCTCCTGCAAGTCCACCACGATTACCGTCTTGTATTTGGGGGCAAGCACCTTCAAAAAGTGCTCGGCATCCCGCTTTTCCTGCAGGGTGCGCTCCATCTTTTCGTTCAGGCCTTCCAGCTGGCGGGCGCGGCCGTTGTGCTCGTAGTAGGTCTGCCGGTCCTGCCGCATGGCAGCCTCGGCCTTGGCCACGGCTTCGTCCACATGGCGCAGGTCGGTGGTCTGCTGGATGCCCACCGAGATGGCGTAGTCCTTTTCCTTCAGGAAGGCGCGCATCCGGTCTGCGGTGCTCCACACGCTGTAGGGCGGCTCGTTGGGGGTCAGGATGACAAATTCATCGCTGCCAATGCGGTACACCCGGCTGGTAGCAAAGAACTTGCGGGCGGCGTTTGCCAGACAGCACAGCAGGGTATCGCCGCTGCGGTGACCCAGATGCTCGTTTACCTCGTGCATCCCCACCACATCAATGTAGGTGCACACCACGGATTCGTATCCGCTGTTGGGCAGCTCCCGCAGGTCGGCCTCGTACCGGCTGCGGTTGGCAAGGCCGGTCAGGGTGTCGTGGCTGTAAGAGAAGTCCAGCTCCTCGCTGAGCTGGTCGGCCTGTGCGTCGTTGCGCACCAGCACGGTCGCCCACGGGTTCTGGGCGCAGCAGCCCCGGCAGGGCAGCACCTCTGTGGTGACCCAGATATACTGGCCGGACACGTTCTCGCGGTAGCGGTAGAACTCCGGCGCGGTGGCGTGGTACAGCACAGAGCGCAAAGCTTCCAGATCGGTCTGCTCCAAGAACAGGTCTGCGTCCTCCTCGTGCACGATCTTCTCGTTCACCAGGCGGTCGCAGTAGTTGACAAAATCTTCTTCTTTTTCCAGATCTGCACCCAGCAGGCGGGCGTCCCGCTTGATCACCCGGTACGCACCGGTGGCAAGGTTCAGCAGCGAGATCTCCAGCACGTTGTCGGTAAAGATCTGGTAGGCCTGCAGCGCCAGCGCAGTCTTTTCGGTGCTCGGGTTCTCCACCCGGCGGTCACGGCGCATCAGGTCGCGGCGCAGATCCCAGTAATCCTGATTGGTGGGATCTGCCAGCAGTTTTTCGGCGTTTTCCACCGGCATGGGCTTGAAGAAATAGTAACCCTGCGAGTACAGACAGTCTGCGGCTTGCAGCATGGACACCTGTTCCGGGGTCTCCACGCCCTCGGCGATGATGGGCAGATTCAGCCGGTGCGCCATATCCACCACCGACTCCACGATCTGCACGCCCTTGCTGCGGTTCTCCTGATTCATGTCGATGAGCTTCATGTCCAGCTTGATGGCATCGACGTTGGTATCCTTGAGCATATTCAGCGAGGAATACCCGCTGCCGAAGTCGTCCATCATGACCGAGAAGCCCTTGCGGTGCAGCCCCTGAATGGCGCTTTCCACCATCTGGGTATCCTCGGCCACCATGGTCTCGGTGATCTCAGCCAGCAAAAGCTTTGGCTCCAGCTTATATTTTTCCACCAGATCTGCAAAGATCTGCGGCACATCCAAGTTCAGGATATCCTGCACCGAAACGTTCACCGATACCGGCACAAGGTTGCTGCCGCTTTCCTGCCACTTCTGCAGGGTCTGGCAGACGGATTCCCAAATGTACTGGTCCAGCCTTGTCACAAGGCCGGTGCGCTCCAGCAGCGGCATGAACTCGGCGGGAGGAACACAGCCCCGGGTGGGATGGTTCCAGCGCACCAGTGCCTCCATGCCCACGATGGCGCGGGTGATGCTGTTACACTTGGGCTGCAGGAAGAAGCAGAATTCGTGGTTGTCCAGTGCGTGCTCCAGCTCGCCCAGCAGCTGCTGCTGTTCTTTCAGCTCGTTGAGCATGGTGGGCTCAAAGCGGTGCAGGTAGCCGCTGTCTGTCGTTACACCGGCGATCTGCGCGTAGTTGCATAGGGTGGCGGCATCTGCGCCGGGGTTTGCCTGCATGGGGCACACGCCCATTACCACAAAGAAGGTGACATCCTGTCTGCCGGCATTCATGCAGGCTTGCAGCGTGGCAAGCACAGCGGTCTGCTCGGCTTTTTCGTCCGGCAGGCACAGGAAAAAGTCATCATTTCCAAAATAGCCCACAGGATATCCGGTCTGCTTGCTGTAGCCCAGCAGACAGTTTGCCACAGTTTCCAGCAGAGCATCGCCCTTTTCAGTGCCGTAAAGCTCGTTATAAAGCTTGAAGTGCTGGATATCCACAGCGGCAACAGCCCATTCCGTTCCCTGATGCGCGGTCAGGAATGTATGCAGGGCCTGTAAAAATGCGTCCTTGCGGTCGATTCGCTCCAACGCAGCAGATGCCGGTGCGATGGCATCTGTTTTGGTCTTTCGTTCCTCTGACATGACGATTCCTCACAATTTGGATAGATTGAATGCGGATAAGCCGATTGCGGTCGGTTTGTATACTTTATAATCAGTATAACACGGTTTAAGTCGTTTTGAAATAGTTTTTTCACACTTTATAACAACATTATTCGAGCAAAGCGCAACAAAAATGCCACACACGGCAGCGCCGGTGCGGCATTCGGGGTCATTTGGTATTCTTGTTGTCGTCCTTGTTTTCCTGTTCGGCGCGGTGCAGCATCTCCCGCAATGTGGGCAGGGTGCGCAGCTTGCTGCCGTGCCGGAGTTTCGGGTAGGCGCGCAGCATCCGGCGCGGGCCCACGATGCGGGGAGTGCGCAGCAACTGTGCCTGCATCTCCTCACTGCGGGCTTGCAGCTCTGCTGCCAGCTGTTCCAATTGCAGCAGCTCGGCGGCACGCTCGGCAGTGCCCTTGGCAGCAAGGCGGGCGGCGTTGGCAGCTTCGGCAGCGTTCAGGCGGGCGTCCTCGCTGGCGCGGCGGGCGGCTTCGCTGGCCTCAGCGGCCTTAGCGCGGATGGCAGCCAGCGTCTCACGGGCAGAGGGACGCTTTCCGGCGGCGTCCCGCGCCTCGGCGGCGGCAAGCTTGAATTGCAGCCGTCCCTCGTCCAGTTTCTGGTCGGCATTCAGGGTGGTGGTACCCAGCAGCTGGGTCATGGCATCGCTGACGGCGTGGATGCTGTCGCCCAGCTGCTCCATGGTGTCCAGCGTATCGGCCAGTGCAGAGGCAGCAATGGCGGTAGCCACCACGTCCACCGCATACACGGCGTACAGAAAGCACATCAGGATCACGCCTACCAGCGGCGGGATCAGGTCTACAAGGTCGGCCACCACCGGGTGCACGATGCGCATGACCACCAGCGTGCCCACGCCCCACAGCAGGCAGAATTCCAGACAGATATAGCCCCCGATGTTAAAGGGGAAATCGCTGTAATCCCACCAGCGGGTGTGGTAGAGCTTATACAGTGCCCAGCCGCCCACCAGTTCCAGCGCACTGGGCAGGATGACGCCGCCTATATACAGCAGCAGGATGCTGTGCTGCAAGGGCGTAAGGGCAAACAGCACGATGATCATGCCAAAGCCGTAGATGGGGCAGACCGGGCCGTTGAGGAAGCCCCGGTTCACCAGCTGACCGGTGGTGGCGGCGGCATAGATGACCTCCAGACACCAGCCTATGCAGGAATAGATCAGGAAATAGGCCAGAATATGGTACAGCGAAAAGCCGCATACCACGGTATCGGTAAGAAAGCTTACCATAGGCACCTCCGTTCTTCAGTTCTGTTTGGATACGATCTTATATTCGTCCCCCGGCTCAAAAAAGGGACAGGCAGCGGTGCTGTGGGCAAGATAGCGTGCCATCTCGTCCTCGTCCAGCGCAGCACCCTGCGCGCAGTAGTAGCTGCCGTATTCGTCCTGAATATTATTCAGGCACAGCTCACAGGGGTCAGACATTTCCTTCGCCTTCCTGCGCGGCGGCTTCGGCAGCGGCAGCTTCCCGTGCCATCCGCTTGAGCACCTTGGGGTCTACCCATGTCACGCTGTCGGCACCGGGCTTTTTGCGGGCAATGAGTGCCTTGATCTTGATGCCCATCTCGGTGAACATGCCCTCGTGCTCGGTGCGGATGTTCCACTCCGGCTCGTTCTCGTGCAGGTCGTAGGTGATCCACTCGATGTCGTAGCCGGAGGCGGGGAAATACTCCACGCTGTCCCGGAACAGGTCGTCGTCGTCGGTCTTGAAGTAGATCTCGCCGCCGTCCTTCAGAAACTCGCGGTAGGCAATGAGCTGGCGCGGATAGGTAAGGCGGTGCTTGTGGGAGGAGTCGTTCTTGCTCCACGGATTGCAGAAGTTGATATAGATGCGGCTGACTTCATCCTCCGGGGTGATGACGCCCTTGATGCGCTCGATATCGGTGCTCATGATCTTTACGTTGTCGATGGGGCGTCCGGCTGCCTGATAGGCGGCTTCGATCTTGCGCTTGGCAAGGATGAGCACCTTGTCGGTGATATCGATGCCCAGATAGTTGTTTTCCGGGTGGGCGCAGGCCAGCTGGGAGATGAAGCCGCCCTTGCCGCAGCCCAGCTCCAAAATAAAGGGCTGCTCCGGGCGGGCATACTGGCCGTGCCATTTGCCGCCCCAGATGAGGGGCTCGTGCACATGGAAATCCGCAGCCATCAGTTCGTCGTGGGCATAGGGTTTGAAACGCATTCTCATAGTTTGTTGTTCTCCTTCAAAAATCTCTCCACCTGCTCCGGGGTGGCGGCGCAGCTGCCCTGACAGATGCCGGGCTTGCCGCCGCCGCGTCCGTTCAGCGCGGCGTTCAGGGCCTTGGTCAGGGCGCGCACATCGCCGTCCCGCTGGGCAAGGCAGTAGCCGGTGCCTTTTTCGGTGGGGGTCAGGGCGGCGCACAGGCCGGTGGTGGCTTCGGTCAGGCGCACAGCCAGCCGGTGCAGCCCATCCGGGTCCAGCCCCGGCAGGGTACGGATGGCGTCCGCATCGGGCGCGGTCAGCTGCGCAAGGGCGTCAAACAGCTGGCTGCACAGGCCGAAATGTGTAAACTTGAGTGCGGTATACTCGTCGTAGACGCGATGCACCGCCACAGCAGTCTGGTCGGCCTTGGCAGAAAGCAGCGCACCGATATCTGCCTGCCGGGCGCGCATGGCCTGCGCCGCCGCCAGTGCACGGGCTCCGCACACCACGCTCAGCCGCACACCGCCCTTGTAGTTCTCGCTGGCAAGGATCTTGATCTGCCCCACCTGACCGGTGGTGCGGGTATGGGTGCCGCAGCAGGCGCAGACGTCCGCGCCCGGGATGGTCACGATGCGCACCTGCCCCTCGATCTCTTTTTTGGAGCGGTAGACAAGGGCGGCAAGCTCTTCCCGGGTGGGGTAGCTGATGAGCACCGGCACATCCTGCCACACGATGCGGTTGGCGGCAAGCTCTGCCTGCCGCAGCCCCTCGGGGCTGATGGGCACGCTGGTGTCCATGCGCACCACCTCGGTGCCCACATGGAAACCCACGTTCTCTGCCCCGAACATCTGGTGCAAAATGCCGGAGAGGATATGCTCGCCGGTGTGCTGCTGCATCTTATCGAACCGCCAATCCCAGTCGATGCAGCCGGCAACGGCTGCGCCGGGCGCGGCGGCAGCGGGCAGGGCATCCACCGTATGCCAGAGGATGCCCGCCTGCTCATGGACGTCTGACACCCGCAGCACCGTGCCGTCCGGCAGGGTCAGCGTGCCCCGGTCGGCGGGCTGACCGCCGCCCTCCGGGTAGAACACCGTGCCGTCCAGCGCGATGCGCCCGCCGCCGGTCTTTTCGTCCGGCTCTGCGGCAAGGATGACGCTTTCGCATCCGGTACGGAAAGCGTCCTGCTCAAAATATTTTTCTGTGCGCTGCATCGCGCGAGTACCTCCTGTAAAATAGAACGATTGAAAATGCCCTCCGCGTTGCTCTGGGCATATTCAGCGGAAAATTATTTTTTATTTCGCGTTTGTCGCGCTCTGCGGAGCGCTCCAAACGCTATTTTCACGGAGAGAGATCGTAACCCCAAACTGCATTTGCAGCGCCGCTTTCTACGAAAGCGCGGCGCTGCGGGCGAGCGCTTGCTCCCCCGAGAGGGCCGACTTCCCCCGGCCGGGGGAAGATGTCACCGCAGGTGACAAAAA
>ERZ827520.4239-NODE-4239-length-10892-cov-2.621113_pt1 | contig 10892 bp, 12 predicted proteins | sample MGYA00519581_ERZ827520 | MGnify/ENA primary metagenome ERZ827520 (study PRJEB31778, sample SAMEA3449339) | human gut metagenome | biome: human gut; feature: human-associated habitat; material: faeces | place: United Kingdom | collected 2010/2012 ...
CGTTGTCCTGTGTACTCTGTGTTGGTGCCTCAGCACGCTCCAGTGATTATCTCAGCGCATACAGCGCCGGAGTCACCGCGAAAAGCGGTGGGCGGATTGTAGTAAGCGTAGATGTCGCCGCCCTTGGCAACATGACGCAAATTGGAGCCTCTCGCGTAATCATTTATAAGTCTTCCGATCAAACCACGTGGAACTCGGTCGCAACCTATAATTATGAAGACTACCCATCCATGATGACTTCCGGGTACTCCTGCAACATGGACGTTTTAACATATTACGGAATCGCCGGATACTATTATAAGGCGCTGGTAACTTGCTACGCCGGAAATGCCTCCGGGTATGATTCCCGCCTATATAGTACATCTGGTACGAAAGCCATTAGTTAATTTAGCGAATTACATAAGAGAACCGTTGACTAGCCCCGGTTTATGCGGACAGCATAAACCGGGGCTAATCTGTCTTGCGGCCGCCGTGGGAATCAAGGCACCTTCGCTCTACAAGCATTACAAACGCAAACAGGCCATCTTCAACGCAATTTTCGAGGAGATGCAGCGGCGTTATGATGCGGAAGCAGTTTCCATGAGCCTGCACATTCCCAACGCGGCAGAGGATGATTCGCTATTTACCCAAATTTCCGCGGACGCGCTGATTGAGCGCATCCGCGCACGGGTGGCCTATTCCCTGCACGATGAATTTGTCAGCCAGTTCAGACGGCTGATGACCATTGAGCAGTCTCGCTCGCGGGAGCTTGCCGCGCTGTACACGGAGCGCTATGTCACGCGGATGCTGGGCTACCACGAGGAGCTGTTTCGCCGATTGATACAAAATGGCACGCTAAGAAGCGGAGATGTGCGCAGTATGGCCTGGCAATTCGTGTCCCCCATTTTCGTCCTGTTGTCCGTCTGCGACCGTCAGCCCGAAAAGGAGCAGGAGGCCATGGACCAGCTTGCGGCACATGTGCGGCAGTTTTATGCCGTTTATCAAGAGGAGGACTTGCAATGATCAAAGCAATTATCTATACGTCCAACACCGGAACCACTGCTCAATATGCAAAGCTGCTTGGAGAAAAAACGGGTCTGCCCGTCTGTTCGCTCTCGGAATCTTCTGTGCCGAAAGATTCCGAAATCATCTATCTCGGCTGGGTCATGGCCAGCAGCATTAAGGGTTACAAAAAAGCCGCTCGTCAGTATCGCGTCTGGGCGGTATGCGGCGTGTGCATGGGCGCAACAGGCTCTCAGCTCGCTGAGGTGCGCAAGCAAAACGCCGTTCCCGTGTGTACCCCCATATTTACTATGCAGGGCGGCGGTCAGCTGTTTGAATTCTATCTGCCGTGGGGTATGCCCCACGTCTGCATCGGCTGCTACGCCTGCATCAACGGCAACGAGGAAAACTGCGGCGGCTATGACGCTCTCAAACCGATTATTTCCGCAATGGAGCAGTCGGAGCTGATCATCTTCTGCTCCCCTACCTATGTCTTCCACACGCCGGGGCAGATCAAGACGCTGCTTGACCACTTTGGCTACCGCTGGCTGGTTCACCGTCCCGACCTGTCGTTTCTAAAAAAGCAGGCGGTTATTATCACCACGGCGGGCGGCGGTATGAAATCCACTGTTCGGGACATTCCGGACAGCTTGAATTACTGGGGCGTTGCAAGAACCCATTGTATTACGCAGGCCGTTTGAGGTTATGAGTGGCCGGATATGCCCCGCGTTTTAAAAAATCGCTGGAACGCAAGGCGGTGCAGACGGCGGTGAAAATCCAAAAGCACCGCAAAAATCTGGCTCCTCCTCTTAAGGTTTGGTGCCTATTCAAGTTTTACCAATTCCTGCACAGCAAGCGGAAAATGACAGCTTTGGACGACGAATATTGGTACGAAAAGGGGTATACCAAGGGTCATAGTAGCAAAAATATCTAATTGCAAACGTAAAGCAGTATGCTTTGTGACAACAATGCTAACACAAGAAAAGGTTTGAACGTCCATTTTTCTCTGGTTTCCAAGGAGGCTTGAAAGAGCCGCCTTGTGGTAGTTGATCGGAATAGTTTTTACCCTATCTACATATCCTGCCATGGGTGATGTCGCATGAAAAAGCAAACATGGAAAACCTATGCGGTTTGGATTATTTTTGCAGAGGTCGTTGGCGGGATTTCAGGCTGGCTAACCAAGGAGGGCACAAAAATCTACAACGCGGCCATAACAAGACCGCCACTATCTCCACCCAGCATCGTATTCCCCATTGTCTGGGGCATTTTGTTTGCCTTAATGGGGATTGGTGCTGCCAAGGTGTATCAGGCACCCGCTTCCGGTGCTCGATCACGCAGCCTGCTACTTTTTTTCGTTCAGTTAGCTTTCAACTTCTGTTGGAGCATTATTTTCTTTAACTTTCAGAACTTTGGTCTGGCCTTTTTCTGGTTGCTCGCGTTATGGGGATTGATCCTCTGGATGATTCTATCCTTTCGCAAGGTTGACAAATCAGCCGCCCGGCTGCAAATCCCATACTTGCTCTGGGTAACATTTGCGGCCTATCTCAATTTCGGCGTGTGGATGCTGAACCGGTAAAATCATTAATCTGACTCCATCAGCCTCAGGCAAAGACATCAAACCACTCTGAATACCTTTAAAATGAATTAGCAGATTCGCAAGAAGGACGGCAATGCCGTCCTTCTTGCTTTAGTGAAATGATCTAACATTAGACAAAAACCAGCAGCATCTGGCAGCAGTTCAATAAATCAAAATTTTCAAATGCGCTTACTTCTTTTCCCAAAGCAGCATATTGTTTTCAAAGCGGACTCCGATCCTATCGTTATCTTTCAGCCATGAGAGATAAGACCTCACGGTGCTGCCGACAAGGGCATACTGCTCAAATGTCATAGCCAAACCATATACAGAGAAAAGCTTTTGCAGAATGTTTTCAAAGCAATGCGGCTCAGCACATATGGAAACAATTTTTTCCGCAATCTCATACACCTTATCGATGTTTAATTGAGCAAGCGATATAATGTTATCTGTAACCTCTGCGTGAGCCGGAACAAATATTGTTGCTTGAAGTTCTTTTACCATTTCAAGAGTATTGACATATGAACCGACATCATAGATGAAGCTAATTTGGTATTTATCGAGCGTTTCCTTGCTGGAGAGACAGTCTGCTAGATAAACGACATCCTCCGCATTTCGGAATCCTACCATATCAAAGAAATGTCCCCGCAAAGAAATTATTTGAAACCCTTGTGGCAAGCAGTCATCTGTCAAGTACTCCGCGTCACTTTCCTGCGCCATCAAAAACTTATGCTTAATGTCTTTTGGCGGAAATCCGCCATACAGAAAGCTTGGCTCCAGAATGGGGTGCCGCGTAAAATCGCAGTCAATGCCGGGTGCGTATATTTTGCAACCGGTCTGGCCCTGCAAATACTTATTACCGCCAATGTGATCCGCATTGGAATGTGTATTATAAATTGCCGTCAGATGCCAGCCATTTACGTCAAGAATCTGCCGAACCTTTCGACCGGCCTCCTTATCACCACCACTGTCAATCAGGCAGACATCCTTTTCATTCAGCTTGACAAGTCCAATTTTTGATGGGCTTTGGATATAGAAGCTATTTTCAGCGACCTGCTTTAATTCATACATGTGGTTATCCTCTTTTTCATCAATTGACTCGATAAATTCCGGTTTATCGAGCTGCATCTAATTGCTACAACAGGCTTGTCTCGACTTCTTAAACAGTAATCGGAAATGATTGGGAAGACTGCGGTCATGCGCTTTTTAGGTTGCCTGTTTTGTTATATTAACACCTCGATTCCCCACCTCGGCCGCGCCATCTTCTAATGAAATATATGGTGAAAACTCGATGGTTTCTTCATTATATACGAAGCGAATTGTTACATCGGCAAAAATGTCACTGATATTGCACTGGACGATAAAGGGAGCGCACGCTTTTTCTTCAAACACCAAGGATGGCTCCATAGTCTGTATGTCATTTTTGTACAGAGAAACACTCATGGTTGGATATCTCGGTATCACGAGGTAGTATTCACCCTTGGAAATATAGTGAATCGGAATGTTTTCGCTATCTAAATAGTTTTGTGTATAAAACGAAAGGCTGTCAATCTCATCATACCCCAAATATGCCACAGCGTATAGCTGGTTTTTCTCAAAAGGTATGGAATCAATGTTGCTGGTTTCTGAATTAGAATTTGCTTGCTGCATCTGAGAACACCCTGCTAATAATGACAAAGCAGAAATCATAACTACAAAAAAAGCGGTTAGTTTTTTCATTGTGATTACACTCCGTTAAAGATTTAAATAATACGTGCATTCAGTTTGAGTTTTCCAGTATTGCCATGTCTAGATTTCTAACACGCCATTTACCTTGTAATCTCTGCACCGATATCTTGGTTTTCCGTGGCTGTGGCGGCCGTATTCGATTGCCGCGCTTGGGCAGCCGCAGATACAGGCCATACAGTGGGTGCAGTGATTTCCCCAAACCGGCTTCCCATCCTCAAGGCGGATATTACTGAGCAGACAGGCCTTCTCACATTTGCCGCAGCCGACGCAGGCGTTTGTGGCATAAAATGGTTTGGCCTTGACGCAGAATAAATAGAACAGTGGATTGACCACGCTGGTTTTCAGGCGGTCGATGAGGCTGATTCTCTCATATGGAAAAGGTTTGCCCTGTCGTATCCATTTGACTCCAGCCTCCAAAGCAGGCTGCGCAGCAGCAATGATCCGCGCGGACTCCGCCTCGTCCGGGGTCGGAAACATGGCAATATAATTCTCCGGCATAACCACTTCCAGCACTCCTTGATAGTCAAACCCTTTCTCCGCGCAGAGCTGCCCGATTTTCGTTCCCGCATTTCCAATCTCATTCCCGCAGGTCATGACAAAATACGCGGCCTTGCAGCCCAGAAAGCTGCCGCCGCGCAGAAAGTCCATGAAAATATGAGGGAGCTGCCAGCCGTAAGTGGGCGCAATGAAAATCCACGGGCGCTCCGAGTATAGGTCCGCCGCAATGCCTTTGCGGATAAAATGAAACGCATCGATCAGCTCGTCGCCCAGTTGGACGGCGAGCATTTGCGCACAATATCGGCTGTTGCCGGTACCGGAAAAGTAGACAATCATGGATGCCTCCCATTCACTGCTTTGCCGCCAAATACTCCAAAATCTCGGCGGCATTGGTGTCCGGCTTGACCTTGGGCATCACCTTTTCAATTCGCCCATTCTCGTCAATGACGTAAGTGGTACGCACCACGCCCATGCTAACCTTGCCATAGAGCTTTTTCTCCTGCCACACACCGTACGCTTCAATGGCCGTGCGCTCCGGGTCGGACAGCAGAACGAAGGGCAGGCTGTTTTTCTCTGCAAATTTTTGATGAGAAGAGGCAGAGTCCTTACTGACGCCGACGACCACAACGTTCCATTTTTGAAAGTCTTCATACGCCCCTGCAAAGGCACAGGCCTGTCGGGTGCAGCCTGGGGTGTTGTCCTTGGGGTAGAAATACAACACTACTTTCTTCCCGGCAAAATCTGAGAGAGAGACTGCGTTTCCATTCTTATCCGGCAGGGTAAAATTTGGGGCTTTTGTTCCAATTTCCAGCATATCAATCCTCTCCTTTAATAAAAACATAGTGACTATCCGTGGAATCATCCTTTGCGAAGCAATATCCCAGCTGGTCAAAATTCTGAATATCCTCCGGCACAGTCACCTGATGCTCCGCCAGCCACCGTACCATCTGCCCACGGGCCATCTTGCACATGGTACCTTTTTCGATAATCCTACCATCTTTCCGCTCCCCGAAGGTACAGGTCAAAAATCGCGTCGAAGGCGGCAAATGGGGTTCCACCGCCCTGCTGTATTCTTTGGAGGCAAGATTCAGCACAAAGTCCGTCTCTGCCACCAGCTGCCCTGCCAGCTTACTGCCCCAGAAGTCATATAAATCCTTGCATCCGTTCACAGAGAGCTTCGCCTGCATCTCCAGCCGATAGGGCGTCACGCCGTCAAAGGGACGCAGCAACCCGTAAAAGCCGGACAGAATCCGCAGATGCTCCCGAACGTAGGCAAAATGGCCGTCCTCAAAGACGCTGGGGGCCATGTAGCGATACTGAATACCTTGGTAAGATAGAATCGCCGGTGTCAGGCGGCTATGTAAATCCATGGTACGCAGCCGTTCTACATTCAGGACTGTCAGGGCGTCGTTACACTTCCACAGAACTTGCAGCTCCTGTGCGGGCATTCCTTGCAGCGCTGCTTTGAGCTGTTCTGCCTCCGGTAAAAACTGCGGTAATGCCTCCGGTGCAAAACTGTCCGTGTCAATGTTCATCTTTTTGGCGGGCGAAATAATGATTCTCATGGATTATGTCCTCTCAAAACTCTGATAAAGCCGCCGTACTGCCGCATCCAATCCGTCAAATACGACGCATCGGCCGGGCTTTTGATTGGCGGCGCAGTCCAGCAATGGTTGGAACTGGGTTGCGGTTTCCAGCGTGTAGTCCAGCACCGCCATGTCGTCCCATACAAGGAAATCGTCAGTTTACGCAGTATGGGTTAGATGCCTTTTGCCCCGGTTTCGTGAGGGATGAGCACTTTTTCATATTCAATGCGCCCTTCGTCCACACAAGCCCGGCACAGGGTGATTTCCAGATCGAAACGCCGCTTTCCGCAGCTGCCGGGGTTCAGCCAAAGCACGCCGTTAATCACTTCTGCGGAATATTTGTGGGAGTGTCCATACACCACCACATCCACATCCGTCAGGTCTTTGGGCACATCCTTCTTGTTGTGAACGAGAAAGAACCGCACCCCGTCTATGGTGACGTGCAGGCTTTTGGGCAGTTCTTCCGCCCAGTCCTTGTCGTTGTTGCCGCGGACGATATAGGCCTCGCCGTAGGAGCGCAGCGTTTCCACAATAGCCGGCGTGTTGATGTCTCCGGCGTGGAGGACACAGTCTGCCGCGGAACATTCTGCCAGCACTTCCGGCCGCAGAAGCCCGTGGGTATCCGATAAAACCGCAAGTTTCTTCATGAATTCTCTCTTTCCGATTCGTCCAAAAGCTTCTTCAGTGCCGATTCAAACGCGATGTCTTGCGCGAAGGTTCGTTTGGATTGGCCCTTCCATCGACCGCCGCCGCTTCGGATTTTCCTAGCCGTGTGCCTTGCCAGAAGGAGGGCGTCAATATTGTCGGTGGTGTATTCCATGCCATCCTGATGGAGCACCCGCGCATTGCGGGAGAGGCACATGGCCGCAAGGCCATAGTCCTGCGTAATTACCAGATCGCCCGGGCGCAGGAGATTGACCAGCGCAAAGTCCACGCTGTCCGCACCCTTGGAAAATGTCAGCGTCTGTACGCCAGACCTTTCAATGCAGTGGGAGGTGTCGCACAGAATCAGACATTCCAAGCCCCTCTCCCTTGCGGCGCCCACGGCAATGTCCACCACCGGACAGCCATCGGCATCGATTAAAATTCGCATAATTATGTTCCTTCGTTCAAAATTTGGCGAGGCTCGCAGGGATTCTCAAATTTGGTCATCACACGCGCAGGAATTTGCCTTTGCCTCAACATCAGTCCGGCAGAAGTGTCGTTCCAGCTATGAGGTCTTTTCTTACAGCTCGATGCGGCATGGGAAAGCCTGTGTACGCATGATGCCCCACATCTTGTCGATGTAAGACAGCGTATAAAAGTTTTCATAGTAGTGATAGTAGAACGCGCCCTTGAGCGTCATGCAGTAAACGCCGTCCTGCTCCGTTACAAAGCCCAGTCTCTTTGCAGCGGCCAGTTCCAGCCCATACATTTTTTTCAGAGGTACGCCGAAAAACGCCTCAAAATCCACAGCGCTGACGCGCGTGCTGTACGCCGACCAAAACAGGTAGTACACCATCCTCTGCCGCCGGGTAAAGCGGATGGTCAGAGACGTGGGGAGTTTTCCATCGTCCACGCGCCTGCAATAATCCTCCACGGAAAAAGTGTTGATCTTGAACTGATCCTTTAAAAGCGTGGTGGCCGAGCAGCCAAAGCCCAGAAAATTGTCCCGGGTCATGGAAGAATAACCCGCCTGTGCCTGACTGGAGAAGGTCCAGATGGAGCCTCGCTGATACCCCCGGTCCGTGCAGTAGCGGGTGATTGCGTCCAGCAGGGCCCGCTTTTCGTTCTTTGGCATAGGGGGTACTTTGCTGGCCGTAAAGGTAAAGTCGATCAGCGGATAGATGGCAACGTGGTTTGCACCGTGAGAAAAGGCGGTGTCAATATCGGTCTTGAGATCCTCAAAAGTCTGGGACGGCAAGGCAAAAATGAAGTCCATGGAGACTGTTTCAAACTCAACAGCCGCCAGTGCCTGCGCTATGGCGGCAGCGTCCACGGCGCTGCGTCCCAGCACGGACTGATACTTTTTCTGAAAGGACTGGATTCCGATGCTGATTTTGGTGACGCCTGCATCCTTCAGCGTCTGCAGGACGGGGACCGTCACATTGCCGGGGTGCAGCTCCACACCGATCCCCTCGGTGATGTCAAAATACAATCCCAGTGTGTCGATAATCTCCTTCAACCGGCCTGCGGCCAGAGCCGGAGTTCCGCCGCCGAAGTACAGGCTGGTGACGCGCTTTCTCTCCTGCAGCTGCCCTCCGACAAGATGAATCTCTCGGAGCAGCGCATCGAGATACCGGTCGCACAGGTCTTTGGAATAGAGGACCTTGCAATAGGGGCAGAAGCTGCAAATACTTTCGCAGAAGGGGATGTGCACATACAGACCCGGATTTTCACAATCCGCCAGCGGCAGCAGCTGGTCATATTCGTTTTTGAAAAGGAAGGGCCGCACACTCCGGGTCAGCCACATTCTTGTTAAACTGGTTGTTACACTCATTGCTTCTCCTATATGTATTTCAAGTATGTCCTCAGCATCTCCAGAATCACCCGGAGATTGCCCCGAAACAGCAAGGTATATTCTGCCACGAAGAAATAGCCGCACTGCTCACACAGGCCGGGCACCTCAATGCAGCGCCCGCAGGTGCTGAGCTTTCCGTTTTCCATGACTACGCACTGACGGCAGGGGGTCGGAAAGCGGTTGTCAATTAAGTAGGGGAACGCACTTTTCAGATTGAATACAGGAACACCCTCCCGCATCATGCGGGTGATGACCTGACAGCAGACCGCCTTCTCCTCCCGGGACAGGGCAAGCTCCTTGGTATCCGGGTACGGCGTGTGGAAGTTGAAGGACACCGCACGAATATTTGGGGTGTCCCGGGCGGTCAGGCAGACCTCTCTGACCGCACCCTTGTTGATTTGGTTGATCGCCATATACAGACAGATATTGTCTGCGGTGGCGTTCCTGATGTTCGTCAGGATCGTATCATAGGTATTCTCTCGAATGGCGTTATGGCGTTCCCGATCTCCGTCCAAACTCAGAAGGATCAAATCGGCCTCGGGCAGGTCAATGGGGAATGTACCATTTGTGACTACATTGACGATCAGAAAGCCCATCGCCTTTGCCTCCACCACCAAATCCCGCAGCGTCTTGCCGCCCTCCCGCCACAGGAAGGTTTCTCCACCGCAGAAAAACAGGATTCGAACCCCCATACCATAGAGCTGCTGCATTTCTGATTGAATCTGAGCATAGGGGTGAATAACTGCCGTGATGTTATTGACGGAGCAATGCCTGCACTTCAGATTACACTTGTCCGTTACAATGATGGTTCCGAGAATGGGCCGATGTTCTCTGCCTAGAATACTCTGGACTCCATAGCCTGCAAACCGCAGAAAGGAACTGAATTTCATATGCGTATCCGCCTTTATCTGAGAGATCATTTTGATTTTTAAACATCATAGTGCCTGAGAGATTCTGCTGCTCTTATCCAGATTATACGATGCACTTTATAAACGCCACACACCATTTAGATAAATTCCAGTTTATCGTAGATATCAGCTCTCTGCAACAAATTTTCGGGCACAAAAGCATTGCAACCCCAGAAATCTATACCCATGTCGATGACAATCAGCTTGACACTGCCGTCAATGCCAGCTGGTTAACCATGATGTTCAACTGCGCATCATACTAAATTCCAGTAAATCGGTCAAATCAGCTTAGCCGCTGTTCTTGACATATCTCAAAACAAAGCCTTTGCCAATCAATATATTATATAAAAACGGCAAACCGTATATCAAGAACCATAATAAAAAATATTATATGTATTTGTTATCGCATAAATGGATTTTGTAATTTTCAATAAACCTTTTGCTACTTTTATTTTTAATTTAACGAGCCATATTACATGATAATTGCAGATGAATATTGGTGTTTTATGGAACTATCTGTTTTTGGGGATATATTGACTGCATTCACTATCTCAGCCTTAATTTCCACAACATTTAATTCGAAGTGATTTTCAAACTCAAGTAATTGAGAGCATCACTTATAGGGGCTTGCTCCTCACATTCCGCTCCGTATGACTCAGTGATATTTATTGTTTCATTGCTGAAATAAACTTTTCAAAAGGCACTTGACACGATTTTAAATGTTTTCTTCCTTATAATAATAGGCAGTGGATTTTATAATTATCCACTGCCTATTTGGGTGCATACAATCCAACTTTATCAGTACATCTTATGATATACCCTATGTCCTTTATATTTCAGCTGTTTTTTAGGGGGAATCGGCATCTTTTTGGCCTGTTTTTCCAAAAATGACTCAAAACCCATTATATATTGTGATTTAACTATCGTTTTTAGCCTTATCACCGCAATACGTCATCAGGATTATCGTTTCCACATGATACGTTCCCGGAAACAGATCCACCGCCACAGCACGGTGCGCCTGATACCCCAGTTTCCCAAAGTGTTTCAAATCCCGGGCCAGCGTGGCAGGGTCGCAGGAGACATACACCACCCGCTCCGGCTTCATGGCGGCGACAGTT
>ERZ827520.4243-NODE-4243-length-10886-cov-2.495245_pt1 | contig 10886 bp, 10 predicted proteins | sample MGYA00519581_ERZ827520 | MGnify/ENA primary metagenome ERZ827520 (study PRJEB31778, sample SAMEA3449339) | human gut metagenome | biome: human gut; feature: human-associated habitat; material: faeces | place: United Kingdom | collected 2010/2012 ...
ACTGAGTATTCCACTTTACCGATGCCATCTTTACAATATTTCGTGCCAATTTGTAATGAATAGACTGATTGATATCCATTTCTCGTCCAATTGGCAAATAAAAGATTTTTTCTATTTTATTATTGTCTATTGTATTTCCTGCTTTTTTTCTAAATCCAACACCTGGACCCATAACTACTATTTCTCCTGTATCATCATTATAGGATGTTACATAATTATTATTTAATATCTTATTTATTTTCAAATTATCTTTCCCCTTTTCTTTTAAATTATATTAATATCTATTTCATTTCAAAAGAGAATAAAGTATAATTAAGGGTAAATTAGTATGATATAAATTATTTAAAGGAGAAATTATGATTGAACTAGAAAAAATGCTAAAAGACTTATACCTTCTTTCAGGATTAAATATGTCTATTTTTGATTTAAATCAAAATTTATTAGCTTCTTATCCACACAAAAAATCAAAATTTTGTAACGAAATAGGAAAAAATAAAAAATCATACCAACATTGTTTGGATTGTGATTATAAGGCTATGGAACACGTAAAAGAATCAGGAGAATTATATATATACAAATGTCATTTTGGTTTAAATGAAGCTATTATGCCTCTATATTCCTACGGAGTTCTTACAGGATATTTAATGATGGGACAAGCAGTCATTGGTACATACAGAAATTATTCTGAGATCATTGAAAAATCAAAAGAATATTTTGATGACCAAGAAAAGTTAAAAAAATATGTGACCAAGATTGCAATCTTAAATGAAGATCAAGTCTATTCTTTTGCTAATATTTGTGATATATATGCAAAATACATTTCGCTTACAAACCGAGTACAAGCAAAACATGATAATCTAGCTCAAGAAGTAAAAAAATATATTATTTCTAATTATAATAAAGAAATTACCATCGAACAATTATGTGCATACTTTTTTTGCAGTAGATCAACTTTGTTAAATCATTTTAAATCAAAATACAATACAACCATTCATAAGTTTTTGTTAGATTATAGATTAGAAATAGCATCCGAATTATTGATTAATGAAAAAATAAGTGTAAAGGAAATATCATATAAATGTGGATTTGAGGATCCAAATTATTTTTGTAAGGTTTTTAGAAAAAAATATAATAAATCCCCTTTAGAATTTAAAAATGAGAGAACATAAAAAGATACTGCAAAAGTATCTTTTTAATATTGAAAAGTATAAAATTTTCCCTTCTAAAAATAACTTAATTTTACAACATAATCTTTTTCAAGAATTTCATTTGTTAGATTATATTTTTCATTTTTTGAAGGAAACTTAATTTCTATCTCCATAATTACTATTTCGCTTCTTTTTTCATATTTAATATCAATAATATTCAAATTATTATTACTAAATAAATTTTCTATATCATATATGAGATTCTTTCTATATAACACCTCTAAACGAACTTTTATGGTATTTTGTGTCATTCTTAAGAAAAATCCCCTATGAAAAAGTGTTTGCAAACCAACAATAAGAAAAGTAGAAATTATTCCTAAATCATACAATCCACATCCAATACACATTCCTACTCCTGAAGTAGCCCACATTCCTGCTGCCGTAGTCAGTCCCGAAACAGTTCCATGTCTTACAAAAATAACACCAGCGCCTAAGAAACCTACACCACTTACAATTTGAGCAGCAAGACGAGATCCGTCTATATTTTTAAAATCACAAAAACCATATTTTGAGATCAGTACCATCAAAGCTGAACCTAACGCTAAAATAGCATGAGTTCTTATACCTGCACCTTTATTTCTGCTACTTCTTTCATAACCAATGCAACAACCACATATTGCAGCAATCAAAATTCTAACAAACCACTCAACGTGATAAATTAATACACTTTTTCCCATTACTATTTTTTGTTTTTACTCACAATAGATTGCTTTCAGTAGTTTTCTCTTTTCTTTTGTTAGATTGTATTCTTTTTCAAAATAATCATCATAACTTTGATACTTACACTTTATAGCATTAATCGCTAAAAGAATATTTTCTTCTCTTACATAGAGTAACTTATCTGCTAACTTTTGAAATTCTTTTGATACATTATGTTCCAAATAAAATTGGTCAATAAAATTTTTTAAATACTTATTAGATAATAGATATTCATTTATTGCATCTTCTTCATTCATATCTAATGCCATCATAATAAGAAAAGTAGCAATACCTGTCCTGTCTTTTCCAGCACTACAATGATAATAAACACTACCATCATTTTTAAGAAGTAATTTAAATAATTTATCAAATGCTTTATTATTAAAAGGCATATTTTTATATCCATCTAGAAGATATTGTGATAAATAATCTATTTGCGTTAAAGATAAATGCTTACTAAGTTCTTTACCAAAATCAAATCCCTGAAAACGCTCGTCTTGAAGTTGTAACGCACTTATACGTTCATAATTAATTCGATTTCCTATAATATCTGGATCTTTTTCAGCTTCATTTTGATCTCTGAAATCCAGTACATATCGTATATTTAGTTTTTTTTCGAAATAATTTATCTCATCTGGAATCAAACGATTTAAAGCACCACCTCTAAAAATCATATTAGCTTTTAATTTTTTGTTATCTTTATTAATATACCCTTTAACATTTCTAAAGTTATTTATGTTCTTCATTTTTGTAATGCCTCTTTTTCCAAATCATCAAATTGTTCTTTTGTTAAGCCAAAATCCCCTATACTTGTTAGTTTTATATTATGAAAATCACTTCCTCCACTTTTCAATAAATTATATTTTTTAGCAAAATGTTGAGTTAATGGATAATCATCTTCTTTCATACTTGGATGAGAAATTTCAATTCCATCAAGATCATATGAAACATATTTTTTTATTTCATCATAATTATCATACTCGCATGGATGAGCTAGGATAGCTATACCACCATCCTTATGTATTGCTTCTATGCCGCTTTTTACATCAATATATCCCATTTGTAGATCAACATCTTGAGATACTTTTCCTGCAAATAATTCTCTATATTTTTCCAAATTGTTATATTCTGGATATTTATTGACAATTGCCTGAAAAAGATGCATTTTAAACACTATATAATAAGGAGAAAATTTTTTTGCTTCTTCATATGTTATATCCAATCCCTTATCATTTAGTTCGTCAATTAACTGATGATGATATTCATCTCTACATTTCAAAGTATGATTACATAATTCTTCTACATGTGTAGGGTTATCATTTAGCCATAACCCTACAACATGAACTTTCTTATAAACATCAAAATCATAACAGCTCATTTCCACACCTCGAATAGTCTTTATATTATTCTTTTCACAAATTTTTTTAACTTTATCATAGTGATAAAGTGTATCATGATCAGTTATTGCCACAACTTTTATTCCTCTATTCTTTGCTAATCTAATAACCTCTTCTATCGAATGAGTTCCATCACTATAATTAGTGTGAACATGTAAATCTGCATAAACCATATGTTTTCTCCTTAAATAACTGTTAATAAATCATCATTCATCTTAACTCTTTTTTCTTTGGTAGGAATAATTTCTAAATAATCATTTGAGTTGGTAATAACAACCATTGTTGTTAAATCCGCATCTCCTTGTTTTAGCAATTCTTTATCAAATTCAATTAACAAATCTCCTTGCTTTACTCTTTGACCTTTTTCAACGAATTGTTTAAATGGTTTACCCCCAAATTTAACAGTGTCAATACCAATATGAATTAAAATTTCCATATTTTTATCTGTTGTAATTCCAATAGCATGCTTTGTTTCAAATGTAGCAGAAATAATTCCTTCAACTGGCGAATATACCTTATTATCATTAGGAATAAGAGCAACACCCTTACCTAAAACTTCTTTAGAAAACATTTCATCATTTACAGAATTTAAGTCTAAAATTTTTCCACTTATTGGACTTTTTACATTATTCATCAAATTATGATTAATATCATTACTTTCTTCAACTGGATCATCAAATCCAATAACTAATGTTGCAATAAAAGTAACAACAGCAGAAATAATAATTGTAATAATTGCGTTGATTAAATTTGAATTACTTGTTCCACCAATCCACATAGGAATATTGATAATACTTGGTGTCATAAACGCATAAGCTTTTAGTCCAACAAAACCAGCATACAATCCTCCAGAAAAACATCCTATCATTACTGCATACATTGGTTTTTTCAATTTTAATGTAACTCCATAAATACATGGTTCAGTTATACCACCAAGAAAAGCCGTAAGTCCTGAAGATAAGCAAGTTTGTTTAAATTCTTTATTTTTTGTTTTTAAAGCACACGCCATTGCAGCTGCACCTTGTGACATATTTGCTGTCAATGTTAAAGTTCTTGAAAATGGATCATATCCTGATTGCGACAATATTTGAATTCCAGCGATAGCAAGTGTTGAATGCATTCCTGTAACTACAAGCCATGGATATACTATACATAAAATTGCAAGAGCAAACATTCCAAATGTGTTATAGATCCATAATAGTGCATTGCCTAAATAAATTGAAACAATACCCATTGCTGGTGCTAATACTACAAATGTTAATGGCACCATTATTAATAATGTTAATAATGGTGATAAAATATCTTTTATCATATTTGGTAAATATTTGTTTAGACCATACTCAACTTTACTCATTACCCAAACAACTAATATTGCTGGAATTAGTGAAGATGTATATGACATTCCATAAACAGGGAATATTCCCAAAATACTTCCAATAAATTTTGGATCCACCGCAGAAACAATACTGTTCCAATTAGGATGAACAAGTGCACATCCTAATAGTGCTGCCATAAATGTATTACATTTAAAATGTTTTGCTGCAGCTACTGCTACGAAAACAGGTAAAAAAGTAAAACCTGCATCAAAAACAAAATTGAAGATGTAATACGTCATAGATGTATCTGCATTAGCCCATCCCATCATAGATACAATCATCAGTAAGCATTTTCCTAATCCTGTACCGATTAGAATAGGTATAATTGGAGCAATTACTCCTATAATAGTTGAAATTAAAGAATTTATGATATTCTTCTTTTCTTTATTTTCATTATCTTTTTTTTCTTCTTTTTCCTCAATATTCGCTATTTTACAAATATCTAGATAAACATCATGGACATATGTCCCAATTACAATTTGATATTGTCCTCCCTTTTTTATTAATGATAGAACTCCTTTTATGTTTCTTACTTTTTCATCATCTGCTTGAGATTCATCTTTCAAGGTAAATCTCAATCTTGTCATACAATGTTGTAAAGAAACAATATTTTGTTTTCCCCCAACAGCCTCAATTATTTCATTTGAAAGTTCTTCATATTTCATAATATATTCCTCCTTTTTTGAATTCTTTCAAACTATGAGGTTTAGCCAACTGAATGTTACTATCCATCTATATGCAATTTATCTCTGTTTATTTTTTTAAGATAATCTTTGCAACATGTATTGTTAAAAATAATATTTCTTCATCTTCTAAAATGTAATCGTACTTTTGTTTTACATATTTTTTTATTTCCAAGACACATAAATACGCATCAACATATTTTTCTTTCATTATTTCTAAAATATCATTATTTAATGAATCGATTTGATTATGTTTCATATGATTAAAACAACGTAAACCAAAATATTTTAAATGTGTAACAAATCTATAATATGATAAAGATTCTTCATCAAATTCTATATGAAAATAATTCTTTACTATCTCCAATATTTCTTTAATAAAAGTAGTAATTTCATAGGCATTTTCTATTGCATTATCAGTTTCACTACATACAATATGTAAAGCGATAAATCCAGCTTCATTTTCATCCATAGATATTCCATATTTAGCCTTTATTAAAGTTAATGCCCACATTCCCAATTCAAATTCTTTTCTATAGAAACTTTTAATTTCCATTAATAGCTGATTTTTTAATATAACCCCTTCTTTATATCTCTCTATACTTGTATGAATATGATCTGTTAAAGTAATATAAAGAGAGTCATCAATTCCCACTTTTAATTCTTTCTTTGCTTTTTGAATTATTTGATCAGAAGTATCCATATATTCAATTGGAATGTCTTTTAGCATGTTTAGCATCTTTTTTTGTTCATCTTTTAAGCTTAATTCAAAGGTCTTATTGACTTTACTAATATCAATAAGATCGCCATTTCTTTTTCCATAAGCAATTCCTTTACCCATAACGATTATTTCTTCATGATCATCGTTTATAGTAATTACAACATTATTATTAAGAATCTTTTTTATCAACATTGTTACTCCTCCTTAAATAATAAAAACCTGATTACAGAATAAAAAGCATCCGTAAGCAGGTTTTGTGTAGTCATATACATACTATTACAATCCATCTATTACACTATTATGATAGCACTTCCATTTTTTTGTGTCAATTACAATACTGATTAATGCGTCCTGTTTTTTTACTTTATAACCTAATATTCATAATATAGTTATAAGAATAAAACAGTATAATAAAAATTATGGTATTAAATAGTTCTATCGAACATATAAACAATAATATTCTTGATATTACTTTTTTGAAATACTTGAATACATAAAATAAATTATATATATCGATGACGGATTTATTCCTTCTTGTAATGCAATATAATTCACATATTCATGTTTTTTTTCAAATTCTTCTTGATTATTTGATGAGCCTTGAAGCTCTTTTGTATCTAGTATGCTCTTAACCTGTGTATATAGCATTTTCATTTTACTTAAAGAAATCGAATTTATTTCATATATTATTTCCTCTTTAGTCATTTTTCTTTTAGAAAATTCATTAACAATGTCAACAAAATCATCAATTTCCTTTGGAAAGAAATAATTAAAATTTCTTTTTTCTTTTTTATAACCTAGACTTTCCCATAAACTTTCAACAGATTTTGATATAAAAATATCTTGTGGAAAATTCTTATCAATATATTCTTTTTCATGTTGAGAATAGTAATAATAAATTACACGTTTAATATTTTTATTATTTCTTATTAAATTAAATATATGATCATCATTATTAGGTGATAAACCATTTATATGTAATTCATCCTTGATATCTTTAAAATTTTCAAAATAATATTCTGATGCTGCTTTAAGTTCAGGATGTTTTATTTTAGTCATAATTATTCTGTAGCTGTTTTCATCACTTACTTTTAAACTATTTAACCAGTTTATATAATTATCATTTTGTAAGTACTCATCTTTATAATTCTTATCATATTCTACTATAAGCTGATGATTTTCTTCCGCTTTTTTTAATTTCAATTTACCACTGTAATTTAATAAAGCCTTACAATAACAGTGTTCATATCCAGGTATTACTACAGTTTTTCCTTCTTTATTTCGTATATACCCATTTACAGTATTTGGATTTTCACTATCAGCAAGAACACTAAAGTCCCCATGTAAATGAAAAACGTTTTTTCCCATTAAATGCTCTATATTATTATCATAATTCAAAGTAAATATTTCATCATAGTCAGCAAAGTAATCTTTTACTTTTTTTGACATACTTTTATATATTTCTTGTAATTTTCCTTCATTATAAATACTATCAAGTATCATGATTTTAAATCCTTGAATTGATAGTTCTTTGTTATCAGATAAACCATCATTTTATAAAAAGAAAGCTTCAACAAGTAAAAACCAATCCTCTGACATAATATTATATGAATATTTTATTTTATTTTTATATCTTTTCTTAAAGTCATTAAAAGCATCCTTTAATTCAATATCATCTGTTAATTTATCGTATTTTCCAGTTTTTATTCCATTAGCAATATTTACGAATCCATTAAAAATATTTATAATATATCTTCTCCAGTAATTGAATTATCAAATAATTTAGCATATCCTCCTATTTTAGCTTTTGACTTTATTCTTTCCAAAATAAAGTAGTTTGAATATGCAGTTCCACCAAATTGTATATTTATTCCATTTCCTATAAGTACATACTTCATAATAACCCTCCATCTATCTTCTTAGATAGTTAATGAAATTATATCATTATTATCAAATTAATTATAGAGCAAGGTATTCAAGAAAAATATTTATTAAATTTTTTCTTTTTTGTTCTTTATTGTAAATTTAAATTATTTATGAGTATATTATTAATTACAAATATAATTATAAAAAAGGAAAGGAATTTATTATTTATGGAATTATTAAGTACTGCAATTAGTTATTTAAATACTTATCTTTTGGAGAAATTTTCCCAAAAAAAATATTCTACTAAGTTATTGGTTATTTTTACAATTACATTTTTATCATTTATGTTATGGCAAATTTATAGTGGCTATTCTAAAGCACTAAAATTAACCAGCATAATAGTCTCTTTGCCTCTGATTTCTCTTATTTCAGAGTTGATCATTCCTACATTTTTATCATTGTTTTTTATTTCTATTATAAAAAATCAAGTAAAAGAAAAGATGACGCAAAATAAAAGACTTTATTATTTTAAGGTTTCATGTTGTCTTCAAGTTTATTTTTATGTTTTATATTTCATCCTAATAAAACTTATTACAAAAATAAAATATAACTTTTGTATGTTTATAAGTATGTTGATATTATTTTTTGTTCTATTGTTGTTTGCTTCTCTATATTTTAAAAATAACTGGATAGCCAAAAATATTGATAAAAAATATGGATTATGTCTTACTTTAGTTCTATATATTCTTTATGGAATTTGTATAATGCTTTTATTTAATGACAAATACTTTGCTATCATAACAAATGTTTATATCTTTGTATTATCTTTCTTTCCCTTTGGAAGCATAGGCTGTATTGATACTGTAAACATTATAAAACAGGCTGATAAAGAAAAACTAAAAGAGATATTTGTATCTCCTGATAGTCCATTTTTTTGTATGTTCACCATTATTGTCGTTACAACTTTTATCTCCTTTTTTTCTATTTTTAATTTTGGAGAACTTGGAGAAAACGCACTTTCTTTTGAAAATACTTATACAAAGATAGAATCGCCTATAAAATTTCAATCTCATAAAGATGCAGATGGTTATCTATTGTTTAAAACAATTAATCAAAAAAATATTGCACTTGCCTATAAAAAATGTGACAAAAAAGGTAACATTTCAAAGAATTCAAAAGGAAACTACATAAAAATACTCAAAGGCTATAAATATATCGATTTAGACAGTCTTGAAGTATCAGAACAAAATTATACTATTAAAGTCAACAAATAAAAGATTAAATGATTTTATATTTACATAATTAAATGTGAAATTACTAAGTGTCTTCACAATTTCATTCATACCAAATCATCATATCTTTATAAAAAAATTGTAATTAGCCACAATAGTGTGGCTAATTACAATCTATTTTTTATTTCATATGTTTTTTTGCAAAATTCCATGTATCTCTACACATTTCATCAATACCTCTAGTAGCAACCCAACCAAGTTCTTTTTTTGCTCTTGAAGGATCAGCATAACATGTAGCAATATCTCCTGGACGTCTATCTTTGATTTCATAATTGATTTTTACACCATTTACTCTTTCAAATGCCTTGACTATATCCAATACGCTGTATCCAACTCCAGTACCTAAATTACAAATATGAACTCCTGGTTCTGAATATTTTTCAATAGCAAGTACATGCCCCTTAGCTAAATCTACAACATGAATATAATCTCTTACGCCTGTTCCATCAGGTGTATCATAATCATCACCAAATACACCTAAGCATGGTAATTCTCCTGTTGCAACTTTCATAATATATGGCATTAAATTATTAGGAATTCCTTTTGGATCTTCTCCAAGTAATCCAGATTCATGTGCTCCAATTGGATTAAAATATCTAAGTAATGTTACTGACATGCTAGTACAAGCATGTTGTACATCTGTTAAAATTCTTTCCATCATTGCCTTTGTTGCTCCATAAGGATTAGTTGTTTCACCTAACTTACAATCTTCTGTAAGTGGGACAACTTCAGGATCACCATATACTGTTGCACTTGATGAGAATACAATATTATTGACACCGTATTTTTTCATCATTTTAGCAACAATTAAAGTTGTTGTTAAATTGTTTGTATAATATTCAATAGGTTTTTCAACAGATTCTCCAACTGCTTTAAAAGCAGCACAGTGAATAACAGCATCTAAATCATTTTCTTTAAAAACTTCTTCTGTTTTCTTTTCATCTAAAATATTGAATTCATAAAATTTTACTTCTTTTCCAGTAATATCTTTAATATAGCCTAATACTTCTGGTTTGGAATTTGAAAAATCATCGATCACTATAACTTCATGACCAGCTTGAATTAATTCAACACAAATATGACTTCCAATATAACCTGTACCACCTGTTACTAATACTTTCATTATTCTCCTACCTCTACTTTCATTGCTCCATATTTTCTAATTTTTAACACATGACATGAATGTTTTCCAAACGCTTCTTCAATTTTCTTTTTATATTCTTGAACATAATTATTTTCAACAAATGCTTGAATTGTACCAGCAAATCCACCCCCATGAACTCTTGATACTCCATGACCTTCTAAAAATAATTCACTTAATCCTAACGCAATTGTGACAGCTTGATTATTAATATCATTATTAGAATAAATGTTTTGTAAATATTTGAAAGAGCTGTCTCCAGAAGATTTAATACATGCTTTGAATGTTTCAAAATCATTATCTTTTAATGCTTTTGTAATTTTTTCAACTCTTTTATCTTCTTCAAAATAATGTAAGGCTCTTGCTACTGCTCTATCACCAATGCTATGTCTGATATTAGAAATTTCTTTAATGAATCCTTCTTCTGAAACCTCTCTTAAGAATTTTTTACCAAAATAAGCTGCAACTTCTTTCATTTCAGATGGAATAGCTGCATAATCAGG
>ERZ827520.4250-NODE-4250-length-10869-cov-5.530978_pt1 | contig 10869 bp, 6 predicted proteins | sample MGYA00519581_ERZ827520 | MGnify/ENA primary metagenome ERZ827520 (study PRJEB31778, sample SAMEA3449339) | human gut metagenome | biome: human gut; feature: human-associated habitat; material: faeces | place: United Kingdom | collected 2010/2012 ...
TGAAGCCCTCGCCCTCTGCGGTGGGGGCTTCCGTCGTTCAGAGCTTGTCGGGGGCGTGCCTGTCCAGCCATGATTTTTCGTTTTATTCCGACCTGACTTCAACTGCCGAGGACGTGGAGTGGGAAAACATCAATCCCGTGGAAGCCCTGCTGGGCGAAAATGGGCTGGTGAGCAAGTACGGCGCGGAGCTGGCTTGTGACTGGTACGATGTGTTTCTGGTCAGGCGCGTGGGCAACAACACCGACGTGTCCATCCGGGAAAAGAAGAACCTGACCGGCATCTCCTACGACGTGGACGAAACGGACGTGGTCACCCGCATCATGCCCACCGGTGAGGACGCGGACGGGAACATCCTGTATCTGCCGGAACTGTATCTCGACAGCCCAAATATCGGCGCTTATACCCATCCAAAATGGATTCACTTACCGGTGTCGGAAGCCAAGGAAGTCACGGACGGCGACGAGCCGAAAAGCAAAACCCAGTGCTATGCCGAAATGCGAAAGGCCGCGCAGGATGAGTTTGACGCGGGCTGCGACTTGCCAACGGTTACGCTGAAGGTGGATTTTGTGAACTGCTCGGATGCGGAAGAGTACAAGCAATACGCCGCGCTCACGGATATTTTCCTCGGCGACAGCGTGCGCGTCGTAGCCCGGCGCATTGGTGTGGAAGTATCCATGCGCATGACACAGTACACCTACGATTGCCTGACCAGGAAGTACACTTCGGTTACACTGGGCACGGCGGCGGATACGTTGGAAGGCAGTATGATCTCCGCCCGGCAGCTGGCCAGCGGCTCCATTACCGGTACGAAGCTCGCTCTGAATTCGGTGGGCAGCGGCCAGCTGCAATCCGGGTCTGTGGGCAGTTTGCAGGTGAAGATGGCCGCAATTCAGACTGCGCATATCCAGGACGCCGCTATCAGCAAAGCCAAAATCGGGGAAGCCGCTATCGGAACCGCACAGATTGAAGACGCTGCCATTGTCCGGGCGAAGATCGCTCAGGCTGCAATTGGCTCGGCGCAGATCGACGACGCTGCTATTACCCGCGCCAAGATCGATGAAGCGGCCATCGGCGCAGCTCAGATTGCGGATGGCGTGATCACCTCCGCGAAGATCGGCGCGGGAGAAATTCAGGAAGCTAATATCCATGACGGAGCCATTACCCATGCCAAGATCACGGATGGTGCCATCCGGAACGCCCACATCGAAAACGGTGCTGTTGATAAGGCCAAGATCGCCGACGCTTCCATCGACAACGCGAAGATCGACGGCGCTGCTATCGGCACGGCAAACATTCAGGATGGTGCTATTGTGCGGGCCAAAATCCTGGACGGTGAAATTGTCACCGCCAAGATTGCCGACCTGGCTGTAACCGGGGCGAAGATCGCAGACCTCGCTGTCACGACCGCCAAGATCGCGCAGGCTGCGATCACCAACGCACAGATTGCCCATGCCGCTGTCGGTACAGCCCAGATTGCCCTGGGCGCGATTACCTCCGCCCTGATTGCCCAGGGCGCTATTGGCACAGCGCAAATTGAGGACGGCAGCATTACAAACGCCAAGATTGTGGATCTCACCGCCAACAAGATCAACGCGGGTACGCTTTCCGTAGAGCGTCTGATCATCCGGGGCTCTGACCAGTCTCTGATCTATGCCATCAATAACATGGGCGAGCTGGTGTCTGCCCAGGTGGATACGATCGACGGTTATGTGCTGACAGAGCGCACCATCACAGCGGACAAGATCGTTGCGCACAGCATCACGGCAAATGAGCTGGCCGCGCATACGATCACCGCCAATGAAATTCTGGCCGGAACGATCACGGGCAATGAAATCGCCGCTGTCTCCATAGCAGGCAGCAACATCAAGGCCGGGACGCTGACCACCTCTCATGTGACAGCGGACTTTGGCGAAGCCCTCGACTTATCCAGCAATCAGAGCGTGGTAATCAGCGTAGAGAAAGCCCTGGAGGACATGTCCTTTGGCGGCAGGAACTATGTGCTAAACTCCGATTCTGAATCCACGAGCACAACATACTTGCTTGCTCGATATGTGCTGTCAGAACCCATGGCAGAGAATGAGCAGTACACACTCTCCCTGTCCCTCTCCAAAGGGAGTCACTCCCAAATTACTATCCGCACCTCTGATGGGGACCAGCTGCTGTCTACTATCCAACTGGGTGATGAGCGCCCGCAGACAGTTAGCACATCTTTCAAGGCAGCTTACGCCAGTGGAAAAACGCCGGAGGATCAGCTTGATTATGGCGATCTGCTCATTTACCGGGAACCGGCTGATGAAGTTGATTCGGATGCTGCAACCATCCATTGGGTCAAGCTGGAGAAAGGCTCCATGGCCACCGACTATACCGCCGCGCCGGAAGACAGCGACGTCAAGCTGGATCAGAAGCTGTCCTCCGTCCGGTCGCAGATCAGCGCTGAGGGCGACCGCATCCGCCAGGAGGTACAGGCAAACTACGCGCTGGCCAGCGATATGTCCCAGGTGCAGTCTCAGGTCGGTACGCTCACGGAGCAGTCCGAAAACAACTTTACCTGGGCTGTAACGCGCATCAATCAGATGCAGACAGACATGGAAAACGCACAGGAGGCTACGGAAGAGCAGTTGGCGGTTTTCAGAACCTACATGTCCTTTGGGGAGGAGGGCCTGATCATTGGCAAAACCGGGAACCCGTTTACCTTTCGCGTGGTCAATGACCGTCTGACCTTCCTGATGAACGATACCGAAGTAGCATACCTGAGCAATAACAAGCTCTATGTCACGCAGGCGGAGATCATCAGCAAACTCATCATCGGCCGTTTCGCCTTTGAGCCGCAGGCAAATGGCAACCTGTCTCTTATCTACAACGGATGACGCCGGGAAAGGAGCCATCATGGCGACTACGTTAGCTTATATCGCGTCTCTCTGCACGCGCAAATATACCTCTTCCGCCAATGCCAAGAACGATGTGGCCTGTCAGGAATTCTACGATTCCAGCTACAACTATGTCGGTATCATCAGCTTTCCCGGATTAAACCTGGAGAACAAGGTGATCACCGAAATCTGGCTGGATATCGACGCGGAAAAGGCTGGCTACGGTGTGAAGAACACCAAGACCGTTTATCTGCGAAAGGCCAACTACCAGGATGATATTGCGTTCGGCGTCACAGGCGAGCAATATGTTGGGGATGAACTGGGCACCTTTGAGGGGGCTTTCTACGGGAACTACAACGGCTATCATATCACCGGGCCGCTGTTTGACGCCATGGCGGCATACATCTCTGCCGGGAACAACAGCTTTACCATTTATAACCCCTTAGCCACCGCGTCGCCCCATGGATATTCCTATAATTACATGCAGTGGGCAAGCGTCGTCATAACCATCACCTTTGAGGACGTTGTCAGCCTGCCGACAGTATCCGCTGCCTCTGCCAGTCTGGGCAGTGCGCTTACGATTTCTACCAACCGTTCAAACAATGCCGCGACGCATACCCTTTCTTATCGCTTTGGCAATGCCAGCGGCTTGATTGGATCAGACGTTGGGGACGCCGTTTCCTGGACGCCACCGCTTTCTCTGGCAAGCGAAATTCCAAGTGCCACCAGCGGCGTCTGCACGATCACCTGCAACAGCTTTATCAATGGGAAAATGACGGGAAGCCGAACATGCACGGTAACGCTCACTGTCCCCCTAACTGTTGTGCCAGTCATTTCTTCCGTCACCCTGCAGGATACCAACGAGACTGTAGCAGCCAAAATCGGAGCCTATGTGAAATCCCTGAGCACCCTGTCGGTGGCCATTACGGCGGAGGGCATTTACGGCAGCAGCATTTCTTCTTACCGCACTACGCTGGATGGCGCTACCTATACGGCTGCGTCCTTTACAGCCGGCAAGAAGCTGTCCGCAGCCGGGGATATGACGCTGGCAGTCTCTGTGACGGATAGCCGTGGCAGGACTACGACGTATACCTCCACCATTCAGGTGCTGGACTATGCGGTTCCCTCCATCCGGCAGTTTTCCGTAGAGCGCTGCAACGCGGATGGATCCTCTGCACAGGTGGATGGTACGAAGGCACGGTTCTCTTTCCAGGGCAGCGTTTCCCCACTAAACAACAAGAACAGCTTTTCCTGCGTTGTATATTACAAGCTCAAAAACGCGGAAGCCTGGACGCAGGCATATGCAGTAAATGCTGCCAGTTATACGCTGGCCGTAAGCAACCAGCTGCTAAGCCAGACCTATGACGCGCTGAGCAGCTATGACGTTAAGATCCGGCTGGCGGACTATTTTCAGGAAGCGGAGCAGGCAGTCAGCATTGGCACCAAGGGCGTGATTCTGGATTTTCTGGCGGACGGCACAGGTATAGGTATTGGAAAGGTAGCCGAAACGCCCGGAGCCATTGAATGCGGATGGCCGCTGAAGCTCTCCGAGCCACTGGACATTGCGTATGGCGGCACAGGAGCAACTTCGGCGGAGAGTGCCCTTGCAGCGCTGGGGGGAGTAAAAAAGGCTGGCGATACCATGACGGGGAACCTGAGTATCTTAGGGAACCTGTATTCAGCCCTGCTTCTGCTTCCGATCTATAACGGAACCAGCAGCCGCACGGTACTGGAAGGCAGTTATGAGGGGGCTGCTTCTCTGGCTGCCTGGGAAGACGCAGCAGGCGACAACCGGCGCATGCTCGAAATCCGCACCAAAGCACTGCAGGCCAGCCTGGACTGGGCGTTAGTTCTGCGGGCCTGCGAGGCAGGCGTCTGGAACAACTACCGCGTCTTTCATTCCGGGATGCCCAGCGGAGTGCCCGTGACCAATGGCGGAACAGGCGCTGCGAATGCTGCTGATGCAAGAAAAAATTTGGGCGCCAATAACGCGGGAAACCTTACCACAGGGACGCTCCCGGCTGCAAGACTGCCCTTCAAGTTCGCCTACGGCTCTACTACCATCAACGGCAGCAGCGCTGCCTATGTGGACTACTCGGCAGCCGGCTTTACGTCCGTGCCTGTAGTACTGATTACCTACGCTACGACTTCCGGCAACTGGTCGGGCGATAACGGAGCGATCAAGGTCTACAACAAAACGACCACTTCGTGCCAGGTAATCGTAGGCGGCAACTTCAATACCAGTCGTGCGGTAGACTGGTTTGCCTTTGGCACATGAGCATAAAAGAAAGAACATTTGGAGATCAGCCCGCTTCCATCCTGGAGGCGGGTTTTTCTATCCCTATTTTTAAGGAGGAACTGATAATGCGTAACTTTTCCATTGACATCATCTGGGCGAAGATTCAAATGGCCATCGCGGCGATTGGCGGCTGGCTGGGGTACTTTCTGGGAGGCATGGACGGACTGATGATTGCACTGATCATTTTCATGGTACTGGACTACATCACGGGCCTCATGTGTGCCATCGTGGATAAGAAGCTGTCCAGTGCTGTGGGCTTCAAGGGCATCTGTAAGAAGGTGCTGATCCTGATGCTGGTGGGCGTGGCCAACGTGGTGGACATTCATATCGTGGGCACCGGCTCCGCCCTGCGCAGCGCTGTGATTTGCTTCTACCTCTCCAACGAGGGCCTATCCCTGCTGGAGAACGCGGCCCACATCGGCCTGCCCATTCCCGACAAGATGAAGGATGTGCTGGCGCAGCTGCATGGGCGCGAGGATAAGAGCAGCACCGATGTGAGTGACGGCGAATAACCGTTTTCCATTGTATTAAGGAGGAAATCATGGCAGAAAGAAAAGATACGCCATTTACCGGCGAGCACTTTGCGGCATGGTGCGAAAAGATGGTGGGCCAGCCCTACTGGTACGGCGGGTGCGTTTACAAGTGTACCCAAAGCCTGCTTAACCGCAAGGCAAAGCAATATCCTTCCCATTACACGTCCAGCCGCATGAAGCGATACAAGGATGACATTGCGCAGAAAAAGGTCTGTGCCGACTGTATCGGCGGTGCGAAAGGATATGCCTGGACAAACGGCGGGCAGGGTGTACTGGAAGCCATTGGCACGGACAAAGGCATTTCCAACAAGTCTGGTGCAAACGGCTGCCCGGACAAGGGGGCCAATTCCATGTTTGCCTGGGCGAAGTCCAAGGGCATGGAATGGGGCACGATTGACACGCTGCCGGAGATCGTAGGGCTGGCGCTGCAAACGGACGGGCATGTGGGCTACTACGTCGGCAACGGCTATGCGGTAGAATGGCGCGGTTTCAACTATGGTTGTGTGCACACGAAGGTCAAGGAACGCAAATGGAAGTACTGGTACAAGCTGCCCTTTATCCAGTACGGAGACGCTGCTGCCGATGTTCCCGCGCCGGAAATTGCGCTGGGAAGCCGCTTGCTGAAACGCGGCATGGAAGGCTCCGACGTGAAGGCCCTGCAGGAGCTATTGATGCAGCTGGGATATGTGCTGCCCAAGTATGGAGCGGACGCGAAATTTGGCACTGAAACAGAAAAGGCGCTGCGGGCATTCCAGAAGGAAACTGGCTTGACAGTGGACGGCAAGTACGGCGACAGGACGCACGCTGCGCTGATGGACGCCGTTGCGGATGATGACGGGCAGCCGGAAACCCCGAAACAGCCCGCACAGAACGATCCTACGCTTGCTGGTACGACAGTGGTGATTGTTTCAGAAGGTGGAAAAGTGAATATTCGCTGCGGTAACGGTACGGAATATGCACGGCTTTCTGCTGTTGCGCCGGGCAGTACCTTCTCGCTGGTAGCAACCGCGCAGAACGGCTGGCATGCGATTGTCATCGGCTCTCGTGTGGGGTGGGTGTCCGGGAGCTTTTCTCGTATCGTATAAGCAGTACTACAACCATTGGAGGCTTCGGCCTCCTTTTTTCTTTATTCAGAAAGGGAAAACAGTAAGGAGTTTTTTATGACGGTCGCTGAAAAGAATTATATCATTCGTTACCGGCAAATGGGAAAAAGCTGTACTGAAATTGCGCGAGCATTGGGCCTGTCTGCAAATACGGTAAAATCTTTTTGTCAGAGAAGCGGGATTGCGCCAATTGGGCAAGCAACAAGAACCAGTCCTGCAGAAACGCTCTGTCTGTGCTGCGGCGAAAAAATAAAGTTTCAACCTCATCGCAAACCGAAACGTTTCTGCTCAGATGCATGTCGATTGCACTGGTGGCATACCCATCGGGACATGGAAAAAAGCGCTGTAGACCGTCGCTGCCTGTCCTGCGGGCGTGCGTTCAGATCTTCACGGGAGCAGAAATATTGCAGCCACGCCTGCTATATTGAAGCGAGATTTGGAGGAAACACGCATGGGTGCAATGCTGACGCAAAAGCAGTTTGAACGTGAAGCGGGATTCAGGCTTTCGCTCTCTATCATAAATCGCCTGATGCAAGAAAACCTGTTGACTCCAAAGGAACACAAGCAGATTGAACGAATTCTGACGCGGAAGTTCTCACCGGTATGGGCGGGTTTACCCAATATAATGAAGGATAAATCTGCATGATAGCTCTTGATAATCTATCCTTATGACGGTAATATGCATCACGATCCGAAGAATTGATACAATGTCGGAAAGGATGGATGATGATGAGCGAAAAAAGGACGACGATTACACGTATGGAAGCGCCGGCACAACTGCCTGAGCGAAAGCGCGTGGCGGCCTATGCGCGTGTTTCCATGGAAAAGGACGCCATGCTGCACTCGCTGGCGGCGCAGGTCAGCTACTACAGCGAAGTGATTCAGCGAAACCCGGAATGGGAGTACGCAGGGGTATTCGCGGATTTTGGCCTGACCGGTACAAAGGAAACGCGCCCGGAATTTCAGCGGATGCTGAAAGAATGCCGCGAAGGAAAGATCGACCTGATTCTGGTCAAGTCCATTTCCCGTTTCGCCCGAAATACGCTGACGCTGCTGAATACGGTGCGCGAACTGAAGGGGCTGGGCATAGGCGTTTATTTTGAAGAGCAGAAGTTGGATTCCCTGAGCGGGGATGGTGAGTTTATGCTGACTATCCTCGCTTCCTTTGCGCAGGAGGAGAGCCGCAGTGTATCTGAAAACTGCAAGTGGCGCATCCGAAAGAAATTCGAGCAGGGCATTCCCACGGGCTTTGGCATGTATGGCTATGAGGTAAGAAATGGCAGCTTTGTCATTAAGCCAGAGGAAGCAGCAGTAGTTCGCCGGATTTTCCAGATGTACCTGGATGGCATGGGCAGCGTCAGAATTATGAAACTGCTGATGGCAGAGGGTGTACCCGCGCCAATGGGTGGACTGTGGAATGATAGTGTAATCATGGACATGCTGAGAAATGAGAAATATGCTGGCGACTTGCTGCTCCAGAAGTTTTATACCAACAACCACATAGAAAAGAAGCAGCTGCGCAACCGCGGGGAACTGCCGCAATATTATGTGGGTGACGATCATGAACCGATTATTGACCGTAAAACCTTCGATGCGGTGCAGCGGGAAATCGCCTTGCGGACGGCACGGCGTAAGGCAGACAAGGCGAAAAGGGCTGCTCAGGAAGCGGCGGCAGTTGTTCCTTCGGGCATCGAGCCCACGCCGTCGTCCGGACATACCGAGAGAGAAGCAATCCCTCTGACCGACCGCATTTACTGCGGCATTTGCGGAAAGAAATATCGATACAAGGTCACTCGGCTGGGCACGCCCTATGCCGCGCCGGTCTGGCTCTGCAGTACGTTTAATTACCGGGGTAAGGCGTACTGCGCCTCGAAGCAGATCCCCGAGGACATTTTGAAAAAACTGATCCATTCCGTCCTGAGTACTGTTTATACGGAGGACAGCGTTCATCATATTGAGATGCATCCGGGTAACCGGGTGCTGTTTGTTTTTCAGGATGGTCACACCGAGGAACGCTTCTGGAAAGATCATTCCCGCAAAGACAGCTGGGACGCGGAAAAGCGCCGGAAAGCTGCGGAGAAAACCAAAATCCAGCACCAGAAACGAAAGGAGCGGGAACAATGAGCGAAGCCAGAGCATTAGGCACTACCGTTGATAGAGCTTATACACCCACAGTCACGCGTGTTAAAACGGTTCGGGTCATCCCGCCGACCATTCAGCCGTTAACCGACATTCCTGCCTTTTCGGCGCGCCCCAGACGCGTGGCGGCTTACGCCCGCGTCTCCACCAGCAGCGAAGAACAGCTGACCAGTTATGAGGCGCAGGTGAAGCACTATACCGAATATATCAAGTCCAAGGAAACCTCGGACAACTGGCAGTTCGTGGATGTGTACACGGATAAGGGCATTACGGGCGTGAGCACCAAAAAGCGCGAGGGGTTTAACCGCATGATTCAGGACGCGCTGGCAGGCAGGATCGACCTGATTATCACCAAGAGCGTCTCCCGCTTCGCAAGAAACACGGTGGACACACTGACCGCCATCCGAAAACTGAAGGAATACGGCGTGGAGGTCTATTTTGAGGAACAGAACATCTACACGCTGGACGGCAAAGGCGAGGTGCTGCTGACCATCATGTCCAGCATCGCGCAGGAGGAAAGCCGTAATATTTCCGAAAATGTGACCTGGGGCATAAGAAAACGCTTCGCGGACGGGAAAGTGACCATGTCCTACGGGCAGTTTATGGGCTATCGCCGCGGCAAGGACGGAACGCCGGAGGTCGTGGAAGCGGAGGCGAAAATCGTGCGCACCATCTTCCGACGCTTTCTGGAGGGTGCAACGCCGGCGATGATCTCACGCGAACTCAATCTGGCCGGCGTTCCCTGCCCCTCCCGCAAAAGTCTGCTGAGTGAGAACGAGACTGAAATCGCTAAGGCGCGAAAGAAAACCTCCCGCTGGAGTACGTCTACGGTGGAGAGCATCCTTGTCAATGAAAAATATAAGGGCGATGCCATCCTGCAAAAAACGTATTGCACGGACTATCTTCTGAAGACCTTTGTGGTAAACGACGGCAGCGTGGTGCCCAAGTATTATGCGCAGAACAGCCATCCCGCCATTGTCAGCCCGGAGGTATTCGATCTGGTACAGCAGGAGCTGGCATGGCGCAGAAGCCTGAATGGCAGATACAGCGGAAGAAGCTGTTTTGCCTCTCGCGTCGTTTGCGGGGATTGCGGCGCGTTTTACGGCAGCAAGGTCTGGCACAGCACGGACGAATACCGGCGCACAATCTGGCGCTGCAACAATAAGTACGCAGGCGAGACAAAATGTACAACACCTCATGTGACGCAGGAGGCACTGGAAAAAGCCTTCGTTCAGGTCATGCAGCAGGTGCTTTCCCAGAAAGATGCGATCCTGACAATCTGCCGTGAAGCGCTGGATGAAGCCTTTGATACCACGGAACTCGATAAGGCTGCCACGCGGCTGCAGGATCAGGCGCTGGGCATGACGGAGCGTGTCAGGCAGCTGGTGGACGAAAACGCCCGGGTGCAAAGAGATCAGGACGAGTTCAAAAAGGATTACGAGGCGCTGAGCGCCGAGCACGCAAGGCTCAGCGAGAAAATTCAGACGATTGCCGAGCAGAAAAGGAATAAGGCGGAACGCCGGCGGCGCATCGAAATATTCCTCCATATGCTGGAAGAACAGAAAGAGTGCATAGGCTTTGAACCGGGGATGTTCGTGGCGCTGGTGGATAAGGTGATTATCCAGCGGGACGGACACATGGAGTTCTGTTTCAGAAACGGAATGAAACGCGAATATCCCAAATAAACACGAATAAGGAAAAAAGCTTGATAGTTTGCTTTTATGCAGCCAGTCATGCCTTTCCCTGCCGCTTCATATCCTCGCCCAATATGGTATCCATGGAAATAACGCAACGCAAACCATTTTATTTACTTGGAAATAGGACGAACCATTTCCTTTAGAATTATCCAGCATAGTTCAGTTAAAAAGCGTTCTCTGTTTTACCTTCGTGAAAAACGATAAAGAACTGTAGAAAGCTGAGCTTTTTGT
>ERZ827520.4252-NODE-4252-length-10856-cov-3.463939_pt1 | contig 10856 bp, 10 predicted proteins | sample MGYA00519581_ERZ827520 | MGnify/ENA primary metagenome ERZ827520 (study PRJEB31778, sample SAMEA3449339) | human gut metagenome | biome: human gut; feature: human-associated habitat; material: faeces | place: United Kingdom | collected 2010/2012 ...
GAGTTTCTTTGTGGCTGCCGGAAAACCCCAGCTTGGACTGAAAGTCATTGTGGCTGCCGGTTGTACAAACATTGTTCTCGATGCCCTGTTCATCGGTGTATTACACTTTGGAATTGCAGGCGCCGCGTTCGCAACCATGACCAGTGAATTTATCGGCGGTCTGCTCCCGGTGGTATATTTCTTCCGTAAGAACGACAGCCTCCTTCACTTTGTAAAACCGGTATTCGACAGACGTGTATTTCTTAAGACCTGCACCAATGGTTCCTCGGAACTCATGACTAACCTGTCCATGTCCTTAGTCAATGCATTATACAATCTCCAGCTCATGAAGATTGCCGGAGAAAATGGTGTTGCTGCTTATGGTGCAGTTATGTACGTCAATTTTATCTTTGTTGCCACCTTTTTAGGCTATGCAATTGGCTGTGCCCCGGTTATCAGCTACCATTATGGTGCTGGAAATCACGCAGAGCTTAAAAATCTGTATAAAAAAAGTATGTCTATCATACTGGTCTGGGGCGTGATCCTGTTCGGTGCCGCACAGTTACTGGCACCTGTTCTGTCTAAGATATTTGTCGGTTACAATACCGGCCTGTATGCTATGACACTGCACGGCTTCCGTGTATATGCCATTGCATTCCTGATCATCGGTATCAATATCTTCGGATCCTCATTCTTTACTGCACTGAATAACGGCCTGATATCGGCTGTCATCTCATTTCTGAGAACATTAATGTTCCAGGTCATCATGGTCCTGACACTTCCACTCTGGTTCGGGATCAATGGTATCTGGAGTGCGATCAGCGTTGCGGAGGCGTTGACACTTATCATGACCACTACATTTTTCGTCCGTCAGAAAGACAAGTATCATTACCTGTAAGACAATCTCTATCAAATGTATAACAATATAAAAAACGTATCTCTGCAATGTTTCCCCACTGTCTGAAAAGGAAGCATCTCAGAGATACGTTTTTTATTTATTAGAACATCTTGTGACATGCTCCCACCACTTAAATCTCTGATTTTGAAGTGGGGGCTTCTTGCTCAATGGCTCTACTGAGCCAAGTATCTACAAGCTATCCTCGCGTGCCCCGCGATTCTTTTGCCCGGACACGGGCATATTTTCTTGTTTTTCTATTGTCCGGATACGGACAGTTTATGCTGTCAACATCCTTCTTGCCTCTTCACGGATGTTGATTGCTGCATTACGATCCCTATCCATTTCATTTCCACACGCACAGCGATAGACTCTTTCGGATAATTTCAGTTCTTTCTTTATCCTTCCACATTTACAGCATTTTTTACTGGAAGGAAAAAAACGGTCTACCTTTACCATTTTCTTTCCTTTCCATGCCAGTTTATAGTCTAACATTTCCCTGAACATTCCATATCCATTATCCTGTACGCTTTTTCCAAAATGCAGGCACTGACCCATTGCTTTCATATCGATATCTTCCACTGCAACTGCATCATAACTATCTACAATCTTTTGACTAAGTTTGTGTAGATAATCTCTTCTCTGATTTCGTATCTTTTCATGACATCTGGCAACTTTCTTTTTCTGCAATTCGTAATTATGACTTCCTCGTACGCATCTTGACAACTTTCGTTGCTCCCTCGCCAACCTTTTTTCATTTTTTCTGAAAAAACCTGCTTCTTCCGTCTCAATCTTTTCTGAAAACACTGCCATTCCCTGCATTGCATAATCAATTCCAAGTATCTTTGCAGTACTGTAATCTGATTCAGCTGCTTGGTTTTCACAGCTGTATCCTTCATACAACAGGCTTGCAAAGTATTTTCCGGATGGTTCCATACTGACTGTCACTGATTTCAGACGAAAATCTTCTGCTGGCTCTCTGTGTTTTTTCATGGCAATCCATTTTACCTTAGGAAGTCGGATTCGCTTACTTTCCACCAGAATATTTCCATTGACCAAATTCGTTGTATAGCTGTTTCTGGAATGATGCTTTGACTTGAACCTTGGAAATCCAATCTTGGGTTCTCGAAAAAAATTCTTATATGCCTTTTCCAGATGAAGCTGGACATTTGCCAGTGCCAGCGAATCTACTTCTTTCAAAAATGGATATTCCTTTTTATACATGGCCGGTGTATTTTTTAACATTTTCCTCGTCTTTTCATACTCCTGAATCTTATCATTAAGCATTTGATTGTACAGGAAACGACAACAGCCAAATGTTTTGCCCAGAAGTATCTTCTGTTCTTCTGTCGGATAAATTCGGAAACGATATGCTATGTTCAATACTTTTTCACTCCCTGGCTTTCAATGTATTGACGGATTACTTCTAACGGAACGCCTCCAGCTGTCAGTAAGCAGAAACTCTGACTCCAAAAGGCTTCTTTCTTGCTCTTTCTGAAATTAGATTGTCAATGACTTTTCTTCGATATTTCACTACCATGATCAGATGATAATACATTAGATATACTGAATGCGCATTATGATCTGTTTTTTCCATGCAAATCAGTCCTTTTCTAACAATTTATGTTTTCGACTGACTCTATTATACCACGGATCGCATTGTCGAACAAATGTTCTTTTTGTTTTTTTGCAATTCATCTCCCACCTGCAGAGGAAGGAGAATTCTTGCTATATTATGTTAAAAATTAATATCTTCAATCCTAATTCTCTTCCGCATAGAACACATTCTTATCCAGTGCCTTGTTCTGGTGTGCAACGATTGTTGTACATACAGCATCACCTGTGATATTAACGGCAGTTCTTGTCATATCCAGGATACGGTCGATACCCATGATCAGACCAATTGCCTCAACCGGAAGTCCGACAGAATTGAATACCATTGTCAGTGTTACCAGACCTACACTTGGCACACCGGCCGTACCGATGGATGCAAGTGTTGCAGTTCCGATTACAGTAATATAATCTGTCATACTTAAGTGAATTCCAAATGCCTGTGCGGCAAATACAACGGCTACCCCCTGCATGATCGAAGTACCATCCATATTGATGGTCGCTCCAAGAGGAATGGTGAAGGATGATATCTTCTTAGATACACCCACCTTCTTGGACAGGGTATCGATTGACAGCGGAATCGTTGCATTTGATGTTGCTGTTGAGAATGCGAAGGCCATAACCGGGAAGAACTTCTTGATAAATTTCAGAGGATTCAGTCCGGTAAATATCTTCAGTAAGATCTGGTATACACCGAAACACTGGATTGCCAGTGCGATCAACACACCGATCATATATTTTGCCAGCGGTACAAATGCACTGAATCCGATGTTTGCAAATGTGCGGCTGATCAGGCAGAAGACACCAATTGGGGCAAGTGCCATGATCATCATCGTCATTTCCATCGTTAAACTGGCTGAAGAAGTTCGCAACTGTCTCTGCACGTTCTCCTAATTTTGCAAGGATCACACCGATGATCAATGCAAATACGATGATCTGCAGCATCTCTCCGCTTGCAAGAGAATTAATCGGGTTATCCGGGATAATATTTAACAACGTGTCTGTCAATGAAGTAGCCTTCATAGTTTCTACAGATGCTGCATTGGTCTTGATCGTGCTCATGTCCAGTCCCACACCCGGATTGATCAGGTTTCCGACAGACAATGCTACGGTAACCGCAAGTGCTGTTGTTGCCAGATAAAAGATCAGTGTTCTTGCACCGACTGTGCCAAGCTTCTTCGTATCCCCGATCGACATACTTCCGCACACAAGCGAACAGAATACCAGTGGTACAACCAACATCTTCATCAGTTTGATAAAGCCTTGTCCGACCACGTACAGTACACCTTCTACGATAATGTCGTCTTTGATATGTCCACTTGGAACCGCATAACATAAAATAATTCCAAATACTGCTCCTGCAAGCAATGCAATAAAAATCTTCGTTGTAAGTCCTATTTTCTTCTTTTCCTTCTTCTGTGTCTCTCCCATATTAGTCCTCCGTTCTCTCATCCATATATTCTTTCAGTGAAGCTCTCCAGTCCGGCATCTCGTATACATTGATGATACGAAGGATAAAATTATCCAGAACCGCATATGCTGGTCTTGTAGAAGAAAGATCCGATTCGCTGGTCACTACCGGGCGCAGAGTGATCCTCTTTCCTGCAAGTTTCAAAACTTCCTGCGCAAATTCATAACGATTACATACACCCTGACAGGTTGCATGGTACGTTCCGTATTCATTCGTTTTGATCAGATAAAGAATAATACGTGCCAGGTCTTTTGCACTGGTCGGAGAACCAAACTGATCTGATGCAATCAGAAGTTCATCCTTTGTATCTGCTGCATGAAGTATGCGGTTTACAAAATTATTGCCATTTCCATACACCCAATTACTGCGCAGGATGAAATGCTTGTGTGTAAATTCCTTTACATAATTCTCCCCTGCTCTCTTGGAACGTCCGTAAACGGTCTTCGGATTTGTGTCATCGAACTCCGTATATGGAGTATGCCGGATTCCGTCAAATACATCATCCGTGGATATCTGTACCATCTTGGCCCCTGTCTTTCTTGCCACAATACTTAAATTTCTTGCTCCCAGCGCATTCACACGGTATGCAAGCTCCGGTTCTTTTTCACAGAGATCTGTATCTGTGACTGCTGCACAGTTGATGATCACATCCGGACGGTTGATCACTCCGAAATTCAGCACCTCATCGGTGTCCGTAATGTCTAATTCTTCCTTATCTGTGTTAAACACTTCCATTTCTAATGGATCCAACACTTCATTGATGGCCGATCCGATCTGTCCGGATGCACCAACAATCCATAATTTTAACATATCTGCTTCCTCCTCATCTGCTGGGACCGGCTGACGCCAGTCTCTCTGCTTTCCTTTTAATATAGCTAGTATACACAAAGAAACCGTCGGTTTCAATTCTTAACCAACGGTCTCAAATCTACTCCTCTATGGTATTTTTTTCCACACATCGGTAATGTCAGCGTTTTTACTGACCTCCTGCACCACTTTTGTGCTGCTTATATGTAGAATATCTTTCCCTTCATTCTGCATAAATACAAACACCGCAAACAGAATCATACAAATAAATGTACGAATTCCCAGGCTTCCCTGTTCTGCCTCTTCCTCACCATACAGTTCACTATAAGATGCCCTGTATCTGGGATGTATTGCCGGTATCCCGGATTCCTGATAGCTGTAACGTGTCTGTTCCAGAAGTTCTCTTCTTCGCTTTTCCGCTTCATTCACATGCGCTCACCTCTGAAACAATATATGAGATATCTGTTTCACTCATGTGCAAAACTTACTGCATACAGGCTCTTTTTCATGTTTTCTAAGAGTTTCTGCTTAACGATCTGCCAGTTCTTTTACGATGTCTTCCCATGTCAGACCTTTTTCTACCATCAGAACCATTGCATGATACAGGAAATCCGCGATCTCATATTTGACTTCTTCCGGATTCGGATTCTTTGCTGCGATCACAACTTCCGTTGCTTCTTCTCCAATTTTTTTCAGGATCTTATCAATTCCCTTATCAAACAGATAATTCGTGTAAGACCCCTCCTTTGGATTCTCTTTACGGTCTGCGATCGTGTCATATACCGATTCAAAGATCCGAAGCGGATTCGTCTCATCATAGTCAATTCCTACAAGCGGCTGGAAGAAGCAGGTCGGATTACCGGTATGGCATGCTGCTCCGATCTGATCTACTTTTGCAAGCAATGTATCCAGATCACAGTCAATCGTCAGGGATTTTACATACTGGAAATGACCGCTCGTCTCCCCCTTTACCCAGAGTTTCTGCCGGCTTCTGCTAAAATACGTCATCTTTCCTGTCTTGATCGTCTCATAGAAAGATTCCTCATTCATATATGCCAGCATCAGGATCTCCTGTGTCTTATAATGCTGGACGATGACAGGGATCAGGCCCTGATCATTGGTCTTAAACTGTGAGAACTCCATCATACTCTCAAAAGATGTCATCTTAATTCCTTCTTCCGTACACTTATCTTTGAATGCCACACAATCAATATCTGTACGACTTACATATCTTCCCGAAAGCCCCCGGACACCCGGGCATTTCAAAATTTTAAATAACTCTGACTCTTCTTCCGTATCCGTAATAATCACACACGGTACATCTGTTACATTCATAATGGAATTCAGATCCAGTCTGTGCATAAAGACAATTTCACTGCTGTAATCCTGGATCAGATGCTGATGTTTGAACAATGCATCAAAATCATTTAATGATACCGCAAGCTTCTCTTTTCCGAATCTCTTTGCCGCATCCTCAATCAGTTTGACACTATCCGGCTTAGAGAAATTCAGCATTGCCCGTTTTGCACCTGTATACAGAATCTTCTTAATATCTTCCTGGCGTCTGATATTGCCGCCTGCGATCATCGGGATCCTGATCACACGATTGATCCGTTTCATCAATGTGATCGTTTCATCATGTTCTTCATCCGAATCTGAGAGATCCAGCACGATCAGTTCATCTGCACCGTGATCACTGTAATATTTTGCAAGTTCAATTACGTCTTTGGATACAACAGTCGGATCATCAATCCATCTGACCGCTTTCCCGTCTTTTATAAAAATGCAAGGTATTAATCTTTTATAACTCATGTCTGTCCGTCTCCTTTTAGAGGCTTCCCTTTGTGGTCCATGCCTCTTTTATCCTTGGCTCTTCCATTGTCGCCATATCAAGTGCTTTTCCGAACGCTTTAAACAGCGCCTCCGCCTTGTGATGATCGTTGATACCATCCAGAATCTTCAGGTGGATATTCATCATTGCGCTGTAAGAAACTGCGTAAAAGAATTCCCTTACCATCTCAGTATCCATCTCACCCATCTTATCTGACACAAACTCTGCATTATAATTCAGATATGGTCTTCCGGAGAGATCCACCGCACAAAGTGCGAGTGTCTCATCCATTGGAAGCATAAAGTGGCCATAACGTTTGATTCCGGCTTTATCTCCTATTGCTTCCAGAATAGCCTGTCCAAGTACGATTCCCGTGTCTTCGATGGTATGATGACTGTCCACTTCCAGATCTCCTTTCGCATGTACCGTCAGATCGAACAATCCGTGTCTTGCAAATCCATTCAACATATGATCAAAAAAACCGATTCCTGTATCAATCTCCGTCTTTCCGGTTCCATCCAGGTTCAGAGTTACCGTAATATCCGTCTCCTTTGTCGTTCTTGTCCTGGTGACTGTTCTGTTCATAGCTCCTCGCCTCCTTATTTTTCTGCTGTCTTCTACTCTTCGCCCTCAAAACGGACTTTGATAGAATTGGCATGTGCCGTCAGCTGCTCTGCCTCGGCAAATGCTTCAATATCTTTATGTATATCGCGTAATGCTTCTTCCGAATATCCGATGATACTTGATTTTTTAATGAAATCATCCACAGAAAGCGGTGAGAAAAATTTTGCTGTACCATTGGTTGGAAGAACATGGTTCGGTCCTGCAAAATAATCTCCCAGTGGTTCACTTGCGTATTCCCCGATAAAGATGGCACCGGCATTCCTTACTTTTGTCATCACATCATATGGATTCTTTGTCTGGATCTCCAGATGTTCGGATGCGATCTCATTTGCAATATCAATCACATCATCCATCGTATCTGCGACCAGGATATAACCGTAGTTGTCCAGTGATTTCCGGATGATCTCACTTCTGGAAAGTTCTTTTAAGAAACCATCCACTTCATCCGATACTTTCCGGGCAAGTTCTTCAGATGTTGTGACCAGGATTGCAGATGCAAGTTCATCATGCTCTGCCTGTGAAAGAAGATCTGCTGCCACAAATCTTGGATTTGCCGTCTCATCTGCAATAACAAGAATCTCGCTTGGTCCGGCAATTGCATCAATGCTTACATAACCATAAACTGCTTTTTTCGCCAGAGCAACATATATATTTCCAGGTCCTACGATCTTGTCGACTTTTGGAATGCTCTCTGTTCCGTATGCCAGAGCAGCAATAGCCTGCGCCCCGCCGACTTTATAGATGACATCCGCACCGGCCTCATGTGCTGCAACCAACGTGTTTGGTGTCACTTTTCCATCTTTTCCGGGCGGTGTGACCATCACGATCTCGTCAACTCCGGCTACCTTTGCAGGTACAATGTTCATCAATACAGAAGATGGATATACAGCTTTCCCGCCCGGCACATATACACCGACTCTGTGAAGTGGTGTGACTTTCTGTCCCAGGATTGTTCCGTCCGGTTTGCTGTCGAACCAGCTGTACTGTCTCTGTTTTTCATGATACGTACGGATGTTCAGAAGAGCTTTGCGGATGATCTCCACCAGTTTTGGATCTACTTCTTTATATGCCTCTTCGATCTCCTCTTCTGTAACCTTAATATTGTCTGCAGTGATATCTGCATGATCAAATTTCTTCGTATATGCAAATACTGCCTGATCCTTTTCTTCTTTTACATGAGCGAGGATTTCCTGAACTCCCTGTTCATACTGACCGTAATTATTCGGGCTTCTCTTCAGAAGATCCTCCAGTAAGTTCTCTTTTGCATCTTTTGTCAAACGCTGTATTCTCATAGCCTTAACCGCCATCCTCTCATTTTATTTTCTTTCTGTCTGTACAGTATTATACCTGCTCCCGCAGTCTTGTCAGCAGGTCTTTGATCCTTGCGCTTTCCATACGCATACTGACCGGGTTCACGATCATCCTAGCAGACAACGGACATACTTCCTCCAACACTTCCAGACCATTTTCACGGAGGGTTGACCCTGTCTCTACAATATCCACGATCACTTCGGACAGTCCGACGATCGGTGCAAGTTCAATGGAACCATTTAACTTAATGATCTCTACAGTCTGATGCTTTGTGTTATAGAAATAATCTTTTGCAATATTCGGATATTTTGTTGCTACCCGGATCAGTTCATGATGCTGCAGAAGTGGTGCGGCATCTTTGTATCCGCATACACACATCTTACATTTCCCATATCCAAGATCCAGTACTTCATGTACCTTACGTCCTTCTTCCAGGATTGTATCTTTTCCAACGACTCCGATATCCGCTGCGCCATATTCTACATATGTCGGAACATCCGGTCCTTTTGCAAGAAAGAAACGGAGTTTCAATTCTTCATTGGTGAAAATCAGCTTCCTGGAATCTTTATCTTTCATCTCTTCACAGGTAATCCCGATTTTCTCAAATAATTCTAATGTCTGTTTTGCCAGACGTCCTTTTCCCAGGGCAAATGTCAGGTATCTCATAATGTCTAACTCCTATCTGTACTATTCACGATCTTCTGCTCTCCGGTAACGAGATTGACCATCGTTACTTCTCCGGTCTCCTCGATATATACCAGACTTCCGGCATAATAATCATTTCCGTAACGGATATAATCTTCCAATCCACTGTTTTCATCCTTCTTCAGAAGTTCTGCATTCTTGGCTTTTCTACGGAAATCCTTCGCAAGGCGGATTGCTTCAAGCAGTCTTCCTTCCGCATATACGATGATCGTATTCTTTCTTGGATATACGATGCGGATCTTCTGACGGGTCAGTGCACTCACCAGTTCATCAATTACAATTGCAAAACCGATAGATGGTGATTTCTTACCGAACTTTTCGATCAGATGGTCATAACGTCCACCCTTTACAACTGCATCCCCGGTTCCGTAAGTATAACCACGGAACACGATTCCTGTATAGTATCCATAGGTTCCTGTCATGCTCAGGTCAAAAGTAACAAATTTTTCCACTCCGTAATAGCGCAGGATGTGGTATATCTTCTCCAGGCGTCTGATTGCCATCACACCTTTGGAATTCGGCGCAAGGTTTTCCGCTTTTTCCAGGATATCAATTCCTCCGATCAGTTCATTCAATGCTGAAAATGCTTCTTTGGAGCTTCTCTTTGCCTGAATACTGTCCAGAAATTCTTCTACACCGAAGTAATTGCGGTTACCGATCAGTTCTCTTACTCTTTCTTCCGCCTCTTCATCCAGACTTGCGTCTTCGATCAGACTCTGGAAGAAATCAACATTACCGACACAGAGCTGGAATTCTTTCAGCCCGATCGTCAGCATTGATTCGATCACCAGAGCAAGCATCTCTGCATCTGCTTCTACTGAATCATCTCCGACAAATTCCGCACCCATCTGCGTTGTCTCTCTTAAACGTCCCTGATAGCTGGAATGGTTCACGAATGTATTCCCTGTATAGCACAGACGGATAGGAAGATTCTCATCTTTAAACAACGTTGCCGATGCTCTTGCGATCGACGGTGTGATATCCGGTCTTAATACCAGTGTGTTTCCGTCTTTATCAAAGAATTTATAAAGATCATTAGCCGGTGTCGTTCCGATCTCTTCACGGAACACATCAAAATATTCGATCGTCGGAGTCTGGATATCATGATATCCATATAAATGAAATACTTTTTTCAATCTGCTTTCCAACGCAAGTTTTTTTCCGCATTCTACGTTGTATATATCCCGTACTCCTTCCGGAGTGTGTAATTTTTTCTTCATATGTCCTCCAGGTAGTAATATTTTTCTTCCAGCACTTTAGTGTGCTACCATGTTAAAAAATCACTTTGCATTATACGCAGTTTCATCCGTTTTGTCAAGTTCATCCCGAAGTTCCAGATCAAGATTCAGTGCATCCAGATACGGAACATAGCATCCACGGAAAAATTTCATAAAAAAGCGCTCATCCAGCTCATCAAAACGGAAGCTCTTTCGACCCCCGTTCTGCGCCCGCATCCAAAACTTATACAGTTCTTCAAAACGCATATAATATAAGATATTTCTGGAAGAATAGTAGATCAGAATAAATGCGATTCCCTGCTGTTTCTCAAAGTTCTTCATAAACTCTACCTGATGTTCATGAATATTCTGAAGCGGAAATGTCTCCGCCACACATTCTTTTGC
>ERZ827520.4268-NODE-4268-length-10817-cov-24.635198_pt1 | contig 10817 bp, 8 predicted proteins | sample MGYA00519581_ERZ827520 | MGnify/ENA primary metagenome ERZ827520 (study PRJEB31778, sample SAMEA3449339) | human gut metagenome | biome: human gut; feature: human-associated habitat; material: faeces | place: United Kingdom | collected 2010/2012 ...
AATATCAAAGGAGCATTTTCCAGCCCTTCTTCCGCGTGGACAAATCCCGCAGCCGCGAGTTCGGCGGCGCGGGACTGGGGCTTTCTCTGGTGTGGGAGATCGCCGGCCTGCACGGCGGCTCCGTTCTGGTGGAGGAAAGCTCGGAGGCGGGCAGCACCATCGCAGTGGAGCTCCCAATATAGCGCGATTCCCGCGCAGAGCAAACGTTCTGCGCGGGAATTCTGTTTTTCGCTTATTTCTGCTCCTGAATGTAGAGGCTGACGCGGCTCTGGATGTGCTTGGAGGCCTCCTCCACGCTCTTGCCGCCGGAAAAATAGCCCGCAGCCTCCTCCGTGATGATGTTTATGACGTTCTGGTCGAAGTCGATGTAGCTGGTCGTGGAATCGATCAGCGCCATCACAGCGTCAAACTGCTCCTGCGTGACGGCGTAAAGCTCGACCATCGGTTCGTTTCCATAGCTCATGCCGCCGGTTGAAATGGGGATCGGCTCACCGTTTTCATCGAGCACCTGCTTTCCGTCGTCATCGGTCAGGTATTCCTGCGTCATGGCTTCCTTGGCTTTGGCGTCAAAGACGGATTTCACGATCGGGAATGTCCAGACCTCCTTCTGCGCCTCCTCGGAGAGCGTCGAGCGGATAAACGCCCATGCCGCGTCCTTGTCCTTGCAGGTCGTGGTGATGGAGAGCGTCGTGCCAAAGGCAAACGCATTGCCGCTCGAGCCGTCCTCGCGCGGGAAGCCGATGAAGCGGACGTCTCCATCGAGCACGGCGAACGTATAATAAAGGTCGTCGTAACCGGCAATCGTTGTCGGTGAGAGCAGCTGTCTGCCGTTTTTCATACGGGAGAAGTCGCTCTCATACTCCTCGCTGCTCTGCCAGTCAAACTCCGCCGGGAGCGGCCTGATGAATTCGAGCAGGGCGCGGAACGCATCCGAATCGAAGTCGCAGGTGCCGTTCTGCCAGTCTATAAAGTTCTTCGCGTTCATCGCGACGCAGTACAGGAGCATCTGCGACTGGGTGTACTCCGGGCTAAAGACCGTCGCACCCTCGGAGAGCTTGCCGAGCGCATCGTTGACGTCAGCCAGCGTCCATGTCTCATACCCGCCGACGATCTTTCCAATGCCGATCGCCGTGGTGACGCCAAAGCCGAGCGGAAGCTGGTAGAGCTTGCCGTCCGTCTGCGCGGCCTCAAGCGGCTGCGTCATGAGTGCATCGCGGGAATAGACGGGGTCGTTGTCGATATACGGCCAGAGGTCTTCCAGCAGGCCCTTGGCGGCATACTGCCGCAGCGGCATCGTCATGTCGTTTGCGATCAGATCGGGGGCGTTGTCGGAGATGATCTCGGTGTTGAGCTTCGTGAGACCGGCGTTGGGATCTCCGTCGGACGAATACTCCGCGTAGTCCTTGACCACGATGCGGTAATCGGCATTGGTCTTATTAAAGAGGACGATCTGGCTGCGGAGGTCGTAATCCAGCCCGAAGCAGGCAAGCGTCAGCTCTGTTTTCTGCGGCACCTCGGAGGCATCCACACGGCGCAGCACCACGATCTGCTGTCCGGCGCCGTTCTCGCTGAAATCGTGGCTTACGGCGGCGATGCGGCCGTCTGAGAAAAAGCCGAGGCGGTCCGTGCTGATCTTTCCGGAGTCAATGTCACATGCCAGCCAGTCAACGACCTTCTCCACCTCGCCGCTGTCCCTGCGCTCTCCGAACAGATCGCTGCCGTTCGTGTAGAAATAGCGGTAGATGTCGTTGCCCGCATAGAGCATCCGCGCATTATCGGAAACGGGCGTCTCCTTGCCGAAGCTCTTGCTCGCGGTGTCAAACAGCTTAAAGACGGTCTTGCCCTCTGCCGAGATGGACATCAGACCGACCTCGCTCGGCGAGAGCTGACAGAGCTGAGCGAAGCCGTCATCGCGGCTCTTGCTGAAAATGAGGCTTCCATCCGGGCCGTAGACATTGACGTTCTGATAGTCATAGGTGTAAACATAGCCCTGGTCATCGGAAAAAATGCTGTCGAGCGAGGCATAGACCGTCTCGTTCTGCGGCGCCGCGGGCGTGATGGTACGCAGCTGCGTGCCGCTCGCGTCGAGCTGGACAAGCTCAGAGAGCGTCCCACCGCCCGTTCCGTCCTCCGAATAGCAGTCGGTCTGGCGGTAGATCCAGATCGTCCCTTCTGCGCCGGCCGCCATGTTCTGGATGCTGGTGTTGACGGTATAGTCCGCCGGATCGGCCGCTCCGCACAGCGCCTCCACGTCGGGCTTGGAGACGTAGTTTTCAAGCTGGACACATTCCCCGCTGTCCGGGTCAAGGCGGAAAACAGCCTCGGTATAGGTGTCGTAGAACGACTCATTTCCACTGTCGTCGATGTAGCTCGCCTTGCCGCCGTCTGAGACGCCGCCGGCAAAGAAAAGCGTGTTGCCCGAAACGCAGCTCGTGCTGACCCAGCGGACCTGCTCGGGGATGTCCAAATACTGCGCCTGATAGGCGTACTGCGACGATGCCTCCGGCGTCGTTCCCGTCTGGGCGGACGAGTCTGTGCCGTTTGGTGTTGTTTTGTCCTTGCTGCATCCTGCAAGCGCCCCAAGCAGAAGCGTGAGCGCGGCACAGGCAGCAATCATGCGTTTTTTCATAACGTTGCCCCTTTCCTGACGTTTTCCTCTTTTCGTCCCTATCCTAGCAGACTCACTCAGAAAAAGAAAGCCGTTCAAGAGTTTTTTAAGAAAACCTTAAGAAAGAGCCAATCCTCCCAAAATGATCTGCAATTTAAAATAATATCAAGACTTTATCTCAAAAACTCTTGTCAAATAAACGATCATCCGATATAATATAGGCACAGGGGAACCGAACTCGCAACGCATTCGGAGGCAGCGGGAACATCCTTTCTCCTTGTATCTCACAAACCTGGCCCCTCGCTCTCATAATCACAAGACAATGGCCGCAGGCGGATACCCCTGTCAGTATTTTCTGCGCGTCATTTCTGTCATGGCAGGTTCCCCTATGCCTGCTGTGCTCCTTCCTCCGCCGCCCCTGTCTCCACACAGGGGCGGTATCATTTGCCTGAAAAGCCCGGCGGCAAAGCTCTTGCCGCCGGACTTCAGATATTTCTTCGGTCGTTTCTGGTCGTTCCTAGTCCTTCCATGTGTCGATCAGCATTTCGATCTCCGCGGTAAAGCGGCGCAGGCGCTGGTTCGACTGCTCCTTGCAGGCCATTGCGACCGCAACGAGCCGCTGCGCCGCCTCCACGAGCTGTGCAAAGGCTTCGTTCTTTCTTGCGCGGCCCTTTTTCTCAATGCGCTGCCCCTCTGTGACCACAAGGAACTTGCCTTGCAGCAGGTCAAATTCCGTCCCGCTGAACGGCGCGACCGCGCTGTAGCCCTCAGAGACAAGGCGGTCGCGGAATGCCTCGCAGTTTTCTTCATCGCCGTGGTTGACAAACACAACGCGCGGCTTGCGCGTGAATGCGTGGACCCAGTGGAGAAGGCCGTCTCTGTCCGCGTGACCGCTTGTGCCGTGCAGGGCGCAGATCTCTGCGTTGACCGAGATTTCCTCCCCGAACAGGCGGACGGTTTTTGCGCCGCTCAGAAGGCTCCGTCCCAGCGTGCCCTCCGCCTGATAGCCAGCAAAGAGGATGATGTTCTCCCATCTCCAGAGATTGTGCTTGAGGTGATGGCGGATGCGTCCCGCGTCGCACATGCCGCTTGCGGAGAGGATGACCTTCGGGCGCGGATCGTCGTTGATCTTCTTCGACTCCTCCACGCTCTCCGTCAGATACAGATTGGCAGACCAGAGCGGATTGATCCCCTGCCGCAGAAGCTCCCGCGTTTCCCCGTCCAGATATTCCGGATCGCACTGCATAAACACCGCCGTTGCCGCCTCGGCAAGCGGGCTGTCCAGATAGACCGGCCAGCCGTCGTGCCCCTGCACGAGGCGCTTTTGCTTGATCTCACGGATGGCGTACAAAAGCTCCTGCGTCCTGCCGACCGCAAACGCCGGAACGATCACGCTGCCGCCCCGGTCAAAGGCGCGCTGCAAGACCGCGGCAAGCTCCGCGACCGTGTCCCCCGCCTTCTCATGGAGCCGGTTTCCGTAGGTGGACTCGATCACCAGATAATCCGCCTCGTCCACCGTCAGAGGGTCGCTGAGGATCGGCTGGTCCGTGTTGCCGACGTCACCGCTGAACACGATCTTCCGCGTCTCCCCGTTCTCCGTCAGCCACAGCTCCACGCACGCCGAGCCGAGCAGATGCCCGACGTCGGTAAAGCGGAGCTCCACGCCCTCCGCGACCTTGATGCGCTCTGCATAGCTGCACGGGCGCATCAGCCGCAGCACGCCCGCCGCGTCTTCGGTGGTATAGACCGGCTCGACAGCCGCGCGTCCGGCACGCACCGCCTTGCGGCTCATCCACTCTGCGTCGCTCTGCTGAATGTGCGCAGAGTCCATCAGCATGATGCGGCTGAGATTCTCCGTCGCCTGCGTCGCGTAGACCTTTCCCCGAAATCCGTCCTTGTACAGCTTCGGCAGCATCCCGGAGTGGTCGATGTGCGCGTGCGTCAGAAACACCGCGTCGATCTGTCCGGGTGCAGCCGGCAGGGGCACGTTTTCAAAAACGTTGAGACCCTGCTCCATGCCGCAATCGATCAGGAATCTGCCCCCACAGCATTCCAGATATGTGCAGCTCCCCGTTACCTCGTGTGCCGCGCCAATAAATGTGATTTTCATGGCTATGCTCCCTTCCTCATATCAAATCAGATTTGCTCCACAATGTATCGCTCCGCCTGCTGCGCGGCAGCCGCGCCGTCCGCCGCAGCCGTCAGGATGCCCCGCAGCTGCTTTGTCCGAACATCACCCGCCGCAAAAACACCGGGCAGATTTGTCACGGTCGTCTCGTCTGCCGGAATGTATCCCTCCGCGTCCAGCGTGACCTGTCCCCGGAACAATCCCGTTTCCGGCACGCCGCCAAGACACACGAACGCCCCGTCACACGGCATATCCCAGACATCTCCGCCGCGCTGTTCCCGAAGACAGATGGACGAGACCCAGTTTGCATGCAGGAATGCCAGCACCTCGCTTCCGGCGTAGCGCTCCACGTTCCGCATCATTTTCAGCTTCGACGCATAGGCCTGGCCGATCGTCATTTTTTCGCCCCGATGCACCAGACAGACCCGCTTTGCAATGCGGGAAAGGAGCATCGCCGCCTCGGCAGCCTGCTCACCCTCCCCGATCACCGCAACGGTTTTCCGTTTGTACATCATGGAGCGGCAGGACGCATAGTAGTGAACGCCGCGTCCCAGCATCTCGTCCTCTCCTTCGACCTCGAGCTTTCTCGGCGGCGCGCCGGTCGCCAGAATGACGGCGGGCGCCTGATAAATTTGCTTTGCGCCCTCCACGGTCTTGACCGGCTGCGTCAGCTCGACGCGCCGCACCTCCTCGGTCACAAGCTCCGCGCCGAAGCGCTCCGCACCGCGCTGCATTTTTTCACTCAGGCTCAGCCCGTCGATCCCGGCGTCAAAGCCCGGATAGTTTTCGATGTTTTCACTTCGGACGGCCTGCCCGCCGACAGACTCTTTTTCCAGCACGACCGCGTGAAGCCCTGCTCTGGCGGCATACAGTGCGGCAGAATATCCCGCCGGGCCGCCGCCGACGATCACAATGTCATACATCGCAGCCATACAGCTCACCTCCATTCCGCCCCAGCATTTTCTTCAAGAAAGCGTCGATCTCCCTCTCCGAAGAAGGGTCGATCAGAAAGCCTGCCACCGCGCCGTTGATAAACAGCAGCAGCGTCGGCAGCTTGTGAATGTTGTACCTGCGTGCCAGAGCCGTTTCCGTATCAAAATTGACACGCCCCACAGTGATCAGTCCTTCGTACTGCGCGGAGATCAACTCCAGTGCCGGTGCGAGCGCGCGGCAATACCCGCACCACGGCGCCCAGAATTTCACCAGAACCGGCTTCCTCGTTTTCGAGACATCATCCCGAAAGCTCTCTGTCGTGATTGCGTTGATTGCCATATTACGCTCCTTTCCCGGCGCGATGCGCCGCGTCTTTCGGCTTCTGTTTCCCTCCGTCCTGTTTATAATTGAGACATCATCCTATTTATATTTCCACTTTACCAGTATTCGCGTACCTTGTCAAGAAACCCCTCAAAAAAGCGCCGCTTGTGTTTTACCGGCGGAACACTTGCGAATAGACCGATTTTATGGCATAATAATCTTTAGAACTTGGAACAGGAGTAACTGCCATGGCCGCTTTTACAAAACAGGCGATCAAAGCAAGCTTCCTGAAGCTGCTGGGAATGTACCCGCTGCGGGACATCAGCGTCAAAATGATCGTTGAGGACTGCGGCATCAACCGAAAATCGTTCTACTATCACTATCAGGATATCCCTGCGCTTTTGGAGGAGATCCTGACCGAGCAGGCCGATGCGCTTCTTGCGTCCTACCAGTCTGTCCATTCCCTGGAGGAATGCCTGACCGCAGTGCTTGAAAAGCTGATTGCGAACAAGAATCGTGTGCAGCACATCTACCGCTCCGTCAACCGGGATGTGTTTGAAACGGCGCTGATGCAGGTCTGCGGCTATCTTTCCCGGCTGTACATCGACGAGATCACGCAAAGCCATCCGATCTCCGATGCCAACCGGGAGCTGATCATTGGTTTTTACCGTGGTGAGAGCTTTGGACTCATCATGGACTGGATGATGCGCGGTATGCCGGACGACGTTCTGACGTATTTCCATCAGATCTGTGTATTCCGCCATGGTATGAGTGAGGAAATGCTGACGCGCATGGTGCAGTCAGACAAATGATGCCATATTGGACTCGCGCAGCGTTTCGCCGCACATGGCAAAACGCTGCGCGTTTTTTGCTGCCTATGAGACAGAGATTTCCGCACATCAAGGCAGAAAACCGGCGGATGGCGTTTCTTCTCTCTTGACACGCCGGATATTGCGCACTATAATACTTCAAAAATGAATCATTCAAATTAAAAGGAGTTTGCACATGAATCTGAATATCACCATTTCCAGAAAGATCGCGCTCGCCTACAGCGCCGCATGCAAACCGCTTTGCCGGGAACTGGGCCTTCCGCAGACGGCGTTCGACATTCTGATGTTCCTCGGAAACAATCCCGAATACAAAACCGCCAGTGAGATCGTGGAGATCCGGCGCATCAAGGCAAATCTGGTGTCCGTCAATGTTGAGCGGCTGGTGCAGGAGGGCTATCTCACGCGCCGCCCGGTCAAGGGCGACCGGCGCAAGACAGAGCTTCTCTGCACCGAAAAGGCGCAGCCCATCCTCAAGCGCGGGCGGCAGCTTCAGAACGCTTTTTCCGAGCGGCTGTTTGCAAATATGGACGAGGAGATGCGCAGAATCTTTTCTGCGGCAATGCGCATCATTGAAAACAATCTGAATGAGCTTCTGGAGGCGGACGAGCAATGAAGATCCTATTGACGATTCTTGTCACATTTTTTGCGGGCATGGGCGCAGGTCTCGGCACCGGCTTTGCCGGGATGAGCGCCGCTGCCGTCATCAGCCCCATGCTCATCACCTTTTTGGGCATCGAGCCGTATATGGCGGTGGGCATTGCGCTGTCCTCCGACGTGCTTGCCAGCGCGATCTCGGCGTACACCTACCACAAAAACAAAAATCTCGACGTCAAAAACGGCTCGATCATGATGGCGAGTGTGCTGATCTTTACCGTGGTCGGCAGCTACGCAGCCAGTCTCGTCCCCTCGAGAACCATGGGAAGCTTCTCCGTGTTCATGACTTTTCTGCTGGGCATCAAGTTTATTTTGCGCCCCGTTATGACCACAAAGGAGTCTATGGCGCAGATCTCGGCCAAAAAGCGCGCAATCCAGTCGGTCGCCTGCGGTGTTTTGATCGGACTGATCTGCGGCTTCATCGGCGCCGGCGGCGGCATGATGATGCTGCTCATCCTGACGAGTGTGATGGGCTTTGAGCTCAAGACCGCCGTTGGTACGAGCGTGTTTATCATGACATTTACCGCGCTGACAGGCGCCGTGTCGCATTTTGTGATCGGCGGCATTCCGGATATTCTGACGTGGGTGCTGTGCGTGCTCTTTACGCTTCTCTGGGCGCGCATCGCGGCCGTCTTTGCCAACAAGGCGCAGCCCAAGACGCTCAACCGTGCGACCGGCGTGGTGCTGGTCGTTCTCGGCGCTGTCATTATGGGCTTCCAGCTCCTGAGCTGAGCATTTTCCCGGAGCGATTCCACTTGAAACTGTATGAGCGCCGCGGTCATGACTGACCGCGGCGCTTTGAATATACATTGGCTCAGTATGGGATCACTTCTGCGGCATCTGCCAGCCGTCAATGTCGGTGTGCAGCAGATGGTGCGAACGCTCCGACAGGGGCTTGCCCAGATACTCGGCATAAAGTGCCTGGACATCGGGGTTTTCGTGCGAGAAGCGGATCGCCGTCTTGCGGTCGAGACTCCAAAGGACGTTGCCTCTGCGCTCAGCGCATTCCTCACCGTCGTGGATGGGCTGACCGCCGCCGCCTGCGCAGCCGCCGGGACAGGCCATGACTTCGACGAAGTCATACGACACGCTGCCGGATTCGATGGCTTCCATCAGCTTTCGCGTGTTCGCAAGGCCGCTCACGACTGCCGTGCGGACGGTGCCCGCGCCGGGAATGTCGAACGAGGCTTCCTTCCAGCCCTGCATGCCGCGCACGGAGGAGAACGCATCCGGATCCGGGTTCTTGCCGGTGACCAGATAGTATGCGCTGCGAAGCGCCGCGTCCATGACGCCGCCCGTCGCGCCGAAGATGACGGCTGCGCCGGTACCGGAGCCGAGCGGGCTGTCAAAGCCGCTTTCCTCCAGCGAGGCGGGGTCGATCATCGAGCAGCGGAGCATACGAACCAGCTCGCGCGTGGTGATGACCACGTCCACGTCCGGATCTCCGCAGGCATCGCGCATCGTCGGCAGCTCCGCCTCCGCCTTTTTGGACGTACACGGCATGACGGAGATGACGCGCAGGTTTTTGGGATCAACGCCGATCTTGTCCGCAAAGTGGCTCTTGGCGACCGCGCCGAACATCTGCTGCGGGGATTTCGCCGTGGAAAGGTTCTTTGCAAACTGCGGGAACTGGCCCTTCACAAAGCGCACCCAGCCTGGGCAGCAGGAGGTGAACATCGGCCACGCATAGTCATCACGATGGGTAAAGCGCTCGATAAACTCGCTGCCCTCCTCCATGATGGTGAGGTCGGCACTGAAATTGGTATCAAACACATAGTCAAAGCCAAGCTGGCGCAGCGCCGAGGCAAGAACGCCCGGTGTGGCCTGCTCCGGCGTGAGGCCGAAATATTCGGTCCATGCCGCGCGGACGGCGGGCGCGACCTGCACAACCGTCGTCAGCTCCGGGTCTGCCAGCATACGGTAGACATGGTCGGTGTCATCGCGCTCCTCGAGTGCGCCGACCGGGCAGTGCGTCACGCACTGACCGCAGTAGGTGCAGAGGGAGCTGGAAAGGGTGTTGGCCTCCGCCGTGCCGACGGTCGTGCGGGAGCCGGTGCCGACCAGATCCCAGATATGCACGCCCTGCATCTTCTCACAGACCTGCACGCAGCGCATACACTTGACGCAGCGGTTTTCAAAGCGCAGGATCGGCGCGGTATAATCGACCGTTGCCGGACGCAGCTTTCTCTGATAGGGCGCGCCGAGGAGGTTATAGTCGTTGGAGAGCTTCTGGAGCTTGCAGTTGCCGCTGCGGGTACATTTGACGCAGTTGACGTCATGCTGGCTGAGCAGAAGCTGAAGGTTCACACGGCGCGTCATACGCACTTTCTGGGTGTTCGTATGGATGACCATGTCCTCGCTGACCGCATTGTCACACGCGGCAACGAGCGTATCCTGCCCCTCGATCTCGACCATGCAAATGCGGCATGCGCCGATCTCGTTGAGATCCTTGAGGTAGCAAAGCGTCGGAATATCAATATTCACCGAGCGCGCCGCATCGAGGATGCTTGTTCCCTCCGGCACGCAAACGGTTTTGTTGTCAATGACAAGTGTTACCATCTTTCCGTTCTCCCTCCCTTGAAGATGCCATAGCCAAAGTGGTCGCAGCGCAGGCATCTGGAGCTTTCCGCACAGGCTTCCTCGTGCGTCATGCCGAATTCGATGTCTTCAAAATCGCACTTGCGCTCACCTGCTTCGCGCTCCTTGGTGTTGACGCGGCCACGTGCGGGACATACGTCGAGATGCGGCGCGGGGATCTCCACGTCGGTGCGGATCTCATGGTGGAAGCCGAGCTGCTCGTCAATGTTGGCCGCTGCGACCTTACCGGCTGCAATGGCGCGGATGGCCGTGGCAGGGCCGGTCACGCAGTCGCCGCCGGCAAAGACATTTTCCATGTTGTCGACCTGGCTGGAGCTTTCCGCCATAAACGTACCGCGGCGAATGGGGATGCCGGTCTGTGCAAAGCCCGCGATCTCAACGCCCTGCCCGATGGCAACGACGATGATATCCGCCGGGATGCGCTCCTCAGGCTGCGCTGCCGTTTCCGGACGCGGGCGGCCAGACTTGTCGGCAAAGCCGATGATCTGCGGCTGCACCCAAAGCGCGGCAGCCTCGCCCGCCTCGTTCGCCTCGATGCGAACAGGCGCGCAGAGCTCGCGGATCTCCGCGCCTTCTGCGATCGCGCCCTGTACCTCGTCCGGAAGGGCGGTCATATCCGCAATTCTGCGGCGATAGACGCAGGTGACGCTGGATGCGCCGAGACGGACAGAGCTTCTTGTCACGTCCATCGCGACGTTGCCGCCGCCGATGACCACGACACGCTTGCCGGTGAAGTCCGGCATGA
>ERZ827520.4270-NODE-4270-length-10815-cov-2.783643_pt1 | contig 10815 bp, 10 predicted proteins | sample MGYA00519581_ERZ827520 | MGnify/ENA primary metagenome ERZ827520 (study PRJEB31778, sample SAMEA3449339) | human gut metagenome | biome: human gut; feature: human-associated habitat; material: faeces | place: United Kingdom | collected 2010/2012 ...
CCATCATCAAGGCCGGTTACAAGAAGGTGGCCCTGCTGCACGACAACTCCTCCTATGCCAAGGGCCTGGCCGAAGAAAGCCAGGCGGCTCTGGAAAAAGCCGGTGTGAAGATCATCTTCTACGATGCCCTGACCCCCGGCGAACGTGACTACACCGCCATCCTGACCAAGCTGAAGGCCGCCAACCCCGACCTGATCTTCTTCACCGGCTACTACCCCGAAACGGGTATGCTGCTGCGCCAGAAGAAGGAAATGGGCTGGGATGTGCCCATGATGGGCGGTGACGCCGCCAACCATCAGGACCTGGTCAAGATCGCCGGTCCCGAAGCCGCTGCCGGTTACTTCTTCGTGAGCCCGCCGCTGCCCCAGGACATGGATACCGACGAAGCCAAGAACTTCCTGAAGGCCTTCAAGGACCGTTACAAGACCGTGCCCGTCTCCGTGTGGGCCGTGCTGGCCGGTGACGCCTACAAGGTGCTCGAGGCCGCCATCGCCAAGGGCAACGACGATCCCGAAAAGATCGCCGAATGGCTCAAGCAGCTCAAGGAACTGCCCACCCTGTCCGGCAAGATGGGCTTTGACGAAAAGGGCGACCGTGTGGGTGATTTTTACCGCATCTACAAGGTGAACAACGCAGGCAAGTTCGAGCTCCAGGCTCGATAGAAAAGTCATCCGAAGCGGGGCGGCGGGCAGTGAACGCCGCCCCGCAAACTGCGCCGTGGGGCGCATGACCGAGACATGGAACAGTTTTTTCAACAACTTTTGAACGGCCTTGCCGTGGGCGGCATCTACGCGCTGGTGGCCCTGGGCTACACCATGGTCTATGGCGTGCTCAAGCTCATCAACTTCGCGCATGGCGACCTGTTCACCATCGGCGCCTATCTGGGCCTGACCCTGCTGGTGAGCTGCAACCTGGCGGGCGTGCTGCCGCCGGTGGTGGCCGTGCTGGCGGTCTTCATCATGGTGGGCATCATGGTGGCCATCATCGGCTGCCTGCTGGAGCGCGCCGCCTATCGCCCCCTGCGCAAGGCCGGGCGCCTTTCGGCCGTGGTGTCCGCCCTGGGCGCTTCCATCTTTTTCCAGAACGCCGTCATGCTGGTCTACGGCGCGCGCTTCTATGTTTATCCCGACTGGCTGCGACCGGACTTCACCGTTGACCTCTTCGGCATCGCCGTCCCCGGCGTGCGCCTGATGGTCATCGCGGCCAGCGTTATCCTGATGCTGGCCCTGTGGGCCTTCATCCAGCGCACCCGTATCGGCGCGGCCGTGCGTGCCGTGGCCATCGACCAGGGCGCTGCCCGCCTCATGGGCATCAACGTGGACCGCATCATCTCCTTGGTCTTCTTCATCGGTCCCGGCCTGGGCGGCGCAGCCGGCCTCATGGTGGGCATCTACTACGGCCAGATCGACTTCACCATGGGCTGGTCCTACGGCCTCAAGGCCTTCACCGCCGCCATCCTGGGCGGTATCGGCAACATCCCCGGCGCCATGATCGGCGGCCTGCTGCTGGGCGTCATCGAAGCCCTGGCCGCCGGCTACATCGCCATCGCCTGGAAGGATGCCATCGCCTTCACGGTGCTGATCCTCATCCTGATCATCCGTCCCACGGGCATCCTGGGCGAAAGGACGGCCGACAAGCTATGAACCGCACCATCGTCATCGTCGCGCTGGCGGCGGCCCTGCTGGTCCTGCCGCTGTTCACCAATCCCTACTGGACGGACGTGTGCGTCAGCATCGGCCTGTATGCCCTGCTGGCCCTTTCGCTCAACGTCATCCTGGGACAGGCCGGCATCTTCCATATGGGGCATGCCGCCTTCTTTGCCGTAGGGGCGTACAGCACGGCCATCCTGAACACCATGTACCACTGGCCCATCTTCCTGACCATGCCGGTGGCAGGCTGTGCGGCGGCCCTGTTCGCCCTGGTGGTGGCGCGGCCCATCATCCACCTGCGCGGTGACTATCTGCTCATCGTGACCATCGGTATCGTGGAGATCGTGCGCATCGCGCTCATCAACGACGTGGGCGGTCTGACCGGCGGTTCCAACGGCATCTTCGGCATCAGCCGTCCCGTGTTCTTCGGTTTCCGCATCTTCAAGCCCCTGCATTTCTATTATCTGGTCTGGGGCATGGTGGGCGTCAGCCTGCTGCTGTTCTACGGCCTGTGGCGTTCGCGTATCGGCCGCGCCCTCAACTGCATCAAGGAAGATGACGTGGCCGCCGAAGGCTGCGGCATCAACGTGACCCACTACAAGCTCATGGCCTTCGTGCTGGGCGCGTTCTGGGCCGGTATGGCCGGCACCCTCTATGCCGCCAAGATGACCACCATCGCGCCGGAATCCTTCAACTTCATGGAATCCGTCATCATCTTCGCCGTGGTCATCCTCTCGGGCGGCAGCCAGCTGGGCGTGCTGGTGAGCGCCTTCCTGTTCATCGGCCTGCCCGAGCTGCTGCGCGAATTCTCCGGTGCGCGCATGCTCATTTTCGGCCTGGCCATGATGCTGATGATGATCTGGCGTCCCCAGGGCCTCATGCCGCCCAAGAGCCGCCGTTACGGCGTGGCAGCGCTGCTGGAGGCCATCAAGGCCCGTGCCTGTGCCGCCGCTGACGGCAACGCGGTCCGCCTGGCGGACGATGCCCGCACCGCCGAGAAGGAAGGAGGCCGCGCATGAGCCTGCTGCAACTGCATGAGATCAGCAAGATCTTCGGTGGCCTGATCGCCATCAACGAGCTGTCCTTCTCGGTGGAGCAGGGCAGCGTGGTGGGCCTCATCGGTCCCAACGGGGCGGGCAAGACCACGGTCTTCAACTGCATCACGGGCAACTACAAGCCCGAACACGGCCGCATCACCTTCGGCGGCCAGGACATCACCGGCAAGCGCCCGCACAATATCGTGGAGATGGGCATTGCCCGCACCTTCCAGAGCATCCGTCTGTTCGGCAAGCTGCCCGCGCTGGAGAACGTGCTGGCGGGCCGTCACTGCCGCCTGAAATCTGGCTTTTTGTCCTCCATGCTGCACACGCCCTGGCAGCGCCGCGAGGAAAAGGCCGCTGTGGAACGCTGCATGGAAGAACTGGAGTTCGTGGGCCTGGCCGACCATTACGCCGAGGCCGCCAGCAGTCTTTCCTACGGCAACCAGCGCCTGCTGGAAATCGCCCGCGCCCTGGCCTCCGACCCCCGGCTGCTGATCCTGGACGAGCCCGCGGGCGGCATGAACGACCAGGAGACCGTGGCCCTGGTGGATACCATCGCGGCCATCCGTGACCGTGGCATCACCGTGCTGCTCATCGAGCACGACATGCGCCTGGTCATGCAGATCTGTGAACACCTTGTGGTGCTGGAAAACGGCACCCTCATCGCCCAGGGCACGCCCGACCATGTCCGCAACCATCCTGCGGTCATCGAGGCCTATCTGGGTTCCGACGATTCCGAGACGTGGTAATATGGCACTGCTGACGCTATCCAACATACATGTCCGTTACGGCAGCGTGGAAGTGCTGCACGGTATCGACCTGCACGTGGACGAAGGGGAGATCGTGACCATCCTGGGCGCCAACGGCGCGGGCAAGAGCACGACCCTGCTGTCCATCAGCGGTCTGGTGCGGCCCTGCGAAGGGGAGATCATCTTTGACGGCAAGCCCCTGCTCAAATACCCCAGCCACGAAGTGGTGAACCTAGGCATCGCCCAGTCGCCCGAAGGCCGCCGGGTCTTCGGCACCATGAGCGTGCTGGAGAACCTGCGCCTGGGGGCCTTCTGCATCCGCGACAAGGAACGCAGCGAGCGGACCCTGGAGTGGATCTTCGAGCTGTTCCCGCGTCTGTTCGAGCGCAAGCAGCAGGAGCAGGACGCCGCCATCGCGGCGGATCGCCGCTCCCAGGTAGGCACCGGGGATCGCAGCGAGCGGATCCGCACCTACAACTTCCCCCAAGGGCGGGTGACGGATCACCGCATCGGCCTGACCCTCTACCGTATCGACGCGATCATGGACGGCGATTTGGACGAAATCATCGACGCGCTCATAACCGCCGACCGGGCGGAAAAACTACAGGCGGCGGGTGAGGGACAATGAGCGGCGAAACCCTGCGTCTGACCGACGCGCCCGCGGATTTGCGGCGGGCGGCGGAGCTGCTGCGGGCCGGGGAGCTGGTGGCCATTCCCACCGAGACTGTCTACGGCCTGGCGGCGGATGCCCTGAACGGGCGGGCGGTGCGGAAGATTTTCGAGGCCAAGGGCCGCCCCATGGACAACCCGCTCATCGTGCATATTGCCGACATAAAGGACTGGGCGGCGCTGGTGACCCATATTCCGGAGAAGGCCCGGGCGCTGGCCGCCGCCTATTGGCCGGGCCCGCTGACCATGATCTTGCCGCACGCCCCCTGCATTCCAGACGAGGTGAACGCCGGGCTGGCCACGGTGGCCGTCCGCTTCCCCGCCCATCCGGTGGCGCGGGACCTCATCCGCCTGACGGGGCGGCCCCTCGCGGCCCCGTCGGCCAACCGCTCCGGCATCCCGAGCCCTACGACCGCCGCCCATGTGCTGACGGACATGGAGGGGCGGATCGCCGCGGTGGTGGACGGCGGCCCCTGCGCCGTGGGGGTGGAATCCACGGTGGTGGATCTTTCGGGCGAAACGCCCCGGCTGCTCCGCCCCGGCGGGGTCACGCTGGAGATGCTGGAGGCTGTCGCGGGGCCGGTGGACGTGGACGAAGCGGTGACCCATGCCCTGCGGGAAGGGGCCGCGGCCGCCTCCCCCGGCATGAAATATAAGCATTATGCCCCGGCGGCCCATGTGGTGCTGGTCAAGGGATCTCCCGCCGCCTACGCGGCCTATGTCAACCGGCGGGGGGCCGCGTTCCCCGGCCGGGTGACGGCCATGTGCTTCGACGGGGAAGAGAGCGCGCTGACCGTGCCGTTCGTCACCTACGGGCGCCGGGAGGACGGAACGGATCAGGCCCATCGGCTGTTCGACGCGCTGCGGCGACTGGATGAACTGGGAGCCGAGGAGGTATACGCCGCCTGCCCGCCGGAGGACGGCGTGGGGCTGGCGGTCTATAACCGGATGCTGCGGGCGTCCGGATTCGAGGTGGTGGACGCGGATGAACCGGCCGGATAAGCTGTTTGTCCTGGGACTGACCGGCCCCACAGGGGCGGGCAAGTCCGCCGTGGCCGGCATGCTGGCCGCCGCCGGGCTGCCGGTGCTGGACGCCGACAAAATCGCCCGGGAGGTGGTGGAGCCCGGCTCCCCCTGCCTGGCCGCGCTGGCGCGGGCCTTTTCTCCCGACATCCTGCGCCCCGACGGAACCCTTGACCGCAAAAGGCTGGCCGCCCTGGCGTTTCAGGACGACGCCTCCGCTAAAAAGCTGAGCGCCGTCACTCACCCGGCCATTATCGCACGCTCCCTCGCCCGGCTGCGGGAGTGGGAGGCGGCGGGCTGCCGGGCGGCGGTGGTGGACGCGCCGCTGCTGTACGAAAGCGGCATGGACGCCATCTGTGGCCTGGTGGCGGCGGTGATCGCCCCGGAGGACTTGCGTCTGAAGCGGATTCTCGCGCGGGACGGCATCACCGAGCAAGAGGCGCGGCGGCGGATGGCCGTGCAGCCGGACGAGGCCTTTTATCGGGCCAAGGGTGCCCGGCTGCTGGTCAACGACGGCGATTTGGCCGCCCTCAGGCGGCAGGCGGACGCGCTGCTGGCCTGTATAAACCATCGGACATAAGACAGAAAGGGGTCCGGCCGTGAGCAAGTCAAAAACCGAAAATAAAAAGCGCGGCGGGCTCTCCATCCTGCTGGAGCTGTTGCTGCTGGCGGCGCTGGTCGTCGGTACGGGCTTCTTGCTGCGGGAGGGCTATCACCGCTATATGAAGGCGGCCTATCCCCTGCAGTATGACGAGCTGGTCGGCCGCTTTTCTCAGGAATACGGTATCGAGCCGTCCCTGGTGTACGCCGTCATCCGCACCGAAAGCGGGTTTGACCCTCAGGCGGTATCCTCGGCGGACGCCCGGGGCCTGATGCAGCTGACCGCTGACACGCTGGACTGGGCGGTGAGCAAGTCTCCGGGCGCCGAGCCGGTGGGCGGGGAGGATTTGTTCCGCCCGGAGGTGAATATTCGCTACGGGGTGTATGTCCTCAAGCTTCTGGGGGAACAATTTAAGGAACCGGACACGGTGCTCGCCGCCTACAACGCGGGTATGGGCAACGTGCGCCGTTGGCTGAAGGATCCGGCGTACTCGCAGGACGGCGAAACCCTGACCGCCATCCCGTTTGAGGAAACCCGGAACTATGTGCAGCGGGTGCGGGACGCTCAGGCGATGTACCGCGAGCTGTACGATATGGCGTAAATACAGCCGCTTCAAGCGGCATTTGGAAAGGAATGTGTGTCGACATGGCGGACAAGAACAAGGAACAAACAGCGGCCGACAAGCTGCGGGAGGAGCTGTGCTACGCGCCCACCCAGGCGGCCAAAACCCTCAGCGAGGAAGAAATCGCCAAGGCGGACGCCTATTGCGAGGAGTATAAGGCCTTTATCGACGCGGCCAAGACCGAGCGGGAGGCGGTGGAAACCGCTATCCGGGAGGCGGAAAAGGCGGGCTTCGTCCCCTTTGACCGGACCGCCGCGCTCAAGCCGGGCGACCGGGTGTATTACAGCAACCGGGATAAATCCCTGCTGCTCGCGGTAATTGGCAGCCGGCCGATTACCGACGGGGTGTCCATCGCGGCGGCCCACATTGACTCTCCCCGCCTGGATCTCAAGCCCAACCCCCTGTACGAGGACAGCAATCTGGCCTATTTCGACACCCACTATTACGGCGGAATCAAGAAGTACCAGTGGACGGCCATTCCCCTGGCCCTGCATGGGGTCATCGTCCGCCGGGACGGCACCACCGTGCAGGTGCGGGTGGGCGAAGACGACGGGGATCCCGTCTTCTGCGTCACTGACCTGCTGCCCCACCTGGGCACCGAGCAGATGAAGCGCCCCGCCACCGAGGTCATCAAGGGTGAGGATCTCAACCTGCTTATTGGCTCCCGCCCCTTCCGGGACGATGAGGGCAGCGATCTGGTCAAGCTGAATATCCTGAAGCTGCTTCATGAGAAATACGGCATTGTCGAGGCCGACTTCCTGTCGGCGGAACTGGAAATCGTGCCCGCCTTCCGGGCGCGGGATCTGGGCTTTGATCGGAGCATGATCGCGGCCTATGGCCACGACGACCGGGTCTGCGCGTATCCTGCGCTGACCGCCCTACTCGCGTTGGACGTCCCGGCCTACACCGCTGTGACCATCCTGGCCGACAAGGAGGAAACCGGCTCGGAGGGCAATACCGGCATGCAGTCCGCCTTCCTGCGGTATTTCATCGCGGACATTGCCGCCGCCTTTGGGCAGGAGGCCCGCCATGTGCTGACCAATTCCCTGTGCCTGTCGGCCGACGTCAACGCGGCGCTGGATCCCATCTATCCCGAAGTAATGGAGAAGCGCAACTGCGCTCAGCTCAACCAGGGCGTGGTGCTGACCAAATACACGGGCTCCCGCGGCAAATCGGACACCAATGACGCCTCGGCCGAGCTGATGGGGCAGATCCGCCGCATCATGGACGACAGCGAAGTCGTCTGGCAGATCGGGGAGCTGGGCAAGGTGGACGCCGGCGGCGGCGGCACTGTGGCCAAGTATATCGCAGATTTGGACGTGGACACGGTGGACATGGGCGTGCCGGTGCTGAGCATGCACGCCCCCTACGAGGTGGTCTCCAAAATCGACGTCTATATGGCCCACCGAGCGTTTTACGCCTTATTAAACCGTCAATAAAAAAGAAGCGGCCGCGCAGCGCGGCCGCTTCTTTTTTTGCTCTTATCCCCAAAGCTCCTGGATTTTGCGGTTGACCCGCTCCCGCATGGCCAGCACAGCCTGCGAGGTGCGGGGGTACTCCTTGAATTTCACCGCGCCGTCCTGCTCAAGCAGCGCCACGATCGCCTCATGAGGCAGCTTCTGCTCCAGCAGCTGGAGCGCCCGCAGATCCTGCAGCCCCTCGTGGAACACCAGCTGCCGGATGGAGGGCACCGGCTCCCCGTCCGGGCCGGGATATACCAGGAAGGCGTCCCCCGCCGGGAAAGCATCCTCCGCCCCCGTCTCGGCGTACGGGTCGATCGGCCGCTTGGAAAGCATGCTGTACCAGAAATTATAGCCCCACTGGAGGAACCCCTCGATGTGGTACTTGAACAACTGCGCCCCCAGAATCCGATTGCGCGCCGACGGCATGGCCATGAAGCGATTGCTCACATCCTCCCCCTGCCCGCAGCAATAGTAGGTCCACAGATGCTCCACCCCATGATCCAGGAAGGTGTCCACATGGTTATTGGCGGGAATGGGATGCTTCACCAGCCCCTTTTCATAGGAGGCATAGTCGGACAGCGCGTCAATGACCGGGCATTCGCCGCCCAGGGCCTCGTCCACCACCGCCGCCGCCCGGCCGTAGCTTTCCAGCGCGTCCATGCTCGGCTCATCGGACACGTGGAAATAGCAGCGGGACAGTCGGTCGTTCGCCCGTAAATGCGCCTGGAGCGCCTCCAGAAACGCCTTCAGGAAGCCCGTGTACTCTGCCGACGCCGCGTCGGTGTCCCACCCAAATATCTGTTTGACCTCGCCGTCCACGTCGGCCAAAATTTTGGGCGCCGCCGTGGCCCCCCACTGAGTAAACAGATGGGAGATCTCAAAGTACTGGATGCCGGAGGCTTCCGCCATTTCCATGTAGCGATCCAGCTTGTCAAAGCCGAAGCGCACCTCCCGGCCACGCACCGTCACATCGACCAGCTGCACGGTGGGCCGCTCCCCGCCCACCGCCGTGTCCAGCGGCGGGGTAAACACCGGCGTCAGCAGCAGGTTGATGCCATACGCCGCCGCGTTCTTCATATACTTGCCGAGAATGGTCCAGTGCTCCTCGGAAAGCGGCTCCACTCCGTACCAGGTGGCCAGACAGTCCGCGTGGAACCATTCGGTATGTACCAGCGTCTGTGGGGGAAGCGCCGCGCCGACGACCTCCACCGGGAAGGATACCTCGATCTGCTCCTCTCCCGCCGTCAGCCGCACTGTCACCGCACTCTTACCCGCGGGGGCGTCATCCGGCACCACGAAGGATACCCACAGGCAGCGCCACTGCCCGCTGAGCACCCGCAGTTCCCCCTTGTGCGGAAAAAGCGGATCGGGGTACAGCCCCGGCTTGGTGCTAAGATACTGCCCGTCCCCCTGGCCATAGCAGGGGAGCGCCACCGGCGCCTGTCCCACGTCGTACAAATCGGCCTCGCCGCTGAAGGGCAGCTGAGCCCGGGCGGCCACCAGCATCCGTGCGACCTGCGTGGAACGGCAGGCCACTTGAAAATTCACCCGTTCCCCTCGCAGGGCGGTCACGCCCGCCGTCCCGCCGGCCGGCAGTTCCTCGTCGGCAAACACCTTTTGCAGGGAGTCGAGTACTCGTATGTCCATCCCCATTGTCCACATCTCCTTATCCGCTACAGTAAATCCCACAGTATGGCTCAAATTATAGCAAATTCTCTACGGCGGGGATTGACACTTTCGGCCAGGATTGTATCCGATTCGGCCAGTTTTTTTGTTGCGCTTTTTTCCTATTTCTGCTATGATGGTAGCTATGGAAACCCGTCCGGCGGCCGACTGCCGGAGAAAGGAAGATCTCTATGGCGTTTGTGAAGGAATTGCTGGCCGCCTGCGCGGCGGAAGGCTATCGGATAGATGAAAAAGCGGGCACCGCCAGCGGCGTGGCCTCCGGCATCGCTTTTCTAGCCCGGGTGGAGCCCGGCACCATCGAAATGTCGGTCAACATCCCCGCCGACCACCTGCCGAAGCTGCAGGCCGGCATTGCCGCGGCCAGTCCCGCTTATGCGGCCGCCACCGTGGTGCATCATAATTTCGGGGTGCTGTTAACCCTGCCCGGGACGGACGGCCTGTCCCCCGAGGAATATACCGCGCTTATCCGCATCGCCGCCGTCGAAGCTACCAAGCTCATCGGCGTGGCCTATGACGATAAGTTCGACCGGGACGGAGAGCCGGTCTCCGCCTACATCCGGGGCTTTTTCGGCGCGCTGCTGGGCGCGGTGGTCGGCATTATCCCCTGGGTGCTGGTCAGCAGCCTGCTGCACATCACCTCCTGGTATCTGGGCGCGCTCATCAGCGTTGCCTCCTTTTACGGCTACTGCTATCTGCGGGGCGCCCACAGCACCCGCTACGCCGTCACCCTGATCGTCGTCTTCTCCCTGGGCGTCATGGTGCTGCCCGGCGTCGTAACCCAATGCATCTACGTCATGCAGGAGGGCGCCGCGTTTTGGGATGCCCTGGCCCTTGCCTTTCAGCCCCAGGTGCTGATAAGCAATCTGGCCTCCATGGGCTTCGGGCTGCTGGCGAACATCGCCGGCCTGCTGGCTATCAAGAACCGGGTGCTGTCCTACACCCATGAGGCCCAGTTCCTCCGCCGCCCCCGCAAGCCGAAATTCTGATCGCCCGCCGCGTTAAGCGGGTATCGATAGGCAAAAAGGCCATCCGCACAGCGGACGGCCTTTTTGCAGTTCTTTTCCGTTTGCATGGGCGTTTCCCGGAGCTGGTACCGCCTGTTCCGGCACTCCGCCGTCTCCTCTACTCGTTGGCCTCGATGACCCGCCGGCACAGCTCTCCCAGATCCGCCAGGGAGGCGATTTGCCCGGCCTCGCCCCGGAAGCCCGCCGCCCCTTTAAGCCCCCGCATGTACCAGGCCGCGTGCTTGCGCGCCTCCCGAAGGGCCACTCGCTCTCCCTTGAGGGATACGGCCAGCTCGATCTGCCGGTACA
>ERZ827520.4277-NODE-4277-length-10801-cov-2.388889_pt1 | contig 10801 bp, 9 predicted proteins | sample MGYA00519581_ERZ827520 | MGnify/ENA primary metagenome ERZ827520 (study PRJEB31778, sample SAMEA3449339) | human gut metagenome | biome: human gut; feature: human-associated habitat; material: faeces | place: United Kingdom | collected 2010/2012 ...
CGCTGCTGCTGGCGCTGAAGCTGCTCGGCCGGGAGCTGGGCGAGCTGCGCATCTATGACCCGAACGCCGCGCAGTGCCGGCGCTACGAGCTGGAGCTGAATCAGGTTCTTCCGCTGGACCACCCGCTGCCGCCCGTCACCGTCTGCACGGAGGACACGCTGTTCGACTGCGACCTGCTGCTGTTCACGGCCTCGCGCGGCGTGCCGCCCGTCGGCTCCGGCGTGGCGGACGTGCGGCTGGCGCAATACGAAAAAAACCGCGCCATGCTGCGCAGCTATGCAGCCATGGCGCGCAAAACGCACTTTACCGGTCTGTTCTGCCAGATCTCCGACCCCGTCGATCCGCTGGCCTGCGCCGTTTTCCGCGAAAGCAACCGCAACGCCGCCGGGGAATTTGACGGCTGCGGCCTGCTGCCGGAGCAGGTGCAGGGCTTCGGCCTCGGCGTGATGGAGGCGCGCGCCCGCTGGTGCGCGCAGGAGGACGGCATCGACTTTTCGAACGGCCGCGTCTACGGCCCGCACGGCGGCGGCCTTGTCGCGGCAAACGATCCCGCAGCCTACGACAAAGCGGTCTCCGCCCGGCTGACGGAGCGGGCCGTGCATGCCAATCTCGAGGTGCGGGCGCTCGGCTTCAAACCGTATCTTGCCCCCGCCCTCTCCTCTGCCGCCGTGAGCATTCTGTCTCTTGTGCGCGGGCAGCCGTATGATGCCGCTCTGCCGCTCGGCGGCGTGTGGCTCGGCGCACAGCGGCGCATGACGCCGCTCGGACCGCTGCAGCGCCGCGAGCCGCTCCACCCCGCGCTACTTGCCCGCATCGAGGCCGCGCGGCTGGAGCTGGAGGCCTTCTGCCATGATGCCTGAGCCGCTGACTCTCGTCTGTCCGTCGGCCGGGCCGCGCCTGAGGGACGTGATCGAGACGGCGCTGTGCGACCTTCCGGTCCGCAATGCACAGGGTGACCTGCGCGGCGCGCGCATTCTGTTTGCACTCGATGCAGGCTCCGCCGGGATGGATGAGCCGACACTTCGCCTGCTTCGGCGGCTGCGGAGCGAGCCGGGCTGTCTGGAGGGCTCCGTCTGCGGCTTCGTTGTCGACGGAGAGACGGAGCTTTACACGAAGGCGCTGGCGCAGGATCTGGCGCTCGCCGCGAATCTCGCCGGAGCGGCCCTGCCCGGCAAGCCGCTCGTGGAGGGCACAGGCTCCCTCTATAACCAGCACATTCTCGCCGCGCGGCGCGGCATGAGCTGGGAGGAGACATACCGTGCACGCACGAGGGAGCTGGGAGAACGCCTGCTCGCCTTTTCCCCGAAGCGCGTCGGGCGGCCGAAGCTGCTCGTGCTGCATGCCTCCGAAAGCGGCCGCTCGAGCACGCTCTGGATAGGCCGCGAGCTGAGCCGCCGCCTGAGCGGCTGCTGCAGCATTGCGGAAATTTCGCTGCGCAACGGCACGATCCACGACTGCCGCGGCTGCTCCTACAGCGCGTGCCTGCATTTTGCGCGCAGCGGCAGCTGCTTTTACGGCGGAGCCATCTCCGAGACCGTCCTGCCCGCGATCCGCGAGTGCGACGCCATGCTGTTTCTCTGCCCGAACTACAACGACGCCGTCGGCGCAAATTTCACGGCCCTGTTCAACCGCCTGACGAGCCTGCTGCTGCAGTGCGACCTGTCGGAAAAGCAGCTCTACAGCGTCATCGTCTCCGGCTACTCCGGCGGCGATCTCGTCGCGCGCCAGCTGCTCGGTGCGATGTGCCTGAACAAGACCGTCTCGCTGCCGCCGCGCTTCTGCCTGCTGGAAACGGCGAACGACCTGCCAACGGCGCAGGCTCTGCCGGGCATCGCCGGGCGGCTGGACGCCTTTGCCGCTGCCATGCAGCGCTCCCTGTGTCAGCCCGCCGGGAACAGCTCGGAAATTTCACCGAACGAATAGCCCATCTCTTCCCAGCGCGTGAGCAGACTGTCGAGGATGGCCGCATTTGTCTGCGAGGTGCTGTGCAGCAGCACAACGGCTCCGTTGTGGATGCGCGGGATGAGCTTGGCATAGGCCTGCTCCGACGTCGGCTGATCGTCCTGCAGCCAGTCCACATAGGCAAGGCTCCAGAACACGGTGTGATAGCCGAGCTGCTGCGCCATTTTCAGCGTCTCGTCAAAGGGCGCGTGGTCCTTCGCCATCTTGGTGAGGATATAGTTCGTCGTCCCGTTGAGGATGCCGGTAATGCCGTCCAGCTCGTTTGCTGCAAGGCACTGGTGCATGGGCCGTATGATGGGGATGCCCCCGCCCACGCTCGCCTCGAACAGGAACTTGACGCCGTTCTGCGTCGCCAGCTCCAGAAGCTGCGCGCCGCGGGCCGCCACCAGTTCCTTGTTGGAGGTCACGACGCTCTTGCCCGCCAATATTGCGCGGCTGACAAATTCATACGCCGGCTTAATGCCGCCGATGACCTCTATAACGACCTCGATTTCGGGGTCGTGCTCGATCACGTCATAGTCGCGGACAAAGCGGTCGCTGTATTCCAGCCCCGGAAAGTCGCGGATATCGAGGATGTATTTTATCTCGATGCCCTCGCCGGCGCGCTTTGCTATGGAGCCCGCGTTCTTCATGAGTACCTCGGCCACGCCGCTGCCGACGACGCCGTGTCCGAGCAGTGCCACTTTTGCCATATTTGTATGTCCTCCTACCGTTTTACTCGCCTGTGATAAAGTCGACTTCCACAACGCCTTCGCTCGCCCGCAGCCGTTCGAGCAGTTCAGACAGTTCCATAACAAGCTCGCCCGTCTGCGCGGTCACGGAGATCGACGCCGTGCCGTCCACCGGTATGTTCTGGTTCATGGTAAGTATATTCGCTCCGGCGCCCGCAAATATGCCGAGAAAGGAGCTGAGCACGCCGGCGCGGTCCTGAAGCTGCGCATAGAGCGTGACCGTCCGGTCTATCCCCCTGTCGTAAAACGGGTGCACCTTATCCTTATACTTATAAAACACGCTGCGCGATATGCCCACGGCCCTGGCCGCCTCCGACATGGTATGCGCCTCTCCGTTCTTCAGCAGGCGTTTCGCTTCCACCGTTTTGACTGCGGCTTCGGGCAGCATATCCCCCGATACTATATAGTATTTCAGACTCTCCAAAAGAGTTCGCCTCCTGAGAACAACTGTACTCAATACGCGCACAACTATACCACAATAAACGCATTTCAATCAAACCGGGAAGCGGGCCGGATTTTCCGCATTTCCCGGGAAATGCTCACTCGGACGCGGCATTTCTCGCTCTTGCGACGGATTATGGAAATCCGTGGGAGGGTTCTCCCACGGATCCGAATTCAAAGCATATTTCCGCGATGGAAAAACAGCGCATATGAGATTAAAACAGCGTGATCGTATGGGTGCAGGCGCGGCTCGCGCCCGCGTTCACGCGCTGGATATACGCCTTGTTCGGCAGTTCGCCGCTGAAATTCACCGCGTCGGACAGGCCCAGCCAGGGCTCAATGCACACAAAGGGCGCGCCGTACGGCTGCCACAGGCCGAGGTTTGGGAACCCTTCGAACCCGACGGTCACGCCGTGGCCCGAAACACCGCTGCGCAGCGTCGCCGACGTGGACTTGACGTCCTTGAGCACCGCCGCGCTGGAGCGGAAGTACTCGTGGCTGAGCGGAAGCTCCTGACCAAAGTCGATAAACGGCTCGCCGGTCAGGCCAGCCAGGCCGTCCTCCAGATAATAGCGGTCCAGCCGCTCGTTCTGGTTGAGCTTTATCGTATAGTCCTCAAACCGCTCGCCCTCCACCAGCGGGCAGCGGAAAGCCTCGTGCGAACCGACGGAGAAAAACATCATGGAACTGCCCCTGTTCGTCACGTCGTACTCGACGGAAAGGGTCGTCCCCTGCAGCCGGTATGTGATGATAAACTCAAAGTCAAACGGGTATTTCTTTTTCAGCTCCGGATTCGACTGCAGGCTGAACGAAGCGCTGCTCTGCCCCGCCGCAGTCACCTCAAATACGTTGTCGCGCGCGAAACCGTGCTGGCCGATATGGTAGGTTCCGCCGGCATAGGTAAACGCGTCGTTTTTGCAGCGGCCCACAAAGGGGAACAGGACCGGCGCGCGCCGGTTCCAGTATTTCGGGTCTCCCTGCCAGATATATTCAATGCCGCCGTATACCAGGCTTTGCAGTTCCGCGCCCTTGTCCGAGATAACCGCAGTCACTTTTCCGTTTGTAATTTCTGTCAGCGCCATGGAAACACCTCCGTTTTTTCTATCATACATGAACCCCGTCCGGTTGTCAACTCACATGTTTTTTCCGGGCACAAAAAGGGGCAGTTTTTCAAGGTAGATAATATCGTCGCGGTAAACGGCGTCGCCCTCGGCCAGAATGGCCATCTTGCCGACGACCGTGCCGCCCGACTCCTTGACGAGCTTCTCCACAGCGAACACCGACTCGCCCGTGCTGATTACGTCGTCGATGATGAGCACGCGCTTGCCGCGCATTTTCTCCACGTCCGCCGCGTCTATGTAGAGCACCTGCTTCTTGTCCGTCGTAATGGAGCGCACCTCGATCGAGTGCGGCTCGCGCATATACAGCTTGAGCGCCTTGCGGGCGATCAGGTAATTGTTTTCGCCGCGCTGGCGGGCCATTTCATAGACGAGGGGGATGCCCTTCGCCTCCGCGGTAATCATGATGTCGTGCTCGGGCGCGACCTTGTTGAGCTCCGCGGCGCAGGCCGTCGTCAGCTCCACGTCGCCGAAGATCACGAAGGCGGCGATGTAGAGGTCGTCCTTGAGCTTGCAGAGGGGCAGGTCGCGTTCCACGCCCGCGACTTTCAGTTTATACGTATCCATTTTCTTTCACCTCTATACCAATTTTTCGGGCAGCTTTTCGCCCGCGAGCAGATGGAAGTGCAGGTGGGGGATCGTCTGTCCCCCGTCCGGGCCGCAGTTGTTGATTACGCGGAACCCGCTTTTCAGGCCGAGCTGTTCCGCAATCACGGCGATCGCTTCAAAGCACTTCGCGATGATCGCCGAATTGTCCGGCGTGACTTCGGACGCGTCCGCCAGCACATGCGCTTTCGGCGTGACCAGGATGTGGATCGGCGCCATTGGGTTTATGTCCTTGAACGCAATGACGTCCTCGTTCTCGTAGACCTTGGCGCAGGGGATCTCCCCCGCCACAATTTTGCAGATAATATCGCTCATGAACTTTACCTCCTTATCGGGTGCGGACGGCGCATTCAAAGCCGGTCGTCCTGAAATTCTGAAAACAGCGGTTGCAGCTGACGCAGGGCGACGTCTCCTGCCCGGCCCGGAACCGGTCGGGCGCGTCCGGCTGGCACACGAGCGGCCGGCACAGGGCCACGAGGTCCATCCCCGCGTCAAGCGCCCGCTGCATGTCGCCCATGCTGCGCAGTCCGCCCACCAGGATGAGCGGCACATCCGGCAACGCCGCTTTTACCTGCGCCGCGCGCTCGAGGAAATACAGCCGTTCTCTGGTTCTGGGCGCAAAATCATACCCGCTCAGCTCCACGGCCTCCGCGCCGGCCTCTGCGAACATCCGGACCATGGAAACGAGCTGTTCGCCGTACTGCTCGTCGTCCGCGCGCGTGTTGCTGTTGACTTTGACAAATACGGGATAGCCGTCCCCGCAGGCGGCCTTGATCCCATGCATGATCTCCAGCGGCAGGCGCATGCGGTTTTCCACGCACCCGCCGTATGCGTCGGCGCGGTGGTTGTAGTACGGGTCGACAAACTCCGACAGCAGATAGCCGTGCGCGCAGTGGACCTGCACGCCGTCAAACCCGGCCGCCTGGGCGCGCACAGCCGCGGCGATATACGACTGCTTCAGCTCTTCGATCTGTTCGAGCGTCAGGCGCTGCGGCACGGGCGCGTCCTCCGCAGCGCGCATGGCCGACGGCGCGACGGGCCGTTGCGGGCCCACATGGTATTTCGCGCCGGCGTGGCTGATCTGCGCCACGATTTTTGCGCCGTTGCAGTGTCCCGCCTGCGCAATCGGCCTCAGCAGTTCGGAAAAGCTGTCGTCGTATATCCCGGCCTGCCCGATTCCGGACTGGCCGAGCGGGTAATCCACAAACAGGTGGCCCGTGAGAATCAGTCCCGTTCCGCCTTCGGCAAGCCGCCGGTAAACCGTCTCCAGCGCTTCGGTCGGCAATCCGGCGTCGGTTGCCAGGTGCTCGTCGGTCGCCGAGCGGACAATCCTGTTTTTCAGCGCAATGTTTGCCAGGGAAACCGGTTCAAAAATATTCTTTTCCATAGAGGGCCTCCCTCAGTGAAGCATTGCCAGCAGCGCAGGCTCCGCAGCAGACAGCGCGGCGTCCAGCTTCTCCGTATCCTTGCCGCCGGCAAGGGCGGTGTCCGGCCGGCCGCCGCCGCGGCCGCCGGTCAGCTCGGCAAGCTGCCTTATGAGGTTGCCCGCATGCGCGCCCGCCTGTACCGCGTCGCGGCCGCAGGCGCACAGGAAGTTGATCTTCCCGTCGTTCACAACGGCGAGCACGGCCACAAGGTCCGGATATTTTTCCTTCATCAGGTCCCCGGCCGTGCGCAGGGCGTCGGCCGCCAGCCCGGAGGGCTTCGCCACCGCCAGCCGGACAGGGCCAACCTGCTTTGCGCCGGCGGCGATCTCGCCGATCTGGAGGGCGGCGAGCTTCTGGTTCAGCGCCGCGATCTCCTTCTGCGCGCTGCGGAGCTCCTCGTGCAGGGCTCCTGCGCGGACGGCGACTTCCGCCGTGCTGGACTTGAGGATGTGCGCCGCCTGCTTGAGTATGCCGTCGGCCGTGTCGAGCTGCTCGAGCACGCCGAAGCCCGTCACGCACTCGATTCTGCGCACGCCGGCCGCGACGGAGGACTCCGAAACGATCCGGAACAGGCCCATGCGGCTCGTATCACACAGGTGCGTGCCGCCGCACAGCTCCCGCGAAAACTCGCCCATGCTCACGACGCGGACAATGTCCCCGTACTTTTCGCTGAACAGGGCCATGGCGCCCGCGGCGCGCGCCTGGTCAATGGGCATCATGCGCACGTCGACGGGCAGTCCGTTCAGAATCTGCTCGTTGACCATGCGCTCCACCTGCGCCAGCTCCTCCGGCGTCATGGCAGAAAAATGCGTAAAGTCAAGCCTGCCGCGCTTCTCGTCCACATACGAGCCCGCCTGCTCGACATGCTCGCCGAGCACACGGCGCAGCGCCGCCTGCAGAAGGTGCAGCGACGAGTGGTTGCGCGCAATGGCCTGCCGGCGCGCAGCGTCGACGGCGAGTGCCGCCGCGTCTCCGATTTCCAGACGCCCCTCGCGCAGGGTTCCGATATGGTAATATACGCCCTCGGCGTTTTTCTGCGTGTCTGTCACCTCAAACAGGGCCCCGTCCGCGCGGATTTCGCCGCGGTCGCCGACCTGCCCGCCGCTCTCCGCATAAAAAGGCGTTTCGGCGGTGACAACGATGCCGGACTGGCCGGCCTCCAGCACGCCGGTCTGCTCGCCGTCGACCACAATGGCCGTGACGGGCGATTCGCCGGCAAGCGACTCATATCCCGTAAATTTGGTGGGCGACACGTTTTCCAGCGTCAGCCCCGTGCTGTCCCAGCCGCCCGCGGCGCTGAGGTTTTCACGCGCCGCGCGGGCGCGCTTGCGCTGCGCGTCCATCAGCTGCGCAAACGTCTCGGCGTCCACAGCCAGGCCCGCCTCCTGCAGCACGTCCTCCGTCAAATCGAGCGGGAAGCCGTAGGTGTCGTACAGCTTGAATGCGTCCTCGCCGCGCAGGACCGTCCGGCCCTGCGCTTTCATGTCGGCCATCATGTCCGCAAGCATGCCCAGCCCCGCGTCGATCGTGCGCGCAAAGCTCTCCTCCTCGTTGAGGATGACTTTCTTAATATAGGCGCTTTTGCTCTGCAGCTCCGGATACGCCGTCAGATTCTCCGCAATCACCGTATCGCACAGCTCGGCGAGAAAGGGCTTGGCGATGCCCAGCAGCTTGCCGTGCCGTGCGGCGCGGCGCAGAAGGCGGCGCAGCACGTATCCCCTGCCCTCGTTGGACGGGATAACGCCGTCGCCCACCATGAAAACGGTGCTGCGGATATGGTCGGTAATAATGCGCAGGCTCACGTCCGCCGCAGGCTTCTCGCCATAGGCTACGCCCGCAATCCGCGCGGCGTGGTCGAGGATTTTGCGGACAGTGTCCACCTCGAACAGGCTGTTTACCCCCTGCATGACGCAGGAGATGCGCTCCAGGCCCATGCCGGTATCGATATTCGGATTGGCGAGGGGCGTGTAGTTGCCCTCCGCATCCTTGTTGAACTGTGTGAACACGAGGTTCCACACCTCCACATACCGGTCGCAGCTGCAGCCTACGCCGCAGTCGGGGCTGTCGCAGCCGTATGCGGGGCCGCGGTCAAAATAGATCTCGGAGCAGGGGCCGCAGGGGCCCTGCTCAATCTCCCAGAAGTTGTCCTCCTTGCCCATACGCACGATGCGCTCGGGCGGCACGCCGACCTCTTTGGTCCAGATTTCAAAAGCCTCGTCGTCTTCCAGGTAGATGGAGACCCAGAGCCTGTCCTCCGGAATCTCCAGCGTCTTCGTCAGGAACTCCCAGGCCCAGGCGGTCGCCTCATGCTTGAAGTAGTCCCCGAACGAAAAGTTGCCGAGCATTTCAAAAAACGTGCCGTGCCGCGCCGTCTTCCCCACGTTTTCAATGTCGATGACGCGGATGCATTTCTGGCAGGTCGTCATCCGCTTGCGCGGCGGCGTGACCTCGCCGGTAAAGAACTTTTTCAGCGGCGCCATGCCCGCGTTGATCAGCAGGAGCGATTTGTCGTCCTTCGGTATCAGCGGGTACGACGGCTGCCGCAGATGCCCCTTTGATTCAAAAAAGGAGAGGTATTTCTCCCGGATGTCGTTGAGCGAAACCCAATTCATGCACATTCCTCCAAAAAATAGTCGTCCCCCCGTAAACCGAAGGGACGAATCAAATCCGTGTTACCACCCAAATTGCACGGTAAACCGTGCCGCTCATTGCCCTTAACGCGGGAACACGCCCCCGTTTTCACGGGGGAGCTCGCGGAGAGCGTTCACACGGCCGCGCAAAGGGGCTTCCACCGCTCCCCTCTCTCTGCATACCCGGTCCCGCGCTACTGTTCCGTTCACTGCTTTGCCTCTATTATATCCGCGCCGCAGCCGTTCGTCAAGGCTTCCGGCAGGAATTCTTGTTGACGCAGGCGCTTTTTCGGGTATATTATATGGATATATAAATTCATGAGAGAGGCGGTAACCATATGCGCGCGTTGTTTGGCGTAGCCGGCGTGCCGGAAGAATTCTATGAAAGCGGGCTTAAAAGCACCGTACAGGCGCCGGGCATGGTCGCCCGTTACGGCCTAGACTGCTTTGAATACCAGTGCGGGCACGGCGTGCAGCTCTCGGCGGGCACGGCCGGAAAAATCCGGGCCAAGGCGGAGGAACACGGCGTATCCCTGTCCCTGCACGCACCCTATTATATCTCCCTTTCGTCCAGCGACGAGCAGATCCGGGAAAAGAGCGTCGGGCACATACTCAAGAGCGCCCGGGCGCTGACGGATCTCGGCGGAGTGCGCATGGTGGTGCACAGCGGTTCGCTGTCCGGCATGCAGCGCGGCGAAGCGCTGGAGCTTGCGGCGGACACGCTGCGGCGCGCGCAGCGGGCGCTGGACGAAAACGGGTACGGGAATATTGTGCTCTGCCCGGAGACCATGGGGAAAATCGGCCAGCTCGGCACGGCGGAGGACGTGGCGTACCTGTGCGGCGTAGACGAGCGGATGACGCCCACCATAGACTTCGGCCACCTCAACGCCCGCACCTTCGGCGCGCTCCGGGAAAAGGCGGACTTTCTCGCCGTGCTCGACTTGTTCATAGACGCCCTGGGCATGGAACGCATGCGCCGGTTCCACTGCCACTTTTCCCGCATCGCCTGGTCGAACGGGGGCGAGAAGGCGCACCTGACCTTTGCCGACGAGAGCTACGGCCCGCCGCACATCCCCTTTCTGGAGGCCGTCTGCGAGCGGGGGCTTGCGCCCGTTGTCATCTGCGAATCGGCGGGGACGCAGGCGAAGGATGCAAAGACGATGAAAGACTGTTATGAGAGTATACTACAATCACAGTGAGGTGCGGTATGATGACGACGATCGATAAACTGCGGACGCTGCTTGCGGACCTGGACGGGATTTTGCTGCTCGACGAACAGAACCGCCGGTATGCGACCCGGATGCAGACGAGCGCGGGCGCGGTCTATATCACGGAAAAAGAGGCGTATTTCCTGACCGACTTCCGCTATATAGAAGCGGCGCGGCGCGCCTGCGCCGGGTTTGAAGTGCTCGAACAAAAAGGCGCGCTGACCGGCCAGCTTGCACAGCTCATGGCCGGCGCGAAGCGGGTCGGTTTTGAGGACGCGACGACGACGGTAAGCCAGTACGGGCGGCTGGCGGGCGCGCTGCCGGTGGAATTTGTCCCCGTCTCCCGGCAGATTATGGAGCTGCGCTCCATCAAGGACAGCTACGAGCTGGAGTGCATCCGCGCGGCGCAGAAGATTACCGACGAGACCTTTGCCTATGTGCTCGAGCACATCCGGCCCGGGATGACCGAGCGTGCCCTCGCCGCCCTGATCGAATACCAGATGCGCCTGCGCGGCGCGGACGGCCAGCTCGAGGACCTTGTCGGTGGCGCGGCCCGTAAGCGCCGAGACGTTCACCGTCGGGATCCACGACGCGAACGCGAGGCGCTTGTCGCGGCAGGCATCGATGATCCACTCCCCCATGCGGCGGTCGAGCAGCGCGGCGGCCCGCTGGTCGAGC
>ERZ827520.4280-NODE-4280-length-10791-cov-8.218797_pt1 | contig 10791 bp, 8 predicted proteins | sample MGYA00519581_ERZ827520 | MGnify/ENA primary metagenome ERZ827520 (study PRJEB31778, sample SAMEA3449339) | human gut metagenome | biome: human gut; feature: human-associated habitat; material: faeces | place: United Kingdom | collected 2010/2012 ...
GAAGCCCCGACCGGTTTCGCCCTCGCCACCGACATCGCCGAATGGCTCGTCAAGAACGGTGTGCCGTTCCGTCACGCGCATGAGCTTTCCGGCGCATGCGTCAAGATTGCCGAAGACCGCGGCCAGGAGCTGTGGGATTTGACCGACGAGGACTTCATCAACGTGTTCAAGGACTTCCTGCCGGCGGACAAGGCCCCGCAGGTGCGTGAAGTGCTGTCCACCGAAGGCTCCGTCTCCGCCCGCAACGGCAAGGGAGGCACCTCCCCGCTGCGCGTGCGCGAACAGATCGTTTCCGCCAAGACCACCATCGAGCAGCTACGCGCCTTCGCCAACTCCGTGTCCGACGGTTCCGCATACAAGTCGCCCGAATCCCTGCTCAAGTAATCCCTATTAAGCAAGGAGCAAAAAGCGGTGCTGTTGACGCGCACGCAGATACGACGGCTGGTCTACGCGCACGGCCGGGAGATTCTGGAACATGACCACATGGCCATCGAAAGGGTCTGCTACCAGCATGGCGTGGTCACCACATTCGCCCATTCCATTCGTGTGGCTTGTCTGTCCGTCTGGCTGGCAGACAGACTGCACCTGTGGAATAGGGTTGATCTACGTTCGTTGATTCGCGCCGCTTTGCTCCATGATTACTTCCTTTACGATTGGCATGACTGGGACAACGGCACCCATCGGCTACACGGATTCACACATGGTGAAACGGCCATGCGCAACGCCATACGGGATTTCAAACTCAACCAGATCGAACGGGACAGCATCGAACATCACATGTTCCCATTGACTCCCTATCCGCCGAAGTACATCGAAGGATACCTTGTCACCGCGGCCGACAAAATCAGCGCCACGAAGGAAACGCTCTCTTTCGATCGTTTCGACAAACCCGCATCCGAACAACCGACGGACAGGAGCTGATGGCTGTGGCGCTCACACTCGAATATTTGTTCCTTTGGTTCCTGTTGTACGCCTTTATCGGATGGGTGTACGAGTCGGTTCTCGTGTCCGTTTCGGAACGTCGATGGGTCAACCGTGGTTTCCTTAACGGGCCGTTGTGTCCAATTTACGGATGCGGCGCGGTGCTTGCGATCGTGCTGTTGCGTGACTTCACGAATCCCATCGAGATTTTCCTTATCTCCTCATTCGGCGCGAGCATACTCGAATACATCACCTCTTGGGGCATGGAAAAGCTGTTCCACGCCAGATGGTGGGATTACAGCCATTACCGATTCAACATCCAAGGCCGCATCTGTCTGCTCGGCGCAATCGTATTCGGATTCGGCGGAGTATTGATCATCGATGTGGTCCAGCCGCAGGTCGAACGGCTCACCGCCATGATTCCGCTGCTTGCCGTGCACGTGATATGCGCGGTCGCCGCCATCGTCGTTATCATCGACACCATCGTCACCGTGGTGGGCATCGTCGGCCTGTCCGAGCGTCTCGCCAAATTCAGCGAAGCGGTGCAGGAGCGTGCGGAGAAGGCCGGAGACTCCTGGCAGTGGGGCAAAGAGGAATTCCGCGAGAAGATGCATGATTTGTCGGAATCGTCGCAGGAACGTGTTGCCAATATGCGTCAGCTTGTCTCTTCCGCGTTGAATTGGCAGCAACGTCGTATGATCCGCTCCTTCCCACGCATGCGTTCCACGGACTCCACCAAATACAGCAAGATCATGGAAACCGTGCGTGAGATGCTGCGCCGAAAGTAAGTTTCCACCGGCCACACGTGTCGTATAGCATGTGTCCAAAAACGATTTGCCCCGCCAACCTGCGTTGCGCACGCTGACGGGCAAAATCCCTTTATGCATCACATCGGATAGGGGCTACGACACTTGCGATGTGGCCGACCCCTTGTAATCGGTGATGCCGGCACCAATGTTCGGATGCTGCGCCGAATACGCCTGGTCCACACAGTAGAACGCCAGAAGCACGACGGCCACAACGGTGAGCTTTCTTGTATCGATACGACTCAGCAAGTTGTCCAATGCAGGAGCCAGCAGATACACGATCGCCAAACCGCCCAAACCAAACGTCAGCAGACCCTCGGCACAGATACGACCATTGAGATTGAGAAAATAACCGGTGTAATCCCACCAGCGTTGTCCTCCGTGGGTCTTCTCCAGATACCAGGACGAGAAGTACTCCAACCCGCCACACAAGACCATGGCGGCCAGGAACTCGAACAAGGGCTTCTTCCTCAACTTCTTCAGCAGAATAAGGATAATCACTCCGCCGGTGCCATAGATCGGCAGCCATGGCCCATGCAGCGTGCCACGATTCACGAACGTTCCTTCGGAAATGAAGGCGAGGCTCACCTCCCATACCCATCCCACGAAACAGAAGATGAAGAACATCATGACCAGATTGACCAACGAATAGCTGCGATCGGAGCTGACGGTGCGGGATTCGCGGAACCGGAACGCCATCGGCGCCGGAGCCAGACGACCAGGATAGATAGCGCCGTCCAGAATCTCCCTGCCGGTATCGATCTGATGCAGTTGCTCGCGATACTCCTCATACTTGGTCACCGACCGCGCATGCAGGATACGCACGCCCAACCATTCGGACAGGAACCCGACGAAACCGTTCGGCTTGTCCACCGGAACAAGATTGCTGGACAACTGCTCCACCGTTTCGGCAACATCACCATACGCGGCATGCAATGTCTCAGCGGAGGCCTTGCTGTACAGGTATTCGTCGCTGAGCAGCTCGCTTCCCTCCAATCCCGAATCCTTGGACAATCCGCGCACATGCACGTAATATTCGACGAAAAACGCCGCGTTATAGCCGTTGGAATAGAAGATGCCGCTCAAGCCGAGCGTGAACAGATTGAGCAGCCACCAGCCAAGGAACGACAGGTCGGCCACGAAACACTCCCACTTGTGACCCTTCATCATGCGCCTGGACAGGCTGATGGCCTCCCGTGCCCCGATATTCGGATTTTCGGCGACGATGTAGGGCACCATACGGTAGGAATACGGTTTGATGAACGCGCCGATGATGGTGAACGTCCACAGGAACAGGAACACGTTCTCGAGCAGCATCACCTTCGCCATCGACAACCATTTGCGCGTGGTGATCGGGTAGAGGAAACGGCTCACGGGAAGTTTGTCGTAGGTCCGCCCCTCAAGCAGCATGCGCATCATGACCACCCGGTATGTCTGCTGGACGAACAGCCATACGAAAAGGTAAACGGCCAGGGATACGACGATTGGTGCGGCCACGGCGACGCCGTCATTATGCACGATGGAATTGGCCGCATCGGCCATCGACAGAATGACCGAACCCGATGAGAACGAGTTGAGCAGAGACGCGAACACGCCGCGTTTACGCCCCATCATGGCATTGGTGTCGTTTTGCACGATCTGCTCCTGATTGTGCTCCACTTGCCTGCGTGCCTGGCTTTCATCGCCGACAAGCAGGTTCTCCAACACTTTCGACATGTTGTCGGATTGCGCTGTGCCATCCTCCTGCACGGTTGCGGACGGGGAACTGGCGTTCACCGACCATGTCGACGAACTGTAGGCGACACCGAACACCGAAGCGAACAGGCAGATGACGACTATCATCCAATAGTGTCTCTTATAGGCTTTCCTTGCATTGGCCTTCATGCCTTTGCGATCCATGCAGGCCTCCCTTCTTCTCGTCAATGAGATTCCATTTTCGATTTTAACCGGCATGTTCCGTGATCGCTTTGATAAAAACATGGAAAACGGCACACGCGGCTGTCTGTGTCTTCTGCGAAACTGTAGGGTGCGTAAAACGCGGTAATGTCCACAATTCGATAGGGAGAAAGCACAGTTATGGCTCACGTCATCGATTTCAAGGAGGCCGGTTTCGATTCCGTCCTCGATGAACTGGAATGGCGCGGGTTGATTTCCCAGTCCACTGACAGGGATCGACTCGCCGAAGCGTTGAACGGAGAGCCCATCACCTATTATTGCGGCTTCGATCCGACCGCCGCCTCCCTGCACATCGGCAACCTCGTTCAGCTCATCAACATGCGCCACCTGCAGGCCGCAGGACACCATCCGATCGCGTTGGTCGGCGGCGCCACCGGCCTGATCGGAGATCCGCGCCAGTCGGGCGAACGCACGCTCAACCCGAAGGACGTCGTGGCCGGCTGGGCCGATCGTCTGAAGAAGCAGATCGGCGGCATCCTCGAGACCGAAGGCAGCAATCCGGTACGTTTCGTGTCCAACTACGATTGGACCGCTTCGATGAACGTCATCGACTTCCTGCGTGACGTCGGCAAGAATTTCCGTATGGGCACCATGCTCGCCAAGGACACCGTGGCCCGTCGCCTCAACTCCGAGGAAGGCATCTCCTTCACCGAGTTCAGCTACCAAGTGCTTCAGGGCAACGACTTCCTGCACCTGTTCGACGAGTACCATTGCGTGCTGGAGATCGGCGGCTCCGACCAGTGGGGCAACCTCACCTCCGGTCTGGATCTGATCCACAAGGTGCGCGGCGTGGACGTGAACGTGTTCACCAGCCCGATCATCACCGACGCGCAGGGCAAGAAGTTCGGCAAGTCCGAAGGCAACGCCGTCTGGTTGGATGGCACGATGCTCAGCCCCTACAAGTTCTACCAGTTCTGGTTCAACCGTCCCGACAGCGAGATGGAGAACCTGCTCAAGGCGTTCACCTTCCTGCCAAAGGCCGAAATCGAACGGCTTATCGAGGGAAGCAAGACCAATCCGGGCGCGCGTGAGGCGCAGCGCACCCTCGCATGGGAGGTCACCAGCTTCGTGCATGGCGAGGAAGCCACTCGCCAGGCCATCGAAGCTGCCGGCGCGTTGTTCGGACGTGGCGGCGATCTGGCGGACATCGACGAGTCCACGCTTGAGGCCGCTATCGACGGCATGAAGGTCGATGGGGAATTCGCCAAGGTCGCAGCCGGCGACCGTGTGGCCGAGGCTGGTATGAAGGCAGGCCTGTTCAAGTCGATTTCCGAGGCGCGCAAGACCATCAAGTCCGGTGGCGTGTACCTCAACAACACGCGCGTGGAGGATGAGGAACAGACGTTGCAGGACGGTGACTTCCTGCATGGTCGTTTCGTGCTCATCCGCCGCGGCAAGAAGGCGCTCGGCGTCGTCGAACAGGCGTGAGACGCATAGGCAATCGTAAGTAAATAATCGCAAGTATCTCAAGACCAATAAGGAACAGCATGGCAGAAGAACAGCGCGGATCGCGCGGCAAGTCCTACGGCAACCACAAGTCCTACGGCTCGGGCAGGCCGGGTAACCGCGGTGGCAAGGGATTCAAGCCGCGCGGCAACGGCGGCAAGTCCTACGGACACAAGTCCGGCGGCTTCCACAACGATGACCGTAAGGGCGGATATCGCAAGGGCAATGGCGGCGGATACCGTCGTGGCGACCGCGATTTCCATCGCGATGGCGAAGGCGAAGGTCAGGAGCGTCGTTTCCACAACGGTCCGCGCAAGTTCAACCGCGATGGCGAGCGTCGTGACGACCGCCGCGGCGGCTATCGCGGCAATCGCGGCGACAATCCGCGCTACCAGCGTGATGGCGAGCGTTCCGGTTTCCGCCATGATGACCGTCGCGATGGCGAGCGTCGCAATTTCCGTCATGACGGTGACCGTCGTGACTTCCGCCGTGACGATGGTGAGCGTCGTGGCGGCCGCAACTTCCACAAGGACGGCGATCGCAGGGACTTCCGCCGCGATGACCGCCGCGGGGAGCGCCGTGATGGCGAGCGTCGTAATTTCCGTCGTGATGATCGTCGTGACGGCGATCGCAGGGATTTCCGCCGTGACAACCAGCGTCGTGACTTCCACAAGGATCGCGATCAGCGTCCGGAAGGCGAGGAGCGCCGCGAATTCACCCGTGAAGAGAAGATGGAGTACCGCGAGGCGAAGCGTGGCGAGTATCTGTCGAAGCCGCGTCGCAATTCCGACGGCACGATGAGCTTCCCGTCGCAAAACCCGTACACGCATCGTCGCCCGGGCGAGCCGAAGATGCCGAAGGGCATCGAGTGGAGCATGCTGTCCACTGATGACCGTGAGCGTCTGCGTGGCCTGTCCAAGGAACATGCGGAGAACATCGGCCTGCACATCCTTGCCGCCTACACGCTTGAGGAAAGGGATCCGGAGCTGGCGCTCGAACATGCCAAGTGGGTGGCGCATCAGGCTTCCCGTATTGATTTCGCGCGTGAGACCCTTGCGTTCGTGGCCTACCGTCAGGGCGATTACAAGCTGGCCCTGCGTGAGTTCCGCACCGCGTTCCGCATGAACGGTTTCCTTGACTATCTGCCGTTCATCGCCGACTGCGAGCGTGGCATGGGCGAGCCGAAGAAGGCCATCGAAACCGCCATGAGCGATGACGCGAAGTATCTGCGCGGCGAATCCAAGGCCGAGATGTTCCTCGTGTACGCGGGCGCGCTGGGCGACCTCGAGCTGTGGAATAAGGCCATTGAGATCGTGCATACGTTGGGCCGTTCCAAGGGCTTGGCCGGCGAATACCGCATGCGTGCGGTGCAGGCCGAACAGTACTTCCTCGAGCAGGCCGGACGCTCCGATGAGGCCGTGGCTCTCGACCAGCTGCTTGACAAGCTTGAGCTGCAGTACGCCGATGCCGAAGAGGACGAGACCTCCGACGATCTGGTCATTGAATACGACATGCAGGAATTGAACGACGAGCTTATGGACAAGCTCGGCATTTCCGAAGATGACGCCCAGTATGCGCCGGAAGACGAGGATGAGGACGATTCCGAGGCCGTCGACGAGAACGGCGAGACCAACGATGAGACCCAGCTTGATGCCGAAGCGGCCAAGGAAGGCGCCGAGTCCGACGACGAGCCTGCCGGTGACGGCGAAAACGCGGGCGGCTCCGAAGACGACCAGACTGAGGATGAGGTCGAATCCGCAGCCGATTCCGACAACGAGTGAGGTGCGGCAAAACAATGCTGAAATCCACAACCCGTCCGCTGAGCGAAGCCTACCAGCTGGCGCTGCTTGATCTTGACGGCGTGGTCTACCGTGGCAAGAATCCGGTGGAACATGCTGCAGAGAGCATCCGCAAGGCCGAAGGCCTCGGCATGACGGTGGAATACACCACCAACAATTCATCCCGACTGCAATCCGTGGTGGCCGACCAGCTTAAAGGCTTCGACCTTGACGTCGAACCATGGCAGGTCATCACCTCGTCCGTGGTGGCTGCCCGTATGGTGGCCCGTGCGGTGCCGCAAGGTGCGAAAGTGTTTGTGCTCGGAGCACAGCATCTGCGTGAGGAAGTCGCCAAGCAGGGTCTTGAAGTGGTTGATTCCGCCGAAGACAAGCCGGTCGCGGCCATCCAAGGCTGGTACCCGGACATGTCTTGGAACCAGATGGCGCAAATCGCCTACGCCGTAGAACAGGGCGCCACGTATTTCGTGACCAACCGCGACCTGACCATTCCGCGTGAGCTGGGCATCGCCCCCGGTTGCGGTTCCATGATCATGGCCGTCATCAACGCCACTGGTGTGGAACCGGTTTCGTCCGCAGGCAAGCCGGAATCCGCCATGTATGACGAAGCCCGACTGCTTGCCGCGCATGATGGTGCCGAACCAGTGGCCAAGGAAGCATGCCTCGCCATCGGTGACCGTCTCGATACCGATATCGAAGCCGGCAATCGTGGCGGCTATGATTCCCTGGCCGTGCTGACCGGCGTCACCAATCCGCATGAGCTGATGTTCGCTCCGGAGCATCTGCGTCCGACCTACATCGCCAAGGACCTGACCGGACTTAACGAGCCGGCCCCCGAAGTCGTGCATGAGGCTGGCGCTTGGAGCTGCCGCGACGTGCAGGCGCGCGTCGACGGCGATCGTCTTTACGTCACCGACATCACCAGCGTCGACGGTCTTCGTGCGGCCTGCGCCGCCATGTGGGATGCGGCGGATCGCGGACACAGCGTCGACGGCATGATCGTGCCGGAATTCCGAATCGCCTGATTGCCGCACGTGCGTATGCGCAACATGAATGACGATTCCGGTGCCGTCGTCCGACTCGACATCGCGCTGGTGGAGCGTGGCGTCACGGATAGTCGCTCCAAAGCACAACGGCTGATCGAATCCGGCAAGGTCCGGGTGAACGGCACCGTCGCATCCAAAGCGTCGCTCAAAGTCACGGCCGCCGACACGCTTGATGCCGATCTGGGAGACGATTACGTCTCCCGTGGAGCCTACAAGTTGGTCGGCGCGTTCGACATGTTCTCCCAGACGGGCCTGCGTTCCGCGGAAGGATTCGATTGCCTCGACATCGGCGCGTCCACCGGCGGTTTCTGCGACGTGCTTCTGCGACGCGGTGCCGCGCATGTGATCGCGCTCGACGTGGGGCACGGCCAGCTTGACCCGCGCATCGCAGGCAACGAGCGCATCATCGAAATGAGCGGCGTCAACATCCGCGACGTCGAAGCGGATGATCTGCCGTACCGGCCAAGCATGATCGTATCCGACGTGTCATTCATCTCGTTGACATACGTGATTCCCGTCATCGCGCGCATCGCCGCGCCCGGCGCACACGTCGTGCTGCTGGTCAAACCGCAGTTCGAAGTCGGCAAAGGCAACCTCGGCAAAAACGGCATCGTGGAAAGCGAAACCTTACGCAAACAGGCGCTCGACACCGTCACCGCCTGCGCGAAAGCCAACGGACTGGATGTACGCGCCACGGCGGTCTCACCGATCGAAGGCACGCACGGCAACATCGAGTATCTGCTGTATGCAGTGGCGTAAACCGTTCTCCGCCAATCGATAGCGTAAAAATGAAAGGCCGGCGGCCCATATGAAAAATCCCATATGGACCGCCGGCCTTTTGCATGTTCCGTGGGCCTAGCCCCTCAAAAACTTGTCGATCTGATCCTGCTTGCCCATGATGATGAGCTCGTCGTTACGGTGCATAATCAGCTCTTTCGAACCGTATTCGAATTCCTTGCCCGGCGATTTGACACCGACCACGGTGATGCCGAACCGTTCATGTACGCGCGCATCCTCGATGGAGTAACCGACGACATGCGGGGGAGTGTGGATCTTCACCACGCTGTACGCGCCTTCAAGCTCGATGTAGTCCAGATAGTTGCCGGACACCAAGTGCCCTACGCGTTTGCCGGCATCGGTCTCCGCGTTGATGATGTGCCGTGCGCCGATACGCTGCAGAATGCGCGCATGCTCCTTGGACACCGACTTCGCCCAAATGTCGGAGATGCCCGCGTCCAGCAGATTGCCGGCGGTGATGACGGACGCTTCGACGCTGTCGCCGATGGCTACGACCGCCGTGTCGAAATCGGAGGCGTTGATCTGCTCCAACGCCATCACGTCGGTCATGTCGGCCTGCACGGTGGGGATCTGCGACGACCAGCGGTTCACCAGTTCGCCGTCCTTGTCGACGGCGAGCACATCCTGTCCCATCGTATCCAATGTGGTGGCTACGGAACTGCCGAAACGGCCGAGTCCTACCACAAGAACGCTTCTGGTGTTGTTAGCCATGATTGTTCGCGTACCTTTCGATGTTCTGTTCCGGATTCAAGTATAGGAAGTTGCGGGTATAGAAACCGTATCGACGAATCCGCTCAGCCGACCACGATCTGCTCGGTGGGGTAGCGGACCGGCTCCACATTGCGCGGCCTGGAGATCGCGTAGGCGATGGTGAGCGGACCGAGCCTGCCGATGAACATGGTCGCGGCGAGAATGTACAGGACCGCTGGACTAGAAGCGCTGGCCACGCCGACCGAATAGCCTCCCAGACCGAACGCCGAGCAGGTGTCGAACAGCGCGTTGCTCAGCGAGCATCCGGTGATGGCCATCAATGTCATGGACACTATGGTGACGAGTGCCAGACATGAGGTGGTGACGGCCACGGCCGTCATGACGGCTTGCGAATGGATGCGACGATGGAATGCGTTGACGTCATGGCGTCCGGTGAACGCGGCGCGGCAGGTCAACAGAATCACGGCGAATGTGGTGACGCGGATGCCGCCTGCGGTCGAAGTGCTGCCGCCGCCGATGAACATGACGATGGACAGGAACACCTTCGTCGCGTCGCTCACGCCCGGCATCCATGACAGGTCGAAGCCGGAGCTGCGGGGCATGACGGCCGCCACCATCGCATGCCACAACCGCGGTTCCACGCCTTCGGTGGCGAACAGCAGTTTGTTGTTCCATTCCATGAGGAGGAACCAGGTGAACGAGGCGAGCACGATGCAGAACGTGGTGGTCAGCGTGAGCTTGGTATGCAGGCTCCAACGCTTCGGCGGACGATGGTTGCGCCATGAGCGCATGAGGTTAAGCAGGACGGGAAAGCCGAGCGTGCCGCAGAACGCGCTGACGAGGATAGGCAGGCCAACAGCCCAATTGTTGACATGCAGGCCGGCGCCGTCAGGGGTGAAGCCGGCGTTGTTGTATGCCATGACCGCGAAGAACAACGATTCCCACAGCGTGTGCCGCACATTGCCATGATTGACTTTGTACAGGCCGGGGAACAGCGCCACGAACGTGATGCCTTCGATGGTGAACGCGGTGGCGATGACCACGGTGAGCACGCCCTTGATCTCGCCGAGTTTCGTGGTGCCCAGCTCGTTGGCCGTCAGCAGCTTTTGCGTGGCCTTGAGATGGTGGTTCACGGCCAAGGCGATGAGTGAAGCGAACGTCATGACACCCAAGCCGCCCATCTGCACGGAGAAGATGAGCACGGCCTGGCCGAAAGCGGACCAATGCGTCGTCGAATTGACGATGGAGATGCCACACGTCGAAATCGCGGAGATCGCGGTGAAGAACGCGGTGGTGAATGTCGTTTGCTCG
>ERZ827520.4285-NODE-4285-length-10772-cov-9.573668_pt1 | contig 10772 bp, 6 predicted proteins | sample MGYA00519581_ERZ827520 | MGnify/ENA primary metagenome ERZ827520 (study PRJEB31778, sample SAMEA3449339) | human gut metagenome | biome: human gut; feature: human-associated habitat; material: faeces | place: United Kingdom | collected 2010/2012 ...
TGCCACATTACTCAAAATAAAACAGGCAAGCCGCAGATTAAAACGGCTTGCCTGTTTTAAGTGACGATGGTGACGGTAGTGACGATGTTTATGGGATATGGGTAGGGGTATGCAAGAAAGATCGTCACCATCGTCACCACCGTCACGCTTATAGTGAAATGACGCTTGCAGTTTACTACTGCTCGAAGCAAAAACAATGATACTACGAGAAACACAAAATCAGAATGACGCAGATGACGCTAATGACGCTGAATCTGGGATATGGTATAGGGATGTCCTAAAAACAGCGTCACGAGCGTCATCAGCGTCACTATTGTCACGCAAGAACTGTGCCGGGGGTCTGGGGTACGCCCCAGAAATGTGCATGTGGATGACCACATGCTATGCTAGCAAAACACGTTCCCGCCCAAAGCATGGCAATCAAGTCGGATACACATACAAATTCGTATATGCTCCAGAGTGAATCAGTTCTGATTCATCCAAAAATCTTGACTCAAAAAGTGAATCAGCTTTGATTCACTCCCATGGATAGAGGTATATGCTTCTACCTGTCAAGTGTATACAAGGCGGATAAGCAGCACAATGATTTATTGAAAATTCGGAAAATAATCTGTATAATACTTATTAGATAAAGCCTATACCCATGAAAAACAAACGGTTTAACCGTCGGCACATAAACCCATTTGTTGCCCCCAAAAGGAGAACACATCGTGAACCACATCGCAGTAGTCGAGGACAGCGCGCAGGATCGGGCAGTGCTGGACTCGTATCTGGAAAAATACCAACAGGAGAAAAACTGCCATTTTCAAATCACACATTTTTCAGATGGTGACGAGATCGCGCTGGGCTATAAGGGCGGCTATGACCTGATCTTGATGGACATCGAGATGACCTTCATGGATGGTATGTCAGCAGCCGAGGAAATCCGCCGAGCCGACCCGGAGGTGCTTATCATCTTCATCACCAACTCGCCGCAGTATGCCATCAAGGGGTACGCGGTGCAGGCGCTGGACTATATCTTAAAGCCGCTGAGTTATTACGCTTTCTGCCAGCGGATGAACCATGTGCGGGAGCTGCTGGGACGCCGCCAGAAGCATTTCCTCACGGTACCCTGCGCGGGCGGTGTGCAGAAGCTCGACGCCTCCGACATTTATTATGTAGAAATTTGCGACCACGACCTGCTGTTCCACACCAAGCAGGGCGAGGTGCATTCCACCGGCTCCATGCGCGATGTGGAGCAGAAGCTGCCGCCGGAGAATTTCTTCCGCAGCAGCAAGGCGTACCTTGTCAATTTGGAGCACGTTGACGGCATCCAGGACGAGGACGCCATCGTCAACGGTGATCGGGTGCAGATCAGCCGCGCCAAGCGCAAGGCATTTTTGGCGGCGCTCAATCACTACATGGGGGAAAACATCTGATGCAAGCGGAAATTCTGGGCAACATTCCCCGCCTGTATACCGCGCTGGCGGACTGGCTTGCCTGCCTTTTGTATCTGTACTATCTGCCCAAGCGTACAGCAGGCTGGCGGCGGTATACGATCCACGCGGTGTTTTTGCTGCTGCTCGGCGTCTTTATGCAGGCAACGGGGCAGGTGCCGCAATTCTGGTTTCTGCCCTGCATTGCGGTATCCATCTTAATCATGTATCTGTACATCCGAATGCAGACCGACGTGCCCGCCCGGTGCGCGGGGTATTATTGTGTCCGCGCGTTTATTTTGGGGGAACTGGCCGCCTCGCTGGAATGGCAGCTCTACTACTATATGGTCGGGCAGCATGGCACGCCGGGCGCGGGTGTGCGTGTGTGCATTTTGGCAGTCGTCTATGCCGCAGTGTATGGTGTGGTGTTCGCGCAGGAACGCAATTATAACGATATTGCCTCGCCTCTGCACGTCCATAAAAAGGAATTTCTCAGCACGCTGTTCATCGGTGTGGCGGTCTATGCCACCAGCAACCTGAGCTATGTCAGCCCGGACACGCCGTTTTCCGGCAAGGTGACAGCGGAAATTTACAACATCCGCACGCTGGTAGACCTGGGCGGCATGGCCATTCTGTTTGCGCACCACATGCAGCTGGTGGAGTACCGCCGCAAAAAGGAGCGCGACGCTTTGCAGAACGTCTTGCAGGCGCAGTACGCACAGTACCGCTCGGCGCAGGACAGCATTGACCTTATCAATAAAAAATATCACAACCTCAAGCACCAGATTGCTGTGCTGCGCAGCGAGACCTCAGAGGAAAAAGCCCACTATCTCGACGCGATGGAGCAGGAGATCCGCAGCTATGAGGCGCAGAACAAGACCGGCAACGAGGTGCTGGACACGATCCTGACCAGCAAAAGCCTGTACTGCCAGCAGCACGGCATCACGCTGACCTGCGTGGCAGACGGTGCGGCGCTGGATTTTATGGATACGATGGACCTGTGCTCGCTGTTCGGCAATGCGCTGGACAACGCCATCGAGAGTGTAGAAAAGCTGCCCGACAGCGAGCAACGGCTCATCCATCTGGTGGTGACGCGGAAAAAGAACTTTGTGTGGATTCGGGTCGAAAACACCTACGACGGTGCTTTCCGCGCGGGCGGCACGCTGCCCAAGACCACTAAGACCGACGCCCGCTACCACGGCTACGGATTAAAGAGCATCTACGACACCGCCGAAAAATACGGCGGCACGGCAGAGATCAGCACACAGGAAAAGCGCTTTACGCTGAAGGTGCTGCTGCCGGTGCAGCAAAAATAAGCCGCAGCCTGCCGGTTTGGCAGGCTGTTTTTGCGTTTTTGGCGACCTGCACAAAGACACCGGCAGATCGTTTGTCAATTATGACACACCCCAAAACCGTTCACGGTGCAAAAAGCACGGTTTACGAATGGAACACTCCTTCAAAACGAATCTTGTGCTACACTGAGAGCATCAAAGGGGAGATACCCCCCCCAAAAAAAAATAAGAAGGAGAAGAACATGAAGAAGCAAACGAAGAAAACTTTATGGCGCGGTCTGACCTCTACCTCGGCTGTGCTGATGGTTGTATCTCTGTTTGGTACGCAGTGCGCCATCACCTACACTGGTACGCTGAACTCGTACCTGGGCACAACGACCAGTCGTATCGTATCCACCGGGGACCCCTCGGCAGAGGATACAAACTACTACACCAGCGAGTTCGGTGACTATTCGGCGGAAAATCTCCAAAAGCTGATCCAAGCCACCTACGATGAATCTGTGCTGGAGCAGGAGGAAGGTTCTGTTCTGCTGCGTAATAACAACAGCGCCCTGCCGCTTTCCCCCAACAGCCATGTGACACTGTTTGGTCACGCCACAGTGCAGCCGGTGTATGCTCCCGGTGGTGCAAACAGCGGCGCAGCGTCCACCGGTACATATGTAATCGATCTGTATCAGGCGTTGAAGGATGTTGGTTTCTCTATCAATGATACGTTGTACGATGCCTATAAAAACAGCTCGACCTCTCGTGTGGCCAGCAACAACCTGACGATTTCGGGTGGTCCGAATTCTACCGGCGATTTCAATGCAGCGCCTGTATTGGGCGAAGAACCTAAGTCTTTCTACACTGCGCAGCTGCAGCAAAGCTGGGAGAACGACTACAACGATGTCGCTATCGTCATGCTGGCACGCGAGGGCGGTGAGGACTGTGAAATGATGATGGAAGACCCGGACGGTATCAGCGCCCTGGCTTTGCATCAGGACGAAAAAGATATGCTGGCAATGATCCGCGATTCCGGAAAATTCAGCAAGATCGTTGTGCTGCTGAACAGCGCCTACCCCATGGAATTAGGCTGGATGGACGAGTACAACGTGGACGCCTGTCTGTGGATCGGCGACCCCGGCCAGCGCGGCTTTGAGGGTGTCGCCAACCTGCTGACCGGCAAGGCAAATCCCTCCGGCCACCTGACCGACACCTACGCAGCTAACTCGCTGTCCTCCCCGGCTGCATACACCCAGAGCCAGAACGTTGCCGAGTGGAGCAACGTGGACGAGGTGCTGAACTCCGGTATTGTCACGGATTCCCCGCTGCATGTTTCCTATACGGCAACGCAGGCGGAGGGCATCTACGTTGGCTACAAGTACTACGAGACCCGTTATGAGGATTCTATCCTGAATCCCGCTTCCGGTGCCTCCGGCACGACAGGTTCGTCCTTTGGCGGCGGCTGGAATTATGCCGCTGAGGTCACCTACCCCTTTGGCTACGGTCTGTCCTATACAACCTTTGAGCAGACGCTGAACAGCGTGAGCTATGACGCTGATCAGGATATGTTCACTGCAACTGTCACGGTGAAAAACACCGGCAGCGTCAGCGGCAAATCGGTCGTGCAGTTGTATGTGCAGACCCCCTACGGCGACTACGAAAAGCAGAACGCCGTGGAAAAATCCGCCGTGCAGGTCATTGGCTACGGCAAGACCGACGAGCTGAAGCCCGGCCAGTCGGAGCAGGTCACGGTCACGATGGATCGCTACATGATGGCCAGCTATGACTACACCAACGCCAAGGGTTATATCCTGAGCGCAGGTGACTACTATCTGGCGCTGGGCGATAATGCCCATGACGCCCTGAACAACATTCTGGCGGCCAAGGGCGCATCCGGCATGGTCGATCAGGATGGCAATACCGTGGAGGGCAACGCCGCCAAGACCTACCGTTGGAGCTATGATACGCTGGATACCGAGAGCTACCGCTACTCTGTCACCGGCGAGGAAGTCACCAACCAGTTTGATGACTGTGACGCAAACTACTGGCAGGAGGGTTCTGTTACCTACCTGACCCGTCAGGACTGGAACGGCACATTCCCGACTAAAGCCCCCGCCATCACCTGCACCGAGGAAATGATGCAGATTTTGCAGGGCGAGCTCTACACCAAGCCGGAGGACTCCCCCTCTGTCAGCGATATTACGCAGGGGCAGAACAATGGTCTGACCTTTGTCTCGATGAAAGACGTCTCCTTTGACGATACAGAAACCTGGGATAAATACCTTGACCAGATGACGGTGGAGGAACTGGCAAGCCAAATCTCCGATATGTTCGGCACGCCGGAGGTTTCCTCCGTGGCAAAGCCCGCTTTCAGTGAGGGCGACGGAACGGCCAGTGTCGGCGCAAACACCTTCCCCGAAGAATACGGCGACACCCGCGATGTCTGCCTGTATCCCTGTTCTGTTGTGGCGGCCTGCATGTGGAACAGCGACCGCCTGACCCGCCGTGGCGAACTGATGGCGGAGGAAGCGCTGTACTGCAAGTTGCCCCTCTTCTGGACAGGCGGCGGCAATCTGCATCGCACACCGTTCGGCGGCCGCAACGGCGAATATTTCTCAGAGGATGCCATTCTGACCAACCTGTACACCACCACCGAACTGACCGCTGTGCAGAGCCGTGGCGTCACCCCCGGCATCAAGCACGTAGCTGGCAACGATCAGGAATTCCACCGCGAAGGTCTTGCCGTGTTCTTCAACGAGCAGGCTTTCCGTGAGCAGACCCTGCGCGCCTTTGAGGGTGCGCTTTCCAACGAAAACACGATGGCCTTGATGCAGTCCTTTAACCGACTCGGCCTCGTTTGGTCTTCCTCCAGCAAGGCGCTCTGCACGCAGGTGCTGCGCAAGGAATGGGGCTTCAACGGCCAGCAGGAGACCGACGGCGTGGCTGGCGGTGCGTACAAGAGCCACTTCGCCACCTCTCTGAGCGCCGGTACCACGACCTACTGCATCGATCCCACCGGCTCTGCGGCATCCGCCATTGTGGAGGAAATTCGCGGCAATGACGACGGCAATATGCTGTTGAACCTGCGTGATGCCGTCAAGCGCTACCACTATATGCTCTCTCGCACGAATTTGATTAACGGTCTGAGCATGGATGCTACGGTCGAGTCAATCATGCCGTGGTGGCAGATCGCACTGTATGCCATTGATGTCGTGTTTGTACTGCTGATGGCGGGCAGCTTGTTCATGATGTTCCGCGCCAAGCGCCGCAGCGAAGAAAAAGCCTGAGATAGGAGGACACGAAAATGAAGAACCTGTTTCAAAACAGAGCCGTAGGCTTCTGGTTGGATCTTGCCGGGACCGTTCTGGCGCTGGTCGGTATTATCCTGTATGCCTTGTATGCTGCCGACACCGGCAGCAGCAACGTCTGGGTATACATTGGACTTGTGGCGGCCGTGGCGGCCGGTGCAGCCGGGCTGGTAACGGACAATGACCTGCTGGCAATCGCAGCCCCGGCGCTCAGCGCGGTCTCCCTCTGCGCTTTTATTACGGATTCCGTTTATACCTTTGTCGGCTACTTCTTCGGCTTGGCAATGTTCGGTGACGTCAGCAAAATCGGCGCGATCATGCGTATCTGCGTGGTGGTCGCCATCAGTATGCTGGCACTTCTCATCAGTTCTTTCGTGCGCAAAGATAAAGCCATGTAAAGTGATAAAGGTCTCGGAGGCTGTGCAGCGTCCGAGGCCTTTTGGAATCTCAGGAAAGGTATACCACTATGAAACCAACCCCACTTCTCACCGGCTGGACCTGCCGCCATTTGGGCGATACCGCACCCGGCAAACCGGTGACCCTGCCCCATGATGCCATGCTGGCTGAACCCCGCACCGCCCTGAGCGCGGGCGGCACCAATACCGGCTGGTACGAGGGACATGACTACGAGTACCGGCGCACCCTGACCGTGCCGGAAAACGAGCTGGCAGACACCCACATTCTGGAGTTTGAGGGCGTCTACCATAATGCCGAGGTCTGGCTCAACGGTCAAAAGGCTGCGTTCCGCCCCTACGGCTACACCAACTTTTATGTTGATTGTGCGCCGTATCTGCACGCAGGCGAGAACGAGCTGCGTGTCATTGCCCGCAACGCCGACCAGCCCAACAGCCGATGGTATTCCGGTGCGGGCATCTACCGCCCGGTGCAGCTTTGGACGGCAAGGGGCGCGCATATCGCACTGAACGGCGTTAAAATCCGCACCCTGTCGCTTGACCCCGCCGTCGTGGAGGTGCGCGTAAAGACCACCGCCCCCGGCACGGTACGCCTGACGGTGGACGACCTGCCCGCCATGCAGCAGGAGAGCGACGGCGAGGCCGTATTTACCCTGACCCTTGATAACGCCCGCCTTTGGACACCCGAAACGCCCAACCTGTACACCTGCCGCGTCCACTTTGCCGATGATGTGGTAACCGAGACGTTCGGTGTTCGCAAGGTCGAGTGGGGTACGGACGGCTTCCTGCTCAACGGCAAGCGGTACATCATCCAGGGCGCGTGCATCCACCACGATAATGGTTTGTTGGGCGCAGTTTGTGACCCCGACGCCGTGGCGCGCAAGGTACGCCTGCTGAAAGCGAACGGCTACAACGCCATTCGCTCAGCGCACAACCCCTGCTCCAAGGCGCTGCTGACCGAGTGCGACCGCCAGGGTATGCTTGTCATGGACGAGTACATCGACCATTGGTACATCCACAAAACCGAGTATGACTACGTGGATCATTTCAACGACTGGTGGCATCAGGATCTGACCGACATGGTGGAAAAAGACTACAACCACCCCTGCGTCGTGCTCTACTCTACCGGCAACGAGGTCAGCGAGACTGCCCAAAAGCGCGGCATCGCCCTGACCAAAGAGATGACTGACTTCCTGCACGGGCTGGACGATTCCCGCCCGGTGACCTGCGGTGTGAACATCTTCTTCAACTTTTTAAGTTCCATCGGCTTCGGCGTGTACAGCGACGAAAAGGCAAAAAAAGAAGCCGAGCGTGCCGAAAAAGCCAAACAGCGCGGCGAGAAGACCTCCAAGAAAAAGGCGGTCGGCAGTCAGTTCTTCAACAATCTGGCGGGGCTGCTGGGCGATGAGTTCATGAAGCGCGGCGCGACCCTGCACGGCTGCGACGTCAAGACCCGTGACGCCTTTGCCAACATGGACATTGCGGGCTACAATTACGGCATCTACCGCTATAAGCGCGATCTAAAAAAGTACCCGCAGCGGTTGATTTTGGGCAGCGAGACCTTCTGCAACGATGCTTATAAATTCCGCGAGCTGGCCAAACAGGAGCCACGCTTAGTGGGCGACTTTGTCTGGGCGGGCATGGACTACCTTGGAGAAGTCATGGTCGGCTCATGGGAGTACGCCGACTACGCCGAAACGTTCGATGGCGGTCCGGGCTGGGTGTCGGCGGGTTCGGGACGCATCGACCTGACCGGCAAACCGCTGGGCGAAGCCCTTTATACCCGCGTGGCGCTGGAGGCCGACAACGGCCCCTATATCGCCGTCTGCCCGGTCAACCATACCGGAGACCGCCACAGCCCCAGTGCGTGGAAGATGACGAATGCCATGCCCAGCTGGAGCTGGACCGGATGCGAGGGGCGCAAGGCCAACGTGGAGGTCTACGCCCGCGCCGCCCGTGTAGAGTTGGTGCTGAACGGCCGCACCGTGGGCAGTAAAACGCTGAAAAATGATTGCCTTGCGAGGTTCAGCATTCCCTACGAGAGTGGCACGCTGGAAGCCGTCAGCTATGACGCAGCCGATCACGAAATGGGTCGCTGCAAGCTGCAGAGTGCCGGCGGCACGACCCGCCTGACGCTGGATGCAGAAGAACCCGCCGCCAAGCCAGGGCACCTGTGCTACGTCCGTCTGCGCTACACCGATGAAAACGGCATCACCAAGCCGCTGGCGCGCGGCAATATTCAGGTACAGGTGCGCGGCGGCACATTGGTGGGGCTGGGCAGTGCCTGCCCTTTCAACAAGCACAGCTATCTGGACAGAGAAACCGATACCTACTACGGCGAGGCTCTTGCCATAGTCCGCATGGGGGACGACGACGCCATGACGATTGCTGCTTCCGACGGCGAATACAGCGCGGAGCTGACCGTGCCTGCGCAAGCATGAGGTGAGCTATGGAAACGATAAAAAATTGGTGGACAAACTTCTCCCAAAAGCATAAGCTCGTGGCACAGTTTGTGAAATTCTACGCCTTTTCGCTGTTTGTCACGGTGCTGCAATATCTGCTGCTGACTTTTTTGCCGGGGCTGTTCTACAACCTGACCGACTGGTGCAGCATCCCCTGCCAGCTGATTCATCTGAACCTTGGTCCGGTGGATACCTATGTATTCAACTACCCAGTCACCGGCGACGCTACCGGCGGTATGGGCTATTTTGCGGCGTTTGCCATCACGCTGTTTCTGGCGCAGTGCGTTAATTTTCCGATGCAGCGTAATATCACGTTTAAGTCGAAGGGCAATGTGTGGTATCAGATCGCGTGGTACGTGGTGGCGTTCGTACTCATCACCATCGTGTGCAGCTTTTTGATGGGCATTTATGTGCCGCTGTGCAAGCAATTCTTCCCGCCCGCGCTGTACAACGTCCTCATCACCGTCATCAACGGCGGTGTGCAGATGGTGATTTATTTCCCAATCTATAAGATCATCTTCCCGGAGGGTGAGCAGGAGAAAATTTAAACTGCCCTTTGAAAAATAAAGCAGCAGGAAGCCTTAATCGGTTTCCTGCTGCTTTTTTATTGGTTTTGAATTTCCCAATGCCCGCTGAAGCCGCGACCAATGTAGTGAACATTATCCAGTTTCTTTATACGCCGCAGAACGGTTCGGGTGCTTACGCCCAGCATTATGCCCATTTTTTCGGTGCTGATTTTATTGTCCCGCTTGATGAGCGCGATGATTTTTGCATCCAAATCGTCTTGAGCGACATCTTGACTGACATCTTGAGGGACACTGTAATTCAAGTTCGGCATAACGACCGTAAACTGGTATCGGTCAGATCGGAATGTAGGGCGCTTATCCTCGGTGTAGTTGATTTGTGCCTTGTAGCCGTTCAGAATTTTCCCAAAGCCGCTGCCCTTGCGCTCCATATAGCCCAGACGGTTGAACACATCGGCCAACGATCTGCCCGTCATCCGCCATGCCGAAAATCAGCGCGCCGCCCAACGTGTTCGCAAAAGCACTTACGCTCTTGCACCAGCTTTTGGGCTTTTTTACCTCAAGCGCCGCTTTCTTGTCGTATTCGGTTGTTTCACCGATCAGGTTCTCGATATCCATCTGTTCCGACCACCTTTTGCGCGAAATATCGGTGCTTTTATTATACAGCCTGGCGGGGGCAGTTTGCAATCGTAAGTTGTACTCTCTGGTGTTAAGTTGTACGCATCACGGCAAGACCAGAGTGGGAAAAATCCGACTCTTTGTGGTTTTACGGATGGGATACGATAGTATCTTAGTATTTTATTTATTTAGTTATTTATTTGTGCAGGATTTACCTGTACAGGGAAATCCCGTTCAGGTAAATGCCTTTGCGGTAAAATAAAAAATCCCCGGAAAACGGGGAATTTGGGGCAATATTTGGCTGGGAGGGCACCGCTCCGACGCGGTGTGAATGCGCCTAAACAGGGGCGTTTCTCGCGGCGACAGGGGCGGTGTGCGGGAATGTTGCGGGTTGGGTTTGCATACAACTTCTTGCTAGGGAGTAAAACTTATATATTAGTTTGCTGGGCTTTTCACTTGCGAGAACCCTGCGATGTAGGTATCTGCATTTCTCAATAGAACCAAAGCTGCGAATTTATATGATTGGTGCGAGTCAGAATCCGTCTCGCAGATTTGCCCCCAAAACTGCCCCCAAAAGGGCTTGGAACGGGTCAGCACTATGTAGTATTCCTTTGTACACATGGGACAAAATCTGTTCCGAGCCTTGGTACACAACACCACCAAACCCAACAAAACAGTACCCTAACGCACAAATTTTGAGTTTCTCATAACCCGGAGGTCGCAGGTTCAAGTCCTGTCCCCGCAACCAACAAAAGCTC
>ERZ827520.4288-NODE-4288-length-10769-cov-8.358503_pt1 | contig 10769 bp, 6 predicted proteins | sample MGYA00519581_ERZ827520 | MGnify/ENA primary metagenome ERZ827520 (study PRJEB31778, sample SAMEA3449339) | human gut metagenome | biome: human gut; feature: human-associated habitat; material: faeces | place: United Kingdom | collected 2010/2012 ...
CGGGCAAGTAGAGCCATCTGTCATCGTCTTTATTAGGATTGTCGTAATCCCAAGTGAGAAAGCCTGTCCCTTTTACATCTCCGGGATATAGGAAGAACATGATACTCTTACGGTCTTTTTTCCCCGCTCCCACGTCTATGGAGTAAGAGATAAGCTTCCGCTCGCGTACCGCTCCACGCTTATTGATCAGTTTCATGACCAATTCCGATTGACGGGTATCGCCATCGGGACGATCTTTTACTTTTTGGGCAATCTCTCTGCCCGTCTGAGCCATTGCAGTGGCGGCAAAAGCCCAAACCACCAAACTTGCTAAAATAATTCTTTTCATTATGATTGATATTTTGTTGTTGATTTTATCCTATTGACTTTTCAAGCATCTTCCTGTAGGTAGCCGATTGCACCTGCAACTCTGCATCCGTACCCATTGCTTCAATCTTACCTTGATGGAGCAATACGATCTTATTGGCTCCACGAATGGTACGCATGCGGTGAGCGATAACAATGACTGTCTTCTCCTTGATCAGCTCCGACAAAGCCTCTTGTATTAGGCTTTCATTTTCCACATCTAGCGAGGCCGTGGCTTCATCCATCAAGATGATGGGTGCATCTTTTAGGAGGGCTCTGGCAATGGAGATCCGCTGGCGTTCTCCACCAGAAAGTCGCTCGCCGTTTTCCCCGATGACGGTATCAATACCATCAGGCATACGATCGATAAACTCATCACAGCGGGCAATTTTGGCGACACGAGTCACTTCCTCGTCCGTTGCTCCTTTCTTGCCGATACGAATGTTGTCTTTGATACTGGCATTGAATAGCACTACATCCTGAAAGACAATGGCGTAGTTCTTGAGCAGTGTTTCGGGATCTATCTGACTAATATCCTCGCCACCGAGCAGGATTTTGCCCTGCTGTATGACCCAAAAGCGAGCGGCCAACTTGGTCAGCGTGGTCTTGCCACTTCCCGAAGCCCCAATCAATGCTGTCACCTCGCCTTGTTTCGCAGTGAAGCTCACGCCGTTGATGACGGTATAATCCTCGTAACCAAATACTACATCTTTGAAATCTAGACTATAATCCATAGGGTTCATCTCCTGTTTGCCCTCCTGAATAGGCATGGTCTTGATCTCCTTGATACGTGCCACCACACCATCGAGTGTCACGATCATAGCCATAAAGGAGAGGATTCCCTCTATAGGCACGTAGATGCTTGCCGTGAGGATGAGGTAGGCGATATAGACCAGAATATTGATTTGTCCGGCAATCAGCATGTTGGCACCGACAATCGCCACCGAGACGATGCCGAGCTTCATCAGCATACCAGCCAGTGCGGTGGCAATACCAGCGGAGAGTTCCATCCTTACCTTATTTCTAGTATTACCATCCATCTTGTGGTAGAACTCGTTCAGTGTCCGCTCTTCCAGATTATAGGACTTAATCTCCTGTATCTGGTCTATCTGCTCTTGTAAGTCGTCAAGCACGTCACGACTGCTCTTCACAAAGGCATTCACATCATTCCGTTGTTTCATCTTGGAAAGCGAAAAGAGTAGTAGCGAGACGGGGATGACCCACAATGCCGCCAATCCGAGCTGCCAATTATAAGCAAGTATCATTACAGATATAATCACCGTGGAAATGGATGTGGCATAGATATGCGGCACGGAGTGTGAGAATATCTGCTCATAGAGATTCAGGTCGCTCATCATCGTCGCCGAGAGGTCGGATACATCACGCTTGCCGAAATATGAGAGAGGCAGTTTCTTCAGACGGTTGGCTATATCAATGCGTGAGTTGGCACTCTCATTATAAACATTGTCGTAAAGGCGTACGTAATCCCACCTTGCCACAAAAAACATCACCAACAGCATCACTAAGATGATGACGGTATAGTCTACTAGGGTCAGCTCTGCTGGTGCAGGAATACCCTCCAAACCACCCAGGTATTGGAATAAAAAGACAAATCCGATAATGGGCGGAAACATCTTGGTCAGATTTAGGATGGTATGCGAGAAGATAGACTTCTGCAGGTTCTTCGCACCCTGCTCCGACATGGCGTATTTTTGCTTAAAGAACTTATTCATTTTCATAGTCTCCTCCTATTCTCCAATTGGCGGCTTTTTGATACTCGCTCCACAGCTTTTTGTAGACACCGCCTAGGGTTAATAATTCATTATGCGTACCACTTTCCACGATTTTGCCATTCTCCATTACTAGGATTCTATCGGCATTGACCACTGTGGAGAGCCTATGTGCGATCATCAGTGTGGTTTTATCCTTTGATAGTTCCTTGAACGAGGCTTGAATAATATGCTCGTTCTCGGGATCTGCAAAAGCGGTTGCCTCGTCAAGTATCACAAAGTCGGCATTCTTCAGGAAAGCCCTTGCGATAGAAAGGCGTTGGATTTCGCCACCTGAAAAATAGGTGCCCTTAGTGCCGTATACGGTATCCAAGCCTTTTTCTAGATTATCGACAATCTCTTTGGCTCCAGCTCTGACGAGAGCTTGCTCTATCTCCTCATCGCTGGCGTTGGGGTCACCTAGCAATAAGTTCTCCCTTAGGCTCATCTTAAAGAGCTTAGACATTTGGAATACGAAAGCTACTTTTTGGCTCAGGGCCTCTTTCTTATACTCCTTAATACTGGTGCCTCCAATGAAGATGTCGCCCTCATCGGCATCGTAGAAGCGAGCTGCCAAACGCGCCACGGTGGTCTTACCTCCTCCCGAAGCTCCCACCAGTGCAACAGTCTCACCTTTGTTCACCTTAAACGATACATTGTCCAGCACTTTGTCTTTTCCATATGAAAAGGAGACGTTTCTGAACTCCAAGCCCTCTCCAACAGCTGTTGCTTCGCCGTAAGTGAGGTCTTCATAATCCAAAGCTGTGTCAATCTTATCCAACGCCAACTCTGCGAAGTAGATGAAGTTTTGCATGGCGGCACTTCGCATCATAAAGACACCGAACACAGGCCCTATTAATAGATAGATAACGGAATTACCCAGCACCTCTCGCATATCACCTCCCGAGGTGATCATCATAATGGCAACAGGCACCAAGAAGAATGCCGTAGAGCTTGAAATGGCTTCGTACAGCGACATCTTATTCTTGAACCCCATGCTCCACCGCACCACGAAATCTTTCAGCTTTACGATGAGTGAGTAGAAACGATCGAAGCTCTCCACGCTCTGGGCAAAGGTCTTTACGACTGGGATGCCACGCACATATTCTACCGATTCGGCAGAAAGATTGGCAAGTCCCTCGTAATACTCTTCCCGCAACTTCTTGCTCTTTGGGGTCGCCATAGTCGCCATCAATAGCACGGTTATGACCATCGGAACAAGGCTCACTAGACCAAGCCGCCAGTCGAAAAGGAAGAAGAAGATCAATAGCACGATGGGCGAAACAATCGTCATGGCGAGGTCGGGCAACTGATGTGCCAGCATCGTGTGGGTCTCTCCAGCCCCATCAACAATCGTCTTGCGGAGATTGCCACTTTCACGATTGGCAAAGAAGCCCAAAGGTTTCGCCATCATCTTCTTCACGCTGAGTTTGATGATGTTGGCCTCTACCTCAAAAGCGAAGAGGTGTGATACCATTAATGCACAGAAATAGAGTAGCATTCCTGCTGCAGCAAAACTCGCTGCCAGAATGGCGTAGTATCGTATGGCTCCCCCATCGACACTACCACTCAAGATAATCCCGCTGACAATCTTATGGATATAGACCATAGGCATCAGCACCAAAATACCCGAGAGGGCCGAGAAAACCATCGCCAGCGGAAGCATATACCTTTTCTTACCTGCGTAGTGGAGTGATCGCTTCAATACCGACGGCTTCTTCTGTTTGTTTGTATTACTCATTATGATTCAATTATGTTTGTTTGTTCTTTTGGTCTTTCAATAGTGTTCGTCTCCTTGCCAAACAGACGGAACTTCTGGATGAGTATAGGCGTCACAAAGAGGTCAGCAAGCAGCGCCGACAAGATTCCTAGCACAGATAGTATGCCCATATGTACAAAGGAGAGTCCCTCTGATGTGGTGTATACAGCGAAATTGGCACAGATTACTACGCTTGTTAAGACGATTGGAGTGCCAATAGTGTGGAATGAACGAAGGATCGCATTCCTATAATTGCCCTTACGGTCAAACTCAAGATGACTATGATTGATGAAGTGTATGGTATCGTCCACAGCCAAGCCGAGGATCATCGGCATAATAGTGGCCGTCATCATATCCAATGGATAGCCCAGCCACCCCATTAGTCCGCCAACGACCAGTGCCGGGGTGATATTGGGTATTAAACCGACAAGCCCTATGCGTACACTGCCGAAAACGATCATCATCAGTATACCTATAATAAGGAGAGAAATGGCGAACGAAACCATTTGCCCGCGTGCGATATACTGCATCATTACGGTAAACTGTGGGATACTTCCAACGGTAGTGACCGCTGCATTGGGGAAGAGCCTCTGTGCGTAAGCAATTATATCGTTCAACTCTCGCTCCGTTTCCCCAGAATCGTATGAATTCATCTCCACCATCAGACGAAGACGGCGGTAGTCGTAATCTATCCAATACTCTGCTTCACTACCTCCCGCATTTTCGTAAAGGAGCAACAGCTGTGCAACCTCATCAGGGTTATGGGGGATGGTATAATAAGAAGGATTACCGTCATGGAGCGTTTGATTTAGGTCTTTGAGTATATTCAATACCGAGGTCGTTCGTTTGGTCAACTTATACCCACCAGCATGCTGTGCAAGGGAGTCCAATTGCAGTAGCATTGCTGGAGACTTTGCCAATCCATCTTCTGGGAAGTCGATCATTACATCGTAGGTATAAACAGACCCAAGTTCGCTTTCTCCCACCTCCAATAGGTTGTTAACGTAATCAATCTTTCGTCCCATCGTTCGCTCTACATCAAAAGCCGTCTCTATTTTGGTGAATTGGTAGATAAGAACCACAGAGATAATCCCAGTGAGCCATAGTATCAAAGTGCCATGCCTGAGTACACTCTTACCTAAGCTTTCTAGCTTCTGATCCATCCACCTTCCACCAGTCTCCTGCACCTTGGGGTGAGGCTTTCCGTCCTTGCCAAAACTGAGGAGAATGGGCATCAAGGTGATGGAGAAAAGAAATGACAGCATCACACACGAAGAGGAGGCTATTCCGATAAAACGCATCGGCTGCATAGGAATAGCGAGGAATGAAAGCAAGGAAGCGAAAGTGGTGAGTGCACTGAAAAGCACTGGCCACCCCATTTCCCCTACCGTTTCCTCTACGGCTTGTTTCCTTAATCCATGAATGAGGAACCTACGCTTGAAATAGGAGTATACGTGAATATTGTATGCAATGGAAACGGCAAAGACCAGCAACATAGGGATCATTACCATACCGCTGTCTATGGTCATACCAACATATCCCAGCACCCCATACACCACGATGATGGAGCTGATAGCGGTGAGAAGAGGGACGACGACCCCTCTAAATGAACGTGTCACTAGTAGAAGAATAAGAATGGAGACGAGGGTTGCGATACCCATTACACGTGGCATTTCCGTCCCAATCCATTTCATTTTCATCGCTGTCACATAGGGTAGCCCAGTTCCTTTGGGATGAAGTGCCTTGTACTTGTCCTTGGTAATAATATGATCTAGTTCATTGCCCGTAAGGACCTCGGGAGAAACAGGATTCTTCCCCTTATTCCAAACAGAGTCTTCGGGAAAAGTACGTAGCTTAAGTATAATCCACGAGAGCGTCCCATCTTTGGAAATTAATCGCTCTGCTACGTGAGGTTTCATATAAGCCTTGCGACGAATCTCTTCCAATTGCTTGGGATCCGTAGGGATCGTATCGGGGACTATCTGCTCAATGGCGATACCATCTTCGCCTCCCATCATAAACTCGATGTCAGTAAGAGAGGTTATTTTGTCGGCGTACGAAAGGCTGTCCACCATCTCGTTCGTTAGTTCACGGATCAGCTCCAGATTGTCTTTCGTAAACGAATTGTCACACCTAGTCAGCACGGCTGCGAAGTTGTCATTCCCGAATATCTCCTTGAATTCTTCGGTCTTGACAAGCATCGGGTCGTCTTCGAGAAAGTAGTCTTCCCATGAGGCACTTACCTTGAAGTACCTAAGTCCCGATACGCCAATGGCAAGGATCAGGATAAACCCTCCCAGCACTACCCAGCGATTACGCATCATTCTTTTGCCACATAAGGCAAACCAATTGTTAATTCTTTCTATTTTCATATCGTTTCATGTTATATTGATCTTGAAGTGTCTTTACTCCTAAGTGGCAATAGTCCAAAAGAGAACGGGAAGACGTTTTTGTTCAAAAACAAAGCGAGCCGCCTCTGTAGGCGACTCGCTCGATAGGATGATTTCCTAAAATGAAATCTCTTATACTGCAGAACTCCAGAATAAATTCCCCCGCTACTTTGTATTTGGATAGTCTGTATCATTGATTTCATTCTTTATTGTCATTGACCACTCGTCCCAAACTTTAGTGCAATAGACATTGCCACGGCTTTGCCCACACTTATCAGCATCAAAGTGAGAAAGCTCATCAACGCCCTCTTCAAAGAGTAATTCTTTCATTGCTAGTAATATCTGTAATGCTCACAATCCGCTCTGATGATCCACCTTCATAAGTCGCTTCCACCCACCTGTACTGAAGTGGATGTATTCACCGATAAAGCATTCGATATCCTCGGAGGAGAGCTCCTCGTGCAATACAATCTCTCTCACCATACTGATCCACCAAGAGCTGATGAAGTGTATGAAAAAAGGGGAAACATTAGTATGTAGCCCCGGATATAATTCTTTCATCCTTTCTAAATACTCGATTCCGGTTATCGTGCTTTTATCAATCCATCGCTCCCAAAAGTCTTCAAATCGTGTATCTCGAGTATCGAGAAATAGCAACCTGAACTCCTTGCGATAACGAGTAATCACACCCATTACCTCTTGCATAGATTGACGGTGATACTCTTCTGAGGTAAAGATCTCAAGTGAAAGGTTTTTATCACTATTATGGTTTTCCATTATATTAGTCATCGCCCCCAAAAGTGGACGCAAGACGATTGCCAGCAAATCATCCTTGCAGGGATAATAATTGTATATGTTGCTTAGCCCAACACCAGACAGCCTAGAAATCTCACGCATAGACACCGCCTTGAAGCCCTTCCTAAGGAACGCTTCTCGAGCTGTATCTTGCAATAGTCTGCGTGTATGTTCCTTTGTCGTCTGCATAATAAGTGCTTTATCCTACTTCTGCGAGCAAAATTCGTAAAGTTTTCCAGAACACACAATACCTAAAAATAGGGATTTCCCGACCAGCCCTTGTTATTTATGACACGATAGAACTGCGAGATGAATGATTATTCATACTTCCAACTAGTGCATTCCTCTAGTAATCCCGCCAATAGCAACCTAGAAGGCATTGGCGTCTATCTTTACGAATCATTCTTTGATGAGATGAGAGAGTGTTGGGTCAGCTTTGATACGAGCAGTCTCAGAGTCTACGAGGGATAGCACCTCTTGCTTGACTTGGCGATAATTGGCTTCAATAGTCTCCCGCAGACTGTCGGAGCCATTTTCGTTTGTGAAGTCCGCTATCATAGGGATAGGCTGGTAAGCTTTCGTTTCAGCAGAGACCTTGGCAACATCCACAACGATCTCAGCGTGGAAGATTTTCTGATCGATGCGTTCATCGAAATTGTCTGAGACAGCCCCAACGAACATACCTTGTGTAAGGTTACTAATCTTACTTGCAGGAATCAAGCTATCCATCTGCGTAGATATAGATGTGGACTTGTCGTTACGGTTGATGGTCATAGACTGCCGTTGCTGAAGCACCTTACCAAAACGCTCGGAAAGCGTCTTAGCCGTTTCTCCCACGACCTGTCCGCTAAAGACATTACCCACGGTGTTCTGTATCACCTTACTCTCCTTATCCCCATAATCTCGGGTCAGCTGCGAGAAGTCCTGAAAGCCTAGACACACAGCGACCTTGTTACTTCTGGCTGTGGCTATCAGGTTATCTAAACCACGAAAGTAGATGGTTGGTAGCTCATCTATAATCACCGAGCTTTTAAGTTGATGCTTCTTATTGATAAGCTTTACAATGCGACTATTGTAGAGTCCGAGCGCAGCCGAATAGATGTTCTGTCGGTCGGGGTTGTTCCCTACCACAAGCACTTTCGGCTCATTAGGATTGTTGATGTCTAGAGAGAAGTCATCGCCCGTCATCACCCAATACAATGCTGGTGAAATCATTCTTGACAAAGGAATCTTCGCTGATGCAATTTGCCCCTGTAACTGGTCTTGCGCTCCACCCTCCCAAGCGTCCATAAAGGGAGAAAGGTAGTTCGCCAGCTCATCGTAAGAGGTGAGTATCGGGAATATCTGGGCATACGGTCGATTCAAGAATTCTATGGCATGTGGAAAGGAGCAATACTTCCCCTCTTCATATATCTTCAAAAACCAAATGATAGCTGCAAGCAAGATAATTGGAGACTCCACAAAGAAATCACCTTGCTTCTGAATCCACGAGCGGTTGAGATTAAGCATAATTGTATGTGCCGATTCGTACGCATCGGAGATGTCGCTCATAAAAGCAGGGTTAATCGGATTGCAACGATGACTCTTACGTGGGTCATCAAAGTTAATCACATAGAATTGGGGCTTCACCTCATAAGCATCAAGGTGATTTCGTAAGTGATTGTAAGCAATCTCCGATAGGTCGGGGAACTTATAGTCGTAGATATACATGGCAAAGCCTTTCTCTATCTGCTGTTTGATATAGTTGTTCACAATGGCGTAGGACTTACCCGACCCCGGTGTACCGAGCACCATCGAGGCACGGAAAGGATTGACCACATTGATCCAGCCATTGTTCCACTTCTTCTTGTAGTAAAAGCGTGTCGGCAGATTGACCGAGTACTCGTTCTCCATCAGTCTCGTCTCCTGCATAAAACTCTCATTCTCCGTATTGAATACATCGTCCATTAGGTTGTTTTTCAGCAGGCGACTCATCCATACGCCAGCCATCAGCAGGCAGATATACCCCACAGAGACTGTGAAGATGTAGAGCGAAGCTGCACCAACGACTCCAATCGGAAGTGCCAGCAGCCACCAATTGAGGAAGAATAGCACAAAGCCGATAGTCAGAACCGTCCAAATCTTAGCCCAGGTAATCTTCTCTTCCTTAACTCCACGAGTTCCTAAGCAAGAAAGAGCAAGGAACAGCACACAAAAGAGCTTCGTCCAGAGAATCGAGGAGAAGAGCCCTGCTGTCCGTTGAAAGTTCATCAGAATCTTATTGAGTACCGAGAGCGTCAAGCCCCAGGTGTGAAATGCTTCATAGCAAAACCAGTAGCAGTTAATGAGGAGGAATAGTACAGAGATCCCTCTCATAAAGTCCATAATCTTGCCCAATGCTCTCAAATCATCTTCTTGTGCCATAGTTATCTGTTGTTTAATCGTTGTCTAATCACTATTTCGTCAAAGTCAAATGCGTAGGCTTCGCAGCTTTCCCTTTTCACCGAACTGTACCGTTACGGAGAAAATGCTAGATACCTACGTGACCATTTTCTATTTTCCACGGAGGGGCGATCTATTTCTTCGGAAGTTTCATTTCATTCTTCCGAAGTTTGATTTCATTCTTCCGAACTATCACTCTGTCCTTCCGTGGAGATTTCTTCTTTTCTCCGTCTCTATTTCCGATTTCCTCCGTGAAGAGTGCGATGCCCTTCTCTTTATCATGCCTTGCCTTGACTTACCTCTTCCTTCGTCTGAGATGGACCTTGCTCTGCCTACGAAGTTTCCGTTGCCAAGCCGCCTCTTTCCAATCATCATTGCTACTATCGAGTGGAAGGTCACCGACAATATCATCTACCAGCTCATCGACAAGGTTGTCTCCCTCGTCCGCATCTGACTGTAGCGGTTGAACAGTTGGAACTTCTTCTTTCAATTGAGAGGAATAAGTGCCATACAATGTTTCATCCATAAATGGATTGTAGGTCGGATTGGAGAGGTAGGCATTAAATGTATTGGCCGAGTACCCCTTGCCTAGTCGGGAGCCATTGAGTGCAATGCCATTCGCATCGTCTATGAACGTAATACCATAGATACGCCCGCTCTCATTCTTTCGGATAACCATTCGCAACCCTTGCTCCTCCAATCGTTGTCGCAGCGCTTCCTCTGTCTGGGGAGAAGTACGCATTACTTGTAAGACTTTCTCCCTTACGGCTGGTATCAGTGGCTTGATAGCTTGCTTAGATTGTTGCATCCTATTCTGTACGGCTGTATAGCCCACACCACGACCGATCTCCGAGGCATGGATGGGTGTACTTACCTTATCGCCTTTATCATCAGTCGGTACATAGACCAGTCCATCGTACTTCTTCCCTCGAAACTCTGTTTTGACTTCTTCAACGGCAAGATTGTAGTGGGAAAGAATGGCATTGAGTTCTCCCAGCGAACAGAATCGGTAATGCTTCAGAACAGAACGAGCTATAGATGCTACCTGCTCTTTGATATTTCCTTTTGCCATATCCACCTTTGAGAGCTCTTGTAGCGATTTATCTGTAATCTCTGTGCTGGGAATTAGATGGTACTTTTTCTCCAGCGCATCCGTAATTTTCTTGCTTCGTCTGCCTTCAAACTTGTCATTGATCTTTCGACCATCACCATCTACCCTTAGCGATACGATATGGATATGCTCACGGGCGATATCATTGTGCTTGAACACAATGTAGGGTTGCTTGCCAT
>ERZ827520.4293-NODE-4293-length-10755-cov-3.168879_pt1 | contig 10755 bp, 10 predicted proteins | sample MGYA00519581_ERZ827520 | MGnify/ENA primary metagenome ERZ827520 (study PRJEB31778, sample SAMEA3449339) | human gut metagenome | biome: human gut; feature: human-associated habitat; material: faeces | place: United Kingdom | collected 2010/2012 ...
AGGGCGATGACCGTACCGATGCGCAGGCAGCTGTTGATGGTGCGGGCGTCCTTGCCCAGATACTTGATGAGGCTGGGCACCGAGGCGTGGAAGCAGAAGGAGGTCAGGTAGGTGGAGGCCGCGCCGAAGATGAAGATGAATTCGCCGCTCTGGCCGTCCAGGCCCAGCATGGAATCCAGGCGGGCCTGACCGATCATGCCGCCGATGGACAGCAGGAAGGTGATGACCATGCCGCCCATGAGGATGGCGGACAGGCGGTCCACAGCCTTGGAGCTCCACCAGACACAGGCCGTGAGCAGGATGGTGAAGATCAGGCTGGTGAGGACACGGGGCGGCGTGATGCCCCAGCTGGACTGCAGGGCATGCTGGACCACGGAGCCGCCGCTGCTGACGTAGGCATAGACCAGCGTGTAGAGCACGAAGGCCACGGAAAAGCCGTTGAGCACGCTCCAGAAGGAACCCAGCGTGTTCTGCACCAGGGTGTGCAGGCTGTCGCCGGGCTCGAACAGCAGGTTGACTTCAAGGATGGCCTGGCTGGCGCGCAGCATGCAGAACCAGGAAAGCAGCATGAGCACCATGGACCAGTTGAACCACATGCCGGCCGAGGTCATGGGCAGGGCCAGCATGCCCGCGCCGATGGCCGTACCGGCCACCAACATGGAACCGCCCAGAGTGCGTTGGAAACCCTCACCGAAAATGAACTTCATGAATCCTTCTCCCCGGAATCAGACGTTACGGGACGCGTTGCCCAGAAGTTGGAGAGCAGCGCGCCGGAAATGTTCTGCCAGACGCTGAACAGGGCGCCGGCAATGGCGGCGGCAGGCGTAAAGTGCGCCAGCGCCAGGGCTGTGGCCAGCCCGGAATTCTGTGTGCCTATCTCTATGGCCAGGGCGCGGCGGCGCGGCGGCGCAAAGCGCAGCCGGCAGGCGGCGAACCAGCCCACGGCCAGGCCAAGGAGGTTGTGGGCGATGACCGCCGCGAAGATGGCGGGCCCGGCCGAAAGGATGTTCTGCGCATTGACGGCGATGATGCCGGCGATGACCAGGGTGATGACCAGGGCCGAGGCCAGCGGCAGGAAGGGCATGAGCCTGTCCACCAGGCCGCGCTGGAAATGGTGCAGCAGCAGACCCAGCAGCACGGGCACCAGCACGATCTTGACGATGGACCAGAAAAGGCCGCCCATGTCCACCGGCACCCACACACCGCCCAGCAGCCAGGTCAGCGGCGGGGTCAGCAGCAGCGAGACCAGGGTGGCCGCTGCCGTCATGGCCACGGAAAAAGCCACGTCGCCGCGGGCGATGAAGGTCAGCACGTTGGAGGCAGTCCCGCCCGGGGCCGTGCCCACCAGGATCATGCCCATGGCCAGTTCCGGCGGCAGGGCGAACACATGACACAGGGCAAAGGCCAGCAGCGGCATACAGCCGAACTGCACCACCAGTCCCAGCCCCAGATCGCGGGGATGCCGCAGCACATGGCTGAAGTCCTGCCAGTGCAGGGTCATGCCCATGCCCAGCATGATGATGCCCAGCATGGCGGAAATATGCGGCGCCACCCAGGAAAAGATCCAGGGTTGCCACAGGGCCAGCGCCGAGAAGGTGATGATGATGACACCCATGAAGCGGGTCAGAACGACACTGAGCCTGCGCAGAACCGACAGCATACGGCCTCCTCCTTCGCGGACATGATGAACCATGCATCTTGGCAGACTCAGGGCGGCAAATCAAGCCGTTCATCCGGCCGCGGGAACAGACAAAATCCTCGGCCGGGGACGTGGGCAAAGGCGCGTCGCTCACGCATCCCTGACGCCGGGCATGTTCCCATAGCTGCGGCGCGTGCTTGAAATGTGGCGCAAGCCCGGCTAGACTGTACGCCCTGCCGGCCCGGCCGGCACACATCACTTTTGAGGATACTATGAGCAACGAACCGGACAAGATCATTTATTCCATGATCCGCGTGTCCAAGCGCCACGGCCAGAAAGAAGTGCTGAAGGACATCTCCCTTTCGTACTTCTACGGGGCCAAGATCGGCGTTTTGGGCCTCAACGGCGCGGGCAAGTCCAGCCTGCTGAAGATCCTGGCCGGTGTGGACGAAGCCTTTGACGGCAAGACCGTGCTGGCTCCCGGCTACACCATCGGCTACCTGGAACAGGAACCCCTGGCCGGGGAGACCCGTACCGTGCGCGAGGTGGTGGAAGAGGGTGTGAGCGAACTCATGGCCATCGCCAAGGAGTTCGAGGAAATCAATGCCCGTTTCGCCGAACCCATGGAACCTGAGGAGATGGACGCCCTCATCGAGCGTCAGGCCCAGGTGCAGGAACTGATGGACCACAAGGGCGTGTGGGATCTGGACGCCCGTCTGGAAATGGCCATGGACGCCCTGCGCTGCCCGCCGGCCGACATGACCGTGGACAAGATCTCCGGTGGCGAACGCCGCCGCGTGGCCCTGTGCCGCCTGCTGCTGCAGGCCCCGGACATCCTGCTGCTGGACGAACCCACCAACCATCTGGATGCCGAATCCGTGGCCTGGCTGGAGCGTTACCTCTCCACCTTCCCCGGTACGGTCATCGCCGTGACCCACGACCGCTACTTCCTGGACAACGTGGCCGGCTGGATCCTGGAACTGGACCGCGGCCGGGGCATCCCGTGGAAGGGCAACTACTCCTCCTGGCTGGAACAGAAGCAGAAGCGCCTGGCCAATGAGGAAAAGGCCGAAGCCGACCGCCAGAAGACCCTGGCCCGCGAACTGGAGTGGATCCGCATGTCGCCCAAGGGCCGCCACGCCAAGGGCAAGGCCCGCATAAACGCCTACGAGGCCACGCTCTCCCACGAGAGCGAGAAGCGCGCCCCGGATCTGGAGATCTACATTCCGCCGGGACCGCGTCTGGGCAAGAGCGTCATCGAGCTCACCGGCGTCAGCAAGAGCATCCTGTGCTTTGAAACGCTCTCTCTGGTCGATCGGGTCATTCAGCTCGGAATATGCGTTACACATTTCCCATGTATTACAGAAGAGCTCGAAACGCTCTACCTTGCTCGGATCAGAAGGTTTCTTCTTGGTCAGCGGAGAAATTTCGATCGGATGATCCATGATAAATGTAGGCTGGATCAGTTCTTTCTCACAGTACTCCTCGAAGAACAGGTTGATGATATCACCCTTCTTGTGGTGTGCCTCATATTCAATATGATGCTCGTCAGCAAGCTTTTTAGCTGCCTCATCATCTGCTACTTCATCAAAGTCGATTCCTGCATATTTCTTAATTGCTTCGTTCATTGTCATTCTGGCGAACGGCTTACCAAGGTCAATTTCCACACCATTATAAGAAATCTTAGTGGATCCGCACACTTTTTCTGCCAGATAACGGAACATGGACTCTGTCAGTTCCATCATTCCCTCATAATCTGTATATGCCTGGTAAAGCTCCATCAGAGTGAATTCCGGGTTGTGACGTGTATCAACACCCTCGTTACGGAATACACGGCCAATCTCGTAAACTCTTTCAAGCCCACCAACGATCAGTCTCTTCAGATAAAGCTCCAGAGAGATACGAAGTTTAACGTCTTCGTTCAGTGCATTGTAATGTGTCTCAAACGGTCTTGCAGCTGCACCGCCGGCGTTGGAAACCAGCATTGGAGTTTCGACTTCCATGAAGTCACGTCCTGCAAGGAAGTTACGGATCTCTTTGAGGATCTGGGAACGTTTGATAAATACATTCTTGCTGTCCTGATTCATGATAAGGTCTACATATCTCTGACGATAACGGGTATCTGTGTCAGTCAGTCCGTGGAATTTCTCCGGAAGGATCTGTAAACTCTTTGTCAGCATAGTCATTTTTTCAGCATGGATAGAGATTTCGCCTGTTCTTGTTCTGAAAGCAAAGCCTTCCAGACCGAAAATATCACCGATATCAGATTTTTTGAAATCTGCATAGGATTCTTCTCCGATTGCATCTCTTGCCACATAGACCTGAATATTGCCCTGCAGATCCTGAATATTACAGAAAGAAGCTTTGCCCATGACACGTTTGAACATCATACGACCGGCGATTGCTACGTGGATCGGGTTCGCATCCATGATTTTTCTTCTTTCTTCATAGTCCTGTTTGAGGACTTCTCTTGCCTGTGCTTCATCAAGACCTTCTACATCTGGAGTCTTGTGGTCTTTTAAGATCTCTGCCTCATGCGCTTCATAGAGATTCTTTACCTCAAGTGAGTGATGTGTCTGGTCAAATTTTGTGATCTGAAACGGGTCCTTGCCATTTGCCTGCAAATCTGCAAGCTTCTCACGACGAACCTTCAGCAGCTGGTTTGTATCCTGCTTCTTCTGCTCTGCCACTTTGTTGGCCTCCTTCTGTTTTTTGACTTATTTAAACGTTTCTCTGGATCTCCAGAACCTTGTATTTCATGATTCCCATTGGCATTTCTACCTCAACAACATCTCCTGTATGTGCACCGATCAGAGCTTTTCCTACTGGAGATTCATTGGAGATCTTACCTTCCAGGCTGTTCGCTTCTGTAGAACCAACGATCTTTAATTCCATATCTTCATCGAATTCATAGTCATGTACTTTAACCTTGCATCCAACGTTGATCTTATCAAGATCTACTTCATCTTCTACAACGACTTCTGCATTTTTAAGGATTTTTTCGATTTCTTCGATTCTTGCTTCGATGTCTCTCTGCTCATCTTTTGCTGCATCATATTCAGCATTCTCAGAAAGGTCACCCTGTTCTCTTGCTTCTTTGATCTTACCTGCAACTTCTTTTCTTTTTACTACTTTTAAATCATGCAGCTCATCTTCCAGTTTTTTAAGACCTGCATATGTTAATAAATTCTTCTTTTCTTCCATAATCCTTACACCCTTTCAAAATAGCCGGATATTTATTGGATATACATTCCCGGAATAATTGCTGTCTACATAACTTCTCAAAACATCATACCTCAAAACGGGCAGACTTATTCTAGGATATTCACAATTTCTGTATTATACCCAAATCTGTATACCTTGTCAAGAACCAAAAAAGCCGGAATTCCGCGATTAACCGCGAATTCCCAGCTTCTGTAATTTTCCTTGTTTTATCTCTGAACAGTAACATCCAGCAGCTTTTCCAATTCTTCATAGCTGCTGACCAGATTGGAATCTCTGCGCAGCCCTGCACTATGTCTCATTCCTGAAGTATACCATGCAATATGCTTACGCATTTCACGGATTCCGGTAAATTCACCTTTCAGTTCGATCTGCATTCTTGCATGACGAAGAATCATCTCTCTGATTTCTTCCCAGGATGGACGCGGAAGCAGCTCTCCCGTAGTAAAATAATGGTTCATCTCACCGAAGATCCATGGATTTCCTCTCACTGCGCGACCAATCATGATCCCATCACAGCCTGTCTCACGCACCAGTGCTTCTGCTTTCTTTGGAGAATCCACATCCCCGTTTCCAATGACTGGAATAGATACCGCTTCTTTGATCCTGCGGATCGTATCCCAGTCCGCTTCGCCTGCATAATACTGCTGTCTTGTTCTTCCGTGGACCGCAACTGCAGCTGCACCGGAATCCTCAATGATCTTTGCAATCTCCACCGGATCTACCGGATATCCCTCAAAACCAATACGAATCTTCGCCGTTACCGGTTTCTTCACCGCATGAGAAACTTTTGTCACAATTTCCCGGATCAGTTCCGGATTTTTAAGCAATGCAGACCCCTCTCCGTTGTTGACTACCTTCGGGACCGGGCAGCCCATATTGATATCCAGGATATCAAATGGCTGTTCTTCGATACTTTTTGCAACTTCTGCCATCAGATCCGGCTCACTTCCAAAAATCTGCATGGAAACCGGATGCTCCACCGGATCGATCTGCATAAGAGAGATTGTATTTTTATTATGAAAAGAAATCGCCTTTGCACTGACCATCTCTGTGCACAACAGACCTGCCCCCTGCTCCTTGCAGAGAATACGGAATGGAAGATCCGTAACTCCAGCCATTGGTGCCAGAATAAAAGGATTCTCGATCTCTACAGAACCAATTTTCCACTTCATTTTCATAAGTGTTTCCATAGATCAGCTTTCCTTACCTATCATTTCGCCATCATCTTCGATGGTCTCACCAAGGAAAAATACCTTATAATACATTTCCAGAGACTGCAGAAGTTCTCTTTTTTCGGTCTGCAGCTGTTTGATCTTAAGAACACTTCCAATATCATCATACATGGCATCGGAATCCAGTGCCTCTGTTTTGAACTGCAGACTGCCATTATCATCAAACTCCAGTGTCAGGATTCCGCCGATATCTTCGGTATAAAGGACACACATGATATGCAGTTCCTGTTTGATCGATTCCGGAAGAGAATCAAAATCCTGATTAAAATAATATTTCTGCTCATAAGCGCTTGCACCGCAGAGCACAACATTTTCCTGATACATATAAAAACTCCTTTGTTAAATATGTTCCTGTCCGCAGCAACTTAAATATAGCTGTACAATCCTCTTACAGACACTTCTCCGGAGCACACTTTACGAATCTCTCCGCTCTGCACACGCACCAGAAGTGCTCCATCTTTATCGATTTCCAGAGCCACGCCTTCATACGGGCTGATCTTATCCAGAACGCGGACCGGCTGGCTCTTATTTGCCAGCAGCATGTTATAATCATCCAGCATCATGGAAAGATCGCAGGTTTGGACAAATTTCTCATAATTGATTTCAAATTTCTCCATAACAAGCCCGATCAGACGGTTTCTGTCGTATGTTTTTCCCGTTTCCAGGTACAGAGAGGTCGCTTTGTCTTTCAGTTCATCCTGAATTTCTTTCAGATTTACATTCAGTCCGACACCGATCACCACTTCTCGGATCTTTCCATCCTGCACTCCCATTTCTGTCAGTATTCCGCAGATTTTCTTGTGGGAAACGACCACATCATTCGGCCATTTGATAGAAACTTCCACACCAAGCTCGCACACTGCCTGCGCTACGCTCAATCCCATTACAAGTGTCAGCATAGACGCATATTGCGGTTCAAATTCCGGTTTCAGAAGAATGGACATCATCACTGAACTTCCCTCCGGTGCCATCCATTTACGTCCCAGCCTTCCCTTACCGGCAGACTGAAATTCTGCAACTGCCAGTGTTCCGTGTTCCGCATTTTCTTTTGACATGCGCTTGCACCACTCATTTGTGGAATCTGTTTCCTTTGCAAAATGGACGGTTTTGCCCGCCCATTTTGTGTTTATCTCTTTTGAAATTGTTTCTTCATTATAGATTGTAGTTATCATTTGTTCTCCGGCTCTCCAAGAGTTGCCACCATAACTGCTTTGATCGTATGCATACGGTTTTCTGCTTCATCAAATACATGAGACTGTGCAGATTCAAATACTTCATCTGTCACTTCCATATCTGTCAGGTTGAAACGTTCTCCCATTTCCTTGCCAATCTTTGTCTTGAGATCATGGAATGCTGGCAGACAGTGAAGGAAGATTGCTTTTTCCCCTGCATTTTTCATAACATCAGCAGTTACTTTGTATGGTGTCAGGTCTTTGATACGCTCTTCCCATACTTCATCCGGCTCACCCATAGATACCCATACATCTGTATAGATTACATCTGCATCTTTTGTTCCTGTCTGTACATCTTCTGTCAGAGTCACACTTCCACCGGAAGCCTCTGCATAAGTCCTGCACAGATCTACAAGTTCCTGATTCGGGAAGTATTTCTTTGTTGTGCATGCTACAAAATGCATTCCAAGCTTGGAGCATGCGATCATCAGTGAGTTACCCATGTTATAACGGGCATCTCCCATGTATACCAGACGGCGGCCCTTGAGATCTCCAAAATGCTCACGGATGGTCAGCATGTCTGCCAGCATCTGTGTCGGATGATATTCGTTTGTCAGTCCGTTCCATACCGGAACGCCTGCATATTTGGCCAGTTCTTCAACAATATCCTGTCCAAATCCTCTGTATTCGATTCCTTCATACATTCTTCCGAGAACTCTTGCGGTATCGGCAATACTTTCTTTCTTGCCGATCTGAGAACCGGTCGGATCCAGATATGTACTGCCCATTCCAAGATCATGAGCAGCTACTTCAAATGCGCAACGTGTTCTGGTGCTTGTTTTCTCAAAGATCAGGGCAATGTTTTTGCCTTTATAATATTCATGAAGCTCTCCTGCTTTTTTCTTTGCTTTTAATTCAGCAGCGAGATCGATCATGTAGGTGATCTCTTCTGGTGTAAAGTCTTTCAGTGTAAGAAAATTGCGTCCTTTTAAGTTCATAACAGTTACTCCTCTTTTTTCGTGTTTCTTTAGAAAAAATTATTCTTCTGTTTTCTTATCCTCAACAACGATCTCTTTCAGAGATGATGCAAGTCCTGCCAGTCCCTGGATCTCAGACGGGATAATGATCTTGGTAGCCTTACCATCTGCTGCCTTTCCAAATGCTTCCAGACTCTTCAGCGTCAGAACAGCCTGATCTGCACCTGCTTCACGGATCATACGGATACCTTCTGCATTAGCTTTCTGAACTTTCAGAACTGCCTCCGCCTGTCCTTCAGCCTCTTTGATCATACGTTCTTTCTGCGCTTCTGCTTTCAGAATCGCAGCCTGTTTCTCAGCTTCCGCATCGAGGATTGCAGATTCTTTTTTACCTTCTGCAACAAGGATCGTAGATTTTTTCTCACCTTCTGCGCGGAGAATTGCTTCACGTCTTTCACGCTCAGCCTTCATCTGTTTCTCCATAGCTTCCTGGATTGCTGCCGGCGGAATAATATTTTTCAGTTCCACACGATTTACTTTGATTCCCCACGGATCTGTTGCCACATCCAGGGATGCACGCATCTTAGTGTTGATAACTTCACGGGAAGTCAGCGTTTCATCCAGTTCCATGTCACCGATGATGTTTCTAAGGGTTGTCGCTGACAGATTTTCGATTGCCATGATCGGATTTTCCACACCATATGCAAAAAGCTTTGGATCTGTAATCTGGAAAAACACAACAGTATCGATCTGCATTGTTACGTTATCTTTGGTAATAACCGGCTGTGGTGGAAAATCCACATCCTTCTCTTTCAGATTGACTCTTCTTGCCACACGGTCAATAAATGGTGTTTTGAAATGAATACCTGTGTTCCATGTTTCTTTGTATGCACCAAGACGTTCTACAACGATTGCATATGCCTGTGGCACAATACGGATACAGGATGCCAGAATCCAGAGTACAAGTACGATGAGTACTATAAAAATAATAATTCCTGCCATGTTACTTACCCTCCTTTTCTTCTTTCACAATCAGTTTTACTCCCTGAACAGCTTCAATTGTTACAACTGTCTGTTCCGGAATCGTTACTTCATCAGAAGATGTTCTCGCCATCCATTCAATATCATTGATACGGACCTGCCCTGTCTGCTCCAGATTATTGATCTTCTGAATCACAACAGCTTTTTCTCCGATCAGGCTGTTTACATTGGTCTTTGGCACACCCTTATTCATATATCGAACTGCCAGTGGTCTTGTAAAAATCAGCAGGACCAGTGAAATGACTAAAAACAGGATCCACTGCACCAGTATACCTGCACCTGCACCTGACGCAATCGCTGCGACCAGTGCGCCTCCTGCAAACCAGATCGTAGTCAGTCCTACCGTGATTGCCTCGATCACAAGAAAGACCGCCAACACGATCAGCCACATTAAAGGTTCCATCTTATCCCCTCCTCTGCCTTGCCGCCTCATACATGAGTATTCCGGCCGCCATAGCTGCATTAAGGGATTCCACCTGCCCGCACATCGGGATCCGGATCAGACAGTCTGCTGCATCCGCAGCTTGGTCTGTAAGACCCTTTCCTTCGTTTCCGATCAGAAACGCAGTTCCGTCCTCATAGGATTCCCTGTCATATGAGTTTTTACCCTGTAAATGTGCGGCAAAAAAGCGGATTCCTCTTCCCTGAAGTTTCTGTTTTAATGATACCACATCTTCCACATAGAAAAAAGGAATTCTGTAAACAGATCCCATCGTTGCACGAATTACCTTTGGATTTGTAATATCCACACAGGTTTTTGTCAGGAAAACCCCACTCACTCCGGCGCCTTCTCCGGTTCGGATGATCGTCCCTGCATTTCCGGGATCTTGCAGATCCTCCAAAACCATAAGAAGTGGTTTTTCCTCTTTCAGAAGATCTTCCAGTTCGTAAGAAGGCTGTCGGAGTACGGTAAGGATTCCCTGTGGCGTCTGTGTATCACACATCTGCCTGAACACACCGTTCTCAACTGCTTCCCAGGAAAATCTCCGTACCTTTTTCATTACTTCTTCATCTTCTAGCATTGATTCTGCCACATAGATTTTCTCAATCCAGTCATCCGGTGCCTCCAGGAACATTTTTCTTCCTTCTGCAATGAAAAGTCCCTGTTCTCTTCTCGCCTTTGCCTTCTGATTCAGCTTTATTATATTCTTAACCTGTGTATTCTGTGCACTGGAAATCATTCAGTTACTCCTTTAATCCAGAACGGAGGCCGCCTGACGGTGGCCTCCGCTGTAAAAACGTCGTATTTTTATTTTTTGTAGTTATGAGAAAGAGAGTTACATACCTCCCACATATATGGGGATACGTCTTTCTGCATAGCAAGTGCTTCGTTAATATCGAAGTCCATGAATTCACCATGACGATATCCAACAACTCGACAGGATTTACCCTGTACAAGAAGGTCTACTGCAAGTGCACCCATCATAGATGCATATACACGGTCTTTACATGTCGGGCTTCCACCACGC
>ERZ827520.4301-NODE-4301-length-10741-cov-3.228336_pt1 | contig 10741 bp, 9 predicted proteins | sample MGYA00519581_ERZ827520 | MGnify/ENA primary metagenome ERZ827520 (study PRJEB31778, sample SAMEA3449339) | human gut metagenome | biome: human gut; feature: human-associated habitat; material: faeces | place: United Kingdom | collected 2010/2012 ...
GAACGAAGGCGTGTTCTGACCGTTTCCTGATCAGCAATATCCGCGAAATCGGAGTTCACAAAAATTGTGCCATCGACTGCGGCTCCAATTCTCTCTCGTATTTGCTTTGAGAATCCGTTTGCCACGATGCTCGCCTCCTTTTTGTCCCGAATATTATATATTATTCGGGACATTTTCGCAACAGGCAGACAATGATGCTTTCAGTTTTCCCAATTACAAAAGCGGCTATACCGGGCGATCGGCCTGCACTTTATACGAGCCCGCACAGGAGCGCTTCTCCCTTGTCCAGAATTTCCTCCGGGAAGGTGAACGTCGGTGCATGCAGCTCGATGCCGCCGGTGCCGAGGAAGAAGAACACGCCGGGCGCATGGCGCTGATATTCCGAAAAGTCCTCCGTGATGCACGTCGTCTCCGCCTCGGCGATCGGGAAGCGCTCCCGCACCTCGGCCAGCAGGGCCGCGTCGTTCGTCACGGGCGGATAGCCGGAGCTGCACGTCATGGTCACGGTGCAGCCCGTCTCCTCGCCGACGGCCCGGCCGATGGCCTGCGCCTGCTCCCAGAGCGCGGCATACAGCCCGTCGTCCAGGCAGCGCAGCGAGCCCTCAAGATGCGTGTGGTCGCTCACGGCATTGCGGGCGCTGCCGCTTTCCATTTTGCCGAAGCGCAGCAGGCAGGGCTTGCCCTCGGCCAGTGCATACAGCCGTGTCAGCAGACGGGCGGCGGCGTCCAGCGCGTCGCAGCCCTCGGCAAAGCGGGCCAGATGGACGGACCGGCCCGTGATCTCCACCGTCAGCTCGCACGAGCGCGACATCATCGCTCCGGCGCGCGAGGCGATGACGCCCGCGGGCAGCTCCGACCAGAGATGCATGCCGAACACGCGCGTTACATGATACCGCTCCAGCAGGCCCGTCGCGCAGATGGGCGCAGCGCCGCCCGTCGTCTCCTCGGCGGGCTCAAAGATCAGAAGGACGTTCCGCTGAGGCCGGACCTCTCCTGCCGCCAGACGGCGCGCCAGCCCGAGCACCATGGCCATATGACCGTCATGCCCGCAGGCGTGCATGCGGCCCGGATGGGCGGATGCAAACGGCAGACCGGTCCGTTCCGTCACGGGCAGAGCATCCATGTCGCTGCGGACGGCGACGGTCTCGTCCTTTCCAAGGTCAAAATAGGCGCACACGGCGTCCTCCCACGGGGCCAGCAGCGTGCAGGGCATTTCGGCCAGCGCCCCGCGCAGATAGGACGCCGTTTCCGGCAGGCGGCAGCCTGTCTCCGGGATGCGGTGCAGCGCGCGGCGGTCCTCCGATAAGGTCTTCATGGATATTCCCCCTTTTGCCGCATTATATCACGCCCGCCGGACAATTGCAATGCGCGCCCGCCTGTGGTACAATATACGATATCGATAATCACGCCAGAGCGTATAATAAACAGAAAATAAACAGGCAGTCCCGCGCGGGACTGCCGTACCAAATGGAGGAATGAGCATGATCTCGGGACAGGTCTGCCTGCGGCGCGGCGAGACGCTTGCCGCCGGCTGCTGCTGGATCTATGACAATGAAATCGACTGGGCGGACGACACCTGCGAGGACGGCGGCCTTGTCGAGGTGCTCGACAGCCGTATGCGCTATCAGGGCACGGGCTTTTTCAACCGCCGCTCCAAGATCACGGTGCGGCTCGTCTCGCGCGAGCGCGGCGAGACCATCGACCGCGCATTCTGGGAGCGCCGCATCCGTGCGGCATGGGAAAACCGGCAGGCACTGGGCTTTTCGAACGCATGCCGCGTCATTTTCGGCGAGCCGGATGGCCTGCCCGGCCTGACGGTGGACAAATTCGGCGACTGTCTGTCGTTCCAGATCGTCTCGCTCGGTATGGAGCGCATGCGGGATGATATTCTCGCCATTCTGGCCGAGGTGTTCCGGCCGCAGTGCATTTATGAGCGCGACGACCTTGCCGTGCGCGAAAAGGAGGGCATGGAGCAGCGCAAGGGCTGCGTCTACGGCGCGGTCCCGCCGGAGCTCATCATCCGTGAGCACGACGCCCTCATGGCCGTAGACATCGAAAACGGCCAGAAGACCGGCCACTTCCTCGACCAGCAGGAAAACCGCGGCCATCTGCGGCCATATTCCGCCGGGCGGACGGTGCTGGACCTGTGCTGCCATACGGGCGGCTTCTCCATCCACGCGGCACTGTACGGCGCGGCGCGGGTGCAGGCCGTGGACGTTTCGGAGACGGCCCTTGCCATGGTGCGCGGGAACGCTGCGCGCAACGGCGTGGCCGACCGTGTCGAGACCGTCTGCGCCAATGTGTTCGATCTCGTGCGGCAGGACTGCGAGGAGGGCAGACAGTTCGGCCTTGTTATCTGCGACCCGCCCGCCTTTGCCAAGAGCCGCAGCGCCCTCGACGGCGCCTATCGGGGCTATCGCGAGCTGAACCGCCGCTGCATGCAGCTGACGGAGCCGGGCGGCTTCCTTGTGACGTGCTCGTGCAGCCAGTTCATGACGCAGCCGCTGTTTGAGCAGATGCTCACGGAGGCCGCGAAGGGCGCGGGGCGGCAGGTCCGCCTGCTCGAGCGCCTCATGCAGTCGCGCGACCATCCGGCCACGCTGGGCGAGGAGCACTCCATGTATCTCAAGGGCTGTATCCTGCAGGTGCTGTGATGATGAAAATTCTTGTGGTAGAAGACGAGCGCCTGCTGGCTGATTCGCTGCAGACGCTGCTGACGGGCCGGGGCTTTTCCGTCGATACGGCGAACGACGGCCTGACCGGCCTGGAATATGCAAAAACGGACGTCTATGATCTCGTGATCCTCGACGTCATGATGCCGGGGCTCGACGGCTATACCGTCGCCAGCCGCCTGCGCGCGGAGCACCATGCCGTGCCCATCCTGATGCTGACGGCAAAGTCCGATCTCATGGACCGCGTGGCCGGGCTGAACGCCGGGGCGGATTATTATCTGACAAAGCCGTTTGATTCCCGCGAGCTGCTGGCCTGCGTCGGCGCGCTGCTGCGCAGACAGGGCGAGCAGGTCGACGAGCTGACGTTCGGCAACACGGCCCTCGACCTCTCGGCCGGGATGCTGCGCTGCGGCAGCAAAAGCGTGCGCCTGTCCGCACGGGAATTCGACGTCATGCGCATCCTGCTGCAGGCGAAGGGCGGCAACGTCTCGAAGGAGACGCTGCTCGAGCGCGTCTGGGGCTTTGACTCCAACGCCGTGGAGAATCATGTGGAGGTCTACGCCGGCTTCCTGCGGAAAAAGCTCGCGAGCATCGGCTCGAACGTCCGCATCGAGGCCATCCGGCGGCTGGGCTATCATCTGGAGGTGGCGGAGGTATGATCCGGAAGCTCCGCGTCAAGCTCGTGTACATCCTCATGGCCCTGCTGACCGTGATGCTGGGCGTCACGTTCGGCCTTGTGCTGCATTTTACGCAGCAGAGCCTTGAGGCCGAGAGCCTGCGCACGCTCGAGGCGCTGGCAAACAACTGGCAGACGGCCTCCAGCCCCGGTTTGGACGACGGCACGCGCGTGCCGTATTTTGCGCTGGAGATCAATGCGCGCGGCGACATCATCACGACGCGCGGCGGCTATTTTGACCTGAGCGACCGCGAAAAGCTGCAGAAGCTCATCGACATCGCCGTGAATTCCGAGGACGACATCGGTGAGGTGCCGGATTACGGCCTGCGGTTCTACCGCGTCGTCACGCGCACGAGCTGGCGCGTCGTTTTTGCCGACACCTCGGCCGAGACGACGACGCTGCACAGCCTCATCCGCACGCTTGCCATTGCGAGCGCGGCGGCTCTTGCGGTGTTCTTCGTCATGAGCCTGCTGCTGGCGCGCTGGCTGGTGCGGCCCGTTGCCAGGGCGTGGGACCAGCAGCGGCAGTTCGTGGCGGACGCCTCGCACGAGCTGAAAACGCCCCTGACCGTCATTCTGACGAATGCGGAGCTGCTGCAGGCGCCGGGCTATGACGCCCCGGCCCGCTCCCGCTTTGCCGGGAGCATCCTCACGATGTCGCAGCAGATGCGCGGCCTTGTGGAGAGCCTGCTGGAGCTGGCCCGCGTGGATGCCGGGCGCGCGCAGGATGCGCAGACGGAGCTGGACCTGAGCGCCCTCGTGAACGAGGCTCTGCTGCCGTTCGAGCCGGTGCTGTTCGAGGCCGGGCACACGCTGACGGCCCGCGTGGAGGACGGCATCCGCGTGCGCGGCAATGCCGCACAGCTGCGGCAGGTCGTGGAGATCCTGCTGGACAACGCCCGCAAATACGCCCAGCCGGGCGGCTGGGTGCTGCTGACGCTTGCGCGGCAGGGCGGGCGGCACTGCGTGCTGTCTGTTGCCGATCCCGGCGCGCCGCTCACTCCGCAGGAGTGCCGCGATATTTTCAAGCGCTTTTACCGCGTCGACCACGTCCGCGCCATGAACCACAGCTACGGGCTGGGCCTTGCCATCGCCGCCCGCATCGCCGAGGCGCACCGCGGCCGCATCTGGGCCGAGAGCAGCGGCGGCATCAACACGTTCTATTTTACGATTCCAATATAATGTGCGTTGTAGGGGAGCGGCATGCCGCTCCCGGCGCTGCACCTGCGTCTAGTACAGGCCATCGTTAAAATAGTGAATGCCCCCGACTTGTCATTGCGAGGGCGCTTCGCGCCCGTGGCAATCTCGGGAAAGCACTGCTGATTTGCACCGACTGCCGAGCAAACGCACGCGCCTTGTAGGGGAGGGGACAGCCGGACCCGGCGCAATGCTGCCGATCTGAACAGCCTATCGTTATAATGGTGAATGCTCCCGACGTGTCATTGCGAGGAGCGAAGCGACGTGGCAATCTCGCAGAACACGGCCGGACAACAGGGAAGCCATCGGCGAAATCGCAACTGCCTGCATGAGATTGCCACGGCCCCGTTGGGGCCTCGCAATGACAAACCTGGGGGCCTTGCGCCATAGAAGCGGTGCCGCAGATACAGCAAGCTCCCCGGCAAAGGGCCGGGGAGCTTGTTTTTGTGCCTGTTTACCTTTTACTTTTCCTTCGGCGCCTCGGTGGCGATCTCGATGAGGCTGTCGTCCGCCTTATTGAGGACGGCCGTGCCCTTCTCGCCGACGGTGAGGATGCCCTCGTACTTCTCGCCCTTGGCGACGGAGTTTTTGAGCGTCCACAGCACGGCGGGATCGTCGACCTCGCCCGTGATGGTGTAGGTCGTGAACGTGACGGTCTCTTCGTCGTGGAAGGCTGTCTTCGTGACCACGTTCACAAGGACGAGCGTGTTGTCGTCCACGCCGAGATAGTCGGCCAGCTTGTGGTTCAGCGCGGCGCGCTCGTCGCTTTCGAGCGAGGTGGCGTGATTGCGCGTGTTGTAGTCATACCATGCATAGCCCGCCGTGGCGCACGAGCCGACGATCAGCAGCGCCAGCAGGAAGGCGACGAGGCGGCCGGTGATCTTCAGCTTCTTCGGCGGCTCATACGTCAGCTTCATGCGGTAGGTCAGCGGGGTGATAACGTTCAGGAACAGGATGAGAAGCAGCGACTCGATCGGGAAGAGCACGAGGTTCTTGCAGATGCGCGGCAGGTCAAAGATCGCATAGGACTTGCCAAGGACCATCTGGTAATACAGCAGCATGATCGGCGTCTGGATGACGATGTTCACGAAGAAGCTCACGCAGAAGCGGGAGAGCGTCACGCGAAGGTTCGTCAGCGGCGCACGGTACAGGAACAGAGCAAAGATCAGGGAACCGGCGATCTCCGTGAAGATGAACGGGAAGAAGTACACGCCGGTCGGGAACAGGATACAGCCAAGCGTATCACTGATGGCCGCCGCAAGGATGGCAACGACCGGGCCGAAGATCATCGCGCCGAGCGCATTGACGAAAAAGCCGAGGTTGATCATCAGCGTCGGGGGTGCGACCGGGATGGCGACGGACTTCAGTGCCACGCGGACGGCGATGAGGATGGCCGCGACGGCGAGCATGCGGACCTTGCCGAGCTCACGGGCAGCGTCACGCCAGTAGGCCTTGGAAAACGGCGAGGCATACAGGCCGGGAGCGAGCACTTTCTTTTCAGCAGCCATGCCCGATCCCTCCTCTCCGGAATGACGGACGGGCGGCCGCGCGCAGGCCGAGGGTGAACAGCTTGGTTGACATAAAAAAATCCTCCTTACGGAATGAGAGCGTGCGGACGCACCCCATTGCGCAGGGGGGTAAAAAAAGATCCGCCACTCTCCGGAGTGTGGCGAATGCACCCTCCGATAAAATGGAGGAGGTTCAATATGCGATGCTATCCCCGGAATGCACGGGGATCTTGCTCAGGCGGTTGCGGTAACCGTATCGCGGAGCCGAAGCTCCTTCGCCCGGCGGCAACCTCCCATCCGACCGGTACTTAACGCACAGTTCCTACTCCCTGCAGCATCGTTTTATGGATATTATTGTATCGATTTTTTTCGAAAAAGCAAGCCCCAATTTTGCAAAAGGCGGAAAATTTTTCCGGAATGGACGGACTTCCGATAAAACGTACAGACCGATCGCGTTCTGCACCTGTAGCGGCGCTCATGGAGCGCCTTGTACGGGGTAATTAAATTGCGTGAGGGAACTGATGTACCACAGCACTACCTGACGTGTCATTCCGAGGAGCGAAGCGACGTGGGAATCTCGCAGTACACGGCAGGATAACAGGGCGATTCCGGCGAAAACGTAACTGCCTTCCCGAGATTGCCACGTCGGCCTACGGCCTCCTCGCAATGACAAACTTGGTGGCCGCATGCCACAGAATCCATGCGGCACATGCTACCAGCCTGCATGGCGCTCAATGAGCGCCGCTACAGACGCAATTGGTTGGTGCATTTTTGCCGGAAGCCGGTACGGATCGGCAGCATTGCGCCGGGAGGAGCATGCCGCTCCCCTACAACGCATGACTGGAACCCTACAGCCTTTCTCCGATGGCATTGGACAGGGCGGCGAAGCCCTCGAGGCCGAGCGTTTCGCCGCGGACATTGGCAGGCAGACCGCATGCGGCCAGTACGTCGGTCAGCTCCGCCTTCGTCAGCTGCGGAAAGCCGGAGGCCAGCCCGTTGACGAGCGTCTTGCGGCGCTGGGCAAAGCTGGCGCGCACCGTGCGGAAGAACAGCACCTCGTCGCGGATGTCCGCGGGCGCGGGCCGCGTGCGCAGGCAGACGACGGCGCTCGTCACCTTCGGCTGCGGGATGAAGCACGAGGCCGGGACGTCAAACAGCAGCTCCGGCGCGGCGTGGTACTGGCAGAGGATGGAGAACGCGGAGTAGTCCGCCGTTCCGGGCGCGGCGCAGATGCGGCGCGCGACCTCCTTCTGCACCATGACGGTCACGGCGGAGAAGCAGCGGCTCTCCAGCAGGCGCGTCAGGACCGGAGATGTTATATAATACGGCAGGTTGGCACAGGCGGCGGGCGTCAGGCCGGGGAATTCCGCCTGCACAAGGGCCGGAAGGTCCATTTTCATGGCGTCGGCAAAGTGGATGGTGAGGTTGTCGAACTCGCCCACGGTCTCTGCCAGCACGGGGCGGAGCGTCGTGTCCAGCTCGATGGCTGTCACACGCCCGGCACGGAGACACAGCTCCTGCGTCAGCGGGCCGAAGCCGGGGCCGATCTCCAGCACGCCGGTTGAACGGTCAATGCCGGCCTCCTGCGCGATGCGCTGCGGCACCCACCGCTGCGTCAGGAAATTCTGCCCCTTCGCTTTGGAAAAATGAAATCCGTATTTCTCAAGCAGCGCGCGGATCACGCGCGGATCGCACACATCCAGCATGGCAAACGCCCCCTTTTCCTGCCCATTGTAGCAGAACCGCCGCCGGTTTGCAACTGCGAATCGGCGGCCGCACCGGCCTCCTCGCAATGACAAATCTGGGGGCCTTGCGCCAGAAGCAATGCAGCGCATGCTGCAAGCCTCCATGGCGCTCTCCGAGCGCCCCTAAAAATACGGAAGCCGCCCCGTTGTTGAGGCGGCTCCCGACGATCTCGGGTGAGATAGACAAAGGGCAGAGCTCCGCATGGAAGTTCTGCCCTTTGCATGCTGCGTTCCCACAACGTTCCGGATGCCCACTTCCGTTCGGCCGTGTCGCGCATGGCAGGAATAAATAAAGTGCATAACACTTTATGACAGACTCCACCACTTATTTCCTGCAAGCGTATTATATGATGGGCGGCCTGTCCTGTCAATGCGCAGATTGCATAGAAAACTCTGTGCAAACCAACCAGCTTTCTCTGCAATATTTAACAAAATCATGGACGTTTTCCACAAAATTAACCAATGCTACATGAAGAAGGAATGCAAAATACGCTCTAAATTGCAATATCTCTGTAGAAAACTTGACGAAGACGGTACGTCAAATCGAATAAAAAATGCGCCGCCGAAGCAGCGCATTTTTTAGGGAAGCTCTGATCAGAAGCCCTGCAGGGCCTGACGGACCTTTTGGGTCAGCCGAACAGATCGCCGAGACCGGACAGAACGTCGTTGATGTCGTAGGAATAGCAGGCGTGCAGGAACCAGTCGCGCAGGCCGCTCACAACATAGTAGCCGGCGATGCAGAACGCAACGCACAGCAAAATGGTTACAAGGTTCAGCTTTACCCCGTAGACCTGCAGCAGTGTGCCGACGGTGACGACGGCCCACACGGCAAACGACGCGACGCCGAGCAGGGAGATGAGGCCGGGGTACACGAGCAGCAGCACGATGGAGCCGGCGGCCAGCGTAGCGGGGAACGTCATGCCGAGGCCGGAGGAGGCGAGCATTCCCTTAAAATCGGACGGGACCTTCGCCACCTTCGTCAGAACGAGCGTGGCCAGCAGCGTGAGACCGAAGCCGGCGACGGGCATGAGCAGACTCGCGCCGAGCCATGCAACGGCCGGAAAATGGGAGTCCAGGCGCAGCGCATAGACGAGCGTGGCAAAGAACACGGCGATGTACGTCACGGCGGCCATCAGGATGCCGCTGAGGAAGTCGTGCTTTTCCACGGCTTTGCGCGTCGTGCCGATGGGGTCCTTGCAGTAGCTCAGCCACAGCTGGGGAAGCCCCTTGATTGCAAGGCCGAAGGCGCTCGGCTCCTTTGGAGCCTGCGGCTGCTGCGGCTGTTGGTGCTGGGGCTGCTGATACTGCGGCTGCTGGGGCTGCTGCGTGCAGGGGCAGATGCCGCTCTCCGGCAGAGGGCGGCCGCAGCGTGTGCAAAATCCTGCCATAATGGATGATCCTCCTTCAATTCTGCGGTTCTCTGCCCGCAGTGATTCGCTTTTATTATACGCATAAGGCACGGGACTGTCAACCTGCCTTTGGGGGACTTCGGCACAAGCTGCAAAAATTGCATCAAAATTCACGAAAATTGTCACACTGCCGTGATGAATTCCTTGCAAAGCCTAGCTTCGTATGGTATAATAGCAATCGGTGAAAAATCTTTCACACAGACTTCATCATATCTTGATTTGGAGGTTATCCAATGCCTACGAAGAAACCCCTGATCGGTGCAGCGATCGTCGGTCAGTCCGGCGGTCCCTCTTCCGTGATCAACGCCAGTGCCTACGGCGTGATCAAAACCGCCCTCGAGGATGAGAACATCACCAAGGTCTATGGTGCCGAGCACGGCATCGTCGGCGTTCTGGAAGATCGGCTCATGATTATGGACGAAGAGGATCCCGCAGAGCTTGAGCGCCTGCTCTATACGCCGTCCTCCGCCCTCGGCTCCTGCCGCTACAAGATCGCCGATCCGTCCGACAACGACAAGGACTATAAGCGCATCCTTGAGATCTTTGAAAAGTACAACGTCCGCTACTTCTTCTACATCGGCGGCAACGACTCCATGGACACCTGCGCCAAGATCAGCCGTTATATGGCCAAGGTCGGCTATGAGTGCCGTGTCATCGGCGTGCCGAAGACCATCGACAACGACCTCATTGGCACGGACCACTGCCCGGGCTTTGCCTCTGCCGCCAAGTATATCGCGACCTCCGTTATGGAAGTTGCCCGTGACTGCCGCGTTTACAATAAGGGCATGATCACGATCATCGAGTGCATGGGCCGCCATGCAGGCTGGCTGACCGCCGCCACCGTCCTGCCCGCCGCCAAGGGCGACGGCCCGGACCTCATCTATCTCCCCGAGGTCGATTTTGACATGGCCGACTTCCTCGACGACGTCATCCGCGTCTACGAGGGCCAGGGCCAGTGCCTTGTCGCCGTCTCCGAGGGCATCCACTACTCCGACGGCGCGTTCGTCTCCGAGGCCAAGACCTCCTCGACCGACGGCTTCGGCCATGCCCAGCTCGGCGGTCTGGCCCATCGTCTGGCCGGCATCGTCTCCGCTGCCACCGGCGCGAAAGTTCGCGGCATCGAGCTGTCCCTGCTGCAGCGCTGCGCTGCTCATTGCGCTTCCCAGACCGATATCGACGAGTCCTTCCTGGCTGGTCAGACTGCTGTTAACTCCGCAGTTGCCGGCGAGACCGACAAGATGGTTGCTTTCGAGTGCTCCCGTGAGAACGGCTACACCTGCAAGACCAAGCTGCTGAACCTGTCCGACGTAGCAAACTACGAGAAGAAGGTTCCGGTAGAATGGATCAACGAGCGCGGCAACAACATCACCGAGGCCTTCAAGGAGTGGTGCCGCCCCCTCATCGGCACGCCGTTGCGCAGGTTCGTCAGCTTTCAAACGAAAACGAGGAGTTGTGAACAATGAAATTGGAATTTGAGTACGGGCAAGGACTTATGAGCGCGGAATTGCCGGATAGCACGGACGTGTTCATCCCG
>ERZ827520.4310-NODE-4310-length-10733-cov-3.113411_pt1 | contig 10733 bp, 9 predicted proteins | sample MGYA00519581_ERZ827520 | MGnify/ENA primary metagenome ERZ827520 (study PRJEB31778, sample SAMEA3449339) | human gut metagenome | biome: human gut; feature: human-associated habitat; material: faeces | place: United Kingdom | collected 2010/2012 ...
TGCATCCGTTCGTTCTGCTCAACTACACCGGCACGCTCGACAGCCAGTTCACGCTGGCGCATGAGATGGGCCATGCCATGCATTCCTATCTCTCCAACCACAACCAGAACCCGCTCGACGCCGATTATGTGATCTTCGTGGCGGAGGTCGCCTCCACCTGCAACGAGGCCCTGCTCATGGAATACCTCCTCGGCAAGACGACGGATAAGAAGGAACGCGCCTACCTCATCAACCACTTCCTCGAGCAGTTCCGCACGACGCTGTACCGCCAGACCATGTTCGCCGAATTCGAGCTGAATGTCGGCCGCATGGCACAGGAGGGCACGAGCCTCACGCCCGAGGTGCTCAATGCCGAGTATCGCCGCCTGAACCGCCTGTACTTCGGCGAGAACATCGTGCTCGACCACGAGATCGACACCGAGTGGATGCGCATCCCGCATTTCTACTACAACTACTACGTCTTCCAGTATGCCACCGGCTATGCTGCAGCCATCGCGCTGTCCCGCCGCATCCTGCGTGAGGGCACGCCTGCTGTGAAGGACTACATCGGCTTCCTGTCCGGCGGCTGCAGCAAGAGCCCGATCGACCTGCTGAAGGGCGCAGGCGTGGACATGAGCACCACGAAGCCGGTCGAAGAGGCCCTGAGCCTGTTCGGCGAGCTCATCGGTGAGATGGAAGAGCTGATGAAAGACTGATGGAGATCTTCCTTCCTACGCTTCACACGTTTGAGAACAACAATATCTTTACCGGCAGCTGCGGCCTGCTCCGCTTCCGCATCGCCCCGACGGTCGTGATGGCCACGCCGAAGGAGGTCGATCTGGCTGCCAGCTCCATCCACGCCGAGCTGTGGCACGGCGAGCTGTGCTATGAGCTCAGCGAAATGGAACAGGAGCGGACCTTCCCCATGTCGGACGAGGGCCGCGCCGCCATGCAGCAGTGGCTGGAGGAGAATATCGAGCCAAAGGCTATCTAAAGCGATCCGGGGCTGCTGCACTGCGCAGCGGCCCCATTTTTCCGGAGAGGATCCTATGAAAACTGCAATTGTGACCGGAGGGACTTCCGGCTTGGGCCTTGCCGCGGCGCAGACGCTGGCGGAAAAGGGCCTTCGGGTGTATGCCCTGTCGCGGCACGGCGCGCCGGTGCCCGGCGTGACGTCGCTGGCCTGCGATATCACGGACGCGGACGCTGTGGAGCGGACGGTCGCCGCCATCGAGGCGGAGGCCGGGCGGATCGACCTTGTGGTGAACAACGCGGGCTTCGGTATCTCGGGCGCAGTGGAGTGCACCACGCCCGAGGAGGCACGCCGTCTGTTCGACGTCGATTTCTTCGGCGTCGTCAATGTGAACCATGCCGTTCTGCCGCGCATGCGCCGCGCGGGCGGCGGGCGGATCGTCCATGTCAGCAGCGTCGCCGCGCCCGTCGCCATCCCGTTTCAGGCGTATTATTCTGCGGCAAAGGCGGCGATCAATGCCTACAGCAATGCGCTGCGCTGCGAGGTCGCGCCGTTCGGCATCGATGTCTGCGCCGTGATGCCCGGCGATCTGAAGACCGGCTTCACGGCGGCGCGCGAGAAAAACGTCCGGGGCGACACTGAGTACGGCGGGCGTATCAGCCGTTCCGTCTCCCGTATGGAGCATGACGAGCAGACCGGCATGCCGCCGGAGAAGGCCGCGGCCTTCCTTTGCCGCGTGGCGCTCCGCCGCCGGACGAAGCCGCTGTATGCCATTGGGCCGCAGTACAGCGCGGCGGTCCTGCTGAGCAGGCTCCTGCCGTGCAGGCTCGTCTCGTGGATCGTATCCCGGCTCTATGCCGCGTAAGGAGGGGATGACCATGCCGGTTGCAGCGTATTATCTGCATGATCCTGCCGCGCCGAGGCCGAACAGCCCGACGCGCATGGGAACGAACGTCCTGCTCGAATGCCGCGGGCGGCTCCTGCTGGAGCAGCGCTGGGACTGCGGCGCATGGGGCCTGCCCGGCGGGCGGCTGCGCCGCGGGGAGAGCGAGGCGCGCGGCATTGCGCGGGAGCTGTTCGAGGAGACGGGCCTGCGCCTGCCGGAGGCGGCCTTTACGCGGGTGCGCGTCGTGGACGATGCCGACCGCATCGCCAGCTATCAGGACGGGACGGTCTGGCGCATGGTCATCGTCCTGTTCCGTGCGCAGCTTCCGCAGGAGCCGGAGCTGCACTGCAGCCGGGAGTCCTGCACACTGCGCTTTTTTACGCCGGAGGAGCTGCGCACGGCGGACCTTGTGCCGACGCACCGTGACCTGATCGAAGCCTGGCGGCCTGCGCCGCTCGAGGTCGCCGCAGCCATGCTGACGCGCGGGCAGACCGTCCTGCTCTGTCGCCGCCCGGCCGGAAAGGCACGCGCCCTGCAGTGGGAATTCCCCGGCGGCAAGCTCGAGCCCGGCGAGACGGGTGAGCAGGCGCTGGCGCGCGAATGCCGCGAGGAGCTCGGCGCAGAGGTCCGCGTCGGCCCGCGCGTGGACGAGCTGGTGTTCGACTATCCGGATCTCTCGGTCCATCTGACGCTCTATCAGGCCGAGCCGCTCACAGAGCCGCGCGCACTGGAGCACAGCGCGCTCGACTGGGTAGGACCTGCCGGGCTGGAGCGCTATGACCTCTGCCCGGCGGACCGGCGCTTCGTCCCGGCCGTGCAGCAGTGGTTCCGGGAACGGGAATAAAAATTTGCCTCCGTGCGGTCAAATCGCGCGGAGGCTTGCTGGTTTTGTACGGGTAAATGCTGTAGGGGAGCGGACAGCCGGTCCCGCCGCTGCAGGCAAATCACAAGTCAGAAAGCCTCCTGCATCCCCATCCGTGCAAACAGCGCCGCGCCGCAGGCGGCCTCCTCCGGGACGGCGGCCAGTGTGAGCGGCAGGCCAAAGCTCCTCGCAACGGCGCGCTGCAGGGCGGGATTGCGCCGCAGGCCGTTGCCGGAGCCAAGCAGCCGCCCGGCGGGCAAGCATCCGGCATCAAGCGCAGCGCGGTAGTAGGCGGCAAGCTCATCCGCCATGCCGCGCAGCAGAGCGTGCAGCAGGGGAACGGGGGCAAAATTCTCCTCATCCAGTCCGCTGAGCACGGCGCGCTCCGCCGGGTCCTGCCGCGTTCCGGCAAACGTCGTGCGGAACTGCGGCACATCGTCCGGCATGGGAGCCTCCAGCGCGCGGAGCATGGCGGGGTAGGCGGACGGGCAGGGCGTTCCCGTGACCAGCTCGGCTGTCTGGCGGAAAAAACGCTCCAGCAGGGCGAAGCTCCGCCCGCCGCAAAGCGGCGCGCCCGTCAGCAGCCAGCCGCCGGGAAAGGGGCGCGTTTCCAGCCCCGGCACGGTGCGGTGTTCCTTCGTGAAGAACGAAAACTGGCTGCCCGTGCCGATGTTCACGAGCGGCGCGTCGAGCCGTCCCTGCCCCGCGCCGAGGAAGCTGGCCTGATTGTCGCCGAGCGCGGCAAAGATGTGCAGCCGTCCGCCGCCCAGTTCTGCCTTCTCCGAGACTTCCGGCAGGAGCTGTTCCGGCAGTCCCGCCCGGCGGACGGCCTTGCGGTCAAAGTCCGTTCCGTCGAACAGACCGAGGCTGGCGGCCATGGAGGGCGTGAGGCGCGGGGCCGTTCGGCCGGACAGCCGCATGGCGAGATAGTCCGCGATCGTGCAGACGGCAGCGGCCCCGTCCGGGATGGTTCCGGCTGCCTGATGGCAAGCGAGTGTGACGAGGCCGTAGCCGGAGGCGAGGGGATAGCCGGTCCGCGCAGTCAGGCGGGCCGCCGTGCTTTTCCCGTCCGGCCCCGGCTGCGCGCCCGTCTCGTCCTGCCAGGTGTAAAGCGGCGAGAGCAGCTGCCCCGCCGCGTCCACATAGACGATGCCGTGCATCTGGCCGGTCAGGCCGACGCAGCCGATGTCCGGAAATTCCTGCAGCAGCCCGTCCAGCAGGGACAGGGCTGCGTGCTCGATGCCGCGGGCATCCTGCTTGCGCTCCCACGGCTGCCCGGCGACGGCAGCGCCGCCCGGCACGGTGCGCGTGCACAGGAGCCTGCCGTCCGCGTCCAGCACGGCGGCGGAGATCGTCGTCGTCCCGAGATCAAGGCCCAGATGATCCATATCGATCCTTCTTCCGTATTTCAATGGGAATAGTATAGCAGAAGGTCTGGGAGCTGTAAAGCTCAGGCCTCTGCTGACCGGCAAAAACGCTTGACGGCACGGCGGATTTCGGCTATAATCTCTTCATCATATCCAATTCTCAGGAGGAGGACGATCCCAATGGCCTTTTACTATTCCGAACCGAGCCACACCTTCAGCGAGTATCTGCTGATCCCCGGCTACACGGCGGAGGACTGTGTCCCTGCCAATGTTTCGCTCCGCACGCCGCTGACGCGCTTCCGCAAGGGTGAGGAGCCTGCCATTTCTCTGAATATCCCCATGGTGTCTGCGATCATGCAGTCCGTTTCCGATGATAAGCTGGCCATCGCGCTGGCGAAGGAAGGCGGGCTGTCTTTTATTTATGGTGCGCAGTCCATCGAATCCGAGGCCGCGATGGTCGCCCGCGTCAAGAACCACAAGGCGGGCTTTGTCGTCTCCGCGTCCAACCTGACGCCGGACAGCACACTGGCGGACGTTCTGGCGCTCAAGGCGAAGAACGGCTATTCGACCGTTGCCATCACGGACGACGGCACGGCGAACGGCCGCCTGCTCGGCATCGTTTCGAGCCGCGATTACCGCGTCTCCCGCATGGACGGCAGCCAGAAGGTCAGCACGTTCATGACGCCGCTGGAAAAGCTCGTCACCGCGCCAGCGCAGACGACGCTGAAGGAAGCAAACGACATCATCTGGGAGCATAAGCTCAACTCCCTGCCCATTGTGGACGCCGACGGCCACCTGCTGTACTTCGTGTTCCGCAAGGACTACGCCTCCCATAAGGAGAACCCGCTCGAGCTGCTCGACGATCAGAAGCGCTATCTCGTCGGCGCGGGCGTCAACACGCGCGACTATCAGGAGCGCATCCCGGCCCTGCTGGCCGCGGGCACGGACGTGCTGTGCATCGACTCCTCCGAGGGCTACTCCTGCTGGCAGGAGAAGACCATCGCCTGGGTGCGCGAGCAGTACGGCGATTCCGTCAAGATCGGCGCAGGCAACGTCGTCGACCGCGACGGCTTCCTGTTCCTTGCCAAGGCGGGCGCGGACTTCGTCAAGGTCGGCATCGGCGGCGGCTCCATCTGCATTACCCGCGAGACAAAGGGAATCGGCCGCGGTCAGGCTACGGCTCTCATCGAGGTCTGCGCCGCCCGCGATGAATATTACCGCGCCACCGGTGTCTATGTGCCGGTTTGCTCGGACGGCGGCATCGTCTATGACTACCACATGACGCTCGCACTGGCCATGGGCGCGGACTTCCTCATGCTTGGCCGCTATTTTGCCCGTTTCGACGAGAGCCCGACAGCCAAGGTCATGGTCAACGGCGTCTATATGAAGGAATACTGGGGCGAGGGATCGAACCGCGCACGCAACTGGCAGCGCTATGACCTCGGCGGCGCAGGCAAGCTGAGCTTTGAAGAGGGCGTCGATTCGTTCGTGACCTACGCAGGCTCCCTGCACGACAATGTAGAGATCAGTCTCTACAAGGTCAAGAGCACCATGTGCAACTGCGGTGTCAAGACCATCGCTGACCTGCAGAAGAACGCCCGTCTGACGCTCGTCTCGGCCACGTCCATCGTGGAAGGCGGCTACCATGATGTCGTCCTCCGCTCCGGCTCGCAGATCAAATAATTGGTAAAATACCTGAAGAAGCTGCTGTTTCTTCAGGTATTTTGCATATAAAAATCTCCCGGCGGGATTTCCCGCCGGGAGCACAGCTTGTCAAAAAAGTCCCTTCGGGCTTTTTCACCAAGCTGCTTTCAGAATTGCAAAATCTGCAGCATGATTTTGCAATTCTGCCGCTGCGGCGGGTGATCAAACGCGAAAGGACACCCTGACGGTTTCCTTTCACACTTTTCTTCCCTCCGAAACTCTCGGCTTGGCGGTTTTTGGATAGTTTGAGCTCCCGGCGGGATTTCCCGCCGGGAGCACTGCATTTTTTGGAGATCAGGCCTGCGGCTTATAGCTGTCCTTCAGACTGACGGAGCGGTTGAAGACCGGGTGCTCCGGCGTCGAGTCCTTGCTGTCCGGGCAGAAGTAGCCAAGGCGCATGAACTGATAGGATTCCGGGGCCTTGGCCGCGGCGAGTGCGCGCTCGATCTTGCAGCCCGTGAGGATCTCGAGGGAATCGGGGTTCAGGCACTCAAGGAAGTCCTTGTCCGCCGCGTCGGGATCGGGATCGGTGAAGAGGTTCGAATATAGGCGTACCTCGGCGTCTACGGCCCCGTTGGCCTCGACCCAGTGGATGGTGGACTTGACCTTGCGGCCGTCGGCGGGGTCGCCGCCGCGGGAGGCCGGGGCATATTCGCAAAGGACCTCCGTGACGTTGCCGTCCGCGTCCTTGACGACCTCGTTGCAGGTCACAAGATAGGCGCCCATGAGCCGCACCTCGCCGCCGGGCTTGAGCCGGAAGAATTTTCCGGGCGGGTTCTCCATAAAGTCGTCCCGCTCCACATACAGCGTATTGGTGAAGGCGACTTCGCGCGTTCCGGCCGCAGGGTCCTCCGGGTTGTTGGGCAGGGTGAAGTATTCCACCTTGCCGTCTGGGTAGTTGGTGATGGTGAGCTTGAGCGGGTTGAGCACGGCGATGCGGCGGGTGGCCGTACCGCCCAGCCGGCTGCGCACGCAGTATTCCAGCAGCTCGTAGTCGACCAGGGAGTTTGCCTTGGCGACGCCCGCGCGCTGCAGGAAGTCCATAATTGCCGCGGGCTCAAAGCCGCGCCTGCGCAGGCCGGACAGGGTCGGCATGCGCGGGTCGTCCCAGCCGCTGACATACCCGCCCTCGACAAGCTCGCGCAGATAGCGCTTGCTCATGACGGTATAGGTCATGTTCAGGCGCGCAAATTCCCGCTGCTTGGGCTTGTGCGCAAAGCCGATATGGTCGATCACCCACTCGTACAGGGGGCGGTGGTTCTCAAACTCAAACGAACACAGCGAATGCGTAATCCCCTCCAGCGCGTCCTGGATGGGGTGGGCGAAGTCGTACATGGGATAGATGCACCACTTGTTCCCCTGGCGGTGATGGGGCAGGTAGTTGATCCGGTAGAGCACCGGGTCCCGCATATTGAAGTTGCCGCTGGCCAGGTCGATCTTGGCCCGCAGGGTGTACTTGCCCTCCGGGAACTCGCCGTTCTTCATCCGCTCGAACAGGTCCAGGCTCTCCTCGATGGGCCGGTCCCGCCAGGGGGAGCGGGCCGGAGTGGTGGTATCTCCCCGGTACTCCTTGAACTGCTCCGGCGTCAGCTCGCAGACGTAGGCCAGCCCCTTCTTGATCAGCTCCACCGCATATTCGTAGTCCTTCTCAAAATAGTCGGATCCGTAGTAGAAGCGGTCGCCCCAGTCGAAACCCAGCCAGTGGATGTCCTCCTTGATGGCCTCCACAAACTCCACATCCTCTTTGGTGGGGTTGGTGTCGTCCATGCGGAGGTTGCACAGGCCGTTGTACTTCTCGGCGGTGCCGAAGTCGATGATCAGCGCCTTGCAGTGGCCGATATGCAGATAGCCGTTGGGTTCCGGCGGAAACCGGGTATGGACGGTCTGACCCGCAAACTGCCCGCCGGGGGCGATGTCCTCGTCGATGAATGCGTGGATAAAGTTTTTGCTTTCAGTCATTTCAGCCATGATAATCCCTCTCATTTCCTTGGGTTTTTCCAATTACCAGACATTATACCTTACTGTTTCCAGTTTTGCAACCGAAAATCCCGCCAGAATCCATCTTTTCCAAGGGGCGCGCTGTGTGGAAATTACACAGAAGGCCCCGCATTGTGAAAAATCGGAAAACATTTTAAGAAATCTTAAATTAGTAGTTGTCAATTCGGGCTGGATACGCTAGAATAGGAAAGGATATGAAGATAAGGAGTGATTTCATTTTGCCTGAGCTTAAATATAAGCGCATCCTGCTGAAAGTCAGCGGCGAGGCTCTCGCCGGGGACGCACATCGGGGGCTTGATTTTACCATTGTGAACGAGCTTTGCGAGTCTATCAAAACCTGCGTGGACATGGGCGTCCAGATTGGTCTGGTCATCGGTGCCGGAAACTTCTGGCGGGGCGTCAAGGACGGCGCGGATAAGATGCAGCGTTCCCACGCCGACTCCATGGGTATGCTGGGTACGGTGATGAATGCCATCGCCGTGGCTGACGCTCTGAACCGCCACAGCATGGACGCCCGGGTCCTCAGCGCCGTGGAGATGAACAAGTTCGCCGAGTATTTTACCCGCGACCTTGCCGAGCGGTACTTAAATGAGGGGAAGGTCGTCCTCTTTGCCGCCGGTACCGGCAACCCCTACTTCTCCACCGATACCGGCGCGGTACTCCGGGGCGTGGAGATTGAGGCCGATGCCGTGCTGATGGCGAAGAACGTGGACGCCATTTATTCCGCCGACCCCGCCAAAGACCCCGCAGCCGTCCGCTACTCCCGCCTGACCTATGGCGAGGTGCTGGCGAAGAACCTGAAGGCCACGGACATCACCGCTATGGCGCTGGCTATGGACAACGACATGACCATGGTCTGCTTTGGCCTGAATGAAGAAAACAGCATCGTCCGCGTGGTTCGCGGCGAAGAGATCGGTACTACCGTAAAAAATCATTTCTAAGGAGGAACACAAAATGACCGTCGATTTCAAAGAATATTCCCGGAGAATGGACAAGGCTCTGGAGCATCTGGACGAGGAATTCGCCTCCGTCCGCGCCGGCCGCGCCAACGCAAAGGTTCTCGATCGGATCACCGTGGAATACTATGGCAGTGAAACGCCCCTGAACGGCGTCGCCACCATTTCCGCCCCCGACGCCCGTACCCTGATCATTCAGCCCTGGGACACCAAGCTGCTCAAGGACATCCAGAAGGCCATCCAAACCTCCGATCTGGGCATCAACCCCCAGAACGATGGCCGCGTCATCCGTCTGGTGTTCCCCCAGCTCACCGAGGAGCGCCGTAAGGATCTGGCCAAGCAGGTCAAGAAGTATTCCGAGGAAGCCAAGGTCGCCATGCGCAACATCCGTCGGGACGGCATGGACTATGTCAAGAAGCTGAAAAAGAACAGCGAGATCACCGAGGACGACCAGAAGAAGGCCGAGAAAGATTTGCAGGATCTGCTGGACAAGAACATCAAGCGCGCCGACGCCGCTCTTGCCGCCAAGGAAAAGGAACTGATGGCGATTTAACGCCGTCAGCCAAAACAAAGCACCCCTGCTGGCGGCTGGAAGCAGCCGCCAGCAGAAATTGCTTTTTTATCTTCGCAGATCTGTTCACTAACCATTAGAAAGAGGTGCTTTATGGCACTTTCACAAAACTCTCCCCCGCCCCGGCACATTGCCATCATCATGGACGGCAACGGCCGCTGGGCAAAGCAGCGGGGTCTGCCCCGCACCGCCGGTCACGCCGCAGGCGCGGAAGCCTTCCGGCGGATCGCCAACTACTGCCGCACGCTGGGCGTAGAATACCTGACGGTGTACGCCTTCTCCACGGAGAACTGGAAGCGCTCGGCGGAAGAAGTGGCGGGAATCATGAAGCTGCTGCGCCGGTATCTGGAAGAGGCGCTGCGGGACATGGAGAAAAACCGGGTCAAATTCCGATTCTTTGGCGACCTGACCCGTCTCAGCCCGGAGCTGCAAACGCTCTGCCACGATGCGGAAAGCCGCTCGGAGGACTACGACGTGCAGGTGAATTTCTGCCTGAACTATGGCGGGCGGGATGAGATCATCCATGCTGTGAAGGCTTACACGGCGGATGTCGCCGCCGGAAGGGCCGACCCGGAAACACTCACCGAGGATGTTTTCTCCGGGTACCTGTATTCGGCGGGCGTGCCCGACCCGGAGCTGATCATCCGGCCATCCGGAGAGATGCGGGTCAGCAACTTCCTGCTGTGGCAGTCCGCGTACTCGGAATATGTAATTATGAACGTACTTTGGCCTGATTTCACACCGGAACATCTGGACAGCGCCATTGATGAATTTCACCGGCGCAGCCGCCGGTTCGGAGGGACATAGAGAAATGAAAAAACGCATTATTTCCGCAGCGATTCTGGTGCCGATCCTCTTTCTTCTGACACTGGCCGCACCGGTGATTGCCGCGTCACTGGTCATGAGTGCACTCATGGCCATCGCGGCCTACGAGCTTCTGTACCGCACAGGGCTTGTAAAGCGGCCGCGGCTGGTGATCTACTCCTGCATCATGGCGGCCGCCGTGTGCATGTGGAGCTATTTCGGCGCGATTCATTCCTACTTTGTCATCCTCATAATTGTGTTCTTTATCCTGATGTTCTCGGAGATGATGCTTGACCACATAAAGGTTCACTTTGAGGATCTGTCCATGTGCTTTGTGGCGGGTCTTCTCATCCCCTACATGCTCAGCTCCCTCATCCGCATTCTGAATATGGATCTCGGACGGTATGTCATCCTGATTCCCTTCGTGGTGGCGTTCATGTCCGACGCAGGCGCTTACTTTATCGGCCTGAAATTCGGGCGGCACAAGCTGGCGCCTGTGGTCAGCCCCAACAAGACCATCGAGGGCGCGCTGGGCGGCATTGCCTTCGCCGTGGTCAGTATGCTTGTTTACGCCCTGATCATCGACCTGCTGCCCGGCAATCTCCGGGTCAACTACGGTCTTGCGCTGCTGTA
>ERZ827520.4314-NODE-4314-length-10721-cov-10.183480_pt1 | contig 10721 bp, 10 predicted proteins | sample MGYA00519581_ERZ827520 | MGnify/ENA primary metagenome ERZ827520 (study PRJEB31778, sample SAMEA3449339) | human gut metagenome | biome: human gut; feature: human-associated habitat; material: faeces | place: United Kingdom | collected 2010/2012 ...
GGTACCGCAACCCGACATTATCGAGCATTTTGGCAACGCAGATGCCGTGCCGCAGTTGCCGGAGCGGTGCTTAAGCCGCAAGGCGGGAATTGTGCGGTGTTGCCCTTGACATTTGACAAAAAAATGCTATACTGCTATTATTGATAGTTCTAATGAACCATCGGCTAATATGGGGTGCATTAAAGAATATACATTCCGATATTCAAATAGGAAGAAAGAAGATGTGCGTAATGAAAATGAAGAAACTGACCACTTTCGTTGCCTGCGCCGCTATGGCTGGTGTGTTCGCTACCAGCGCATTTGCTGCCAATGATGCACAGGTTGCCCGCGCTCAGGATTACCTGAACTCCAAGGGCATTGCCTACACTGTTACCGCTTCTGATGTTGACAAGGCTCTTGCTGCTGGCTACACTGCCGACAGCCTGGTTGCCAAGGCAAATGAGCTGCTGGACCGTGCAAAGTCTGATCCCGAAGGTGCAAAGAACGAGGCTGTCAGCATCCTGAATGCTCTGGGCGTTTCTGTTTCCGATGCAAAGGTTACCGTCAACGGCAATGATATCACCATCTCTGCCAACATCAACGGCACCTACGTCCCTTACAGCTTCAGCAATGCCGATACCCATCCGGAAATCGGCGAAGCCATCAAGAATGGCACCTGGGGCGTTGCTGAAAGCACCACCACCGCTGCTGCCAGCCTGAAGAACGGCAATGGCGTTATCAAGGCTACCGGCGACAATGCTGGTATCGCTATGCTGGTTGCTGTGGTTGCCATCGCTGGCACCATGGGTGTTGCTGTTCGCAAGAGCCGTGACGCTGAGTAATCACGCCTAACTAACATGTTGTTCGCCGCGGCGTGCCGCGGCGAATTTTTTTGTTTCAGCGTCAGGTATGGGCCGCAGCCTGTGCCTGAACGGGGAGAAAAAATAAATGACGCACAAGAACGATTTTTTGCGCAAAGGTCCGGCAGGGCTGGTGGTAGTGCCACTGCTGTTTGCGCTGGTCACGTTGGCGCTGCTGGCGGTCATGTTCAAGGTGTTTGCCGCACCGTACTACTCGCTGGTAGAGTGGTTTATGGAAACCAGCGTGGTGGAAACCCAACCCAAGGACCTGTTTGATGAGGCAGCCCAGACCCTGACCAATACGGAAAATGACCGGACCGCACAGGAAGAGCCGGAACAGGAAACCATCCCGCTGAGCAGCATTACCTACCCCAGCAAGGGGGACCGCTATGGCCGCATTACGATTGCGGGCACCACGGTGGACGCGCCGGTGTATTACGGTGACACCAACAGCATCCTGAACCGGGGCGTTGGTACTTATGTGGACAGCAGCGGAGCAGGCATCCCTGGTGAAAGTAAGACCATTTTGATGGCGGGCCACAACAATACCTTTTTTAACGATCTGCAGAGCGTTGAGGTGGGCGATGTGGTGACGATCGAGACCCATTACGGTACCTACACCTATACGGTGGAGCGCTGCGAGGTGCGGGATTACCAGGATACCACCACGTATGACTTTACACGCACCGATGAAAACCTGATCCTGTATACCTGCTACCCGTTTGATGCGCTGGGCTTTACCCCTAACCGCTACTTTGTTTATGCCAGCTACACATCCGGCCCGGAGCTGGATGCTGACCGTTGAGGGAGGAGATGCAGAGATGACGCAACAAAAAAACTCCCGCAAAGGCAGCGCTGTGTGGCCGATGGTGCTTTCCTGGCTGAGCAGCCTGATTTTGGCACTTTTGGCGGTGTTTGTCATGCTGTTTACCACGTTTGGTAACGTGGGCTATATGCAGAGCTGCGTGAAAAGCTCCGGCTATGCCCAGAGCGCCTATGATGATATGGTACAGGATTTTATCAGTTATGGTGCAGCCACCGGTTTTGATGCCGATGTTATGACGGGGTTTATGTCTGTTGACCAGGTGGAAAGCGACATGCAGGATGCTGTGGCGGGGCTGTATGCCAAAACGCTGACCTATTATACCCGCGATAATATCGCGGAAGCTGTTTACAGCGCCATGGAACAGGCTACGGCAGACCGTGGCATTACGCTGGAAGGCGAAACCAAGACGGCCGTGGAAACCGTGGCTGAGGCTGTGCGTATGGAGTATGCCTCCTACACCGCGGTGCCGCTGGTCAGCCAGCTGCGTACCCTGGTGCAGAAACTGCAAAAGGTGATGGTAATCGGCTTGGTGGTCAGTGCGGTGCTGCTGTGCGCTGCGGTAGTGTCCATGCTGCACATCAGCCGCAAAGATGTCCGCCTGGGGGCGCGCTGCCTGGTGTATGCCCTTGGCGGTGCTGCTGTGGTGTGCCTGGTGCTGGGTGTGGGCGTTAAGCCGATGATCGGCTTAACGCGCCTGGGCATTGACCCGCCTGCCCTGAAAAACCTGCTGATTGCTTATGTGGGCGGTTTGTTTGGCCGCTTTGTGGTGATGGCAGTGATCTATTTTGTGCTGGCGATAGTGCTTGGCGTATTGGTGAGCAGGCACAAAAAGCACAGAGCATGATGATAGAGTTTATAGAATAAGATAAAAAGAAACGGTGCTGTACCCCGGACTTTATGGGGTACGGCGCCGTTTTTTGTGTGAAGATGGGACAGGCGAGATGGCCCTGGAATGTGATGGTGAGGGAAAAGACGGGTTTTGAGTGATGTGGAGGGGGTTGTGATGGTATGCCACCTGTAGGGGCGCACAATGTGCGCCCGCTGCCTTGCGGAGAATGATGTGGTGAAATATTAGACAAGGTCCGGCATGTGGGACGATGCGAAGCATCGTCCCCTACAAATCTGTTTTAGGTGCATTACAAAATTTGTAATATGAGAGATGGGCCAAGGTTGCGGCGGGGGCGGGTGACCCCGCCCTACTGCGAGGTTATGGCTAGTACCTACAAATAAAATAGCGCAAACAGCGTAAAATAAAAACACCCCGGAACCGCATAAGAATATGCGATTCCGGGGTGTAATGTTACTGGATAAACGGCAAATTAAATCTTAGACAAATCAAGCCTTGTTGGCAGAGCCGAACAGCTCGATCTTCTCCTTGACCTTATCCATGATGGCGTCTGCGCCCGGCTTCAGCAGCTTGCGCGGGTCATAGCCCTTGCCCTGCTGATCCTTGCCGGCTTCGATGTACTTGCGGGTAGCCTCAGCAAATACCAGCTGGCAGTCAGTGTTGACGTTGATCTTGGAAACGCCCAGGCGGATGGCTTTCTGAACCATCTCGTCGGGAATGCCGGTGCCGCCGTGCAACACCAGAGGAATGTTGTTGGTAGCCTGATGGATGCGCTCCAGAGCTTCAAAGTCCAGGCCCTTCCAGTTGGCGGGGTAAATGCCGTGGATGTTGCCGATGCCGGCAGCCAGGAAGTCAACGCCCAGAGCGGTGATCTTGGCGCACTCTTCGGGGTCAGCGATTTCGCCGTTGCCGACTACGCCGTCCTCAACGCCGCCGATGGAACCAACTTCGGCTTCGATGGACAGGCCCTTGTCGTGTGCCAGCTCAACCAGCTCACGGGTCTTGGCAATGTTCTCTTCGATGGGGTAGTGGGAGCCATCGAACATGATGGAGGTAAAGCCAGCTTCAATGCAGGCCTTTGCGCCCTCATAGGTGCCGTGGTCCAGGTGCAGGGCAACGGGAACCGTGATGCCGAGAGACTCATCCATTGCGCGCACCATGGCGGCAACGGTCTTGAAACCGGTCATATATTTGCCGGCACCCTCGGAAACGCCCAGGATAACCGGGCTCTGCATGGCCTGAGCCTGAAGCAGAATGCTCCGGGTCCATTCCAGGTTATTGATATTGAACTGGCCAACGCCATAGTGGCCGTCACGAGCTTTGAGGAGCATATTGGTTGCATTTACGAGCATAACAGGTACCTCCTATAAATTCAGTTCAAGCAGCTGGAGGGTCTGACCCTGCCAGCTATTTTATTATAGACCGACTTTGACAAAAAATCAACAATAATCACGGCTTTTTACCCAAGAATGAGTAAAAAGTCCAGAAAATGGGATGATTGCACAGTGTTAGACGTGTGATTTTGGGTAAGATTTATGAAAGAATAGCAGAATGACCAGCACCCGATGCGCCAATTTGGTCGGAATGTGCAGAATGGGCAGAGGGGCGGACGCAGGAAAACGGGAAATACAATTTGAATATAAAATCAAATAAAATACAATAAGTTGATTTGCGCGAGGTCATGAGAGAGGTGCATTTATAAAGGGGGGGAGGATGAGGGGACGGAACGGTCAAGACCGTTCCCTACAGACAGGGAAAAGGAAAATACGGAAAGGGAAGGCTGATGTGGACATAGCACAGCAGGACCCAAGGGCAAAACAAAATCGGCCCCTGCCTTGGTGCGGCAGGGGCCGATAAATTCAGTGATTCAAATAACTCAAAAATGCGGAAAAGAAAGCTTTACCGGTCGATGGGGGCAGTCTTGGCTTTCAGCCAGGTCTTTTCCTCCTCGGTCAGGCGGGGGCTGAGCATCTCGTATACATGGGCATGGTAGGCGTTCAGCCAGTTGATCTGGTCACGGGTCAGTTCGTCCACAATGACCGGCTCGGTGGAGATGGGCACCAGGGTCAGCGGCTCAAATTTCAGCCAGTGACCATATTGGTTGGTGCCGGCATCCACGCATTCCAGCTCGTTCTCAATGCGGATGCCGACTTCATCGGTCTCATAAACGCCCGGTTCATCGGTGATGGTCATGCCCTCTTTGAAGACAATGGGGTTCTGGGGGCGCAGGCTCTGGGGGCCTTCGTGCACCGAGGAAATGTAGCCAACGCCGTGGCCGGTGCCGCAGCGGTAGTTGATTTTGTGTGCCCACAGCGGGCCGCGGGCAAAGCTGTCCAGTGCAAAGCCGGTGCAGTAATCCAGGAATACCGCGCGGGCAATGTCAATGTGGCTCTGCAGGGTCCAGGTGTAGTATTTGCGCTCGTTCTCGGTCAGGGGGCCGACGGGATAGGTGCGGGTGATGTCGGTGGTGCCGCAGTCATACTGGCCGCCGTTATCCACCAGCAGGAAGCCGTGCGGCTCAATCACGCTGTCCACTTCGCCCTCGGCATGGTAGTGCATCATGGCGGCGTTGGGGCCGTAAGCGGCAATGGTATCAAAGCTGTCCTCAAAATAGCCGGGCATTTCGGCACGGCGCTTTTGCAGCATCTTTTCAATGTCAGTCTCGTGCAGGATTTTGCCCTCGGCGATGGCCTTTTCCAAGTCCATCTGGAAACGCACCATGGCAACGCCGTCACGCACATGGCATTCGCGGATGTTGGCAAGCTCGACCGGGTTTTTGACACCTTTCAGTGCAAAGATCGGGTCGGCACCGGTAACGGTCTTGTGCTCGTTCAGGGCGCAGTACAGGTCATAGTTGGTGGCTTTCTCGTCTACGAGGAACACTTCCTCTGCGGGCAGAGCGTGTACGGTATCGATCAGCTCCGGGTAGTCGCGCAGGGAAACGCCGTTATCGGCCAACGTTTTTGCGTCGGCATCATTCAGGCGGCCGGGGGCGATAAACAGGGTGCAGCTGTCCATCGTGACAAGGGCATAAGCAACGGCCAGCGGGGTACAGGGCAGGTCGCGTGCGCGCATGTTGGTCAGCCAGCCCACACAGTCCAGACCAGTCACGGCCAGGGCGGTGGCACCGGCTTTTTTCAGCTCGTCACGCACCATGGCAATGCGCTGGGCGGCGGTGGCGCCGGTCTGCTCAACAGTCAGCAGCTCGCAGGGGGTGTTGGGCAGGCTGGGGCGGGTGGTCAGGCTCTCCCACAGGGGGGAGACGATATCCTTGCTTTCCAGCTTGGCACCGCTCTTGGCCAGAGCGGCGGCATAGCCGTTGGCAATGGTGGCAGGCACGCAGCTGCCATCCAGCAGCAGGGTCTGGCCTGCGGCAAAATGGGCGGTCAGGTACTCTTCCACGGTGGGCACCCCGGCGGAACCGGCGTGCATGCACTCAATTTCGGTACCGGCCAGCTGACGGTCACCCTGAACATAAAAGCGGCCATCGCACCACAGGGCGCTGCCGGTCAGGGTGACAACAAGGGTGGAGTTCTCGCCGGTAAAGCCGGAGAAAAACGGCAGGCTGTTGTAATAAGCGGGCAGATATTCACTGGAGTGGGGGTCGCTGGTCATCAGCAAAACACCGTGGGCACCGGCTGCCTGGGCAGCGGCGCGCAGAGCGGCGATTTTTTCATTGGTCGTCAAAATAGTCCTCTCCTTATATGCAGAATGTTGAACAAGTCCATTCTAACATGTTTTCATAAAAGGTCAATACGGGGTGCGGTTCAGCACAGTGCCCAGCAGCGGCAGGCCGCAGCCCTGCAGAAGGTGAGCCGCCTGGCGCAGCTCCTGGTAGGTAACGCCGCCGCTTTGTACCACAAGCAGGGCACCGTCACATACCTTGGCAAGGCTGAGAGCGTCACTGCATTCGCTCAGGGCTGGAGCATCTACCAAAAGATAAGCAAACTTTGGTGCACAGCTTTCCACCATGCGGGCAAAACGGGGGTGTTCCAGCAGCAGGGCCGGGCGGCTGGTGGTGCCGGAGGCCGGAACCAGGCAGGTGCCGCGGATCTCGGTGTGGTAGAGAACTTCCTCCAGAGGAACGCTGCCGGAAAGATAGTGTGCCAGACCCGGCACTTTGTGTTCACTGGTCAGCCCGCACTGGCGGCAGATGCCGGAATGGCGCAGGTCACCGTCAACCAGCAGGCAGCGCTGGCCAAGCCCGGCAAGCAGCTGCCAGAACTGCAAAGCCAGAGTAGTTTTACCTTCCTGCGGGGTAGTGCTGGTGAGCAGAATGATTTTGGCGTCTGGGGCTGTCTGTTCCAGACGCAGGCGCAGCAGATTCAGGGATTCAACCGTCCGGGGTGCCAGCTCCGGCAGGTGGTTCAAAGCAAGTTCTTTCATGGGCGGCCGCCTTTCCGGGTATGGAGGCGGCGGGGCGTGGCATCCGGGATGCAGGCCAGCGGCGAAGAGCCAAGGCAACGGGTCAGATCGTCCGCCGTATAAATGTGGTCATCCCGCAGGTAATGCAGGCAGAGGAAAGCAAAGCAGAGCAAAAAGCCGATGCCAGCGCCAAACGCTGCGTGGAACACAGCCCCCGGCCCGGAAAAGCGCTGCGGCGGGGCTGCCTGCTCCACCAGGCGGGGCGGGGTGGTGCCCATGCGGGCAGAGAGATCATCCAACGCAAGGGCAGCCAGTGCGTTGGCAATATCTGCTGCGCGCTGTGGGGAGGAATCGGTCGCAACAATGCGCAGAACATGGGTATCTGCCGGGTGCAGAATGGTAAGCTGGTCTTTTAAGTGGGCAGTATCCGTGGAAAGGCCAAGGGTGGAAATAACGGATTCCAGCATGGTGCGGCTGGTCAAAAGCTCCTGATAATCAGCCGTTAATTGCAGTTCCGCATAGCCGGAGGTCAGCCCCTCCTGTGCGGCGGCAACATACAGCTGGGCTTCGGCCTGGTAGCTGCGCGGGGCAAGGCGTGCGGCAGCAAAGGCCAGAATACCTCCCAGCAGGGTACAAACCAGTACCGCGGCGAAATGGGCGGGCAGCAGGCGGAACAGTTCCACGGGGGTCACTTCGCGCCCGGCGGCGCGGGATGCAGGGGCAGCGGGCAAGGTGCTCACCTCCAAAACAGGGCGTGAACAAGGCAAAATTCCGGTAAAAACAGCATAAATCAAGTGTAACACGCGCCCGGCGCAAAATTCAATAGAAAAAACGGTTTTTCAGGCGATACTGGGCGGTTTTTCGGGCAAACTGCTGAAAGGTGAGAGGATTTTGCAGCAAACGGGGGAAACGCCGCGGCAAAAAGGCGCTGACAGGGCAAGAAGTTTTCAAAAATTTCAAATTTTGGCAGGTCCAAATGGGCGAAAAGCTCTTGACGGGTTTGATATAATAAGGTTAGCAGTAAGAAAACAAGATTGCTAACAACACAGACAAACTTTAAGATAGAAGGGAATATTACCATGGCAGAACAGGTAACTAAAATTGATATTTTCTCCGGCTTTTTGGGTGCAGGCAAAACGACCCTGATCAAAAAGCTCATCAAGGAAGCGTTCCAGGGTGAAAAGATTGTGCTGATCGAAAACGAATTCGGCGAGATCGGCATTGACGGCGGCTTTATGCGTGAGGCTGGCATTCAGGTCAACGAGCTGAACTCCGGCTGCATCTGCTGCTCCCTGGTGGGCGATTTCCGCGAGGCACTGAAAAAGGTCGTGGAGACTTATCATCCTGACCGCATCCTGATCGAGCCTTCCGGCGTTGGCAAGCTGAGTGATGTGACCCGCGCTGTTGAGGGTGTGGGCGAGACCCTGCCGGTCAGCCTGAACAGCTTTGTGACCGTGGCCGATGTGAACAAGGTCAAAATGTATATGAAGAACTTTGGCGAGTTCTATGATGACCAGATCAGCCACGCATCCTGCATCATCCTGAGCCGCACCGGCAGCGCAGACGAGAAGAAGGTTGCCGCAGCCGTTGCCCTGATCCAGGAAAAGAACCCCACCGCCACCATTGTGACCACCGATTGGAACGAACTGACCGGTGCACAGATCGTTTCCGTTATGGATGGTAAGCGCGACCTGGTTGCCGAGCTTCTGAGCGAAGCACAGGCTTCCAATGCTGCCCATGCGGACGAGGATGAGGAAGAGCATCATCACCACCACCATGACCATGATGAGGACGGCCACGAGTGCTGCCACCATCACCACGACCATGATGATGACGACGATGATGAGGATGAGCATCACCACCATCATGACGACGATGATGACCACGGCCACGAATGCTGCCATCACCACCACGACCATGATGACGACGATGACGATGACGAGCATGAACACCATCATCACCACCATGACGGCGAGTGCTGCTGCGGCCATCATCACCATCATCATGACCACGATGCAGACGAAGTGTTCACCAGCTGGGGCCACGAGACTGCCCACAAGTACAGCCATGACGAGCTGGAGAGCATCCTGACCACGCTGGATTCCGGCGAGTACGGCGCTGTGCTGCGTGCCAAGGGCATTGTGGACGGCGGCGACACTTGGTACGAGTTCGACATGGTGCCCGGTGAGCATGAGATCCGCACCTGCGGCCCCGATGTTACCGGTAAGGTGTGCGTGATCGGTTCCCAGCTGAAGGAACATGAGGTGGAAGAGCTGTTCCACGCCTGATTTGTAAAGGAGTAAAACATGGCGCAGAAAGAGATTCCCTGTTACCTCTTTGTGGGTATGCTGGAAAGCGGCAAAACCAAGTTTATTCAGGAAACAATGGAGGACCCGCAGTTTGATTCCGGCGATAAAACGCTGCTGTTGATCTGTGAGGAAGGCGAGGAGGAATATGATTCCGAGCGATTTGCCTTTGGCGGCGTGACCGTTGCCACCATTGAGGACAAAGCGGAACTGAACCGCGAACACCTGCAGCAGCTGGCTGAAAAGTCTGACTGTGGGCGTGTGATCATTGAATACAACGGCATGTGGCTGGTGCAGGAGCTGTACGATGCCCTGCCGGATAACTGGCTGATTTACCAGTGCCTGGCCACCGCAGACGGCACTACCATCAAGACCTATGCCAACGACAATGCCATGCGCAGCCTGCTGCTGGACAAGCTGCGCGGCAGCGAGCTGCTGGTGGTGAACCGTGCCGAGGCGGTAAACGATGACGAAAGCCACCAGCTGATCCACAAGCTGGTGCGCCAGGCCAGCCGCCGCTGCGATATCGCCTATGAGTTCAAGGATGGCAGCGTTGCCTATGACGATATCCCGGACCCGCTGCCGTTCGATGTAAACGCCCCGGTGATCGAGATTCCCGAAGAGTTCTTTGGCGTGTGGTATATGGACTGCATGGATGAGATGCAGAAGTACGACGGCAAAACGGTGAAGTTCCTGGCTCAGGTGTGCCAGACCAACCGCGCCGGCAAGGACAGCTTTGTGCCCGGCCGCTTTGCCATGACCTGCTGTGTGCAGGATATCCAGTTTGTGGGCTTCCCCTGCAAGTACACGGAGTACAAGAACCTGAAGCAGCGTGACTGGATCACGGTAACGGCAAAGGTGAACCTGAAATACCACCCGATTTACAAGGGCCAGACCCCGGATTCTGTCGGCCCGGTGCTGACGGCCATCAACGTGGAGCCTGCCGCGGCCCCGCGTGATGATGTGGTGACCTTCAGTTGAGCGGGGAACGCCGCAGGGCAATCGAAGCCCGCGTGGCAGCCGCAGCCGCCCGGCTGGAAAAAGAGGGCCGCTACACGGCAACCCGGCGGTGCATCCAGCACGGCAAGGTCAGCGTGTATGCCCACTGCGTCAGCGTGGCGGATACCGCCTGCGTCTTGGCGGAAACGCTGCACCTGCGCGTAAACGAGCGGGCGCTGATCCGCGGTGCATTGCTGCATGATTACTTTTTGTATGACTGGCACGATAAAGCCAACGGCCACCACTGGCACGGTTTTACCCACCCAGGCACCGCCCTGCACAACGCAAGCGAGGATTGGAAGCTGACCCCGGTGGAGCGGGAGATCATCAAAAAGCACATGTTCCCCTTAACCCCCATCCCACCCACCTGCCGTGAAGCGTGGCTGGTGTGCCTGGCAGATAAAATCTGTGCCGCCAAGGAGACGACCGGCGGAATCTATGGCAAGCTGCCGTTTGCCGCGAAGCATAACGCGCAGGATAAGTAAATTAAGGCAATACCGCATAATTCTAAGTGCCGATACGGCGAGCGAGGTGCGGCA
>ERZ827520.4329-NODE-4329-length-10691-cov-4.680613_pt1 | contig 10691 bp, 9 predicted proteins | sample MGYA00519581_ERZ827520 | MGnify/ENA primary metagenome ERZ827520 (study PRJEB31778, sample SAMEA3449339) | human gut metagenome | biome: human gut; feature: human-associated habitat; material: faeces | place: United Kingdom | collected 2010/2012 ...
CACCACGCCCTCCGTGGCTTATATTGCTCGCGTGGATGACTTTGACTGTGGCATTATGATCTCTGCCAGCCATAATCCCTACTACGATAACGGCATCAAGCTGATCGACTGCTATGGCGAGAAGATGCCGGAGGAAATCTTGCTGTTAGTCGAGGATTACATTGACGGAAAGCTCCATGTGTTCGACAAGGACTGGCCTGAGTTGCCCTTTGCTCACCGTGAGCACATTGGCTGCACGGTGGACTATGTGTCCGGCCGCAACCGCTACATGGGCTATCTGATCAGCCTTGGTATCTATTCCTTCAAGGGTGTCAAGGTTGGCCTGGACTGCGCCAACGGCAGTTCCTGGAACATCGCTAAGTCTGTGTTTGATGCTCTGGGAGCCGATACCTACGTCATCAATGCACAGCCCAACGGTCTGAACATCAACAACAATGCTGGTTCTACCCACATTGAGGGTCTGCAGAAGTTCGTGGTAGAGAAGGGCCTGGACATCGGTTTTGCCTATGACGGCGATGCTGACCGTTGCCTGTGTGTGGATGAAAAGGGTAATGTCATCACTGGCGACCACATCCTGTACATCTATGGCTGCTATATGAAGGAGCGTGGCAAACTGCTGACCAATACCGTCGTTACCACGGTCATGTCCAACTTTGGCCTGTATAAGGCTTTTGATGAGAAGGGCATCGGCTACGCCAAGACCGCTGTGGGCGACAAGTATGTCTATGAGTACATGGCTAAAAACGGCTGCCGTATTGGCGGTGAGCAGAGTGGCCACATTATCTTCTCTAAGTACGCCAGCACGGGTGATGGTATCCTGACCAGCCTGAAAATGATGGAGGTCATGCTGGCGAAGAAGCTGCCTATGAGCAAGCTGGCTGAGCCTTTGAAGATCTATCCGCAGGTGCTGGAGAATGTCCGTGTGACTGACAAGAAAGCAGCACAGGATGACGAAGCAGTGCAGGCAGCAGTCAAGGCTGTGGCCGAAGCACTTGGCGACACTGGTCGTATTCTCGTGCGTGAGTCTGGCACGGAACCGGTTGTGCGTGTGATGGTGGAAGCTCCCGACCACGATACCTGCCAGAAGTATGTGTCTCAGGTTGTAGAGACCATTAAGAGCAGAGGCTACGGAGTTTGAGGGAGTTTGTCTACCAGATCCGTTGCAGCACTAGTGCGAACCTGACAGTAGGCGAGGGAATCATTTTAATAGGCCTTGGTTTACTGGCGTGGCTCAACCGAAGGGACAAGGAGTGGTTTCCTACTGCCTATAGTGTATTTTTGATTTTCTATATCACATTGCTGCGCCGTGCGCCGGGATATAATGAGAACATCCGACTGCACCTGAAATTATGGTCCAATGCCGGTGTGTGGGCGGGCAATCTGTTGAATCTGATCCTATATGTTCCGTTCGGCTGGACAGGTCAGAGATGGAAAATGAACAGAAAGAGAATAATCGCTGCGGCTTTTCTGCTCTCAGTGTGTTGTGAAGAACTACAGTATTTTACAGGTAGAGGCATGGCAGATGTGAATGATGTGCTATTCAATACACTTGGAGCAGTGGTAGGGGCATGGATTGCAAGCAAGAATCTCTTTTGAAAAAAACTGATAAAAGTAATAACTTGAGCTGTGGGAGATCTCTCACAGCTTTGCCGCTCGGAACTTTGCACACCTCTACGTGGTGAGCGGCAGGCAACACGGTGGGAAGCTGTGGCTAAGATGTAAAGAAATAACGGAGAGAGACGGAAGACGAAAAAGTATGGGCATTGGAGAAGTTTCTCAACTACATGATTCATGTGCTGACAGAAAGCGCATCAGGGAGATGCTATGAGGGCAGTTCCGATTGATTATATTGCACTTATGCGGAAGGCGTTCATTTCATATTGAGAAGTGAATGTTTTTTCTGCTTGAAATGAGCGCAATAATAATTCCATGGGTTTCATCCTTGTATGATATGTTCCCCTAATGCTGGATATCTGGTATTAGGGGATTTTTACGAGATAGAGTTATGTGCACAGGAAGTGCGATGAATTGTATCAGTGGGGGATACTCACCTGATGAAAATATGTGCTTCTTTTGACCTTTTTCAGAATACAAAAATAGTACTATGGAACCCTTCACGGGGCTGAGAATATGAGAAGCTGAATTTACATAAATGGAAGTGATATCGTGAAAAGACTTTTTTGGCTACTGTTTGGAATTGGAGCATCTATTGCGTTGGTGGCATTCGGTCTATCAGATAATATACCGAACTATTTTTTCAATATTTTTTTGGGGTTGAGTACAAATATATTTGGCTTGATTATTACAATTTTCTTTGCACAAAAATATATTGATGAGAACGAAAGAAAAAATAGAAAAGTGTCTGAAAAGGATGAGATTATCCGGCGTGATAGAATTATGCGGCAACTTATTGAGCTTTATTTAGAAGGGTATGCAAGTATTGCAATTCCTAACAAACAGAGTGTGAGCGAAGTTCATATCAATGCAGCGGACGATGATGAATTTGCATTTTCAGATTTGGCTGGAATGTATGAGCCTTCCTTGATGATTCAGAAAAAAGGCATTCGGCCATCTATTGAGATTTTTTATGAAAATGAATACAAATTAGCAAAATATGTTATGGATGTCATAGAGAATGTTGATTTTGAGTTTTATCCAGAACTTTTGAATATTTTGACGGCGTTCTGTGAGACATATATAAAGTCAGACGAAAAAGATATGGTTCTTTGGCCGCTTACAATTGATAACGCAGACAACAAAAAGCTTGTAATTGCGGCGGTGAGCGAGATGATTAAGGATGAAAAGCAGGATTGGCTTGCGCAAGATGCACAAGGTGAACTCGATGGTGATAGGATGAAACCATACGTTGCGCTATATTTAAAGGTAAGAGCAGAAAGAAGATTGATTGCAAAATACATGCAGGAGATAAAAAATATGAAATGTGATATGCCATTATGAAATGGATCATAGAACCTATTCCATTGCTATGGTATACGGCTTAAGGGGGTTTTATTGGGACAAGCAAAGTTCGATATCTTGTGCTCCATCTAAAAGACAGGAAAACCCGTAATGAACAATCATTGCACATACGTCTATCGCATGAATCGGTGTGCGAGTGACATATGCAGATTGCGGAGACAAAAACAATGATTATATATAATATTCTTTCAAAAAAGGAAGCGCAAAATACACTAGAAAAAATGACGGGAATCACCTGGTCGGAGTGGAAGGGTATTCGAGACAGCTATGATAGAGACCAGTGGAGCTATGAAGACGATTATATCGAAGATGTTCTCAAAGAAAAAAATGTGACACTGCCATCATTTTATGAACTAGAATTCGTCTTTAGTCATGTTACAACGAGTGCGAATGGCTGTATCGATATAAGAAAATATGGATTGATTACACACGCCTGTCAAAATAATAAGACAGAATTGTGTGCGTTTCTTTATGAAAACGGAGTTGCGATTGATTTGAGCAGGCGTGAACTTCATTATTTCGATAAGGTGTTTGATGTTAGTTATGATAGGTGTCCGCTTGAGTATATGGAAACTGAATATGCGGCGTGGTTAGTTGGACGTAAGCTGTATTATGACTACGGCATCTGTGGGTTTCTTTCGTACGGTAACACTGCCTACGGAGGCTATGTTCACAGACGTCCGGAGCTCCTAATGAACATTGATAGGCTGTTAAAAACTGATTTGGCAGATAAATGGGAGGATACCCATCAGCCATATGAAGTCATAGCACATATAGGAGCAAAAATGGTAGTGTGTGACGGTGATGAGCGTTGTGATGATCAAAGAAAAGTAATGGAATATCTAATGAAAGCATATTGGTGCGCTTTTTCGGATAACGAAAATATCGTTCTTCTTCGGAGTGAAGTTGAAGTGCCGCCGGAAAATATATGGAAAGTTCGCCCATTTGAGGCTTGGAAGTGATGGTATTGTCATTTCAGGTCCTAGTCCTCAAAAATAGCAAAAGATGTCTCAAGCACATCGCTGATTTGGCATCCCAATTTGCAGAGAAGCGGTCTGTCGTGGCCTCTTAAAAAGTATAGATACACCGTGTGGACAACTGAACCCCGGTAGTTCACACAGTGTTTTTTAAGCGGAATATATAGTTTGTAATGTAAATAAAAGAAACGGAGTGTGAGAAAAATGAATTTATCAAAAATACATCATATTGCTATCATCGTATCTGACTACGAAGCCGCAAAGAATTTCTATGTGAACAAGCTGGGATTCTCTATCATCAGAGAAAACTACCGCCCAGAGCGTAAGGACTGGAAGCTGGATCTGCATGTCAATGAACACACGGAGCTGGAAATTTTCGCTGAGGAGAATCCACCGAAGCGTGTGAACCGTCCGGAGGCCTGCGGTCTACGCCATCTTGCGTTCTGCGTTGATAACATAGAACAGACAGTGAATGAGCTGGCAGAGGCTGGAATTGAATGTGAGCCGATTCGTGTGGATAGTTATACCGGCAAAAAGATGACTTTCTTCCACGATCCGGATGGTCTGCCGCTGGAGCTGCATGAATAATCATGGGTGAGAAAATACCATATAAGGCCAGAAAGCCTGGCGGCGGTCGGAAAAAGCGGAAGCCGGAGTACGATGCAGGGAAAAGGCTGAAAGAACAGTTGGATGTAGCTGTAGTGCTTTATAATTCTGAGATGTCATTGCAGACCATTGCCGACGCCCTGTCCCTCAACCCCATCAAGGTCCGAAAGCTGCTCATCACAGCCGGGATCTATGAATCAAACGTAGCGGAGATGGTGCAGCGTACCTTTAACAATTATAGAGAGACACAGAGTTACAAGGATGCAGTTCTCTCCACCGCATCAGCCCTCAAGTTGTCCAAAGCCTCCGTTACCTCGTACCTGCCATACGAAAAGGGGATATACTTTCCAAAGGAGGCACCCGTGGAAAAAATCAGCGTGGGAGCAGAGCGGCAGCGGAGATACCGAGCAGTAAGGAAACTGCGAACCGAGCCGACAGAGGAGCATCTGTGGGAAGTGGTCCTGCTTTATTCTGGAGTGCGGTTCAAAACCTATTCCGGCTTACCCTTTACCTATGAAATACGAAAAGGTCGGAACGGGCAATACACAAAAGAACTTTGGATCGACCGCCGGGAGAATAGTAAAAGCCTGGCATGGAGTTCGATATTGCTGGCACTGAACAATATAAAAGAGGTGGGAGCGGTGGTGGACAGGCCGAAAGCTCTAGGCGACATCCGAGGCGTGACTTATATTTATGGAATGTTCTACCGATTCGGACTCATTGATATGCCGGATAAAGTGAATGGGAAGACGAAAAGAGCTGGTCGGCAGATGTGACATTCTAAGGATGGATGACGTCTTTTATTGTTAACTGTTCCATATCGAACAAATATCCTTCTTCTCCCACAATACCCTTCAAAAACACGTCCGGTGAAATTTCAATCCCAAAACCGCCGGGAAAAAGCTGCAAGGGCCACAAACAACCTGCTACACAGCCATCTGGTATCTGCTCACCCCCATAAAATCCACCCCGATATCACCCCTCAAAGTCACAAGATCACGGACTGAGGAGAGTACCTGGGCAGGGCAGACGCCCCGGCGGAGGCCCCTGGGCCCCAGGCTCTCCGAAAACTGGTAAATGAGAATATACGTTATCTCTCGCATGAATATACTGCCAGAAATAGAAGCGAGAAAAACTTGAAAATGACGCTGAAACGTGGTATAATAGTGGTACGAACAAGCCGGGTTTAGTACGACAACTGTGCGCTGTGGTACTGTAACTGTTGTTTCAAAATTAGGAACGACTACAAAAAGTGTGCGAAAAACTAGCGTAGCTACGACGACACCTACCAGGTTCAGGTCGTGTCTTGGTACGACAACGAGAACTCTTACACTTCTCAGATGGTTCGTACCATTAAGTACTTCGCTGAGAACTGCTAATGACGTTCTTCCGTTAAAAATTGCCTGATTTGTCCGCCGGAGTTTGTCTTGCTCAACTACGAACAAGCCTGACTTGGTACGACAACCATATCTAGGAATTTTTCGCCCTTCTTTTTGTGGTCCGCCGCAAAAGGAAGGGTGTTTTTTATGTGTTTGAAAGAGCTTCGGGACGAATTTTTGTATGACTGTGAATGCCGCCACCTGGCAAAAGGGTCTCTGCGGAATTATCGGGCATCTACCCGATTCTTGCTGGAATTTCTGGAGCGGAAGCAGATCACAGAACTGGAGGATGTGCGTCCACGGCACCTTCGGGACCTGATGAAGGAAAAGCAGGATGCAGGCAACACGCCCCGGTACATCAACGATCTGCTGAAGGTCTGGCGTACCTGGTTCAATTATCTGGTGGAGGAGGGCTATTTGGAGGAGCGAGATAACCCAGCCAAAAAGGTAAAGCCACTGCGGCAGCCCCGGACCATCATTGATACCTTTACCGCAGCAGAAATGAAGCGGATGATCCAGTTCTACGACGGCAAGGACTTTCTGGAGGTGCGGAACAAGACCATCATCATGCTGCTGTTTGACACAGGAATGCGCTGTAACGAGATGATCCTGATGGAGCCCGAGGACATCAAACCGGATTACATTCTGGTGAAGCATGGCAAGGGCGGCAAGGAGCGTGTGGTGCCGAATTCTCCGGCACTGTCCAAGCAGCTCATCAAATACTGTGCGCTCCGGGATGGTTACCGGAAAGAATGCCCCACCTGCCACAGAAACCTTTTCCTCAGCAAAACAGGCAAGCCCCTCACGGATGAGGCAGTTGCTCGGATGCTGAAGCACGCTGCAGAGGAAGTGGGAGTCTCCTCCTCGGTACGGGTCAGCCCCCACACCTGCCGCCATACCTTCGCTCAGATGCAGCTGAAGGATGGCCTGGACCTGTACAGTGTCTCTCGCCTGATGGGGCACGTCAATATCATGATCACCCAGCGGTATCTGTTGGGCATCAAGGATAAGGACATCGTGGACCGGGGCACCCAGACCAGCCCATTGATGAACCTGTAAAAGAACAGAAGATCGTGTGCATAGGAGCAGTTCCGCCGGGTGGTGGGGCTGCTTTTTTGTTTAAACATTGTTGATTCGATTATGTAAGAGAAAACAACAGAAAGCAGAAAATGCAATTGACGTCAAATGACGTATACACAATGAAAAAACGAAAATATAATGAAGTGCTGAACTGAGTCAATATCTGTTTACAAATAGAAACATTATGACTTGAGAAATAATGAATAAAATAGACGATGATGCGAAGAAAATGTTTGTACCAAAGAAAATCTGTGGAACGCATATATATTATATAATAATGTACTCATCTATTTATAATAAGGTAAGGTGAATGACTTAGACAAGGAATGAGCGCAAAAACTTCGTGATTTTTTGCTGATCTAGAATTCAGGAATCCTAATACGAAAAGCAACATTTTGGATTTAACAGGATAGATTCAAATGACTGAGGAAAGTGCAGGAGTGGAAATCGAGAGCTTTGACAACAGTAGCATACGGAAACTGGGGTAGGCACTATGGCGGAGTTGATCTCAATAATACTACATAACAAGTGTGTTAATATGCATAAGAATGGGCTGTTGAAATGAAACGTGACGATAAAACCAAATACCTAGTGTCTTGATATGATATGCAACGGATTACGGGGGCGAAACAAACCAACAAAATTACATAACTAGTATTTAGATAGGCTGATTGTGTGGGTGGCAGAAGGGAGCAAACGGCTCTTGACAGTTATAATAAACCTGTGGTATGGTATCTATGCGTCCGCAAACACGCCTACAAGCCTCTATAACGGATTTTTACAGATGGCGTAGAGCTTTACGGCAAAAATCTGGAAAACGAGCCAGAAGTGCCTCGTAGCCAGTCTGGTGAAGTTTTTTCAAAAAACCACTGGACAAATCCTTCGAGGTGTGATATGCTTGTGCACCCACGGAGGAGAGCACAGCCGGCAAGCCCCGGACGAGCTCGACATCCCGACAAGCGTGCCCTGTGTGCGGGAGCGGTGACCGAGGCGACTTGGAAGCTGCCCCTGCACGACGGAGCAGGCGGCTGCCCTGTGAAAGCGGGGTGGAGCACCTTGAAAACTGAACATCGTCAAAAATTTATTTGGACAAGGAGGAATGTGAACATGGAAAAAAATGACATTTTCAATACAAATCTGCTGCAGTTGCCCCTGAAGGCACAGGTGGCTGACGAGGGGGTGGTACAGGATATCGCACCCGTTGCAGAGCCCACGGCCCCTGCCATGGGAGAGGGGCTTGTGCTGGATATGCTGGCCCAGGACGGAGGGGTGCTCCGGCGGCTGAGCAACGTGACGCCTAAAAAATGCGAGAAGCTGGCCTCCGGGTTCCTGCACCGTGGCGAAATTACGCTGCTTTGCGGTGATGGAGGCGTAGGCAAGGGGCAGTTCGTGGCGCAGATTGCAAAGTCGCTGACGACGGGCGAGGCCACAGAGTTTTTCCCCCAGGCACCTGAAGGGACGGGCAACATTGTGATCTTGGCAGGCGAGGACCCTATCGACACGGTGCTGTGCCCAAGGATGGATGCCGCAGGGGCGGATCTGAACAAGGTTGCTGTGATCGCTCCCGATACATACTACGAGGAGATGCATAAGATGCCGCAGCTTGGGGACCCGGACCTGATGAATTGGATCGCCGCAGGGGACCCACTGTTGCTGGTCATCGACCCGTTTCAGGCGTTTTTACCAGATTCTGTAAACCTAAACAATCGTCAGCAGATCCGGAGTTTGCTTCAGCTGTTGCGGATGCAGGCGCAGCAGCACGGGTTTGCGATCCTGCTGGTGACCCATACCAACAAAAATCCAGGTGCATGTGGGCGCAAACGCCTCAATGGCTCAGGCGAGCTTTGGGATACTGCCCGCAATGTGCTGATCATGGGTCATGCAAAGAATGGCAACAAGATCTATGTCTCTCACGAGAAGAGCAGCTATGATGCCCCGGCAGACACGATCCTTTTTACCACGGAGACGGTGACGGTCAAGGGGGTTGAGACGGCAAGGGCAAAATTTGACTCGACCTCAGATTGGAAGGATGAGGATTTTTGCCGGGAAAAGCCGGATCGGGCGGCTCCGAAGTATGCAGGTGTTCAGAGCAGGATCCTGGCCATGCTGAATGCCGCCCCGGACAAGCGCATGGTCAGCAAGGAACTGCAAAGGCTGGTTCAGGAGGAAACGGGATGCAGTGACAGCACCTATAACCATGCTCGCAGCGATCTGAGCCGTGTGGGGATCGTCAAAAACATTCGGCAGAAGACGTTAGAGGGTGGCTGCTGCTGGGTTACGGGCCTTGAACAGGGTGCTGAGGTGGCATAACGGTTGCAAGATTGCAAAGTTGGATAAAAACAGCGATGCAAAGAACATAAACGGGAACTGCAACCTTGCAAGGCTGTGGTGCTTTGCAAGGAAAAGGCCGTTGTATGGGGGCAGAAAGGAGGAGAAAGTATGTGGTGTTGGAAACAGCTTAAAATCCCATAGATCTGATAGGTGATTGGCTGGACTGATTCCTGGGTCACTGGGGGCAGGCGGCTAGACCGTCTCAAAATACAATAAAGGAGGGATTACAGGATGGATAGCTCATAGGGACTGGGCCGTATATCGCCTGAAAAAACAATGGAAAAAATAGTGGAGGTATATTATGCTAAAGATTTTTGACAACTACTATCTGGACGCAAGCAGTGTGTGCTATATGCTGAAAAAAGCTCATGTGAAAGGTGACGGCAAGCTGGAGTACGATGTCTGTACCTACCACACCAGACTGGAGGAGGCGTTGGCGGAAGCTGTGCGGCGTGGGCTCCGGGAGGGGGTCGCAAGCGAGAAACTGACGGAGTGGGAGCAGCTGTGCGGCGAATTCCGGCGGCTGAAGAGTGAGGTCCAGGGGCTGCTGGAGTCTATCAGCCCTGCAGACAAGGCTCTGGACTTGGCTCTGAAGAACGGAAACAATTGTGCATAAATAGGAGGGACTATATGCTGGAACTTTAGAGTGGATATTTTGGGGGTGTCGTTGGGCGAAGAAGGATATTTGATCATCCCACGGCAGACACGGGAGCTGTGTGAGCCGCTGGTGAAGGCCGCAGATGCGCTGGAGAAGGCACTGGATGACCTGCCGGTCGATGTGACAGACAAGAACAGGATCGCAGGGCTGTCGGCAGAGCTGATGGCCCAGGCAGAGCAATACGCGGTAGAACTGGGAATCCAGGCATACTTGGAGTTTACCAGAACGCTGACCCCGGAGATGCGCGTTGGGCTTGAAGGGCACAAGGACAATGGGGTGCCAGAAACATGATCCGAGGCAAACAAAAAACCGCCTTACCTGGTCGCAACAGGTAAAGCGGCTATAGGGGCGGGAATGATTTGTAATGCTCACTCTCGTTCCTATAATACCATAGAACAAGGCGTTTGAACAGAGTTTTTTTCTGGGCAAGCGCATACAAACCGGCGCATGGTCTGGCAGGATGGCTGGGCTGTGCGCCTTATTATTATAGGAGGACCAGACGCAATGAAGACGGCTATAGAGAAACCAGTGACGCCTGGCGGTGTCTTTGATCATCTGATGGTGCCCCAGGGGGACGAGCCGGAATTTCACCCCTCCAAGGACCCAAAGACGATGACCGTGCAGGAGTCCTTAGAGGAGGTAGATAGATTTCTGTGCTGGAATAGGATGACCCCAGAGGAG
>ERZ827520.4330-NODE-4330-length-10686-cov-2.598439_pt1 | contig 10686 bp, 10 predicted proteins | sample MGYA00519581_ERZ827520 | MGnify/ENA primary metagenome ERZ827520 (study PRJEB31778, sample SAMEA3449339) | human gut metagenome | biome: human gut; feature: human-associated habitat; material: faeces | place: United Kingdom | collected 2010/2012 ...
CGTATCCCAAAACATCCGGTAGAATATCAAATCCCCGCACGGTAAAATCCAGAATAATGAGAAAGTACCCCCAGAAAAATAATCGAAGTCTTTTATAGTTCATCGTATGTAACCACCTATCGTCAATCTGCGGGCCGGAATGCCCCGCATTATTTGATTCTACCGAACAGGGACACATTCTCTGGAAGGGAAAAATTTAAAGCCCGCAGTGTGTAAAGCGTCTCCATCGCGTATTCCCGGCCCTGACACGCAGCAGCCTCCCGGCAGTTGCCCGGAACCTCCATGCGCGCGTAGTAACTGTGGTTTCGTCGTTTGCCATGCAGTGCCTTAATCAATCCCGCCACGCTCATGATGGAGTCGGATCGGCCCATGATATCCGCCGCAGTCACAGAAAAGACGGCAGCGCATTGCCCGCATCGAAATAGGACCCGCGTGGTCAGTCCGTAAGTTTTTCTGGTCGTCCACGCAGGAATTTCTGACCTACAAAAAGGACAAGTTGGAAGGTTTTCCCCGGCAAATATTCCGATGGACGGGTCGGAGGGCACCTGACGGAACCCACTTTCGTAATCTGGCATGAATGTTTCCCTCCCGTGAAATTGGTCTGGGATCGGGACTGCGGCTGCGCCGCAGTCCCGATTTCAGTTAGGGCCTTTGAAACAATACGCTGGGGTGATCCGCGTCGATCACGCAGGTAGCCCCCAGCGGAATAGTGGCGGTTGGGGTGCAGTGCCCGGCCATAATATTGTAGATCACGGGCTTATGGTAGTCGGCAAAGAGGTCTTTGAGCAGATCCTCCCAGAGGAAAGCTGGGTTATAGTCGTTGATGCAGTTGCTCATAGCGCCGAAAACAATCCCAGCCGCGTCATCCAGCTTGCCCGCATATTTCAGATGATACAGCAGCCGATCCAAACGCCAGATTGTTTCGTCCACGTCCTCCATAAACAGGATTTTGCCCTTGACCTCCAGTTCATAAGGTGTACCGATGGAGGCGCACAGCAGCGTCAGATTTCCGCCCATAATCGGCGCTTTCGCGCGTCCCTTGCCCAGCGCCTTGATCGGCACGCCTTCGGGATTGGCAAGGGTTGTCTCATTTCCCATATTCAGCATGGTTTCAAAGCTGGCTCGGGTAAACGCATCATAGTCGTCCACCACGTTGGAGCTGACCATAGGGCCGTGAAACGTCACCATTTGGCACTGCTGATTAAACAGGAGATGAAAATTTGTGATATCGCTGTACCCAATAAATGGTTTGGGGTTGCGGCGGATTACGTCCAAATCCAGTTTATGCAGCACTCGGGTGCTGGAATCGCCGCCCCGCAGACACCACACCCCCTTTACCTCCGGGTCTGAAAAGGCCCGCATCATCTCGTCAGCCCGCTCTTCGCCGGTTCCGGCGGAATAGCCGTTTTGCAGGCATTCATCCAACGGCCGATAGATTTTTACCCGATAGCCCAAGTTCTCTACCGCACGAATGCACGATCCGATTCTCTGCGAAGAAACGGGAGAAGACGGTGCAATGATGGCAACTGTGTCTCCTTTTTTGAAAGTTTCCGGAAAGATCATACTTGCTCCTTTCTACATCGGACAACCGGTTTACACGTAAAATCAATAGCCAAAGAAAAGGTTACAAATGAAAACAGCGGCGATTAGGCTGGTAAAGTCTACAATCAAACCAACAGGAATCGTATGGCGCGTCTCCTTGATGCCGACAGCGCCAAAATACACCGCCACCGCATACATGGTTGTTTCTGTGGAGCCCATGGCGATGCTGGCCATGCGGCCAATTTGGCTATCCGCGCCGTAAGTTGTCATCAGTTCAGAGAGCATACCTTCCGCCACGCCGCCGGACAAGGAACGCATGATGCCCATGGGAAGAATTTCAGAGGGTATCCCGATCAGGCCGGTGATGGGACTGAGGATTGTGCTGAGAATCTGCATCGCGCCGGAAGCACGGAAAATACCAATGGCCACCAGATACGGAATGATGCGAAACGCGGTGGTGAAGCCTTCCTTCGCCCCGTCAACAAAGGCGGCATAAACGTTGATTCTCCGAATCAGGCCCATCAGTGGGATGAGAACCAGCAGAAACGGAACGGCGTAGTCGGAAATCGTACCTAATACAGTTTGAAACATGCAGAATCACTCCCCTTCCTCATCATTTGGCGCAGCGTTATCCGCCGCAGCTTCGTCCGAATCCGGCATCGCCTTGTAGTTTTCAAGTTAATAGTGCCTGAGTCTTCCGAACAGCTTACACAGGATCACCACGAAACCCGTGGAAATCGTGGTGGCCAAAACGATGGGGGCGAGAACTTCCGTGACGTTGGTGGAACCAGCGCCCTGACGCAGGGCCAACACGGTGGCAGGAATCAGCGTTACCGAAGATGTATTGATTGCCAGGAACATAACCATGGCGTCCGTGGGAACGCCCTTTTTGGTGTTCAGCGTGTCCAATTCAGCCATGGCCGTCAGGCCCAGCGGCGTGGCGGCGTTTCCAAGGCCGAGGATGTTCGCCGCAATATTCATGACCATGGAACCCATAGCGGGATGATCCTCCGGTACATTCGGGAACAGACGCTTCATAACCCCCCCGCAGGGAATGCGCCAGCACCTTGACAAGTCCGGCCTTATCGGCAATCCCCAGCATGCCCAGCCAAAGCGTCATCACGCCAGTCAGGCTGAATGCGATATCAAAGGCAGTACCGGCAAAGTCCAGAGCAGCCTGAGAGACGGCAGTGATGCTTCGGGTAAAGCCGGCATTGATGGTTCCCACAATAATCAGGCCAGCCCAGATCCAACTGAGTAAACCAATCTTTTCTTCTCGTCGTTTTTTTCATGATATCATTCCTTTTCCTTTTGGTTTTGGGGCTTCCGTTAAATAGAAGGGCAGGACCTTATTTAACGGGTTGCTTCTGTTTCGGCGCTCTTTCAGCAGTTTCTGCTGTCAGCGGCGCGGAAAACAGAGACGGAGGCAATTTGGCCGCCGCGAAACCCGGTCATTCTGCGGAGATGTCCAAATTGCTAACGGTGGCTGCGGCAGGGCAATGCACACTTGTTCAAGTTGATCCACATTTCTCCATGGATTTCCTCCCCTGTCATCCTCTTGCTCGGTTGATTGAATGTGCTTGCGTAACAAATTGACTTGTATGTTTCGTGGCTGTCCCATTAAATTTTACAACAAGGCAGGTGCCAAAATACCAAAACTGCAATTTTTTGGAGAGTTTGCAAAAAAAGCTGAGCAAAGTTTATAAGTGCCACCTAAAACCATATTAAAGACAGGCATGCGATAATCTAATCTAGTATTAGTAGATGTTTTGCCGCCGCGCCGGAAAAGTTTTAATTAAGCAGGCGAAATCAGGAGAAACCGCCTGTTTATATAAAAATTGGCGTTCCACCTTTTTAATAGATTCCACAGCCGCTGATATAATAACTTCGACTTATATGAATCGTGTGTACCTTCCCAAAAACTAGACAAGAAGGTGCTTCGCGATGAAGATTGAAGAAATGAAGAAAGCAATGGTGGGCTATGTAAACACGCCGTTGAAACTGATGCCCGCACTGACAAAGGAATTGGGCAGGGGCCGCCTCTACATCAAGCGCGACGACATGACTGGGATTGCCCTCGGCGGAAATAAGGCCCAGAAATTGGACTACATTGTGCAGTATGCTCTGGACAACGGCTATACGGCCCTGATGACCTTTGGGGGCGTTCAGACCAATCACGGGCGGCTGACCGCCGCAGCCGCCATTCGCTATGGCCTCAAGCCGATTCTGGTTCTCAAGGGCAAAAAGCCGGATTATATATCCGGAAATCTCCTGCTGGATCGCATGATGGGCTGCGACATCTATTTTGTGGATACCTCCGCCGCCGACGTGCTGCCCACCGATGAGCAGGAAGCCGCCAAAAAGGGGTTTCTGGATGCGTGCACGGAGAAAGTCATAGCGGACGCGGCGACAAGGTTTTGCGTATTCCCGTAGGCGGACAGACGATGGTTGGTTCCGCCGGCTACATGCAGGCAATTCCCGAGATTATGCGCCAGATGCAAGAGCAAGACATCCATGCCAAATATCTGGTGGCGGGCTATGGTTCTACCGGCACGTTTGCCGGACTGTGGGCCGGCGCGAAATATTACCACGCGCCTTTTGAGGTGATTGGCATCCCCATTGAACCGGATTACCGCCCGCTGGGCGAGACGGTAGACTTTATCAACGAACTCAGCCGTTTTTATGAGTTGGGCTTTTCCTGCAAAGAAGAGGATGTTCATCTGGAGTGCGGCGAGGGCGAAAATTTCTATGGCGGCGTCGGGTACAACGAGCCAGACCACATCACCCAGAGCTACATTGAGCTGCTGGCCAGAACAGAAGCCATTTTTGTGAATCCCTGCTATACGGGCAAGGTGCTGCATGGGTTCGTGGATCTGATTCAAAAAGGCATCATTCGCGACGGTGCAGACGCCATCATGCTGCACACCGGCGGCGCACCCGGTCTTTGGACCAAGGAACATCTGGACAGTATGCAGGAAGCATACTGGGCGGACGAGAACAAAGATCGCGTCCATGTCATCACACTCTAAATTTTCGCTCCGAAGGCGGAGAAAGAGGCAGGAATGGAGAAGAAGATCGGCATAATTTCCAACCGAAGCGGCATGGGCCAATTTTATCGTCGGCACCTGATGGAGTTGTTTGGCGACGTAGCCGACGTCTATGCCTATAATCTGGAGGAAAAGACAATTCTGGATATGCGGGAGTGTGATCTTTACCTCATCTCCTCCACCGGCTATGATTTGATTCACGACACATGGGCCAAACCGTTTCTCCCTCCAGAGAGCAAGCTGGTCCAGTCGCGAATCACGTTTACCAAGGCGGCGCTAGAGCAGCTGCGCACGTATCCCCCGGGTACGAAGGCCCTTCTGGTCAATCAGATCCAGCATATGGCGATGGAGAGCATTACCCAGTTATATCATCTGGGAGCCGGTAATATCGAGTTTTTGCCTTATTATCCGGGCATGGAGGAAATTCCTCCCGTGACTTTGGCCTTTGCACCGGGCGAACTGGATCTTGTCCCGCCCGGTATCACGCGGATCGTGGATCTGGGCTGCCGTCTGCTGACCGCCAACACCATCAGTAAAATTGCGTTAAAGCTGGATGATCCCTTCTTTCTTGAAAGCACCAAGTTTCAGAATTATACCGCCACGCTGGCCTCGGTGGACTATTCTCTGCAACAGATTTCCTCTCACAATCTGACCGTTGAGAACAAAATGGAAATTATCCTGAATTCTCTTGATCAGGGCATCGTGTGCATTGACGAAAAGGACTCTGTGAGTCTGATTAACCGCGCGGCGCGGGAGCTTCTGGCCGTTCATTGCACGGAAGTGCTGGGTCGGCCGGTGGCGGAGGCTTTTCCTTTTCTCCCCTTTGATGAAGCGCCTTACAGCCAACAGTCCGCCAAACCCACGCTGATTCGTGTGCGGGGTCTGAATCTGGACGTAACTGTAACGCAACTGCGCATCCACGGCCAGTATCTGGGCGCATTTGCACTGTTGCAGCGGTTTGAAGAAGGCGAGAACCGCCAGAATACGCTCCGTCTGCAAATGATTCGGCAGAGTCACCGCGCCAAATATACCTTTGAGGATATCATCGGGGAATCGCCCGCCATTCAAACAGCCACGGAGATTGCCAAACGCATGGCCGGAAACAATGCCGCCATTCTGCTGGATGGAGAGTCCGGAACCGGAAAGGAACTCTTTGCGCATGCAATTCACAATGCCTCTCCCCGGCGGGACGGACCTTTTATCGCCGTGAACTGCGCCGCACTGCCGGAGACACTGCTGGAAAGCGAACTGTTCGGCTATGCGGACGGCGCGTTTACCGGTGCAAAAAAGGGCGGCAAGACGGGCCTTTTTGAATACGCGCACCACGGAATCTTGTTTTTGGATGAGATTGAAACAATGAGTCCAGCCTTGCAGGCAAAAATGCTGCGGGTTTTGCAAGAGAAGGAAATCGTCCGGGTCGGCTCCGGAGATCCCATCGCCGTCGATGTACGGGTTCTCTCTGCCACCAATCAGGACCTGTCCAACTGCGTCCGGAACAGCAGCTTTCGCCGTGACCTCTATTATCGCATCAACGTCATCCCCATTCATATTCCGGCCTTGCAGGAACGACGGGGCGACGTGATGCTGCTCATTGACCACTTCCAGCGCCTGCTTGGCATTCATTTCACACTGACAGAACGGGCGCAAGCCGCTATCTGGCGTCATCCTTGGAAGGGCAACATCCGAGAACTGCGCAATTGTGTGGAATACCTCAGCTATATGGAGCTTCCGGTGGTGGATCTTGAAAATCTGCCTGCGCAGTTTCACACCATCCCCGCCGCGGGTCCTGCTGACTGGGGCCTTCTCCCCGGCGAAAAAGCCGTCTTGTTCGCACTGGGTGAAGCAGCCTTGCGGGGTAAGGGGCTTGGACGCAAAGGGGTTCAGCATATCTGCGCGGTCCGGGGCGTCTCCATGACGGAGTATGAAATTCGTCATGGACTGCAAGCGCTGCAAAACCACGGCTACACAGAGGTGGAAACGGGACGGGACGGAACGCGGCTATCGCCCGCCGGTTTGCGAAAGTATCGAAAAATTTTAGAAAAAGCGAATGAAAACCCGGCTGGCATTTCGATGCCAGCCGGGTTTTTGATGAATCGAATGCAAGGCGCGAGGCATTGGTGCAGCGACCCAAAAGCGCCTTTAGGCGTAACGTCCAGTGGACTTAGAAAACCTTTTTAATGCGTTCCACTGCGTTTTTTGTCGCCTCAGCGTCCCCGAAGGCGGTCAGCCGAACAAACCCCTCGCCTCTGGGGCCAAAGCCCACGCCGGGCGTCGTCGCCACATTGGCCTTATCCAGCAGCAGGCTGAAGAAGTCCCATGAACCCATACCGCCCGGGGCTTTGAGCCAGATATACGGCGCATTACTCCCGCCAAAGCACTGATATCCGGCGGACGCAAGACTCTCGCGGATGATCTTGGAGTTATTCCGATAGTATTCAATGGACTCCATCACCTGCGCATGGCCCTCTGGCGTGTAAATGGCGGCGGCGCCTCTTTGAATAACATAGGGAACGCCGTTAAACTTGGTGCACTGCCGGCGGTTCCATAAACCGTTCAGTTTTGTTCCTCCCCGCTCCAGCTCCAGAGGAATCACGGTATAGGCACAGCGATTCCCGGTAAAACCGGCGGTTTTGGAAAAAGAACGAAATTCGATGGCACAGGTGCGCGCCCCTTCAATCTCAAAAATACTATGGGGGACTTCCGGGTCAAGAATAAATGCCTCATAAGCGGAATCATACAGGATGATGGAACCATTGGCATTGGCATAGTCCACCCATGCCTTCAACTGTTCTCGGGTCACCACGGCGCCCGTGGGGTTGTTGGGGAAACAGAGATAAATGATGTCCACCTTTTCCTTGGGAGGCTCAGGTGAAAATCCGTTTTCTTCAACACAGGGCAGATATGTCAGCTTGCTCCAACGACCCATCTGCTCCAGATAGTCGCCTGCCCGACCGGCCATGGCGTTTGTATCCGCATACACGGGGTACACCGGGTCACACACCGCCACGGTATTGTCCACTCCGAAAATGTCGCCGATATTGCCGCAATCGCTTTTTGCACCGTCGGAAACAAAAATTTCATCGGGGCTGATCGCCACGCCGCGGTAGGTATAATCGTTTTGGGCGATGGCCTCTCGAAGAAAAAGATAGCCCTGTTCCGGCCCATAGCCATGGAAGCCTTCAAAGGTACCCATCTCCTCCACAGCGTCGTGCATGGCCTTGATAACTGCCGGTACCAGAGGACGGGTCACATCCCCAATCGACAATTTCGTGATCCGGGCATCGGGGTGAGCGGAGGTATAGGCGGCAATCCGCTTTGCCACATCGGAGAACAGATAGCTGCCGGGCATCTTCAAAAAGTTTTCATTGACTTTTACCATAACGGCCTCCTTTTTCTTCTGGTGTCCGCGCACCAACTTTTCAGCAGTCAGTAAAACGGTGGTCCGCCGATGTCTTTCACTGCATCCAGTCCTCAGGCCTTACAGCCTGTGGCAAATCACTCCGCAGATTCAAAGGCGTCCTCTGTGCGGTGTTGCCCTAATATCTTTTCATGTTTTTTCGTCTTTTTATTCATATTATACAATTTGATTGGTATCCCTCACAACTGACACAATGGACTCAATTTTTGAAATTAATGGACAAATTGTGCTGTTGCAACGTTCCTTTTCAAATTGGACCGCACGAATTTTGTATAATTATCAATTCGCTTAAAAACTTTTACAGCATACCGGTCTGCATTCTGCAATCTGACACCCCGCTACAGGCGGTTTGCCGCTCAACTCCACCACCCTTTTTGTTCAGGTAACCGCTCGTCGGTCGGGACATGCAACGCGGTTAGGAAATAGGTTAGGAGGGGTCCGCCGCCCATTTTGCGGCAGACCCCTCCTTTTCCATTTTCATAAAATATCCGAAATAATCCAGTCAAAGTCCAACACGGCATATTCTAACCGGCGCTTATTTGCCTTGCGGTTGGAACGTCAGCGGCTATTTGTCAGCCGAATTTCAATCCTTCAAAAATCCGTGTTATCCCTTCTGCCGCGCTTTTAAGACATTTACCAGATGCTTTTGAACCGGCAGCCATTGATGCTTGGGATACAGCCGCTCAAACAGCTCCAGAAGCGATTTTGCATCGGCGGCGTCCAGTCCTCCCGCCAAGTTCGCCGCCGCGCCGTGAACCGCCAGCAGCATCCAATATGCCAGCTGATTTTGCTCTTGCGCAGTCGGCATTTTCAGCATATATTCCAGAATCTCCCGCGTCTGAGCGGATGATATTCCATCCCGCGCCGCCGCATCCAGCTTTAGCTTGACCGTTTCCGCAAAAATGCTGTGGCAAGGGTCCGTCTTCGGGCCTGCCGAACCGAAAATCCCCTCTCCCAGCTTCCGATTTCGCTCCAGCTGCTCTGTTTTTTCCAGATAGTCTTCGTAAATTTTTCGAATTTCCGCAAAGTATTCTGTCATTTGACGATCTCTCCTTTCAAGCTCTCATGCACACCTGACAATCAGATCGTTCTGAAATGCGCCGTTTTGCATTTGAACCAACTGATAAAATGTGATACAATCTTCCTTGCGTCTGCTCTTTGCTGATCATCCTGCTCTCAATCATAACGCTTTGATTGCGGCGCAAAACGCCGTTTCGCTCACGGCAGTGAAGTCTGCATTCCGCGGCGTGATAAAACCGTCATGCGGTCTTATCAAAGATTCGTATAAGGAGCCTCCCATGAAAAACACGCAAAAATTCTTTCTCCCCCTGTTCCTCGCGCTGAGTCTCTTCCTTTCCGGCTGCGCACAACTTCAGCCATCCCCCTCCTTCTCTTTGGCGGACGTTCCGGATTTCTCCGACGAACCCTATGTGATTCTAAACGAAAATCAGCCGAATTTTCCCGAGGAGGACTTCACCACAGATTCCTTTGAATCGTATAGTCCGCTGGACCTGTTGGGCCGCTGCGGCGCGGCTTATGCCAACGTTGGGCTGGACACAATGCCCACGGAGGAACGGGGCGAGATCGGGCAGATCAAGCCTTCCGGCTGGCACACCGTGAAATACGACTGTGTGGACGGCAAATACCTTTACAACCGCTGCCACCTGATCGGCTATCAACTCACCGCCGAAAATGCCAACGAGGAAAATCTCATCACCGGAACCCGGTACATGAACGTCGTTGGGATGCTGCCCTTTGAAAACGAAGTGGCAGACTATGTGCAGGAGACGGGGAACCACGTTCTCTACCGGGTCACCCCTATTTTTGAGGGCACCAACCTCGTGGCGGACGCCGTTCAAATGGAGGCCAAGTCCGTGGAGGACGAAGGCGAAGGCGTATGCTTCAATGTCTACGTCTACAATGCGCAGCCCGGCGTCGCCATCGACTATGCAAACGGTGAAAGCTGGCTGGCTGATGAGGAGCCGACAGACAGCGTCAGCAATAGTTCTTCGGAACCTTCCGCAGGGGAAGACTACATCCTCAACACGAAGTCCATGAAATTCCACCGCCCGGACTGCTCCGGCGCGGCATCTATGAGCGAAGTGAATCGGCAGGAATACACCGGCAGCCGGGAAACCCTGATTTCTGAGGGGTATACCCCCTGTGGCCAGTGCAAACCGTGATAAATGGCCATCTCATGCTGAGTTGTGATAGAAACGCTGCATCCATCCGCGAGTGTTTTTTATGAAGTGAAGCGAAGGACAAAGTCGGGCTGCCGCCCGGCAAGGACGACAACCATGCTTCGCACAAAAAAAGCCGACGAGAATCCAATGGTTTCATCAGAAATGAGTATGCATTCTCTAAAAAAGCCCCGCCATCCGATGGGATGGCGGGGCTTTTACAGATAGATTCCTTACTTCGCAGCCTTGGCAGCGCGAACTGCTTCGGTCAGCAGCGGAGTAACCTTGAACAGATCGCCGCAGATGCCGTAATCGGCAATCTCAAAGATGGGAGCGGTGTCGTTCTTGTTCACCGCGATGATGCACTCAGAATCCTGCATACCGGCCTTGTGCTGGATAGCGCCGGAAATGCCCAGAGCAACGTACACCTTGGGATGAACGGTCTTGCCGGTCTGGCCAACCTGATGGTCGGCGGAGAGCCAGCCGTTGTCTATTACCG